>Ga0224558_1001075_pt1 | contig 29892 bp, 19 predicted proteins | sample 714S32024metaG_FD_180682 | JGI IMG/M metagenome (GOLD analysis project Ga0224558, IMG submission 180682) | Peat soil microbial communities from Stordalen Mire, Sweden - 717 S3 20-24 | ecosystem: Environmental > Terrestrial > Soil > Wetlands > Peat | place: Sweden: Norrbotten County, Stordalen... | reverse complement strand
ACTGAAACCGCAAATTCGCCCCGGCACGCCGCCAAATAACAACCGCTTGCCGGAAAACCTTAACCAGAACACCTCGCTCAGTCGGAAATGCGAGCGTTTTCACGCAGACACTTTAGCCCCTGAGGGAATGTTGACTTGAAATCAAAACTGTATCGGAGGTTCCCTGGGGTGGGATACCATGAAGCTCGCATTACAGAAACAATGAAGATAATCTAAAATCGAGACTATGCCGCTGACTCGCCAACAGGCTCTCGACTACTTCCACTCCACCGACCTGATCGGGTTGGGCTTCGAGGCTGACGCCGTTCGCCGACGCCTGCACCCCGAGGGCGTGGTCACCTACATCATCGATCGCAACATCAACTACACCAACTTCTGCACCGAGTACTGCACCTTCTGCGCCTTCTACCGTCCGCTCACCGGACCTCGCTCGGAAGAAGGTTACATTCTCGACTTCGAAAAGATTTACGAGAAAATCGCCGAGACCATCGAGATGGGCGGCACCGGCGTGCTGATGCAGGGCGGCATCCATCCCGACCTGAAGATCGATTGGTTCGAGCGACTCTTCTGCGGCATCAAGCAACGCTTTCCGCGGATCTGGCTGCATTGTTTGACAGCTTCGGAGATTCTGGCCATTGCCAAATACTCCGATTTGCCCCTGCGCGAGACCATCATCCGGCTGCGCGCGGCGGGCCTGGATTCCATCCCCGGCGGCGGCGCGGAGATTCTCGACGACGATGTGCGCCGGCGCATCGCGCGCATCAAATGCAACACCGAGGATTGGGTCAGTGTGCATCGCACCGCGCACCAATTGGGGATGCGCACCACGGCGACGATGATGTTCGGCGTGGGCGAGAGCTTTGAGCAGCGCATTAACCATTTCGAGGTGGTGCGCCGCTTGCAGGAGGAGACGGGCGGATTCACAGCCTTCATCCCCTGGAGTTTTCAGCCGGGGAACACGGCGCTGGGCGGACGCGGCTGGGAAGAAGCGACGAGTGTCGAGTACCTGAAGGTGCTGGCAATCTCGCGTCTCTATCTCGATAACATCGAAAATGTGCAGGCAAGCTGGGTGACGCAGGGATTAAAGGTGCTGGAGTTAGGCCTTCATTTCGGCGGCAACGACGTAGGCTCGGTGATGCTGGAAGAGAATGTCGTCAAGGCCGCGGGCACAAGTAACTGCACGACAGAAGAAGAACTCCGCCGCATCATCCGCGACGCGGGATTCAAGCCGGTGCAGCGGGATACGCTGTATAGAACAATGTTTTTGAACTGATTATTCTTTCGAAAGGACAGTTTCAATGCTTGATCTGAAAACACTTGCAGTGCAGTACATTCCGATTAGTCTTGAATTGCAAAACAAACCCACTGAACATCAGTGGGATATGAAAACAATCAAAGCCGTTAATTCCATCCACGAACCGCTTTCTAATCGCGTTGGTCAAATTCATCGGTGGTTGCATTCTTATCATGTGCTTCAATCCTTTACAGCGGAAACCGAGAAAAAGATTGCTGAAGAGGTAATAGCATATGCCGACAACCGAAAGCGTATGAATCTCGATATGAAGCAAGAACTTATTCTTGACGAATTCAACGAGTTGGTATTACGGCTTCAAAAGTATATGAAATTGAACAAATCAAACAAGCCACGCAAAGTTACATCTCTTGTATCGAAAGCAATCTGGTGTTGCTATCCGGAGGACATTCCTATTTACGACAGCTATGCCGAACACGCTCTTCAAATACTTTGCAGGTTATCGGATATCAAAATTATTGGAAAAGCTAAAGAATCGAATGGGGAGTATGCACGCTTTCTTGAAGCTTGGTTTCTTGTTTTCAAAGAAATCGAGCCTGCAATCGATCCTGAATTTCTTAAAGTTTATCCATACAAGATCAGAGTGCTCGATTCCCTTTTGTGGTTTATAGGTCAACCGAAATTCGACAGGATTTAGTCGAAGTGATGCATCGGCTTAAAAAATATGGTAAGGTCCTATCGTGTACGAATGGGATGAAGCCAAGCGCAAAGCTAACCTGCGGAAGCACGGATTCGACTTTGACGATGCCGACACAGTGCTTGAAAACCCGAACAGGATCACGTTTGCAGAGAGTGGTCGCGTGGAGAAGCGGTGGCGGGATTTGGCCTTTGTTGGAGCCGTGGGCAGCGTTCTCGCTGTCGTTTACACGGTTCGGGGGTACAATATACGCATCATCCCGTTCCGCAAGGCTTCGCGAAAGGAGCGGCGAATCTATGACTATCTCCGGCCAACCAAGCAGAACTGACTGGGAGCGCGTCCGCAAGAGCATAGAGATGGACGAGCCGATCCCTTATGACCCAAACGACCCTGACGACGGTCCCTACGACCCCAACGACGATGAGGCAGTAGATCGCTTTCTGACGGAAGCGAATCGTGTCTATCCGTCCGTGCCTGCAGAAAACCGGAAGATCGCAAAAGCCTCCTAGTCGTAAGACTTTACGGATGCAGCGGCGCGTATGACAATTTCAGGGCACACAAGCAGAACCGAATGGGAAACGGCTTTGATCATCGTTGCATCTGACTGAGACCGTCGACGTCAGCTCATGGTGGGCGAAGGATATAAGGATATATGCGTAAATAATTGACAAATAAAGATTTAAATGGCGGGCGGAGAGGGATTCGAACTGCCGATGCGTACAGATTCTAAATAACTTATTGAAAATGAAGGGCGCTCAATATGCAGCAAACGCTGAAATCGCGGATTCGTTGCACGTGTATTGCATATAGAGAAACAGCGAAAACAGGGATTCAAATTACCGATTCACACTTATTCTACGAAATTAATGAAACTGATGAGTGCCAAAGACCCCAGAACGCATGAAGCGCGGCTAAGGTCCGACATCGCAGCCAATCCATACGAGAGTGACTTGACATCCGCCAAGAACGCTTTCTGACGGTATGCGCGATCATCAGGACTGATTCATGGAGCCCGGCAATCGAAACGTGAATTGGGTTGTTAGCGACAGATGTGATTCTATTGTGGACATCAATGAACCTATGCCAGCTTTGCGGTAAGAATTATGAAATGGAAAAACAGTTCGTTTCCAAAAGCCGTTAGCCCTGGCTGTCATACGGATCAGGACTAAAAATCATGGATTGCACGACATCCTCATTGAAGAAAATAGGACGGTGCCATCGTCTTCTAACTCAAAGGCTCAGGGCAGTTTGAGCTGTAAGTCGGCAGATCCCATGCGTCCAGTGGCATTGTCGCGAATGATAAAGCGAAGGGTTGTCGCCTTTGCCACTGGCTGCGCTGTGAAGGCAAAGTCAGCAGTCTTTGTGGGATGGGTTAGATTAGCACCGGGCTTTGCGTTCGCCTTCATGCCATGCAGCGTGTGGCCGAGCATGGCATTCTTTGCGCTGAGCGAAACTGCCATGATGTACACCGAGGCCGTCGCGCTGCCATCGTCTCTGGTTTTCCAGGTTAGATTTGCCGCTCCCGCATGAACGATATAGCTGTTGGGCGTGGTATTGGGCGTGGTGTCCGGCTCAACGGTGACGCGAATGCCGTTAAGCGGCAAGGCTGTCTCTGCCGCGGTGGTCAGGTCGTAGGCGGCGGTGGCAGAGGCCTTTTCCGCCTGGGTCTCGCCGGAGTAGTAGCCGGTGCGGGTGATCGCGGTCAGGCCCGGGCGAAGACAGACAACACGAATCTTGCGGTACTGAGCCGCGGCTTCGCTGCTGGAACTGGGTGTATAGGCGATGGTGTAATAATGGGCGCCGAGGTCGGCCGACGAAGCGATCAGCTCGCCGATATCGTTTCTTCCGCGGATGACGCGGCCGCCGGTCACCGGCCCGAGCCTGTCGAAGTCATCGTTGGCGCCGAATGGGTCGAAGTTACCGGCCAGCGCATCGCCCGCGTTCAGAAGAAACTCCGCCTGCGAACTGTCGGTAATCTCTGTCATACCCGCGGCGGTGCTGGACGGATCGACGGCATAGAGGGTGACATGCGTATCGAGAAGAATGTCGGTGACGTGCTGGAGGGCGTCCTTCACCTCCTGGGCGTCGTCGCCGTCAATAGTGGTGGGGTTGATGGTGGGAAATCCGCCGCCCACCCAAATGAGGTTCTTGCGTCCGGGAATACGGGCATAACTCTGGGCAATCTCTTCCAGCGCGCGGAGGGATTGGTCGAGCCGCTCGACCGGGCCGTAATCGGCCTTGCCATTCACTTCAAGTTTCCAGGGGTACTCAACTGGAGCGGCGGCAACTGCGCGTAAAAGGGCGTCGCGGTCGCGAGTAAAGCCCTTCAGCAGCTTGAAGTGGTTGTCATAAACGGTCAGCAGGGTCGTGGGCTGCGGCAGCAGCGCAGGCTGGCCCGCGAGATAGTCGTGCAGGCAGCGGCGTGCAAACGAGCTGTCGGCAAAATGCGTATTGAGCTGGTCGAAGACCAGGACATCTACCGGAGAGTGACCGAAGCTAACCGGCTGCGCGGGATCGAAGACAGCGGTAATGCCCGCGGCCACCGAGACTGGCGGCAAAACATGAGACGTGGGCGGGTCGAAGGCGTGAATGTGCTGCGGCTTGTCGTCTTCAAAGACCTGAAAGTCCTTGGCGGTGAGACCATCAACCAACTTGCCGGCTTTGTCGGTGACCACGACGTCGAGAACCACCAGACGCGCGTTGACGGTGAAGATGTAAGAACGCTCTGTGGGCGCGGACCGGACTTCGGGCGTCTGAGACTTGGCCTGAGCCGAAGCTGGCAAGCAGAGCAACAGCACCATAGCGGCAGGCGCGGCGACGCCAAAAATGACGGCCATACAAGGCGTGAGGGCGCGGTAATGAGCACGGCGAATAGCTGTCAGCAGCGACATGTTTCCCCTCTTTCTCAAAGCCTCCAAAACCGGCCTGGCGCATCTCATTCTCAGGATCGCAAACAGAAGAAGCGCAGAGCGCGCCGCCTGTTTTTATCCGGTCAATGCATCCGAAAAGCGTAAGATTTCAGTAGTATCTATTTTAACCAAGGCAGGCGGAAAATGAGCACGTTTTCAGGCAAGATAATAATGCGCGGCGTAGCTGCCGGCGCGCTTTTGCTGTGCGTCGGAGTTCAACTAAGTTGGGCATGGGGACGCGAGGGCCATCGCCTGACCGCGCTGGTGGCTGAACAATATCTGACGCCGGAGGCTAAGTCGCAGGTAGCCCTGCTTCTGGGCAAGGAAACTCTGGCCGATGTCGCGCCGTGGGCCGACATTTATCGCGAGGAATATCCCGAGACAGGCAAGTGGCACTTTGTCGATATTCCCAGTACCGAGGCGAAATTTGACCGCATCCGCGACTGCCCTGTCTCGCAAGCAGATCCCAAATCGCCGTGGCGCGACTGTGTTACCGATCGCATTCTCTACTTCGAGGGACGGCTGGGTGATGAATCGCTGAGCACGAAGGAGCGCGCCATCGCGCTCAAGTTTTTGGTGCATTTCATAGGCGATGTCCATCAGCCCTTTCATGCCCTGGGCGATGCTCGCGGAGGCAACGGCATCGCCGTCAGCTTTCTGGGCTCCAGCAGGTGCGACTCGTACAACTGCAATCTGCACGGCGTTTGGGACAACATGATCATTGAGGAGCAGGGGCTGAATGAAAAGAAATATACCGAAAGGCTGCTTCAGGAGATCAAGGACAATCAATGGGAGCGGATGGCCGGCGGCGAACCGACAACATGGGCAAACATCTCGCACCACTATGCGGTGGAAGCCATGGTTCCCAATGACGCGCTGATTACCCGTGAGTATGTTACGGAGGAGTCGAAGGTCGTGGATGCGCAGTTGGCGCTGGGCGGCCTGCGGCTGGCGCGGGTGCTGAACCGGATTCTCGCGGCGCCTGAGGCTCCCGCCGTTCCGATCGCTCCAACTACTGCTCCGGCGGCTCCACCTGCTGCTCCCGTGGTAACTCCTCAACAGCCGCCGCGGTAAGTACCTCTCTTTATTCTTGCAATAAACCAAGGGCGGCCGAGTTGGCCGCCCTTGGTGATGCTGAAACAAAGCTGCGTTTAAAAATGTAGCCTGACCGCTATCTGCATCTGGCGGGAGCTGTAGGCCCAGTTGCTGTTGGAGTTGGTGTACGTTCCGAAGCCCGTGGCCGAAGTCAGCGATGTGCCCGTAGTGGAGCTGAGCGTGTAGGCATCATTCGAGACGTTGGTGATGTTCTGGTGGTTCATGAGGTTGAAGACTTCGCCGAGAAGCTCAAGCCGCATGTTGTCAAAATGCGGGGCGTTGATAAAGAAGTTCTTGCCTAGGCGCGCGTCGACGACTGCTGTCTTGGGATAGCGGTAGGTGTTGCGCTCGATCCAGGGGAGACGGCCCGCGCTCGATCCGGAACCAGTCAAGCCCTTATAGGCCGGGTACACGGGACATTTCCCGCCCGGTGCTGTTGCCAGTAATGTTGTGCAGTCATCGGTTCCAACCGGGACGGAAAGTCCGTTGGGGTTTGTTGCGCTCCACTTGGAGATGGAGCCAGAGACGTACGGCGTATAGGGCATCCCGGTCTGAATCTGCACGATCGGAGCAATCCTCCAACCGCCGAGAACCTTGTCTTTCAGGCCGTGGAAGTGCGTCTGCGGCTGATAGACCGCCGCAAAAACGAAGCGCTGCCGAATGTCCAGCGAACCATTACCGTGTTCCGCTTTCAGGTTGGTCGGGTCCAGTGCGGTAAAGGTGGGAATCACCGTGGATTGATACGGATTATCGTCCAGCGAGTGCGACCATGTGTAGTTCGACATGAGAGAGAAACCATGCTCGAATGGATGGTTGATCTGAACGGCCAGCGCGTTGTAGCTGGAGTTCACATCGCTTTTGACATCGAGAATCTCTCCATAGGCAGGATTCGGCCTGACCGATGCTGTTGCTGCAGCCGATTCCAGAAAGACCTTGGCGGTGTATGCCTGACCAGCCACCAGCGGAAGCTGGGCGCCTCCATGCGGCAATGTGACGTTACCGCTCTGCGCCGGCTGAGGGAGATTATCATAACCCACGTCCGAGGTGTCGATCTCATAAGACGAGCTGACGGTTGACGTTGCCGGAGCTACGGAAAACGAAACTTGGGCGACATTTGCCAAATTCAGGTTGGTGTCGATCCCGCGAGGAAGTTCGCGGCCCAGCGACATCATGTACGTCAGGGCAACGACTGTCTTGTGCCCCAGATCCCGCTCGATGGCCAGATCGGCTTCATGCACTTGCGGATTCTGCATATGAGAATCGAGGTAGGCGACCTGGGTGGTGGAACCGAGGCAGCCGGCGGCGGCGGTGAACGAAGGCTCAAGGTTTGGGAAGCTCGGACCGCAATGTCCGGCATACAAACTGGACACGCTGACCTGTGAATTCGGTGCGCCGGAGTCCACGTAGGTTTGCAGGATATTCGAGTTGATGATGCGCCCGAAGTACATTCCATAGCCTCCGCGCACCGTCGTCTTGTTATTGCCAAAAACATTCCATGCGAATCCAATGCGGGGAGCGATATTGTTGCGGTCGTCGGGACGATTGGCCGTCTGCGGCAACGCAGTACTGGCCGTACTCACGCTGAGAGCAGTGGCAAGCGCCGGGTTTCCGGTGATATTCGCGAAGGGATTTGGTGGAACGTATTCGTACTCGTAGCGCGCGCCCAGCGTCAACGTCAGATTGGGCCGAATCCGCCAGTCGTCGGTTGCATAGCCCGCATACTCGCGCGTGGCAATTTCGCTGACCGGATTGCCGAAGTCCTGACTGTAGCCGTAATACAAGTCCGTGTAGCCCGTTCCGCCCAGTCCCGTCGTGGCGTGCAGATAATCGGAGATGAAGTCGAAGGCGTAATCGTAGCTGTAGTAGCCGTTGCCGTTATAGAGGTTGTTGACATAATCGACAACCCGGTTGAACTCCAAGCCGGCCTTGGAGACGTGCTTCCCGTGGCTCCAGGTAGCGCCATCGAGCAGTTGCAGGCGGCGCTCATCGGGGTCCGCCTTGCGGTCAAAATTCTCGCTCTTCCCGATATCGAAGCCCTGCTCAAACTCGTATCCGATGGTGATGTCCGCGGGCTTTCCGAAGGAATTATTGGCCAGCGGAAGTTCATTGGGCAGAGGAGCATCCGACATGGTGTACTCCAAGTCCCGGCCATACTGCACCAGCGCATCGTTGATGATCGAGTTGGAAAGGACTGAAGTCAGCCGCGCAATGCCAAAGTCTTCCTTGACGTAGTCGTCGCCAAACGAGCCCCGCCCGTAGAAGTTGGAGGCCTGTGTCTGAAATCCATTGGGCGAAGATTCGCGCATGCGGTTGTATAGCAGCGAGAGGCGATTGCGCTCGTTGATCTGGTAGTCCAGCTTGGGCAGGTTGATCACCTGATCCAGCACGCGCGGAACCGGCCCCAGGAAGCTGCTGACAATGTTCAGCCCTTGCTGATAGTACGCCGAGCCGGCCTGATAGCTCACACCCAGCGATGCCGCGACCGCGCAAGCGTCGTAGTCGCCTTCCGTGTATAACGTGGGGGTGCCGGTGGCGGCGAAATATAACGTTCCGGAATTGACGATGCCGGACGAAGCAGAGGGGCAGCTCTCTCCGGCGGGCAAAGTCGCGTGGGAGGGTGCGAAGGTGTCATTCGGGTCCGGAGCGCGCCCGGTACCGGGGAAGTTGCGGCGGACCTGATCGTAGGCATAGAACCAGAACAGCTTGTCGCGCTTCAGTGGACCACCCACGCCGAAACCCCACTGCTTGCGCCAATCGGTGGGGTTGTACGGAACCTCGTTGTAGCCCCCGCTGGGGTTGGCAACGGTCAGCAAGGTGTAGGGGTTGATAGCGCCGCCCAAGTCGGTGTCGCGGTCGTAGAAGAACAATTCGCCGCGCAGTTGATTAGTGCCGCTCTTGGTCACCGTATTGATGACGCCGCCGGCCGCACGGCCATACTGCGCCGAGTAGTTCGAGGTGTTGACCTGAAACTCCTGAATGGCCGCCTGCGTAATCGCGTAGGAGACGCGCGTGCGCCCGCGCGCTTCAGAGAAGTACGCCTGGTTGTCGTCCGCGCCGTCCACCGTATTGTTATTCAGCAGAAAGCTGATGCCGCGGAAGCTGAGCAAGCCAAAGCCCGCGGCGTTGGAGACAACGCCCGGAGTCAGCAGCGCAAAGTTCGACCAGCGACGGCCATTGATCGGCAGGTTGTCGATGGCGGACTGGTCGAGGGCCGTGGAGATGTCGCTGGACTGGGAATGCAACAGCGGCGTCTCATCGGTGACAGTGATGCTGTTGGTCACCGAGCCTGGTCTCATAACGGCAGAGACAGTCGAAAGGCTGCCCACAGTCACGCTGATGGCTGTCTCCTGGTACGTCTCGAAGCCATCGGCCGTAAAGGATGCGCTGTAGGCGCCCGGCTCCAGTTCGGAGACACGGTACTCGCCAGAGGAATTGCTCTTGACGGTGCGCGTGACGCCCCTATCGAGCGATTTCACGGTGATGGTGGCTGCGGGCAGAAGCGCGCCGCCTGCATCGGAGACCGTGCCTCCGATGGCGCCCGTGGTCGCCGACTGCGCGTGAGCGAAGTACAGCGGCTGGATGAGCAGGCAGACAGCCAAAAGCGAAAACCGAAGCGGATGAGATAAGAGACGACGGCTGGCGATCAAGTTGGTTCTCCTAATAAGCCAAATGCAATGGCAAAACGTTTACTGCTTGCGACTTTGATCGAAGGGAGGAGAGATGGCCGGCAAGATTTCCTTCCACTCTCCATCCCTTCGACCAGGAATGGTTGACGCTGACTACTGCACGATCAGCGAAACGTTGAACTGCTGCGTAACAACACTGGGATAACCGGTGAATCCTGTTCCCGTGGCGACGATGGTGATGGACTCAGTTCCCGCCGGCGTTCCAGGCGTGATCTTGCCTCCGCCGCATCCGGAGAAGCCAAGACCAATCAGGCATAGAGCGAAAAACAGAAGGTAACGATAGCCGCGCAGGAACCTGCGGCGAAGCCGGCTGAATCCGCACAGAAGCGCGAGTCCGGGAAGGGCGGCCAGACTGAATGGAAGCTTGCCTGATCCAATGATTCCCGATGGCCCGTGATTGAGCGAGGACGTGTTGACTGTCGCCGTGGTGTTAAACGTGACGGTAACCAGGACCGGCGCGCTCGAGCCATTCGGGCTATAGGGGTTTGGCGAAAAACTGCACGTGACCGTTGTCGAAGGCGTGGTGCAGCTAAACGTGATGGTCCCGTTGTAGCCATACAAGGGCGTCAGGGTAAAGGACATGATGCCGCTCTGCCCAGGCTGGATCGTGAGCTGCGAGTTAGTTCCCGCTCCTGAAACCGCCGTAAATGTTGGAGCTCCCGAAACGACGGCGACCGGCGCAGAGGTCGAGGTCACGAAGTTTCCGTCTCCCTGGTAGACCGCGGTCACCGAGTTGTTGATCGACGCTCCCACCACGGTGAAGGTCGTCGTCAGAGTGGCAACGCCGCTGCTGCTAACCGGCTGCGCTGTCCCGATCTGCGTCTGAACTCCGCCTACTGTATTGAAGAAGGTGACCGTCCCGGTGGGAACCGTGACGACCGCGTAGTTGTATACGCTACTCACGGTTGCCGTCAGGATAACTTGTTGTGTGCTGTTGACGCTGGTCGCGTTCACCCCAAGCGCAGTCACCGTGTTGTCTTTGCTGATCGTGAGCGTGCCGCCCGCGATGCCGCCGGGGCCGTTGGGTTCAATGGTTACCGTGTAGTTGGCGAGAGCGCCTCCAGTCACCTGGGCCGAAATCAGATACTGCCCGACCGGTGATCCCGCGGTGGCCGTCGTGCTGTAGGTCACGCTGATCGAGTCGCCGTTTTCAACTCCGCCCAAGGTTCCAGTAAGTGGATTTTGTGGCGTATTTATCGCTTGATCGAAGTTCACGGACACGGGATTGACCGTCACGGTAAGCGGCGCTTGAGCGAACGACGGACTCAAGGTATTACTGGTGCTGGACACGGATTCCGAGTCCCCGCCATACACGACGTAAATGCTGTGCGGTCCGGCGCCGAGGCCTGAAATCTGCACCGGATTGGCTAAGGTCGAACTCGTGGCCCCAGGGGTTAACGTTTCAGTGAAGGGAGCGTTGCCGTCGACATAGACCGAAACATTCCCAGTCGGAACCGGCGTCGGCGGCGGTTGGCCCGGATTGACCGTCACGGTAACGTTCACCGAAACAGCATCTCCGTAGACCCAGCCCCCGCTCGGCGTTGTCGCGGTGATAGTTGTGGTGGTCGCGTTGGTAGGACTGGCGCCGGTGCCGTTCAGAGAGAGCGTAGGTTGGGTGCTGGGCGTGGTGGAGTCATAGGTGTACGTAGCGCTCCGAGTCCCTATGGCTGTAGGTGTGAAGGTGGCCGACAAGGACACACCATACCCAGCGTTGGGGAACTCGGGGGCGCCGGGATACGTGGAGGGCGTTAGGGCGAAATCTCCTGAATTGCCGCTCGCGGTCCAGAAGTTCGAGCCGAAGGTGGCCGTCTGGTTGCCCATGCTGATGATGTCGGCGGCAACAGGGTTGGAAGTTTCCGCAGGTGTGCTGCCGAGTGCCGTCTTCTCGGGATTGGGGAAGGCGATGGTCGCGGCGCTGCGCGTAAATTGGTAGATTGCGTTGTTGGTGCTGTCCGCAACAATGATGTTGCCATCGGCGGCGATGGCTACGCCGGATGGCGCACCAAGTCCGGTGATGATGGCTATCTGATCGTTGCTATTCAGCGTGCCGCTCTCATTGGGAATGAAGACTATGCGGCTATTCTTACTGTCGGCGACGTACAGGCTGCCAGCCGGATCGATCGCCACGCCCGTCGGCTGATCGAGGCCGGAGCCCAGCGTCACCGGGGTGCTGTCGGAGGCAAAGGGAAGCTCGATGACAGCGTTGGCGGCAGCGTCGGCCACGTAGACGTTGCCATAGCTGTCAACCGCCAGGCCGGCCGGGCTGCTGAGGCCAGCCGTTGCATTGGTGGCCAGAATCACCTGCGCGCCTGTGGTGGCTAGGATTTCAGTGACGGTCTTGGCCGCTGAATCCGACACATAAACGTTGCCGTAGGAATCCACGGCCAAGCCCGCGGGAGTGGTGAAGCCGCTGGCAAACTGCACAGCTTTAGCGGCGACGCCGCCGGGCAGTTCCATGATAGCGCCATTGGAAAGCGCTACGTAGATGTTGCCCGCCCCATCGACGGTTACCGCATCGGCGCTTGCCGAACCGGAGCTCAAGGTTGACCCCGCACCGCTGGGCGAGATCATGACAACCGGGTTGGTGCCCGGAACCGTGGCATAGACAGTGTAGCCATTGTCGAGGGCGATGCTGTTGACACCCGTAAGCGGAGCTGGTGCAAGAATTGACGGAGCCAATGTGCTTTGCGTGCCGGGATCGACCGCCAACACTGGCGCAAGACCAGTGCCGGTCAGCGAAAAGTAGGAAATCTTTCCTAAGGTGCTGGTCACCGTCAGCGGAGCCGTGCGCGGGCCGACGTCACCTGCGACGGGCTCGAACGTAACTTGAAGCACGCAATCCGTCGTTGTATCCGCGCTATTGTATGTGCATGTTGGCGTACCGAGCGTGAAATCCTCGAAGGTGCCGGGGATGGTAAAGGTGCCCGTGTAAGGAGACGAGCCAATCGGTGTGTCTCCCGCGCCGAAATGAACGTCAATGTATTGCGTGACCGAAGCTCCGGAGCCTGCAACAACAGCCTGGAACTGCGTGCCCACCGAGATTTTGCGGATCAGATTGTCGCCTTGGTCGGCCACATAGACGTTGCCGGCCGCATCGACGAACGGAAAGTACGGCTTCCAGAAGGTCGCCTTTAGGCCGGGGCATCCGTCCCCGATCACATCGGGAAGGGTACCAGACCCGACTGCATGGGTAGCGCCCGAGCAGTATGTGACGCCCGATTGTGACGTATCCGCGGTTGGAGCGGTCGTGCTCGTGTTAATCTGTCCGGCGATCGGGTAGATTTCGCCGGTGGCGATGTCCACACGGGCAATGTAGTTGGTATAGTAGCCGGAGCTGGAGTTGTAGTCGGCGATATAGACATTCCCCAGAGAGTCGGTGGCGACGCCGTAGATGCTGTCCAGTTTGGTTGTTGAAGCCGTTCCGCGCGTAAGTGCGCCACTCATCTTCGAGCTGACAACGCCGGCAAATGTGCTGATATCGCCCGTGGCGCCGTTGATCACACGGACGTCGTAGGGATACTCATCGGCGATGTAGATGTTGCCCGAATTATCCACCGCAACCTGGTAAGGGCTGTCGAGCCCCGCGCCCGTCGAAGGATAAGGGCTGGTGCCGTTGGTGGTGCCATAGGCGCCATCGCAGGACATGGCTGTCTGCTTGGGAGAAGTGGACGAGCTAGCCGTCTCGCCGAAGACGTAGGTTTCATAAACGTGCGCGCAGCCGGTGCCGGCAATCGTTGTGATCTGACCGGCGGGAACAGATACGCCCGCGATAGTGGCAGTGGCGCTGCCCAGGTTCACCACATCGACAACATTGTTATAGGTGTCGGCAATATAGAGGTTCCCGCTCCTGTCGAAGGCCAGGCCGTAAGGGCGATAGAGCAGGCCTTGGGCCGCCGTAACGCCCGTTATGGGAGTACCGAGAGTGCTATTGTTCGCGTTATACCCGACATATCCGACCCCGGCCGTTGGAGTAAGACCGTTACTGGAAAAGCTGGGCGGGGTCAAAATGCTCTGATTGACGACTGTCTGAATGATGCCGGTACTCTTGATGATCTCCCGAACCGAGCCAAGATAATAGTCGGTAAACCAGACATTTCCCTGCGCATCCAAGGCGATGGCCTCGGGATCTGGTAGAAGAACCTCAGTCGCCGGGCATCCGTCGCCAATAGCATCGTTCGAAGTGGGACCGGATGAACCGCTGCAGTAGTGGCCCGCCGTAGGATTGCTCGTCGGCGCACTGCCGGCCGCTGTCGTGGTCGCCCCGCCAACGGTGATGATGATGCCGGTATGCGCATCGACGCGCCGGATGAGCCTGTTCGTGTAATCGACGATGAACACATTGCCCTCGCTGTCGGCGACAGCGGCATTCCCCGAGAAGTACACCTGGGTCGCCAGGCAGCCGTCGCCCACCGTGCTCAATGCGGTAGGCGCAGTGGTGCCGGTGTTCGTTCCGCAGGTATTGCCTACGGTGTACTTCGTGGCGCCGCCGTAGGTTCCGCCCCCGGACACGACGCTCACCGTATAGGGCAGAAGCTGTGGGGCTGCAACGGTCGCCGCAAACAGAACGGGCGAGGACAGAAGGCAGAAAGCGGCGACAAGAATCACCCCGGGAAGAATGCTGGCGAAACGAACTGCGGCGGTAAATCGAGACATAAAGGCTCCAGAGAGAGACGATAGCGCCTGCGCAGGACGTGACGCCCTGCGCGGTAGCTCAAGGGCTTTTTTGAGGCGAAAACCAGACTACCACTCAGCCATCTAGAGCGCAAGTAATTTTGTTGTGAATAAATAGCCCGAATATCTGACAATTCTTGCGCCGATGGGCTAAACCGCGCCGCAGGAGCAAATATTTCACGGGGAGTCTGATTCGAAGCGGTCAGAGGCACGGAATCATACACATGCCGCGCTGCCGTGAGTGCTTCTCTTTCCCGGTTCAGGTGACTTTCTTAACTTGGCGCTCAGACAAGCAGATTGGGGAGCGTTTCAATGCGTGTCTCTCAACGACTACATTTACCTGGATCCAGACCGAGAGGAGATGCAGCAGGCGAGAACCTGATGGTCATCAAATAGCAGGGCGTTACACGAAGGTTCTCTGAGCGCCTCGATTCACAAAAAGCTACTCCGAATCAATAGCCTACAGATTAATAGGAGGATCGGTACCGAAAACGCCCATGACACGAGGATTCTGGATTGTTGCCAATGCAGTCGCTGAGAACTGATCGGCACCAAAGAGTCGGCTTACGGCAGGGTGTGTTCGAAATTTGGGCTTTTTCCAGCAAACAGCGGACTTATCGGACCCTTGGATTCGGACGACACAAGCAAGGACACTTCAGAAGCAGAGGAGCAAGTAGGAGTAAAGGTGTGGACTTAGTTGTATCTAACTGTGAGTGTTAACGTTAGTTCACCATGAGCAAAGAAAACAGGAATGCGCATTTAAGTTATTGATAATAAAAGACATAAATGGCGGAGAGCGAGGGATTCGAACCCCCGATACCCTTTCAGGTATGCCGGTTTTCAAGACCGGAGCCATCAACCACTCGGCCAGCTCTCCGCGAGCGTGGGACTGTCTTGATTGTACGTCGGTGACCAGAAAATGGCACCCATGCGATGCAAAAGGGGAGCCTGAGCGGCCCCCCTTATTTGATGATGGGTGGGTTACTTCTTGCCTTGCAGTTCATCAGCCAGGGCATCGGCGCCGTAGAGTTTGCGCAGACCCTCGATCATGCCGGCCGAGTGCACGGCGACTGTGCGGTTCTTCGAGCCGTCATAGACAAAATCGCCGGCCAGGGACTCGATGTTACCGTCGAATACCAAGCCCACCAGTTCGCAGTCGCGATTGACGACTGGAGAGCCGGAGTTGCCGCCGATAATGTCGTTGGTGGTGACGAAGTCGAGCGGAGTGGAGAGGTCGATCTTGTCGCGGCCGGCGGCTTGCTTCGGCGTCAGGTCGAAGGGCGGCTTATTGCTGAAGCTGGCGGCGCGGTCGTAGAGTCCGTAGAAGGTGGTGAAGGGCGGAGCGATGGTGCCGTTATAAGGATAGCCATCGACGGCGCCGTAGCTCAGCCGCAGTGTAAAAGTGGCGTCGGGATAAGCGTCCTTGCCATAGACCAGGAAGCGGGCCTTGCCCAGCTTTTCTCCGGCGGGCGTGAGTACACTGCTGATGGTGTCGCGTATGCGGCGATTGGTCTCGCGGAGGATGGGTTCAACGCGGCGCGCGGCTACGATCATCGGATCGGTGGAAGCGGCCACAGCGGCCTCGCCGCCATCCAGCAGCGATTTGCGGAAGGCCGCGTCGCCCATCTTGGTGCCATCCACCAACGCATTCACGGTCGCGTCCACGTCGCCGCCCTGCAGGATGGCCTGCACAAAGGCGTCGTCCTTGCCCATCTTCTCCTGGCACAGCTTGAGCGCTGTGGTCATGAACAGCTTCTCCGTCGCCGGATAAATCGGCGCGGGTGAGAGCAACTGATACTTGAGCGACTCCAGGCCCGCCTCGTGGAACTCCGGCAGACGCTCGCCGTCCGGCTTCTTGACCTCGGCCACATATTCCACGATCTCAATCGCCGTGCTGAGGAACTGGCCGCCGGTGCGGCGGAACATCTGGCCCTTGATCTCCGGCTTCATCTTTTCTTCCGCGCCGGCAATCTCGTCCCATGCGTTGCCATATTCTTTTTTCCATTTTTTATTAGCATTCACCTTGGCGCGGAAGTCGTCTTCTTCGGCTTGCTTCTTGGCCAGAATGGCGGGATCGGCGAGCGCATCGCGGCGACCCAGGTAGACCTTCAGGCTGTTTTGCAAGTAAAAGAGAGTGCTTCCCACTTCTCGCGCCTGCTCCTCGCCCTGTGCGGAAAAAGCCTGGGCGGCATTGATGCGGCGCTGCAAGTACTCGGTGACCGCCGGTCCGAGCACGTCACGCTCCAGCAACAACTGGGCTACAGTGTCGTCACGCTCCGTCGAGCCGGGATGGCCGGAGACAAAGACCAGTTCGCCCGGCGCGGCGCCTTTGGCGCTCCACTTGAGGAAGTTATCGGTGTGCAGCGGCTTGCCGTTTTCATAGACGCGGAAGATGGCCATGTCCAAGTCGTAGCGCGGATAGGTGAAGTTATCCGGATCGCCGCCGAAGAAGGCCGCCTGCTGTTCGGGAGCAAAGACCAGCCGCACATCGTTGTACGCCTTGTACCGGTAGAGCCAGTACTCGCCGCCCTGGTAGAAGGAAACCACGTCGGAGCGAAGGCCGGTCTTGTCCTTGCTCTCCTTTTCGATGGCCGCAATTTCGGCGTCGCGAGCCTTGAGCGCCTTGGCCTCGTCAGGAATGTCCTTGGCCGCGCCCTGCACCCGCGCCGTCACGTCTTCCATGCTGACAAGCACGTTAATTTCGAGATCCGGAGACTTCATCTCAGCATCCGGCGTGGCCGCATAAAAGCCGTCGCGCAGATAGTCGTGCTCGGCGGTCGAGTTTTTCTGCAACTGGCCGCGGGCGACGTGATGATTGGTGAGCACCAGGCCGTTGGGGCTGACGAACGAGCCTGACCCGCCGTCGTTAAGCCGCACGCTGGAGAGGCGCAGATGGTCTAGCCATGCCTGGCTGGGATGGAAGTTGTACTTGGCCGCCAACTGCTTGAGCGGCGGATTGTCAAAGGTCCACATGCCTTCTTCGGCGTGGATCGCGGGCGCGACGGCCATTAGCAAGGCGGCGGGCAGCAGCAGGGTGAAGCGAATTTTTGAAGTCAACATCGAAGTCCTCATGAGATAGCGGAGTTAGCAAGTGATCGAATTAGCCACCGCTGGCTTGTTGCAGTTAAGGTTTCGGCAACATTCTCCTGAGCAACCAGATTACTCCAGCAGGGCGGGCGCTGGGCAAGTCCAGGCCGTGCAGTACAAGAGCCCGCGGCGCTGCCAGACAACTTTCTATACTAAAAACATGGCCAAGGCTCCGGTTTGCGGATGGACGCTGGAAGAGGCGGCGCGCGGGCGCGGAGCGCTGCGCATTGCAGGGCTGGACGAGGTGGGGCGTGGGCCGCTCTTCGGGCCGGTCGTCGCTGCCGCTGTCATTCTTCCCAGAGGCTGCTGTCTGCAAGGACTCACCGACTCGAAGCAGCTTTCGGGAAAAAAGCGCAATGAGTTGGACGCAGCGATTCGCTTGAACGCCGTCGCCTTTGCTATAGCCGAGGTAGACGCGGAGACCATCGACCGCATCAACATTCGTCAGGCGTCGCTGCTGGCCATGCGCCGCGCCGTGGAGCAATTGGCGCACTGTCCGGATTTTTTGCTCATCGACGGACGCGACACGATTGACTGGGGATGCGAGCAACAGGCCGTCGTCCGGGGCGACGCAATCAGTTTTTCCATTGCCGCTGCCAGCGTGCTGGCCAAGGTTTATCGCGACCGGCTGCTGGTGGAACTGGACGGCGCGTATCCCGGCTACGGCCTGGCGCGGCACAAGGGTTATGGTTCGCCGGAGCACATGGCCGCGCTCGAACGGCTGGGGCCGACACCGCTGCATCGCAGGAGTTTTCGTCCAGTGGCGCAGGCGATGCTTCGATTCGAATAAGTAAAAGTTCTCAGGCAGGGCGTGCCTTGCGGCGTTGCATCCATTCTTGGATCGGGCGCGCCAGCAGCAACACTGCCAGCACAATCGTGATGGTGAGCGGTGTGCGCACGCCGGGTTTGACCTGCCACCAGTAGTGAATCACTCCGCAGACTGCTGCGGCGTAGACCAGCTTATGAAGATTGCGCCAGCGCGCGCCGCCCAGCTTGCGAATGGCCCAGTTGGTCGAGGTCGCGGCCAGCGGCAGCAGCAGCAGCCATGCGGCTACGCCCATGGTGATGTAGCGGCGCTTGACGATGTCGGCGGCCATGGCGTTGACGTCGAAGCCGGCGTAGAGAGCGATGTAGGTCAGCAGATGCAGCGAGGCGTAGAAGAAGGCGAAGAGTCCCAGCAGGCGGCGGAACTTGATGAGCCAGCCGAGGCGTGGCGAGAGGCGGCGCACCGGCGTAATAGCCAGCGAGATAGTCAGGATGCGCAGCGTGGCTAGGCCGGTGGCAAAGGTGATGGCGGCGGTGGGGTCCGCGCCGAGGTTGTTGGTTACCGCACCCCAAAATAGCCAGGCCAGCGGCCAAAGACAGGCCAGCCAGGTGAGAGTCTTGAGTGCGATGAGAGTTGGTTGTTTCATAGTCTTAGCGAGTTAGCGGGTCTGCGAGTCAGCAAGTTAGCTGGTTAGCGAGTCAGCCTGAAGTTGAATGTGAATCTGCCGGCTACTCCCTACTCCCTATTCCCTACTCCCTGTTTTAGTAATTCTTCCTCAAATCCATGCCGTTGTAGAGAGACGCTACCTGATCGCCGTAGCCGTTGAACAGCAGTGTGGTTCGGCGCTGGGAGTAGAAGGGCTGGCCGATGCGGCGCTCGGTCTTCTGGCTCCAGCGGGGATGGTCCACATTGGGATTGACGTTGGAGTAAAAGCCGTATTCGTTCGGCCCTTGGTCGTTCCAGGTGGTGGGCGGCTGCTTGTCCAGAAAGCGCACTGCGACAATGGATTTCGCGGACTTGAAGCCGTACTTCCACGGCACCACAATGCGCACGGGCGCGCCGTTCTGATTGGGCAGCACCTCGCCGTAGAGGCCGAAGGTCATAAGCGTGAGCGGGTTCATAGCCTCGTCCATGCGCAGTCCCTCGGAGTAAGGCCAGGAGATGGAGCTCTCCGAACCCCACTTCTCGATTCTCTTGTCGTAGTAAGAGAGGAACTGAATATATTTTGCGCTGGGCAGCGGGTCGCACAGGCGGATGAACTCGGAGAGCGAGTAGCCGACCCAGGGAATCACCATGCTCCATGCCTCGACGCAGCGATGGCGATAGATGCGGTCTTCCAGGGGGCGCAGCTTGAGCAGCGTGTCGATGTCGAAGGTTTTGGGTTGCTTCACCTTGCCTTCCACGCGCACGGTCCAGGGACGGACGGGCAGCAAGCCGGCGTTTTTTGCGGGCTGATCCTTGTTCACGCCGAACTCGTAAAAGTTATTGTAGTGAGTCACGTCCTCGAAGCTGGTGAGTTGCTCGCCGGTGGTGGTGAGAGGGCTTTTCACAGTTTCGAGTTTTGTGCCGGCAAGCACGGAGGTCGAAGGGAAGAGAATTTCGGAGAGACGGTTGGCGCCCAGTGCAGCGGCACTCGCGGCCACAGAAGTAGAGAGTGCCTTGCGCATGAAGCGGCGGCGGTTGAGGTACTGATCTTGCGGGGTGATCTCCGAAGAGGGAATCTCGGGCGGCTTGCCGATGAGCATCGCGTGACCTCGCGCGGGAAGTGGTGATTGCAGTTATTGGATGGGATGGATGAAGCAGGAGTTGCAGGATTTTTGGCGAGTCATTGATCTGACTTGCTGAGTGCGAATGGCCATTGGCCAAAGCGGCGGGCGCGAATGAAATAAATCAATGTTCCGGAGAGGGCGATGGCGGCGGCAACGGCCAGGCTGCCGAGGGCGTGGCTGCGGTTGACCAGCATGAAGACGAAGCCGGCGATGGCGACCAGCGGAGGCAGCGGATAGAGCGGCATGCGGAAGGGACGCGCCAGTTCAGGCCGCTGGATGCGGAGCAGGATGACGCCCACGTGTTGCAGAAAAAATTGCAGCAGAATGCGGGTGATAACCAGCATGGTGATGACCTGTTGTAGAGAAAAAAAGCAGAAGAGTGCGGCGACCAGGCCGAGGGCAACCAGCGAGCGGTGAGGAATGTTGTGACGCGGATGGAGGGCGGCAAGATACTGGAAGTAGTTTCCGTCGCGCGCGGCTGCGTAAGGCACGCGCGAGTAGCCCAGCAGCAGCGAGAATACGGAGCCGAAGGCGGCCCAGATGATGAGTGCGGCCATCAGTCGGCCGGCCACGCTGCCAAAGGCGGATTTGGCGATGTCGGCCACCAGTTGCAGGCGCACGGCTTCGCCCGCGGAGACGTGCGCGGCGGCGTCACGCATGGAAGGCAGCGCGGCCAGATCCATGGCGACGTAAAACGCGGCGACGAAAAGGACCGACAGTAGAATGGCGCGGGGAATCGTCCGCTCCGGACGGCGCACTTCGGCGCCGAGGAAGCAAATGTTGTAGTAGCCCCAATAACAATAAGTGGTAAGCAGCGTGGCCTGCGCTAAACCTCCAAGCGCTACGGGGAGGGTTAGTGTCGTCGAGGCAGGCATCTGCCATCCGTGCGCGAAGCCGGAGACGATAACTCCGGCAATGGCTGCGAGCACTCCAGCAAAGAGCACCCAGGCCAGCCGCGTGATGGAACTCAGATTGCGATAAAGCAGAGCAGTGACCAGCAGGCAAGCAGAGACGGCTGCGAAATTGGTGAAGTGCAGTGCGGGCAGAGTGGCGAGCGGTGCGTGATCCAGCCCCGGCCAGAACCAGGCCAGAAAGCTGGAAAGGCCAATGCAGCCCGAGGCAATGGCGAGCGGCGCGGTGAAGCTCAACTGCCAGACGTAGAGAAAGCTGAGCCAGTTGCCGGCGCGCTGGGGGCCGTAGATCTCGCGCAAAAAAGCATAAGATCCGCCGGCCCTGGGGAAGGCCGCGCCCAACTCGGCCCACACCAGGCCGTCGGCCACGGCGATCACCGCGCCCAGCACCCAGGCCCACACCGAAAGCCGGAAGCCCGCCGCGGCGATGACCAACGGCAGCGCGATGAAGGGGCCGACGCCGATCATCTCCAGCATGTTGAAGGCCACCGCCGAGCGCAGACCAATGCGGCGCTGGAGGGTGGCGGCGGGGATGGAAGAGGCGAGGGGCATGAGGTTCTTACGCTCCCCGGATTGTACACTGACGGAAGGATGTTCTTTGCCGATAAGTCTAATCAAGCAGCAGCGGGCGCGGCCTTTGCCGGCCTGATTCTGGCGGGCGTTCTCTCCGTTCGCCTGGCCTGTCAGCAGCCTGTCCAACAGCCTGCCCGGCAGCCCGTGCCCGCTGCGCTCACACTTGCATCGCTTCCCTTGCTCGATCCGAGCGACGTTGGCCTTCCCTTGCCGGAGGACCGCGGCGCTGCGGCGCTGGAGCAATCGCTGAAGCGCCTCGGAACCACCGCTAGCGTGATGATGATCGTGGCGCATCCGGACGACGAGGATGGCGCGCTGCTGACTTACCTCTCGCGTGGACTGGGCGCGCGCGTGTCGCTGCTGACGCTGACCCGCGGCGAGGGCGGTCAGAATGCCATGTCAGCCGACGCCGACGACACGCTGGGACTGATCCGCACCAGCGAACTGCTCAAGGCCAGCGAATATTACGGCGCAAAACAGCTCTGGGGCACGGAGGCGGACTTCGGCTTTTCCAAAACGCAAGAGGAGTCCTTCGCCAAGTGGGGCCACGAGCGCGTGCTCTACGACGCCGTGCTGGCCGTCCGTCGCGAGCGGCCGCAGGTGATCGTCTCCACCTTTGTCGGTGGAGTGAGCGATGGGCACGGCCACCACCAGGTCTCCGGCGAGATTGCGCAAGAGGTATTCAAGGCGGCTGGCGACCCAAAGGTTTTTCCCGAGCAGTTGAAGGACGGCTTGCAACCGTGGCAGCCGCTGGCGGTTTACTCGATGACGCCCTTTGCGCGCATCGAAGACGGAAAGATGTTCGACTACGCCACTGGCAAGTGGGCTCCTGCGCGCTTCAAAAATTATGTGACCGGCGAATGGAGCGAGGGCGCTCTCTCGACCGACGTGACGATTCAGGTGGGAACGCTGGACCCGGTGCTGGGGCGCAGCTACGCGCAGATTGCGCGCGAAGGCTGGGGTCAGCAAAAATCCCAGAATGGCGGCGCGAACCCCACGCTGAGCGGCCCGGCGTCGACGAGCTATCACCTATGGGCCGTGGCTCCGGAGGCGGCGGCAAAGCCGGGAACTATTTCAACCAACGACGATCTCTTCCACAACAGCAAGGTGAATATCGACACCAGTATCTCCGGGCTGTCTGCGTTGGCAAAGAAAAATCCTCCCGAGTGGATCACTACCGGTTTGCGCAAGATAGATGCCGACACAAGGCAATCTAGTAATGCCTTGTATCAGGGCACGACTTCAGTCGTGCCGAGAACGCAACAAAAGGAAGGTGGGGCTTTAGCCCCTGAGGCAATTTCATCCACCACGTCCGAACTTGCACTCGCCCAAAAACTCGCGCCCATCTATCGCCAGACCTTGGAGCTGCGCAAGCAGATCGACGACAGCAGCCTGGATGCACAAGCGATAAGCTCTCTGCTTTTTGAACTCGACACGAAGATCAACGAGCATCAAGCCGCGTTAAAGGAATTGCTAGGCCTGGACCTCGCAGCTTTCCGAACGAATTCCGCCAATCCGCAAAGCGGCGGTCCGTTTCGTGGCGCCTCAGCCGAAGAGGCGTCGCAGAGTGTGACTCCTGGCGAGAAGTTTCTGGTGCGGGTCCACACCGCGCAGGCCACGGGGGAGATACGGCTCAACAGCGTTTGGCTTGCAAGCCAGAGCGGCGATGCGTGGAAGGCCGAGAGCGCGCCCGCCGAAATTAACTCCACGGCTCCATTCGACGACAGCATTTTCCGCATGCAGGCGGCCGAAAACTCGGAACCCACTCAGCCCTACTTCACGCGCCCCTCCATCGAGCAGCCCTACTACGATTTGACCCGTCCGGAGTGGCGCTTGCGTTCCTTTGCGCCGTATCCGCTGGCGGCGTGGGCGGAGTTCACCTTTGACGGCCTGCCGATTCGTGTAGGCCAGGTAGTGCAGACGCTGCAACGCGTTCCCGGCGTGGGCGGCGTCTACGAACCGCTGGTGGTGACGCCCGCGATCGGTGTGCGCATGGAGCCCGAGGCGCGCATTCTGCCCCCGGACGGCTCAGCATTGCCGGTGCGGGTCACGGTGCACACGCAAGCCGCGGCCGAGGGAACAGTCTCGTTGCAGTTGCCCGCCGGATGGACTTCTCAACCGGCAGAGGCGCACTTTCATCGCGACAATGCAGGCGACACCGAGCCTCTGCTCTTTTCCGTCACGCCAGATGGAGCTACTACTGGTGCGTATAACATCGAGGCCATCGCGCACTCCGGCGGGCGCGAGTACAAGACCGGCTGGCAGAGCATCGGCTACCCTGGCCTGCGGCCCTACAACCAATACAAACTCGCTCAGTTGAAAACACGCAAGGTGGACGTGAAGCTCGCCGCCGGCCTGCGCATTGGCTACGTGATGGGCACCGGCGATCTGGTTCCCGAGGCCATCGAAGGGCTAGGTTCGTCGGTGCACTTGCTCACGGCCTCGGAGCTGGGTTCGGGCGACCTCTCCGCATGGAACGTCATCGTCATCGGCATTCGCGCCTACTCCGCACGCCCCGAGTTGGCTGCGGCCCAGCCGCGCCTCGACGATTTTGTCCGCGGCGGCGGGACACTGATAGTCCAGTACCAGACCGGCAACTTCCCCGCGCCGTTTCCGCTGTCGATGGGGCGCATGGCCGAGCGCGTGGTAGACGAGACTGCTCCGGTGAAACTGCTCGACCCGGCGCATCCGCTGCTTCACTGGCCCAACGTGATTTCTGCCGCCGATTTTGACGGATGGGTTGAGGAGCGCGGCCACTCTTTTCTGGATAGCTGGGACGCGCATTACACGGCGCTCACCGAGACCGCCGATCCCGGCCAGGATGCGCAACGCGGCGGCATGCTGGTGGCGCATCCCGGCAAAGGGACTTATATCTATGTCGCCTATGCGTTGCATCGCCAGCTTCCGGAGTTAGTGCCGGGAGCTTATCGGCTGCTGGCCAACCTGCTCAGCGCGGGTCAGGACAACGCGGCGCGCGGAGATCAAACTCCAGCGTCGCGTCCATAGTCGAAAAAGGAGATTTCAGTTGAAACGTTTCGCCATCCTTCCGCGTCTTACGCATAGCTTCCACGAAACGCGGAGTTTGCCGTGAGATTTTCTGTCCTTCTTCTCTGTCTTGCTCTGGTAGCGCCCGCGACGGCCCAGAACGCCCAGAACTGCGAGCCTGCGGACTCGACCCGCACGATTCTGGAACAACTGCAACACCCGGAGAATCTGCATCTGTCCGCGGCAGAGCGCCAGAATCTGAAATTGGAGTTGCTGCGCAAGGCGATCTCCGCCGCTCCCTCGGATATCTTTCTCCATGAGGCATACCAGAATGCGCTCCTTGCTGGAAGGGACTATAACCGAAATGCGCTGATCGTCGAGTATGAGCAGCTTCTGGCCATGCACCCTCACGATCCGGTCTTTCTTTATCTGGCAGCCAGGGCGCAGTCCGGTGGAAGATCGAAGGAGGCCATCGCCAATCTGGAGCAGGCGATTGCTCTGGCTCCCGACTTTGCACAACCGCAGCTTCAGTTGGCGCTGATCGGTTCCTACAACGCATTCAAAGACTCCGCGGGCGTGAAGCTGCATCTGACGCGCTTCGTCGCATTGTGTCCAGCCAGCTTACAGACTGTGCCAAATCTGCGCTGGAGCGACGACAAAGAGCTGCTCAAGAGTGAGGCCGCGCGATTGCGCACGAACATTGAAGCGCGCGCGGACTCTGAAGCCGTCAGCGCCTATCCGATCTTGTGGCAATTTGAAGCAGCGCTAGAACGCTCGGATCATCAGGCTGAAAATCTGGCACGGATGCGCGCCGACGTAGACCGTCTCTTCGGCCCGAAGTACACGCGCAACGCGGCATGGCTGGACGCTATTCAGTCAACGATCCGCATCGACGGCGCGCCCAAGGACGCGGCGCACAAGGCTTCGCTTGAGATAGCGGCATTGTATCCCGACTCAGACGCGGCATTGAATGTGGAGTACGGGAGCGCATTGGCCGGCCACGAACTGCCTGCCAATGCAACGCCCGCGCAGATTGCGGAGAACCGGCGCTGGAAGTGGAATGCTCTGTTGCCGCTGCTTCGCAAATGGCCCAACGTCGAATGGCTGGCCTTTCAGGAAGCATACGCTGTGATCGATGACCACTCCGCCAGCCCCGAAGAGGTCAAGGGCGTGATGAACCTCTTTCTGAATGCCGCACGGCAGGATCCCAATGGGGAGCCGACAATGCCGCCCGCGCCCATCATCATCGCCCAGAGAATCATTGAGCGCGGCGGTCCCTATGAGAGTGTTCCTGATCTGACGACTGCCGGATTCGTTGAAACGGATCGATTACTTGCGGCCAACGACCTCTACGGCAGAGGTGACGCGGCGCTGGCTAAACAACGGAGTACGGTCTACTTGTATGGCTATCTTCCACTGATTGAGGCTGACCTGCAACTTGGACGAATCTCCAACGCAGGCGAGGCTTTGGCGCAGGCTGAGACGAGGCTGCAAATCATTCGCCCACCCGAGGGCGCCAGTTCCCAAGAAAAGAACGGCTTTGGCAGTCTGGCCGCGCCGTACTGGTTTCTGCACGGAGAGTATGCGGAAAAGGAGGGGCGCAAGATCGATGCGCTAGTGGATTATCGCAACGCGCTCTCACTCTACCCGCCGCGCCGGCCGAACCCCGACCGTCGCGCTGAGGTGATGGCCTCTGCGGAACGACTTTGGAAGGAGCTTGGCGGCACCACGCAGGGATGGACCGACTGGTCCGCACAGAGTTCGCTCGCGGGATTTTATGCGGGCGGCGGCGGAGCGGAGGCCTGGTCGAAGCTGGCGGATTCCTCTCCCGATCTCATCCTTACGGACGCTATGGGCAATCACTGGAATCCCCGCGATCTGGCGAAGAAGACGACCTTTATCACGATGTGGGCCAGTTGGTGCGCTCCCTGCCTCGCAGAATTGCCCTATCTGGAGAAGCTCTATCAACAATTCAAGAGCCGCGACGATATTGCGATTCTGGCCTTTGATGTGGACGATGACCCTGCGGCGATGAACAAGGCCTTGCAGAAGGTACAAGTCTCGATTCCCTCCATCGCGGCCAGAGATTTTGCCTATTCGATTGTCCCGGAGATGGCCACGCCGGCTAACTGGATCATCACACCCGGCAAAACCGAAATGTTTCTGGAGGACGGCAACTCGCTCGATGATTGGCTGAAAAATGCCGCTGCCGCTATCGAGAAGGCCGCCAAAAGGTGAGGCGAGTGGAATGATTCAATCCCAGCGATTGTGAAACCAACGCCGAGTTATCAGCGCTGGTTTCACAACTTAATCCAGTGCGTAGATCGTCAGCCCGCTGGGCAGTTTGGGGTTTATGAGCATTTTCTTGCAGCCGCGGGCTACGCTTTCCAAATGCCGATTCAATCATTCTTGGTTGGAAGCCGATAGATTCGTCCTTGCTCTCCACTTTGGATCGAAACGCACATAGAAGCTTAATCCGATGGCAACCAGTTGCGGCAAAGAAATACGCACAAGTTCCTCCCTCTATTGCTCCACTCGGAAGGGTAGCACCGCACGGCAAGGTTTCTCATTTCGGCGAAAGAGGAATCGCCCATCTCAGAAATGGCAATTTTATTATTGATCCGGCCCAGAAGTTTTGAAACGCTGTGCCCCATCCATTCCGCGCTTTTTGCTGAATGGGTGGGAGGGAGTATTGCATTTCTTTGGGACCGGATCAGTAATAGTGTGCAAAATTGCTCAGATACGCACTGGGAAAGTGCCCGCACTTCCCAATGTGCGGATTTCTGTACTTTTAAGCATTAGAACGTGCAGGTAATGTAAGGCCGGATGATCCACCGTGCCGTGCAACGGTACATCCCAACTCTCCTCGCCGGGGTCCACGCGATCTATGCGACGGATTTTCTTGGTGAGCTAGCTGAGTCATATCAAGCAAGTCATCAGTCATGTATTGTTTGTTTTTCTCCGCAATCCTGCGGCTCTCATGGAGAGTCGCAGGAATTGCTTTTTTAGGCCATGTGAAAATCATCTGCCGGCAGGTGGAGGCAGGGAAGGCTGTTCAGTCGTGGAGTATCACATTCAATAGTGATTTGTGTACTTTTATGCCGCCGTTGTACTCGATAAAGCCCATCTTCCGAAAGCGATTCATAAAGAAGCTGACGCGCGAACGCGTGGTCCCGATCATCTCCGCCAGCGTCTCCTGGCTAATCTTGGGAATCTGGGACTCCGGTTCGCCCGGCTTGCCGAAATCCGCCATCAAAAGCAGAATCCGCGCCAACCGCTTTTCGCTGGAGTTGAAAAGCTGATCGACCAGGTCCGCCTGAGTTCTCAAACTGCGCTCCAGCAAAAACTTCAAAAACAAGTCGCTGAAGGTGTGCTCCTCGTGCATGACGCGAATCATCTCCGCCCGCTCAATTTTAAGCGCGGAACATGGACTTATGGCCGAGGCCGTGGCCAACCGCAACGCCGGCGTGCCGGCCATCGAATCCTCGCCCACAAAGTCGCCCGCCGTGAGCAGCGCGATGGTCGCCTCTTTGCCCTCTTTGGAGATCACTGTAAGTTTCGCGCGACCGCTCTGCAGGTAGAAGACGCAGTCGGCCCTATCGCCCTGGGAGAAGAAAGCTTCCTTGGGATTCAAACGCACAATTCTCCGCCCCAGCCCGGCTTGCGCCAGAAAAGTTTCAGGATCAAACCGTACTTGATTCTGTCCTGCCATTCGATCTGTATGTCCCCTTCCGTGATTTGCCCTGGGGGCTTTCCGTAGAGTAACCGAAACACACCCCCTTTTTGAGCTATGGATCGAGTATATTGGCACTCGAGTTTCCTATAAATTCACTTGCTTTGGCAGGCAGGTCTGTTCACTTTTGCTCAGTTTTTAACTAATAGTGTTCAATAAATCGAAAATTCTGTCGATTTTATGAAAAACCTGTGCAAATTCGAGGAATGACACAACTCCGCGTCCGTCCCCTTCAGCTTCCGGCAGCCTCCCTGATTCTTCTTCATCAATACCCAGTTTTCCATAAGTTATTGCAAAAATGCAACAATAATAGGAGCCGGACTGGCTGATTCCATGCTTCCGGCGCGGGAGAGTCTGTGGCCAAGCTGCGCGTTCTGTCGACACACCTGTTCCTGAACCAGCGTCTGCACTCCGGGTTGCTGGAGCAGGCCGGCCAGTGGGGTGCCGAAGCGGTCGAGATCTTTGCGGCGCGCCAGCACTTCGACTACACCAGCCGCGAGCAGGTGGTCGAGCTGGCATCCTGGTTCCGGTCGAACGCGCTCACGCCCTGGTCGATGCACGCGCCGATCTACGCCGGCCGGGATATGGGCCGCTCCGGCTTGCCTGCACTCAACCTGCTGCACACGGAGAAAAGCCGCCGCATCGAGGCCATGGACGAGATCAAGAGGGCCCTGGAAACCGCCGAGCAGATCCCCTTTCGCAGCCTGGTCGTTCATCTGGGCGATAAGGACGATGAGTGGTCGCCGCGCACCGTCGAGTACGCTTTTACGGCTCTCGAACACCTGGGCGCATTTGCGCGTCCGCTGGGCGTGCGTCCGCTGGTGGAGAATCTGCCCAGCGAGCCAACCACTCCCGAGCATCTGGTTGAGATTCTGGAGACCGGCCACCTGAACCAAATTGGCGTCTGCCTCGACCTTGGCCACGCTCACATGACGGTCGGAGTGCCCGCGGCCATCGCCATTCTGGGCGGGCGTATCGTTCAGGTTCACGCGCACGACAACCACGGCATGAAGGATGAGCATCTGTGGCCGGGCGACGGCACCATCGACTGGCCGACCACGGCCGCATCCCTCAACGCGCTTGCCGCGCCGCCAGCCATTGTGCTGGAACTCAGCTCCAAACTCCTCGATGAGCCGGCAGATCTTCCGGAGCGAATTCGACGTGCGTTCGAACTGGTTGACTGAGCAAGCAAAGGGTCCGCGCCTGCCGGTTGCCTTATCCTTGCAACTTTTCGGTCATCCAGCGTTTCAGGGCCTCGGTTTCGAGACCCTGTAAAACGCCAGCCTTGCAATGCGCCGCGCTCTAGTGGAAAAACCCCAGCAGGTAGAGCACCAGCAAGATCACCAGAATGGTGCCGATTCCGATGCCTCCGCCTCCGGCATAACCCCACCGGCTGTAGCCGTAGTATCCTCCGCCGCCGCCGAAGATCAGCACCAGCACAATGATCAGAATGATAAGTCCAAGTCCCATCTCACATCTCCTTTTTTACTGCATCTGGAGTCTTTCATTTGGCAATTAAAGACGCTGAGCAATTGGGTACACTTTCGGCCGCAGAAGCGCCGACGGATGGTGATATCCCATTCGAGTGATTTCTGTTCTAGTAGTGTCCTGAGTCAGAAATACGCAGCACAAAAATTGCTGTCATCCTGAGCGAACGGGGCCCCAGGCGTACTCTTCAGCCTTTCCGGGGTCCCCACGAACAGGTCTTCGTTCGTGGGGTGGAGGTTGGGGGTGGTGAGTCGAAAGCCTGCCCTGAGC
>Ga0224558_1001074_pt1 | contig 29934 bp, 24 predicted proteins | sample 714S32024metaG_FD_180682 | JGI IMG/M metagenome (GOLD analysis project Ga0224558, IMG submission 180682) | Peat soil microbial communities from Stordalen Mire, Sweden - 717 S3 20-24 | ecosystem: Environmental > Terrestrial > Soil > Wetlands > Peat | place: Sweden: Norrbotten County, Stordalen... | reverse complement strand
CCTCTCGATCAACGCGGTGTCCTCGATCAGTGAGGTGGGCACGGCGGCGGCCGCCTCGTCCTTCCGCCCCTCGAGGTAGAGCTCCTGGACCTTGCGCGCCTCGGCCTCGTACCCCATGCGGGAGAACACGTCGAAGTGGAAGTTCATCGACTTGGCCCCCATGCCGCCGATGTACAGGGCGATGAACGGCCGGAAGCTGTCCGCCGCCCGCTCGATGTCGTCGTCGATGAGGGTCGGGGCGAAGGCGATGACCTCGAAGTCGTCTGCGGTGTGGCGCGCTCCGGGTCGGCTGAACCCCTCGGCCAGCGCCGGTTCGAAGGCCTTGACCGCGTTGGGGGAGAAGAAGATGGGGAACCAGCCGTCGGCGATCTCCGCAGCCAGCGCGACGTTCTTCGGCCCCTCCGCCCCCATGATGATGGGGATCTCCTTTCGGAGGGGGTGCACGATGGGCTTGAGGGGCTTGCCCAGCCCGGTGCCCCCGGGGTACGGCAGGGGGTAGTTCGGACCGTCGTTGGTCACCGGTGCCTCACGGGCGACCACCTGGCGCACGATGTCGATGTACTCGGTGGTGCGGGCCAGCGGCTTCTCGAACGACTGGCCGTACCACCCCTCGACCACCTGGGGCCCGGACACACCGAGCCCCAGGACGAACCGTCCGCCGGACAGGTGGTCGAGGGTGATGGCCGCCATGGCCATGGCCGTGGGCGTGCGGGCCGACAGCTGGCACAGCGCCGTTCCCAGGCGCACCCTCTGGGTCTGGGATCCCCACCAGGCCAGTGGCGTGAGCGCATCGGAGCCGTAGGCCTCTGCGGTCCAGATCGAGTCGAACCCGAGCCGTTCGGCCTCGGCCACCATCCCCGGGGCGTTGACCGGCGGCCCTGATCCCCAGTAGCCGAGCTGCAGGCCGAGCTTCATGTCCCTCATGGGTTCCTCCCCTGGTGCGTGGTCCACCAACCCTAGCGACGACCGTGGATCAGAGACAGCCCGCCCGGTCCCCGGTGACGACGGCGCGGGCCCGGACGCTGCCCCGGGTGGGCTTTGACAGAATGGGTCCGCCCGGTCTTCACTGCAGTCCTCGGGGATCTACTCGTCAGCGGCCGGGCCACGAGCGGCGCTCCGGCAGCGACCAGCCCGAACGGCCCGACCAGCATGGAGGACAGGTGCCAGGGATCAGTGTGTTCGACGGGGCCAGGCCCAGTCACCAGGGTGACCTCACGTTGGAGACGGCCGGCATGGTGCCGATCCCCGAGGACGGTCGCTACGGCGCCAACGGCCGGAACTTCACCGTGTGGTTCGCTCCGAACATGGAGCTGTCCGGGGTGTTCACCGGCACCCTGGCCGCCACCCTCGGCCTCGGCCTCTGGACCGGCCTCACCGCCATCGTCGTCGGCGTGCTCCTCGGGTCGGTGCCGGTGGCCGCACTCTCCCTCTGGGGGCCGCGGACCGGCATGGCCCAGCTCCCGCTGGCCCGGCTCCCGTTCGGCAGGTCGATCGCCGTGCCGGCCCTGGTGCAGTGGGTGTCGGCGGTGGCGTGGGACGGCCTGGTCGGGCTGTTCGGCGGCGAGGGGGCCCAGATCCTCTTCCACGTGCCGTTCGCCGTGGGGGTGGCCGTCGTCCTGGTGCTCGAGGGGCTGATCGGCTTCCTCGGCTACGAGTTCATCCACCGGCTGGAGGCCTGGGGCGCAGGCATCCTCACCGTGCTCTTCGCCATCCTCACCTACAAGATCCTCGAGCACGGCGACTTCCCGGTGCACAACTCCGTGCACGGGGGGGCGGCCGTCGGGATGTTCGTGCTGATGACCACCATCGCCTTCAGCGGCAGCTTCAGCTGGGCCACCTACGCTGCCGACTACAGCCGGTACATGGCCGCGGGCACCCCGCGGGCCCCTCTGTTCTGGCTGACCTTCGCCGGCCTGGCCGCATCCTTCCTCTGGGTCTACTCGATCGGCCTGTTGGGGGCCCGGTCGCTCACCGACCAGACGGCAGCCGGGGTCCAGAGCCTGATGGGGGGAGGGGTCCTCGGCGTACTGGCGGTCATGGCCATCGTGTTCGGGGCGATCACCAGCAACGCCATGAACGACTACTCGGGCTCACTGGCCGCCCAGGCCGGGGGGGTGCGGATCAAGCGGCACGTCTCCGCCGCCTTCGGCACGGTCATCGCGTTCTTCCTGATCCTGTGGCTCCACACCGGGGACATCTCCGCCAAATTCCAGAACGTGCTCCTCTTCACCGCCTACTGGATCGCTCCGTTCCTGGCCATCGTGGCCATCGACTGGCGGGACCGTGGGGGGCGGGTCGAGCGGGCGACCCTGGTCCACATGCTCGAGTGGGGGAACCTGAGGTCGGGCTGGCCGGCCCTGCTCTCGCTGGTGGTGGGGTTCGGTGCCATGGTGCCGTTCATGGACACCGGGCTGGTGGTCGGACCGGTGTCGAAGGCCCTCGACGGTGCCGACATCTCGATCGTGGTGGGCTTCGTGGTGGCCGGTCTCGTCTACTACCCGCTGCGCAAGCGGGCGGCCCATCCGGACGCCGCACCGGACCACCTGCTCGAGGGTGACGAAGGCTCGACGGAGGTGCCCAGCCCGCTCGTGTCATGAACCGAGCCGACCACGTGCGGCCGGAGGCGCTGCCTACCGCGCCGTCCCGTCGATCAGGGCCGAGTTCAGCGCGTTGAACGTCGTGTCGACCTGGTCGAACACCGCCTGGATGTTCGAGTCGGCGACCGCGGTCTGGTATGCCTGCGGATCAGCTCCGGCCGCGGCGATCTGGGACATCGCCGCACCTGCTGCGGTCGCTGCGGACTCGGCGGCCGAGGCCCGGGTGGCCACCGATGAGGGGAAGTCGATGGTCGACAGCGCGTGGGCGTACGCCTCGAACGCCGATGCCAGCTGTGCATCGTTGGCCTCGAGGCACGCGACCTGGGCGCCGGCCGTTCCTGCCGAATGGCTGCACGCGGTTCCTGCGGCGGTGAAGGAGCGTACCCTGCGGCCGATCACGTTGTAGGCGTCGACGGCCTGGTTCTGGGCGGCCACCGACTGGTGACTGGCCGCACTGACCCCGAGGAACGTCGGGATGGCGACGGCGAAATATGCCACGTAGCCGACGAATCCCAGACAGAAGAAGGCGACGACCAGTCTGCGTGCACCGGGTGACAGCACGAGGGGCTGACGAGGGACGGACTGGCCGCCGTAGATCGGTTCCCCATGCGATGGGGGAACCGATGCGGCTCGAGCGGTCCAGTCGGTGGCGGACCCGAACGGGGGAGCGAAGGTCGACGGAGATGCCGGCGGCCCTGGTGGCTGTTGGCCGGCAGCAGGCGGTGGTGGGACTGCCGGCGAGAATCCCTCGAGCGGCGGAAGGATGCCAGGCCTCTCGGGAGGGTTCGCTGCAAAACCCGGATCGATCAGGGCGGGCGGTGGTGGGACCGGCTCGGTGAGCGGCGCTGCGCCGTCGGGTGCTGCCGGCCCACCGTCCCCGAGGACCTGTGCCGGATAGAAGGAGGTCAGCATGTAGAAGTAGCCGTTGAATCGGGTGAGGTACCGGATCGCCGCCGCATTGGCCTCGAAGATCGTCCGGGGAGTTTCGCCCTTGACCAGAGTGGCGACCCAGGTGACGACCCCGAACACGTACATTCCCATCGAGACCAGTCCGGCGGCCAGCGATCCCGGAATGGCCAGGAAGTACCGGAACAGGATCGCCCATCGGTTCATCCGTCCCGTGCGGACCGCCAGATCCACCGGGAAGGCGGGCGAAGGCTCGAACGAGAAGGGCGGGTACCTGTCCGTGAGGAGGTATTCGTACGCGAGGACCCGGGTCGACCAGCGCAGGTAGCCGGTTAGGAACTCCCCGGCGAAGTCGGGCAGCGTGCCGGTGACGAGTGCCCCGAACCAACCGACGACGAGCACCACGAAGGCCGCGATTCCCAGCGCGAGCAGCACGACCGCCTGAGGGATCACCAGGACGACTCGGAAGAAGACCGTCACCCGTCGTTGGCGCCCGGGCGAGCCGAACGAGACCTCGACGGGAGTGGACGTCCGTGCCTTGACAGGTGCAACCATCGTTACCACGCCGAGTCTCCGCTCTCTCGATGGGTGCGATGGCCAGCTGTCCGACGGTCGCACCACCACCGCCGCATCGGCCGCCGGAAACCTAGCAAGCGCTGAGGCATCTCACCCAGGTCTCCATGCCGAGCCAGGGCTCAGGAGCCGGATCGCACGGCCGGTCGCACGGCCGGTCGCACGGCCGGTCGCACGGCCGGTCGCACGGCCGGTCGCCCGGCTCTGGTCCTAGCCCATCGGGGCGACGAAGTGCTCGGCGAACTGCTCGCACACGCCGAGCCGCGCCGCCCGGATCGACTCGGGCGTGTCGCCGTCCTCGGCCCGCACCGCCATCCACGGCGCACACAACAGATCGGTGACGCCCGCATCCTCGAGCCGCCGGTAGAGGTCGAGGTCGGGGAAGGCCCGAACGGCCAGATAGATGGAGAACGGCTCGTTCTCCCGGCCGGCACGCTTGAGTGCGTCCTTGATCTTCTCGACCTCGGCGAACGCCTCGTCGGGAGTAGCCGCCCCGGTGTTGACCCAGCCGTCGCACAGGGTCGAGGCCCGGCGCAGGGCCGCCTCCGAGTCGCCGCCCCCGATGAAGGGTATCGGCAGGCTGGGTGACGGGTTCATCTGGCAGGCCGGCACGTCGTAGTGGGAGCCGTGGTACTCGACCCAGCCGCCCTTCCACAGTGCCCGCAGCGCGGGGATCATGTCGTTGAGGCGCGTGCCCCGGGTGCGGAAGTCCTGGCCGGTCAGGAGGTACTCCTCCTCGCACCAGCCCACGCCGACGCCGAGCCGTACCCGGTTTCCGGACAGGACCGCGGCGGTGCCGACGGACTTGGCCACCGTGATGAGGTCACGGACCGGGGCGATGTAGATGCCGGTGGTGAAGGTCAGGTTGGTCGTGACCGACGACAGCGCGGAGATCAGGCACATCGGATCGGGCCAGGAGGTCTCCTTCTCCCAGAACGGCGAACCGTCCGGGGCCTTCGAGTAGGTGTACCTGGACGTGAGGTCGCGAGGGTTGAAGAGGTGGTCGGAGAGGTAGATCCCCGAGTAGCCCATGCCGTCACACGCGGTGGACAGGCTCAGGACCTCATCGAGGGGCAGGAAGGTGACCGCTTGGTGGAAGCGCATGGTCGGGGCGTCCGCTCTCTGATCGCCGCGTCGGTGCTAGCGGCCGACCGAGGCCGACGGGGTGAAGGCCACCGGGATGTGCTTCACGCCGTTGATGAAGTTGGAGCGGAGCCGCTGCACGTCGCCGTCGAGGTGGATGTCGGGGAGCCGGTCGAGCAGCCGATCGAACATCACCCGGATCTCCATGCGGGCCAGGTTGGCCCCGAGGCAGAAGTGGGGACCACCGCCACCGAAGGCCATGTGGTTGTTCGGGGTGCGCCCGATGTCGAACGCATTGGGGTTGGCGAACACCGACTCGTCCCGGTTGGCCGAGATGTGCCAGAAGATGACCTTGTCACCCTCGGCGATCTTCTGGTCCCCGACCACCACCTCGGAGGTGGTCTGCCGGCGGAAGTGCATGACCGGTGACACGTAGCGGAGCATCTCCTCGATGGCCGACGGCAGGAGCGTGCGGTCGGCTCGGAGGCGCTCCCACTGGTCGGGATGGTCGAAGAAGGCCACCATGGCGCCCGAGATGAGGTTGCGGGTGGTCTCGTTGCCGGCCACCGCCAACAGGAGGAAGAAGAGGTCCAGCTCCAGCTGCGAGAGCTGGTCGCCCTCGATCTCCGCCTGGGTCAGCACGCTGAACAGGTCCTGATGGGGGTCGAGCCGCTTCTTCGCACAGAGCTCGTCGGCGTAGGCGAACAGCTCCATCGCCGCCTGGGCCGGAGCGTCCGGGTTGATCTGGTACTCGGGATCGTCCGACCCGATCATCGTGTTCGACCACTCGAACACCAGGTGGCGGTCGTCCTGGGGCACGCCCATCAGGTCGGCGATCACCTGCAGGGGGAGCTCGGCGGAGATCTGCTCGACGAAGTCGGCCGAGCCCTGCTCGCACACGGCGTCGAGGATGCCGTCGGTGGACGAGATCACCCTTGCCTCGAGGTCCCGGATCATCCGCGGGGTGAATCCCTTGTTGACCAGGCGCCGGTACCGGGTGTGCATCGGCGGGTCCATGTTCAGCATCATCATGCGCTGCTGGGCCAGGGCGTCCTCGTCCATGTCGTGGAAGAGGGCGGCCGAGCGGTACGAGGAGAAGTGCTCGTAGTCGCGATTCACCCCGACACAGTCGTCGTACCGGGTGACCGACCAGAACCCCTCGGCGAAGCCGTCGGGGTCAGGGTGCCACTGGACCGGGGCTTCGCGGCGCAGGTAGGCGAACCACTCGTGGGGCACCCCGTCGACGAAGTTCTCAGGATCACACAGGTCGATGTCGGTGACTTCCATGGCGTCTCCCCCGGTCGGTTGATACTGGTCGTTGCCGTCAGGCGCCGGCACTGCTCGCCCCTCGCCGGCGATGACGTTTCTAGAACGTGTATCAGTTATCATAGGCCGACAGCGTCCTCCCGCGGCCAGATCCGTACGGGTCGACGCGGCAGACGACGCCGGGACGGCGCATCCCGTTCGGGATCGCGCCTCGAAAGGACGACGGAGCAACCCAGCAGCGAGCAGTGCAGCAACGGGGGGTCGCCGGGGCCAGGGGCACCCGGTGCCCGGTGTCCCGACCGGCGCCCCGCCGTCCCGGCCGCTCCGACCTCGGCCGGGGGACCCGAGCCGGTCGGACGAGACAGGCCCGAGCGGGTCGGACGAGACAGACGCCAGTTGGCACCGAGTGGAGGGATCACACGTCATGTACCTCGAGGAGACTGCCGAGCAGTTGGCCCTGCGGGCCGAGCTGCGGGCCTATTTCGACGAGCTGCTGACGGACGATGTCCGCCGTGCCCTCGACACCGAGAGCGAGGGCGGCGGGGTCTTCCGCGGCCTGGTCCGGCGCATGGGCAAGGACGGCTGGCTCGGCATCGGCTGGCCTGAGGAGTTCGGCGGCCAGGGGCGCCCGACGTCCGACCAGTTCATCTTCTTCAACGAGGTGCAGCGGGCGAGGGCCCCGTTCCCCTTCGTCACGCTCAACACGGTCGGCCCGATGCTGATGCGCTACGGCACCGACGAGCAGAAGAGCTTCTTCCTCTCGGGCATCCTGGCCGGCGAGATCAACTGCGCCATCGGCTACACCGAGCCCGAGGCCGGCACCGACCTTGCCTCGCTCCGTACCCGGGCCGTGCTGGACGGGGACGAGTGGACCATCAACGGGAACAAGGTCTTCACCAGTGGCGCCGACCAGGCCGACTACATCTGGCTGGCCGCCCGCACCGACCCCGATGCCCCCAAGCACAAGGGGATCTCCATCTTCCTGGTCCCTACCTCCACCCCGGGGTTCTCGTGCACCCCGATCGTCACCGTCGGCGGCGTGGCCACCACCGCCTCCTACTACGACAACGTCAAGGTGCCCCGTTCGGCCCTGGTGGGTGGCCTCAACGAGGGTTGGCGCCTGATCACCGGCCAGCTCAACCACGAGCGGGTGGGACTGGCCGCGGTCAGCGCGCTGGCCCACCGCTTGTGGAACGAGACGGCCCAATGGGCGCTGGCCCAGGGGATGGCCGACGTCGAGTGGGTCCAGGCCGACCTGGCCCGCACCTACGCCCTCCTCGAGGCCCAGAAGCTGCTCAACTGGCGGATGACGGCCGCCGTCGCCGACGACACCCTCGGCCCGGCCGACTCGTCGGCCGTCAAGGTGTTCGGCACGGAGTCGACCGTCGAGATCTACCGCCGGCTGCTGGGGATCGTCGGTGCCGCCGGCTACCTCATCCCCTACACCCCGGGCGCGGTGCTCCACGGCGAGCTCGAGCGGGCCGGGCGCCAGGCCCAGATCAACACCTTCGGCGGCGGGGTCAACGAGATCCAGCGGGAGATCCTGGCCATGGCCGGCCTGGGCATGAAGCGGTCGGCACGGTGAGCGCCCCCGGTACGACCACGGGCCTCACTGCCTCCCCGACCGGTGGGGGCGACACCCTCGACGATCGGCTGCAGTCCTTCGTCGGGCTGACCTCCGGGCCCGCCCATCGGGCGCCGGACCCGGTCAACCAGCCCATGATCCGTCACTGGGTCGAGGCCATGGGGGACTACAACCCAGTGTACGTGGACGACGGAGCGGCGCGCCAGGCGGGATTTCCGGGGATCATCGCCCCGCCCACCATGTTGCAGGCGTGGATCATGCGCGGCCTGCGGGCCTCGCTCGACTCGGACGCCGCCAGGGCCGAAGGACGGGCCGCCGCGGACTCGCCCAACGACCGCCTGATGGCCCTGCTCGACGACGCCGGGTTCACCTCGGTGGTGGCCACCAACTGTGACCAGCACTACGAGCGTCCGTTGGTTCCCGGCGACGAGCTCGAGCTCACCTCGGTCATCGACGCCGTGTCGTCGGAGAAGGCCACCGGCCTCGGGGTCGGCCACTTCATCACGACGCGCCTCGAGTTCACCGATCAGCACGGCGGGCCGGTGGCGACCATGCGGTTCCGCATCCTCAAGTTCAAGCCGCGTCCGAAGGCGTCGGAAGCGACCCCCCCGGCCGCCCGCCCGAAGCGGCCCCGTCCGGCGCTCACCCCGGACAACCGGTTCTTCTTCGACGGGGCCAAGGAGCACAAGCTCCTCATCCAACGGTGCTCCGAGTGCGGCACCCTCCGGCACCCGCCCCGCCCCTCCTGTGCCCACTGCCGCTCGTTCGAGTGGGAGCCGGTCACGGCATCGGGTCGGGGGACCATCTTCAGCTTCGTCGTGAACCACTATCCGCAGGTGCCGGCTTTCGACTACCCGCTCGTGGTGGCGTTGGTCGAGCTCGAGGAGGGGACCCGGCTGGTGGCCAACGTGGCCGGCATCACCCCCGAGACGGTGGCCATCGGCATGCCGGTGATCGCCACCTTCGAGGAGTTCGACGAGGATCTGACGCTGCCCGTGTTCCGCCCAGTGCCGGCCGCCCGCGCCGATGAGATGAGGAAGAGCTGATGGACTTCACCTTCAACGAAGAGCAGCGGGCGGTGCAGGAGGCCGTCGAGGGTGTCTTCTCCGGACTGGTGACCCCGGACCGGGTCGAGGCGGTGGAGGCCACCGACGACCGCTTCGACCGCCAGCTGTGGGCCGAGTTGGCCAAGGCGGACCTGCTCGGCCTGGTGGTCCCCGAGGCGTTCGGGGGTGGCGGCTACGGGATGGTCGAGCTGGCCCTCGTCCTGGAGGGACAGGGCCGGGTGGTGGCGCCGATCCCGTTGTGGGCGACACTGGCGCTGGGCGCCCTGCCCGTCGCCGAGTTCGGCTCCGAGCGGCTGCAGGCGGCCGTGCTCCCCGGGGTCGTGTCGGGGGAGACCGTGCTCACCGCCGCCCTGACCGACGTCGCCGCGGACCTGGCGATCGGCGGTCCCGGCACGCCGTCGGTGGCGGCGACGGCCGACGACGGGGGTGTGGTGCTCACCGGCACGGCGTTCGCCGTCCCTCACGCCCACCTGGCGGACCGCGTGCTGGTCCCGGTCTCGCTCGACGGCGGGGCGGTGGTCGCCGCGGTCGACCCGGGCGCTGCCGGGGTCACCGTCGAGCGCGCCGTCACCACCGACCGCGAGATCCACCCCCATCTCCATCTCGACGGGGTGCGGGTGCCCTCGGACCAGTTGTTGGCCGGCGGGGATCCCTCACAAGGGCCGCGGGTCCTGATCTGGATGCTCGAGCGGGCATGGACCGGTCTGTGCGCGGTGCAGGTCGGCGTGGCCGAGGCGGCGGTGGCCCAGACGGCCGCCTACCTCAACGCACGCGAGCAGTTCGGGCGCCCCCTCTCGACGTTCCAGGGGACGATGCTCCGGACCGCCGACGCCGCCATCGACACCGAGTCGATCCGAGTGACCATGTGGCAGGCGGCCTGGCGCCTCGACAACGGGTTGGATGCCGCACTGGCGGTGAGCGTGGCCTCGTGGTTCGCGGCCGAGGCGGGACAGCGTGCCGTCTTCGCCACCCAGCACCTCCACGGTGGGATGGGTGCGGACATCTCCTATCCCATCCACCGCTACTTCCTGTGGGGGAAGCAGATCGAGCTCCTGCTCGGGCCCCCGAGCGCCCAGCTGGCCCGGCTCGGTCGCCAGGTCGTCGGTGAACTCCGGTCCGGGCGGACGGTGTCGGCATGAGCGGCGCCACCGCTGCCACCCTGGGTCCCCGGCCCACGACCCTGCACTTCGAGGAGGTGACGGTGGGGGAGAGCCTGCCCGAGCTGGTCGTGCCCCTCACCCGGACCCTCATCGTGTCGACCGCCATCGCCTCGCGTGACTACCAGGACGTCCACCACGACTCGGTGCTGGCCGTCGAGCGGGGCTCGAAGGACATCTTCATGAACATCCTGTCCACCAACGGGCTCGTCGGACGCTACGTGACCGACTGGTCGGGACCGGGCGGGGAGCTCACCGACGTGAACATCCGGCTGGGGGCGCCCAACTACCCCGACGACACCATGACCCTGACCGGCTCGGTCACCGCCAAGGACGACGGGGTGGGTCCCGATGGGAAGGGCGGGGTCGAGGTGACCCTGCGGGGCGCCAACGGCCTGGGCGACCATGTCACCGGCACGGTCCGCCTGCGCCTCCCGTCGACCGGTGGGTCGGTCCGATGAGCGGCCGCCACCACTCGTTCACCGGCAACACCGCCATCGTCGGGATCGGGGCCACCGAGTTCTCCAAGGACTCCGGCCGGAGCGAGCTCCGGCTGGCCACCGAGGCCGTCGACCACGCCCTGCGCGACGCCGGCATCGAGCCGGCCGAGGTCGACGGCATGGTGACCTTCAGCTCGGACACCAACCCGGAGATCGAGATCGCCCGCAGCCTGGGCATGGGTGAGCTCTCCTTCTTCAGCCGGATCCACTACGGCGGGGGGGCGGGGTGCGGCACCATCCAGCAGGCGGCCATGGCCGTCCAGGCCGGCGTGGCCGACGTGGTCGTCTGCTACCGGGCCTTCAACGAGCGCTCGGGCAACCGGTTCGGCGCCGGTGTGCAGGACCGGCCACCCGTCCCCAACGCCGAGACGGCCAACTTCGCCTGGTACGCGCCGGTCGGGCTGCTGACCCCGGCGCAGTGGGTCGCCATGGCCGCCCAGCGCTACCTCCATGTGACCGGCGCCACCTCGGAGGACCTCGGGAGGGTGGCGGTGGCCGACCGGAAGCACGCGGCCACCAACCCCCGGGCATGGTTCTACGAGATGCCGATCACCCTCGAGGAGCACCAGGCCTCGCGGTGGATCGTCGAGCCCCTGCACCTGCTCGACTGCTGCCAGGAGACCGACGGGGGACAGGCGCTGGTGGTCACCTCACTCGAACGGGCGAGGGACCTCCCCAGCACGCCCGTGGTCATCGAGGCGGCCGCCCAGGGGGCGGGCCCCGGTCAGGAGATGATGACCTCCTACTACTACGACGATCTCACCGGACTCGGCGAGATGGCCGCGGTGGCGCGCCAGCTGTGGCAGACGTCGGGGCTGACGCCGGCCGACATCCAGACGGCGGTGCTCTACGACCACTTCACCCCCTACGTCCTCTACCAACTCGAGGAGCTCGGCTTCTGCGCCAAGGGGGAGGCCAAGGAGTTCGTCCGCGACGGCAACATCGAGCTCGGTGGGGGACTTCCCATCAACACCCACGGCGGCCAACTGGGCGAGGCCTACCTCCACGGGATGAACGGGATCGCCGAGGGCGTCCGCCAGGTGCGGGGCAGCTCGTTCAACCAGGTGCCGGACGTGAGCCACGTGCTGGTCACCGCCGGGACCGGCGTGCCCACCAGCGGCCTCATCCTCGGCGTCGACGGCTGAGCCGGACACCCACCGACGCCGATGCCCGGCGACCGGCGGACCGAGGTCGGCCCACCGATCCGAGCCCGCCCGGGCGCAGATTCGTTCAGTTCCCGGCGGCAACGGCCGATAGAGGAGGTGCGGCTGTGTCGCGCGTCGGGTACCTGCTGCATCCCGGCGCTCGGCCAGCCGTTCGGATCGGACCACGACCAGGGGATCTGCAATGGACGGGACATCGTGACGGCGGGACTGGACACGGGGTGCGCACGGCTGGGGTCGCGGGCCCGGTGCCATCTCCTGTGCCGGGGAGCACCCTGATGTTGGAGGTCGTCGGCGTCGGACTCGGGCGCACCGGGACCCACTCCCTGAAGGTGGCACTCGAGATCCTCCTGGACGGTCCGTGTATGCACATGATCGACCTGGCGGATCGGCCCGACAACGTCCCCCTGTGGCTGTCGGCGCTGGACGGGGACCCCGACTGGTGCGCCATCTTCGAGGGCTACAAGGCGACGGTCGACTGGCCGGCCGTCTCGTTCTGGCGTCAGGCGGTGGACGCCTATCCGGATGCCCTGGTGCTGCTGTCCAAGCGGGAGAGCGCCGACGTCTGGTGGGAGAGCGCGCAGCGGACGATCTTCATGAGCTACTACGGGGTCACGCCTGCACCTCCGGTGGCTGCTGCACTCGACACCCTGCGCACGCTCTATGCCATGAACGGCATCGACCCGACCGACGAGGCGGTGTCCAAGCGGGCCTACGAGACCCACCTGGCCGCGGTCCGAGCCGCGATCCCCCCCGACCGGCTGCTCGAGTGGACGCCCGGAGACGGCTGGGAGCCGCTGTGCGCGGCACTCGACCGACGGGTGCCCGATCTTCCCTTCCCCCACCTGAACTCCACCGAGGAGTTCCGAGCCCGGTTCAGCGCGGTCGGCTGACGCCGCGCCGGTCGGTCTCCCCGGTCAGTTCTCCTCCGAGCGCCACCTCAGGAACAGTTCGGTGAACTCCTCACGCGCCTCGGGTGACAGGTCCTGGGGCTGGAGGGTTCCGGTCGCCCGGATGGTGGCCCGCATCTGCTCGAGGTAGCCGGAGCAGTTGGGGCAGGCACGGAGATGGGCCTCGAACCGCTTCCGCTGGGAGCGGGACAGCGCCCCCTCGAGGTAGTCGCTGACCAGCTCGACCACCTGCTGGCACACCAGGTCTTCTCGGCGTCGCAGGAGCATGGTCAGCGCCCCCTCACCGCGAGCTCGGCCTCGAGGACCGAGCGGAGCCGGCTCCGGCCGCGGTGCAGGAGCACCCGCTGGTTGCCCTCGCTGATCCCCAGCACCTCGCAGACGTCGTTGCTGGCCAGCCCCTCGACGTCCCGCAGGATGACGACGGCCCGCTGGCGCTCGGGGAGGCCGTCGAGCGCGTCGCGCAGGCACCGGGCCCAGGTGGCGGCCACCATCCGGTCGTCGGCATCGGCCTCCCATGCCACCACCGGCTGGGCCCAGGCGCCCCCGGCGTCGAACCGCGCCGGGTCCACTGCCGGTTCGGCCCGCTCGATGGGCACGGTTCGCTGTTCCCGCGCCCCGGCCGAGCGGGCCCGGTTGACCACGATCCGGAACAGCCACGTCTTGAAGGAGGAGCGCCCCTCGAATCGCTCGACTCCCCGTACCACGCCCACCCACGAGTCCTGGACGGCCTCCTCGGCGACGGCGTCGTTCGGGACGTAGGACCGGGCCAGGCGGAGCAGCGAGCCGTTGTACCGGGCCACCAGCGTCACGAAGGCCTCCCCGTCGCCAGAACGGAGGCGCTCGAGCAGCTCCTCGTCGGTGTCCATGCCTGGCAGGTTAGGTCGCCTCCCCGCCCGATGGTGTGGTCGAGGGCGGGGGTCACCGGTGGGCATGGTGGGGTGGTGGTCCTCCTGCTCGTGGACGTCGACACATCGGTGCAGTCCGCCGGCCCGCCGGTCCCGTTACGCGTGGGACCGTCCGCCGCCCGGCGAGCGCCCACCCGCTGTAACGCCGCTCGCTCCGATCGGGACAGAGCAGTGACAACTCGGTCAACCTGCAAGGAGATCACCATGAGACGATTCACCCGACTGGCGGCGGCGGCCGGCGCCGCCATTGCCGCACTCTGCTTCCCGGCAGTGGCGGGGGCGGGCCAGTTCCACGGCCCCGATGGATTCGGTGCCGCGGTGTTCGTGCAGACCAATGACACCTCGGGCAACCAGATCGTGGCCTACCAGCAGAGCGGTCGCGGTGGGCTCCGTGAGGTGGGCCGCACCGACACCGGCGGCCGGGGTCTGGCGCTCGGCGGTGCCGCGGTCGACGACCTCGCCTCCCAGGGCGGTCTGGCCTACGACCAGTCCGACGGGCTGCTCGTCGGGGTCAACGGGGGCAGCGGCACCATCTCGGTCTTCCACACGTTCGGGACCTGGGTCGGCTTTCGCCGCGTCGTGTCGAGCGGTGGGACGATCCCGGTCAGCGTCGCCGTCCGCGGCAATCTCATCTACGTCCTGAACGCCGGGGGAGCCGGTGAGGTCCAGGGCTTCTACGCCGACACGCTCACGCCGATCCCGGGATCCGCCCGGTCCTTGGGACTCACCCCCGGACTGACCCCCCAGTTCCTGAACACGCCGGGTCAGATCGGCTTCACGCCGAACGGACGGCAGCTGGTGGTGACCACCAAGGCCAACGGGAGCGACATCGACGTCTTCAACGTCACGATCTTCGGGGGTCTGTCCGGTGGTCCCACGGTCAACAGCTCGGCCACCCCGGTCCCGTTCGGCTTCACGTTCGATCGCAGCGGTGACCTGGTGGTCACCGAAGCCGGCACCAGCGCCGTGACCACCTACGCGGTCAACGACAACGGCAGGGTGATCGAGCGGGGTTCGGTCACCGACGGACTGGCCGCGCTGTGCTGGGTGGCCAACGCCGGCAACCGGTTCTTCTACGGGTCGAACGCCGGGAGCGCCACGGTCAGCAGCTACACGATCGGTGCGCAGGGCCAGCCCGCCGAGGTCGGCACCACGGCGACCGACGCCGGGCCGATCGACCTGGCCGCCGCCCCGGACGGTTCGGCGCTCTTCGTCGAGACCGGCGGGAGCGACCTCGTGGACTCGTTCCTCGTGGCCCCCGACGGCTCCCTGATCCCCACCGGATCGGTGTCGCCGGAGCTCCCCGGCCACACCGGGCTCGAGGGCATCGCCGTCGGGTAGGGCAACGGTCGGTGGGGTGGGCGGGCGTACCCGGCCTCCCCACCGGCGCCCCGGCTATCGCTCGGCGACCGCCTTGTCCAGGGCGTCCACATCGGCCGCCTCCAGCGGTCGGTAGGGGACGCCCTGGCCCGGCTTCCACCACACCGGGTCCGTGCAGCGCCATCCCTCGTTGCGGAGGACCCGCTTGAGGACCTTGGTGGTGGCGGTGACGGGCAGCTGCTCGGTGATGCGGACGTACCGCGGGGTCCACTTGGTCCCCATGTCGGGCTCGCCGGCCACGAATTGGTCGAATGCCTCCGGGTCGAAGGTTCGCCCCGGAGCCAGCAGCAGGGTGGCCATCACCTGGTCGCCGACCACCGTGTCGGGCACCGCGTAGACCGAGGCCAGGACCACGTCCGGATGGCGCTGGAGCACCCCCTCGACCGGTGCGGCGGCGAAGTTCTCCCCGTCGACCCGCAACCAGTCGTAGTCGCGTCCCCCGAAGTAGAAGAAGTCGTCCTCGTCCCGGTAGGCCAGGTCCCCGGTCCAGTACCACCCGTTGCGCACCCGGGCCGCCTCGGCCTCCGCATTGCGCCAGTACCCCTCGAACCCGGCACCACCGGTCTGGCTGACCATCTCCCCGATGGCCTCCTCGGCGTTGAGCAGGCGGCCGTCCCGGTCGAACAGCGCCCGGGGGCACTCCTCGCCGGTGTCGGGGTCGATGACCAGGGTGCCCGGGAGCGCTCGGCCGAGGGCGCCACGCGGGGTGTCCGGTGTGCGCTGCACGGTCGCCCCGCCCTCGGTGGAGCCGTAGGCGTCCTGGACCGTGCACCCGAACCGCTCGGCGAACCGGGCTACGTCGGCCTCGGCGGCCTCGTTCCCGAACGCCCGGCGCAACGTGTTGTCGGCGTCGTCGGGGAGCTCGGGCGTGGCCAGGATGTAGGAGAGGGGCTTGCCCACGTAGTTGAAGTAGGTGACCCCGTACCGCCGCACGTCGATGAGGAACTGGGAGGCGCTGAAGCGCTCGCGCAGCGCCATCGCCGCCCCGGCGGCGAGGGCCGGCGCCCACCCCGCCATCAGGGCGTTCGAGTGGAAGAGCGGCATCGCCAGGTAGCAGACGTCGTCCTCGGTGAGCTCGAACATCTGGGTCACGATGGTACCGATGCGGGCCAACCTCCCCTGGCTGCACAGGCATGCCTTGGGCGCCCCCGACGTCCCCGAGGTGAACAGCAGCAGCCCGAGCGACTCCTCGGTCACCCGGGTCTCGGCCTGGTCGGGCAGCGGCGCCCCGGCCGCCTCACCGACCAGCCGGCCGTAGACCGTGCCGTGGTCGGTGCCGATGTCGCCGGAGGGGTCGTCGACCACCAGGATGCGGTCGGGAGGCAGGGCAGGACCCAGGTCATGGCCTTCGACCAGGCCCCGGTACCCGTCGTCGGTGATCAGCAGCTGGCACTGGGTGTGGGAGAGGTCGCGGGCCAGCTCGTCGCCCCGGTGGGTCGGGTTCCCCCCGACCAGCACCGCTCCGGCGAGGGCGGCGGCTCCCATCCAGAACACGTACTCGGGGACGTTGTCCAGTAGCAGGGCAACGTGGAAGGGCCCGGGCCTGCGCAGCCGGGCCAGCACCGCCGCCCGCTCGGCCTGGGCCGCCACCACCCGGTCGTGGGTCCAGGTCCGGTCGACGGACACCAGCCCGACCCGTTGGTCGCCCGCCCGCCGCCGGATCAATTCGTCGATGGTCTGCATCTCTCCCCCTGATGACGGGTGCGGCGGCCTGTCGGCCGGTGTGCGGTTCCGGCGGTGTGGGTGCCCGCGACCGAGGCGACTCTGGCCGTGCCCAGGCACAAATCTGGAACGCGTTGCAATTTATCAGACCACCGTGTTACGTTGACCGGGCACCCCGGCGCGGAGCGAAAGGAGCCTACCGCTATGGAGTTCGGAGTCTTCATCAACGGGTATCTGCCCGGCCAGGCCGCCCACGATCCCGCCTGCGAACACGAGATGCTCACGCGGGAGCTGCAGTACGTGATCGAGGCCGACAAGCACAATTGGAAGTACGCGTGGGTCGGCGAACACCACTCGCTGACCGAGTACAGCCACATGTCGGCCCCCGAGGTGGTCATGGGTTACCTGGCCCACGCCACCGACCGCATCCACATCGGCACCGGCATCATGAACCTCTCCCCCCGGGTCAACCACCCGGTCCGCTCCGCCGAGCGGGTGGCCATGCTCGACCACCTCCTCGAGGGCCGGTTCGAGTGGGGGACCGGACGCGGCGCCGGCAGCCACGAGATCGCCTCGTTCAACATCCTCGACAAGAACTCCACCAAGCCCGAGTGGAACGAGGTCATCCGTCAGATCCCACGCATGTGGGAGGAGAAGGACTATATGTTCGAGGGAGAGCACTTCACCGTGCCCTATCCCCACAACATCCTCCCCAAGCCCTACGAGGGAAAGGGTCATCCGCCCATCTGGGTGGGATGTGGCAACCCGGCCACCTTCACCCAGGCCGGCGAGCTCGGAATCGGTGCCATCGCCTTCAACTTCGAGCCGATCTACAACCTGAAGGGCCGGATCGCCGCCTACAAGGAGGGCATCGCCAACTGCAGCGAGCCCCTGGGCCAGTTCAAGAACGACAATGTCATGATGACCAACGCGGTCATCTGCCTGAGTGACCGGACGAAGGCCCGGGAGGTCGCGCTACGCCGTGGCCGCGGCTATCTCTACTCGCTGGTGTGCAACTACCACGACACCATTCCCCACGAGGAGGGCGTCCCCGTCTGGCCCGAGCGGCCGCACACGATCTCCGACGAGGCCATGCTCGACTACCTCATCGAACAGGGCTGGATGCTCTGCGGCGAGCCCGACGAAGTGGCGGAGCAGGCGGCCAAGTATCAGGAGGTCGGCTGCGACCAGCTGGTCTTCGGGCTGCCCTCCGACTCCTTCGAGCACGACGAGGTCCTCGAGATGCTCGAGGTGTTCGGGACCAAGGTCATCCCCCAGTTCGACAACGACCCGGTGCACTCCACCACCCGCTACCGGCAGACCGCCCGGCGCAAGTACCAGGACTTCAACTTCCCGGTGCCGGACATCACGGTCGAGGAGCTGCCCACCAACGCCATGATCCAGCTGGACGGCACCCGCAACATGTGACCGGTGCGGGTGGGTCCGTCCTGGACGGAAGCGCCCGCAGCTGCCTCAGGTGGACGTAGCGGCCGTCGTGCCGGTGGTCGACGTCCCACCTCTGCCGGACCGGACGGACACCGTCCAGCCGCACGACGTGGTGACGGCGAAGGTGAAGGTGCCTGCCGTCCGGAACGGCTTGAAGCCTCCCCCGCCCAACCCGGTCTGCTTGGTGACCGTGACCGGCGACGCCCCGGCCTTCGTGGCGGTGAGCTCGAAGGGCCGACGCGTCGACGGATCCTCGCAGTCGAACCGCCAGGTCACGGTCCACAGCGACGGGAGGGCCACCGCGGCCAGCGTCTTGTTGCCGGTCCCGGACTGGTTGACGTACGGGTCCGACGGGCTGCGGGGTGCAGCCGCCGTCGTGGACGAACTGCTGCAGGCGGTCATCAGCAGTGACACCAGCACCACGGCCCCCGCCGCAGTCGGTGCGGCGAACCGGCGACGGGTCGACGACGGCCGGGAGGGCATTCGCACGCCGCCGGCCTCGGCATCGGTCGTCATCTGTCGGACTCCGACATGGATCGGTGCGACCCCGGGCGCCGGCGCCACACGCCGGATGGTGGCACCCTCGCCGGTTCGAGTCGTGGTCGACGACACTCGAGACTCCTTGAGCACTGCTCCATCATGGGATTCTCATCGACAGGTCCGAGCAGAACCTTGACCGGTCGACGGCTGCCGCGGGCAAAAGCTAACCGCCGGCTCTGGTCAGGACGCGGATCCGTAGGAGGTCAGTGCTCCGATCCGCGAGGACGCCGGCGGTCCTCGGGGGTGGACGCGGCTCCCCACGCCTCGAGCAGCCGGTCGACAGTGGTCATCGTCGCCACCAGGGGGAAGGTGTTGTCGAGCACGGCGTCGGCGTACTCCTGGGGGATGCCGGCCACCGCGTCGCGTGGCACCACCACCTGGTAGCCGAGGTTGACCGCCTCGATGACCAGGCCGAGGACGCCCAGGTTGACCGACACCCCGGTGGCCACCACCGTCCCGACACCGAGGCTCCGCAGCCACGTGTCCAGGGAGGTCCCGGAGAACGGCGACACCCCGTGCAGCCGTGCGCACACCAGGTCGGCGGGCCCGGGGCCCAGCTCGGGGACCAGCTCGGTGGGCGGGGTGCCGACCAGCAGGTGCTCGGGCCGGCGGACCATGGCGGCGATCAGCTGGCAGTTCACCGTGGAGCCGGCCCGGTCGGCTCGGAACTCCGCGGTGCAGTGGATCACCGGTATCCCCAGGTGGCGGGCGGCGTCGAGGAGGCGGGCGGTGTTGGGCACCACGCCGATCCGGCCGGCGGCCTCCGCCAGCTGGGGGAACGACGAGAGGTCGCCGACCACCCCCCGTTGGATCTCCATGGTCAGCACCGCGGTGCGTCCCGGCGGCGCCGTCTCGCTCAGGTCGACGGGCACCGCGGTCAGCTCCCGGTGGACGTCCGGGCGCCTCCGCTGTCGGTCTCCTCGGGTACCTCGACGACGACGTCGGCCGCCCACCGGTAGTCGGGCTTGCCGCTCGGGGACCGCACGATGGTCTCCACCACGTGGAGCTGGCGCGGCACCTTGTAGCCGGCGATGGCATCCCGGCAGTGGTTCTGGATGTCCTCCAGGGTGGGCTGCTTGTCCGAGCGGGGCTGGATGATGGCCGCCACCCGCTGGCCCCAGCGGTCGTCGGGGGCCCCGACAACGATGGCGTCGAACACGTCGGGGTGGGAGCGTACCGCCGACTCCACCTCCTCCGGGAAGATCTTCTCGCCCCCCGAGTTGATGGAGACCGAGCCCCGACCGAGCAGGGTGATCGAGCCGTCCTCCTCGACGGTGGCGAAGTCGCCGGGCATCACGTAGCGGGTCCCGTCCACGTGGATGAACACCTCGGCCGTCTTCACCGGGTCGTTGTAGTAGCCCACCGGGATGTCCCCGTAGCGTGCGATCTTGCCGATGACCCCCGACCCGGGCTCGACCGGCTTGAGGTCCTCGTCGAAGACGACGGTGTTGCCGAGCACCGACACCGTGGGCCCGCTCTTCATGGCGGTGTTGTCCTTGCCCATGGTGACCATGCCGTTGTTGCCCGACTCCGACGATCCGATGGCGTCGACGATCACGATGTTCGGCAGGTGCTTGAAGAACTCGTCCTTGACCGGCGCCGAAAAGAGCGCGGCCGACGAGGTCACGGCCAGCAGGGAGGACAGGTCGTAGTCGGCCCCGGGGTCGTCGAGTGCCTCGATCAGGGGCTTGCCCATGGCGTCGCCGGTGATCATGATCGAGTTGGCCCGCTCGGCCTCGACCAGGCGCCACACCTCGTGGGGGTCGAACTTGGGCACCAGGATGGTGCGGTTGCCGACGAAGCTCTGCCCCAGGATCGACCACTGGGTCGCCCCGTGCATCAGCGGGGCGATCGGGAGCAGGGTGATCTGACCGCCCTGTCCCTTCTCGACCATCTCCCCGGGATGCTGGACGCGGGTGTTGGTGTGGGGGTCGACACCGCCGCCCAGCGCGTAGAAGACGTCCTCGTGCCGCCAGACCACACCCTTGGGCATGCCGGTGGTGCCGCCGGTGTAGAGGATGTAGTGGTCGTCGTTGGTCCTCGGGGCGAAGTCGCGTTCGGGGCTGCCGGCGGCCATGGCGTCCTCGAAGGCGACCGTGCCCTCGGCCAGGGGGACGCCCGACCCGTCGTCGACGCCGATGAGCAGGCGGAGGTCGGGCAGGTCGGGGAGGAGGTCGGCCACCCTCGGCCCGTACTCGGCCTGGTGCACCAGGGCCACCAGGTCGGCGTTGGTGAAGAGGTAGCGCAGCTCGTCCTTCACGTAGCGGTAGTTGATGTTGATCCAGACCGCCCGCAACTTGAAGACCGCCCAGGCCGTCTCGACCCACTCCACGCTGTTGAGGGAGTAGATGCCGACGTGGTCACCCGGCCCGATGCCCTGGTCGGCCAGGAAGTGGGCCAGACGGTTGGCCCGCTCCTCCATCTCGGCGAAGGTGCGGCGCTGGCCCGCGGCGACCAGGTACTCCCGATCGCCGAAGGCGTCAACGGCCGCCTCGAACAGGTCAGCGAGGTTGAACGTCATCGGGCAGTTAGTAGAACACGTATCCATTCGGGCGGCAAACAACGGGGCGGTGCCTGCCGGACCGTCCGACCGTCGGGCGTCAGGCCCCGGTCTCCTTCGCCGTGGCCGTAGCCGTGGCCGTGGCCGTGGCCGGGAGGGCGGGGGCCGGCGGGGCCGCGACCTCCTCGGCGACGGCGGGGGCTCCGGCCAGGCTGTCCAGCGCCTGGCGTACGCTGGCGGCCACCCCGGGTCCGTCGAGCCCGAGGTGGGCCAGGATGCGGTCGGGCTTGTCCTGGGGGATGAAGGAGCGGGGGATCCCGAGGGACACCACCGGCGGGGCGGCTCCGCAGGCGCACGACGAGCGGAGGGCGTCGGCCAGGAACATCCCGGCCCCACCTTGGCGGACACCGTCCTCGGCGGTCACGACGACGCGGTGCCGGGCGGCATCGGCCAGCATGGCCGGATCCGGTGCCGACACCACACGCACGTCCCAGACGGTGGCGTCGATGCCGTCGGCCAGCAGCGCCGTGGCCGCCTCTTCGGCCGCGGCCAGCATCTTGCCCACCGCCAGGATGCACGCCGAGCCGTCCCCGGAACGGGTGCGGCGGGCCTCGAGTCCCGACCCGACCGGCGTGCCCGGTGCCTGCCAGGGGGCGGGCGTCTTCGGGAACCGGATCATGGCCGGTCCGTCGAGGCTGAGGGCCTCGGCCAGCATCACCTCGACCTCGGGCGCCGACGAAGGGGCAAAGACGGTCATGCCGGGGATGTCGAGGCCCAGCGCCATGTCCAGGACCCCGTGGTGGCTGGGGCCGTCGTCGCCGGTGATCCCTGCCCGGTCGAGCACCAGCACCACCGGCAGCCCGTGCAGTCCGACGTCGAGGTTGGCCTGATCGAAGGCGCGGCTGAAGAAGGTGGAGTAGACCGCCACCACCGGTCGCAGCCCGGCCATGGCCATGCCCGCCGCCGAGGTCACTGCATGCTGTTCGGCGATGCCCACGTCGACGAACCGCTCGGGGAAGCGGGCCTGGAAGGGGAGCAGCCCGGTGGGCCCGGGCATGGCCGCGGTGATGGCCACGATCCGGGGATCCGACTCGGCGTGGCGCAGCAGCGACCGGGTGAAGGCATCGGTGAAGGTGGTCACCGGCAGCTCGGCGGCCTCGGAGCCGGCGGCGACCGGCGTCGCTCCGTCATCCTCCGGCAGCTCCGTCCCGCCCTCGGCGGTCCCGGATTCCGGGAGCCCGACCGATGCCGTTGCCACCTTCACATCGTGGAGGCGCTGGATGTCGTCCTCTTCGGCCGGCGCGTAGCCCCGGCCCTTTTGGGTGAGCACGTGCACCACGATCGGGCCGGGCCACTCCGACGCGTTGGCCAGCGCCTGCTCCACCCCGGCGATGTCGTGCCCGTCGATGGGCCCGGCGTAGCGGATGCCCAGCGCTTCGAAGAAGGTGTGGGGGGTCACCACCTCGCGGAGGGCGCTGGTCAGGCCGTGGACCCCCGAGTAGGCCAGGTCACCGACCCCGGGGAGCTCGCGGATCAGGTGGCGGATGCGCTGGCGGGCCTGGACGTACGCCGGGTTGAGGCGCAGGTGGGTCAGGCTCAGCGACAGGCGTGACACGGTGGGTGCGTAGGAGCGGCCGTTGTCGTTGAGCACGATGACCACCCGCGTGCCCGAGTGGCCGAGGTTGTTGAGCGCCTCGTAGGCCATCCCTCCGGTGAGGGCCCCGTCGCCCACCACCGCCACCACCCGCCGGTCGCTCCCCTGGAGCTCGAAGGCACTGGCCAGGCCGTGGGCGTAGCTGAGGATGGTCGAGGCGTGGCTGTTCTCGACCCAGTCGTGCTCGGACTCGGTCCGGTTCGGGTAGCCGGAGAGCCCACCGGCTTGACGGAGCTCGGAGAACGCATCGCGCCGCCCGGTCACCAGCTTGTGCACGTACGCCTGGTGCCCGGTGTCCCACAGCAGGACGTCCCGCGGGGAGTCGAAGGTCCGGTGGAGCGCCAGGGTCAGCTCGACCACGCCCAGGTTGGATCCGAGGTGGCCACCGGTGGCGGTGACCGCACCGACGATGAACTCACGGATCTCGGCGCACAGGAGGGTCAATTCCTCCGGGCTGAGCGTCCGGAGGTCGGCGGGGCTGTCGATGTGTTCGAGGATCATGGGTGCGGTGGTTGCCTTTCCACCCAGGGTACCAGCGGGCCGGTGCGGAGATTGCTCCCCCGGGGGCGCGGGCATCCCGCTCTTGCGGTGCCCTCGGGGCCAGACTTGGAGCACCGGACGAGCGTGGCCACCCGGCCACCGGTCGTGAAGGAGACCCCATGCAAGCCGAGATCAAGGGCACCACCATGCCGCTGCTCGAGATGGTCCTCGAACCCGGGGAGTCGATCGTTTCCACCCACGGGGAGCTGTCGTGGATGTCGGCCAACGTCCAGATGTCCCAGTCCGCCTCCACCGGGGGCCAGAAGGGCCTGATGGGCGGCCTGAAGCGCGCCGTCGGAGGGGGTGGCATCTTCCTCACCAGGTACGAGGCCCAGGGCGGCCAGGGCACGGTGGCCTTCGGGGCCAAGCTGCCGGGTCAGATCCTGCCGGTGACCATCGGGGGCGGGCAGGGTTACCTGGTCCACCGCCACGGCTGGGTGTGCGGCACCGACGGGATCGTTCCGACCGTCGGGATGCAGCAGACGTTCCGGGGAGGCATCTACGGGGGGGACGGCTTCGTCCTGCAGCGCCTGGAGGGCGAGGGGCAGGCCTGGATCGAGCTTTCCGGTGAGGTCACCAGCTACGAGCTGGCTGCGGGCCAGGCCATGCTGGTCCACCCCGGACACGTCGGCATGTTCGAGGACCGGGTCAGCTTCAGCATCAGTCGTGTCCAGGGCATCAAGAACCTTGCCTTCGGGGACGACGGGTTCCACCTGGTGTCGCTCACCGGGCCCGGGACGATCTGGCTCCAGTCCATGACCGTGTCGGTGCTGGCCCAGGCCATCGCCCCGTACCTGCCGCGCGGCGACGACCACCCGGCGGCGGCCGCCGGCATCGGTGGCGTCCTCGGGGGGATGATCGGCAAGAACCTCTGACCGGCGCCGATCCGTCACGACGGAGGCGTGCGGGCCGAGGGCCCCTCAGCGGACGTTGGTCAGGAAGGCGTTCCGGTCCACGACGACCCGGATCAGCTTGCCCGCGGCCACCAGCCCGGCGCTCTCGGACACCGACAGGGTGAAGACCAGGCGCCGGCCCTCGATCCGGTCGAGGGTGGCCTCGGCCCAGACCGTGCCCCCGACGCCGACCGGCACCAGGTGGTCGAACTGGACCCGCTTGGCCACCGAGGTGCAGCCGTCGGGCAGCGAGCCCTCGACGGCCTTGCAGCTGGCCTCCTCGCACAGTGCCACCAGGCGGGGCGTGGCCAGTACCGGAACCGTCCCCGAGTGGAACGCCTCGGCAGTGTCGGCCTCGGTGACCAGCAGTTCGATTCGGGCCGACAGACCGGTGTGCGGAGCCACGCCGGTACGATACGTGACAGAGCAGGCATCGGCCACCTCGCGCCCAGCGGTGCAGCCGAGCAGCGGAGCGAGGAGGCTCACGTGATCGATTCCCCCGTGTTGGAGCGGGTGCTGTCCGAGGCGCTGCGTCACGGCGGCGACTTCGCCGAGGTGTTCGCCGAGGACCGTTCGACGTCGTCGGCGATGCTGGACGACGGAAGGGTCGAGGAGCTGTCCTCGGGGCGGGAGCGGGGAGCGGGCATCCGGGTGGTGTCCGGGGAGACCACCGGCTTCGCCCACACCGCCGATCTGAGTGAGGTCGGCCTGCTTCGAGCGGCCGAGGCGGCGTCCGCGGTGGCCCGGTCGGGTGGGGGAGGGACGGCTTCTGTCGCCGTGTCGCTCACCGCTCCGGCCGGAGGAGGGGACACGGGCGACGGGCCCCCGGAGGGACGTTCCCTGGGGTCGAAGGCCGAGGCGCTCGAACTGCTGCGCCGGGCCGACGAGGCGGCCCGGTCCACCGGTGACTCGATCACCCAGGTGCAGGCCGGGTGCGGTGGCTCCCGACGCCAGGTACTGATCGCCAACTCGGAGGGGCTCCTCGCCCGTGACCAGCAGGCGCGCACCCGCTTCTCGGTGTCCTGCGTGGCCACGGGCGACACCGGACTGCAGACCGGTTTCGAGTCGGCCGCCCGCACGCTGGGCTTCGAGCTGTTCGACGAGATCTCCGTGGAGGAGCTGGCCGGACTGGCCGCCCGTCGGGCCCTGTCCAAGCTCTCGGCTCGGCCGGCCCCCTCCGGGGAGCTGCCGGTGGTCCTGGCCGGCGGCAGCGGCGGCATCCTCTTCCACGAGGCCTGCGGGCACGGGCTCGAGGCCGACCACATCGTGAAGGACGCGTCGGTCTACACCGGCATGGTCGGTCAACAGGTGGCCAGCCCGCTGGTCACGCTGGTGGACGACGGCACCGTCGGCTCGGAGTGGGGGACCTTCGCCGTCGACGACGAGGGGAGGCCGGCCCAGTGCACTGTGCTCATCGACCACGGCGTGCTCACCGACTACCTGTGGGACTACCTGCGGGCCCGCAAGGAGGGACGGGTGTCCTCCGGCAACGGTCGGCGCCAGACCTACCAGCACCTCCCCATGGTCAGGATGACCAACACCTTCCTGCTCCCCGGGGAGGAGGACGCCGACGAGATCGTGGCCCAGACCCCACGGGGTGTCTACGTGGCCAAGCTGGGCGGCGGCCAGGTCAACACCACGACCGGCGACTTCGTCTTCGGAACCACCGAGGCCTACCTCATCGAGGGGGGGCGGATCACCGAGCCGCTGCGGGACGCCAATCTCATCGGCAACGGTCCCGAGATCCTCAAGCGGATCGACGCGGTGGCCACCGACTTCGGCATGACGCCGGGAACCTGCGGCAAGGACGGCCAGAGCGTCCCGGTCGGGTGCGGCCAGGCCACCATGCGGCTGACCGGGGTGACGATCGGGGGCACCGCGGAATGAGCACCACCACCGAGTCGAAGGACGCCACCGGTGCCACCGCGGGGGATGGCCCCGACGACCTGGTGTCGATCGCCGACCGGGTCGCCGGGTGGGCCAGGTCCGGCGAGGACGTCGAGGTCTACGTGGCCCGGGGCGACGAGACGGAGATCCGTGCCTACGGCGGTGAGGTCGAGTCGCTGACCTCGGCGACCTCGGCCGGCATCGGCATCCGGGTGGTCGTCGACCACCGGCTCGGCTTCGCCTGGGCCGGATCGCTCGACGGAACGGTGCTGGAGGAGACGCTGGCCGAGGCACGGGACAACGCCACCTTCGCCACACCCGACGAGCACGTGCAGCTGGCCGTGCCCGACGGCGTGGCCGCAGTGCCGGTCGACCTGTGGGACGAGGGCCTGGCCACGGTCCCGACCACCAGGAAGGTGGAGCTGGCCCTGGCCCTCGAGGCCCAGGCCCGGGCGGCCGACCCCCGCATCCGCCAGGTCGACCACGCCGACTATGGCGACGGCTCGGTGGAGCTGGCCCTGGTCTCGACGACCGGCATCCGGGCCTCCAGCCGGAAGACCTCGGGGTACATCGGTGTGGGGGTGATCGCCGGCGAGGGCGACGCCAGTCAGACCGGAGGCGGATTCAGCGTCGGCCGGGGATTCGACGGCCTCGATCCGGACCGGGCCACCGGCGACGCAGTCATCCGGGCGGTCCGGCTGCTGGGGGCGACCAAGGGACCGTCGGGACGCATCACGGTGGTCTTCGACCGGCGGGCGGCCACCACCCTGCTGTCGGTGGTCTCGGCGGCGCTGTCCGGCGAGGCGGTGGCCAAGGGCCGGTCGTTCTTCGCCGGGCGCATCGGTGAGCTGGTCGGCGACCCGGTCCTCACCCTGGTCGACGATCCCACCGACCCGAGGGCCTACGGGGCGGCCGCCTACGATGCCGAGGGCCTGGCCTGCCGCCGGAACGTGCTCATCGATGCCGGCGTGCTCCAGGGGTTCCTCTACGACACGGTCGCCGCCTCCCGGTCCGGGGTGTCGTCCACCGGATCGGCGGTGCGAGGCGGGTTCTCCGGGACGCCCGGCCCGGGCTGCCGTGCCCTCGCCCTCACCCCGGGGTCTGAGGGCTACGACGAGGACGGTGTGCTGGCCGCGGTGGCGGAGGGTCTCTTCGTGCAGTCGATGACCGGCGTGCACTCGGGGGTGAACCCGATCAGTGGCGACTTCTCCGTCGGGGCCGAGGGGCTGATGATCCGCGGCGGCAAGCTGGCCGAGCCGGTCCGGGAGATCACTGTGGCATCCACCTTGCAGCGGATGCTCCAGTCGGTGGTGGCGGTGGGCGCCGACGTCGAGTGGCTCCCGGGGATCGCCGCCGGCCAGACCCTGGCCGTCGGCGACATGCAGGTCAGCGGGGTGTGATCAACCCTGCTTGATCGCCTCGGTGGCCTTGACGCAGGAGTCGAGGGCGTTGGGGGTCGTCGTGTAGTAGATCGACCCGGTGATGCTCAGGTAGTACGGTCCCGCCCCCTGTGAGGTGGTCGCTCCGCCCGTCCACAGCGGGGTGGCGCTTTCCGAGGGCGTCACGATGGAGCTCGAGCCCGAGGCGGAAGATCCGGCACCGCCGGCCGCCGTCCCGCCGGTCGCCGTGGTACCGGGCGGGGTGCCACCGGCGGTCAGGACGAACTTCTGAATGACGAACAGCCGGGGGAAGTTGTCCAACCCGTTGACGAAGGACATGATCTGGCCGTACGTGCCGCCGACCGTCAGGGTGGTCGGAACGGCGACGACCACGGGCGCCTTGCCGGTCGCCGACGTGTTGGTGGGAGTGGTCGGAGCCGACGTCGTCGTCGCCGGTGCGAAGCCGCTGAACTGGGTCAGGACGACACCCGTCGAGGCAGTCAGCGCGTTGAACTGGCTCTCGAACGACGATTCCTCGGCGTCGATGTCGGTCGGGCTCTGGACGCTCGGGATCTGCGTGGCGATCTTCTGGAGATCGGCACAGCTGTTGGGCACCTGCTGCTTCTCCGACTTCAGGCCGGACAGCTTGGCCTGGAGCGCAAGCTGCTGGGAGTTCAGCTGTGCCTCCTGGGCCTGGAGGCTCGAGACCTTCGAGGTCTGCGACGAGATGAGCACCGCCCACAGCAGGAGAGCCACGACGAGGGTCCCCACGCCGATCAGGATCGGAACTCGGTATTCACGGGCGGTGTTCATTTCAGGCTCGCATTCTTGCTGAGGCTGGCAGCGGGAGTGACGGAGATGGTGAACGGGAACGAGATGGTCGAGTCACTGTTGACCGTCGTCGCCCCCTGAAGCGGGTTGGCGAAGTACTGCGACCCGGCGATGGCGTTGATCCACGCCTCGGAGATGGTGAGGCTCGGCCCGGGGCCGGTCACCGCCAGCTGGATGGTCCCGATGGCAGCTGCGGTGGTAGCGGTGGAGGAACCAGCCGAGCTGCCAGGGGTCGTCGTCGTGGTGTTCCCCGACGCCGAGGTCGATCCCGCAGCCGCCGCCTGCGCCGCACCGTCGAACGCCTGGACCTCGGCCCCGGCGGGGGTGATGGCGATGAGGTCGTTCAGGACCACCGGCCAGTCGATCGCCGTGTCGAGGACGGAAGCCCTCCTGGCCACACCCTGGGTGTAGGCGTCGTTCGCCGCCACCACCAGGTCGAACTTCGGTACCTGCGAATTGAGGGAGCTGATCTGCGACTGGAGGGTGTCGACGTGGTTCTGGGTGTTGCGTACCTGGAGGAACTTCCAGGCCCCGAAGGCCACCAAAAGGATGAGCACGGCGGCGCAGACAGCGAAGGTGCGCTGCTGGATCCGCCCCATCCGGGCGCGTTCCGCCACCTCGGGGGGCAGCAGATTGAACTTCTTGACCGCCTTGTCCGGCTCCGGCAGGGCCAGGCCGATGGGCGTGGCCAGGATCGGTCCGACCTCTGCGGTCTGTTCCTCGTTCAAGCCCAGCTTGGAGGTGTCCAGTCGTTCGAGTGGGGAGACGGCGAGGACGGGCAGACGGGACTCGGCCTCGAGCATCGGCACGAGCCCGTGCAGTGCCGATCCACCGCCGGTGACGAGCACCCGCGCCACCGGCAGACGGCCGGGGAGCGAGGCGAAGTACTGGATCGAGTTGCGAATCTCCCCGACCAGCTCCTGCATGCTGGCCTGGGCCGAATGCTCGGCCGTCTGGATCTGGGCGTTGTTCTCTCCGATGCGTCGCTTGAGGCCTTCGGCGTCGACCAGCGGTATGCCGAGGGCCCCGGAGATGGCGGCGGTCGTGGCGTTGCCACCCGAACCGATCGTACGCACGAACTGGGGGCGACCCTGCTGGTGGATGACGACGACCGTCAAGCCGGCCCCGACCGACACGATGGCCTCGGGCTGGTCCGAGCCGTTCCCGCCGCCGAGTGCCCGCACCAGGGCCGAGGAGATCAGGTCGACCCCTTCCACCGTGAGTCCTGCCTTCTCGACGGTCTCGATCACGCCGTTCACCAGGTCGGCATGGGCGGCGGCCACCAGGACCCGGCGCATCTTGTCGCCCTCCGGCGACGAGTAGTCGGACAGCACCTGCGAGGAGAGGATGGTCTGGTTCGGAGGGAAGGGGATCACTTCCTCGGACTGGAACCGGACCGCACTGTCCACCTCGTTGTCGGGGACGAACGGCAGGTCGATCTCACGGGTGATGGCCCGGAGGCCGGCGATGCCCACGATCACCGACGAGCTCGAGAACTCGCCGCTCGCC
>Ga0224558_1001073_pt1 | contig 29955 bp, 26 predicted proteins | sample 714S32024metaG_FD_180682 | JGI IMG/M metagenome (GOLD analysis project Ga0224558, IMG submission 180682) | Peat soil microbial communities from Stordalen Mire, Sweden - 717 S3 20-24 | ecosystem: Environmental > Terrestrial > Soil > Wetlands > Peat | place: Sweden: Norrbotten County, Stordalen... | reverse complement strand
AATTTCTGCGCCAGACCTTACATGAGTTTGCCGCGCACTCCATCGCCAAGTCCGTGTGGGCCCGCGCCTTCTACGATATGCAGATCGCTAAGGGAAAGGGTCACCACGCAGCGGTGCGGTCCTTGGCCTTCAAATGGATTCGGGTGCTGTTCGCCTGTTGGAAGAATCATACGCCCTACGACGAACAGATCTACCTGCGCGCGCTCCAGAACAACGGCTCCCGGCTCAGCCAGATCCTAGCCACCCAGTTGACGTGGAAGACGGTCGGGGGTCTTCAAAAACTTTGTTCAGAAAACGCTTGACGGAATAGCTCAGATGACCCTCCAAGGCGATGTTACGAAAAATTGACCCACAGGCACTATGGCGCAAACGTCCGGATGATCTTACCGCTGCGGGCATCGCGCAGCACCACTGCGGCGTCCGAAAAAGCGGTGAGCAGATGGCCTTCTCCCGCCCACACGATAGGCCCCTCGCCGTCGAAGGGCGTACGGATGTCGCGCGTGCGCTGACCGGCCTCGCTGAAGATGGCGATGGACGGCGGGGCCCACGCGAAGAGTTCCTTGCCGCCGGGACTCCAGGCGAAGTCGAGGCAGTTGCAGGCGGTGGTCTTCTTGGGCTTGAGCGTTTCGGGATCGAGGGCCGAAAGATTGACTCCGCGCACGGATGCCACCAGGGAGTCTTCGCTGGTCCAACCCACCTTCACCGCGGCGGCATGCGCGCCGATATCCAGCTTCGAGGAGCTGACCACGCGGCCGCTGGTAGCTTCCCATGTGGACACTTCGCCGTTGTCGGTGGCCACCGTGTAGTACTTCTCGGTTGGATGCCAGACCACATCGGTAATGATGGCGCGCGTTTCCAGCCGGTGTTGCCACTGCGTGTGCCCATGGGCGTCGATCAGGAAGATATCGCGACCGATGGCCACCAGCATCGAATCGACCTGCTGCGACCAGTTGAAGGCGGTGATGCCCTTCACCAGCAGCCGGTGAGGCACCAGCACGGTGGAGGCGCCCGAATCCGAATCGTACGAAACGAGACCGGCATCGCCCTCCTGGGTGAAGGCGATGCGCCGGCCGCCGGCGCTGAAATGCACTAACGGCAGGTTCAGAGTGTTTTTCGCCGCGGACGCGTTGTACACCTTCTTCACATGCCCCGATTCGAAATCCCAAACCACTACCTGGCCGCCCCGGTAGGCAGCCGCCACCAAGCCTTTCTCTTTGGTAAAACCGATGGACAAAACGTCCCGCTGCAAGTCGGCCGCGGCCATCTGCGGGCTTAGGAATATTGCGGCAGCCGCGGCGAGCAAAACTCGTTTCATGGCTTAAACTCCGAAGTGGAATACCGCATGGTCTCACACCAGCGGGATGCGCCGCTTGGTTGCCCTGCGCGCGGGTTTTAACCATCGGGAGCACGCCGGCGATGGGCCTATTCCGGCGGCATCGCAAGAATGGCGGCCATCGCTTCCGAGACAATCGACTTATTGAGGCTCGCATAATACAGTGACAGCAACTTAGCCCCTTGTGGGGCGGGCGATTTTGCCCGCAGCCGGCTTTCAGCCGGCCCGAGCCGCCTAAAAAGGCGTCCCCAGAGGGGACCCCAGGCCAAGGTTGGCTGCCCCACATCAGCCCCAATGCAGAGGGGCACATTTCTCGCGAAAACCGTCACCGTATTAACGCGCTCCTTTCAATTTTTAGTGGAGTGTCCAAGAAACAACTGTACAGCAGATTAGCTGTGGGGCAGGCCATCGTTTTTCGTGGCCTGCCAAGTTCGAGCACGGTGCGCAGACGACAAACAACGATCGTCTGCGCCACGCCGGAGGCGTTTACCTGCTCTCCGGCCGCAACCTGTGCGCCTCGATCCTTTTTATGGGGTGCAACGTAATCTTCTTCGATTTGCGCTAAAGCTCCGGTTGGATCTGCCGATAAGGTGACGTGGAGTTAATAGCAACTGTTGTGGCCATCGTGCGGGACGCCGGGAGTCTGCAGACGATTCAGGTCACGTTAGAAGCGCAGGGCATGCAGGTGCTGGCAGCCGGCGATGCGGAAGAAGGCTGGGATCTGATCCGCCGGTCGCACGCCGACGCCATCCTGGTGGAAGCCGAGGTGGCGAATGGGACAGGTCTGCTGGATCGCATCGCGGACTGGGATCCGGGCGCGCAGGTATTGCTGCTGACGGATCGTTACACGGCGGAATCGGCGGTGGAGGGCATCCGTCACGGAGCGTGCGATTGCCTGAGCCAGCCGCTTTCGGCCGAGACGCTGGGGCGGCGGGTCGGCGCGGTGCTGCACGAGGCGCGCTTGCGCCGCGAGACGCTGGAACTGGATGGGCGGCTGCTCGAGAGCTTTCGTTTCCACGGTATGGTTGGCCGCAGTCCGCAGATGCTGGAGACGTTCGCGCGGATCAGGCGGGTGGCGCCGCATTACCGGATTGCCATGATCAGCGGGGCGACCGGCACGGGGAAAGAACTGGTGGCGCACGCGCTGCACGAGCTGAGCCCGGTGGCGGCGCGGCGGTTCGCGGTCTGCAACTGCTCGGCAATCGTGGAGACGTTGTTTGAAAGCGAACTGTTCGGCCACGTAAAAGGGGCCTTCACGGGCGCGGCGCAGGACCGTACTGGACTGTTCGAATACGCGCAGGGCGGCACCGTGTTTCTGGACGAGATCGCCGACATGCCGCTGAGCACGCAAAGCAAGCTGCTGCGCGTGGTGCAGAACCAGGAATTGCAGCGGGTGGGCTCGCCGGAGGTGCGCAAGGTGGATGTGCGGGTGATCGCGGCTACCAACCGCGACATGCGCGCGCTGGTGGCCGAAAACCTGTTTCGCGAGGACCTGTACTACCGCCTGACGATGGTGGAATTGAAGCTGCCGCGGCTGGCGGAGCGGAAGGAGGATCTGCCCTTGCTGGAGCGCCACTTCGTGGAGAGATTCGCGCACAGCTACGGCAAGCGGATCGGCGGCATTGCGCGGCGTGCGCAGGCGGTGCTCTCGCGGCACAGTTGGCCGGGCAATGTGCGCGAGGTGGAGAACGTGCTGGGGCATGCCTGCATGATGGCGGATTCCGAGTTCATCGACGTGCGGGATTTGCCCGATTATCTGCAGACCGGCATCCCTGTTGCGGCAGCCAATGAACCGGAGTTGATGCCGCTGGCGGACCTGGAGCGCCGGTATACGCAGCATGTGCTGGAGCGCGTAGGCGGGAACAAGCTGCACGCCGCGCAGGTCCTGGGTATCAGCCGGGCCACGCTGTACCGGATTCTCAGGGATGGGTCCAGCGTGGCGGGTGGGCCGCTGGTCGATTTCCTGGGACGGACGGCGGCTGGGGCGCGCCTGCGGATCCAGTAGAGCGGCGATACCGAGATCGCCCAACCCGGCGAGCTTCGCTCGCTGGCGGGTCTGGAGACCCGCCGCACGGTCGAAAACCCACCGTTAAGTTATTGAAAATTGGAGGGCTGCCAGAAGCCGGCTGAAAGCCGGCTGCGGGCAAGATTGCCCGCCCTCCACTTGGTTTTCATCACGCCCCACGCGGCGTGCGAAGCGGGAAAGGGTATTCTAAATCCTGTGGGACGGACCATCCTGGTACACGGTCATCGCGGGGCGCGCGCCATGCGTCCTGAAAATACGCTGCCGGGATTTGAGTACGCCATCCAGGTGGGCGCGGACGCGCTGGAGATGGACGTGGCGGTTACGCGCGACGACGTGGTGGTGGTTTCGCACGATCCGAAAATGAACCGCTCGATCTGCCGTTCGCCCGACCCGCCGCGCGCCATCCTCGAGCTGACCCTCGCCGAACTGGAACGCTGGGACTGCGGCGCCGTGCGGAATCCGCGCTTTCCCAAACAAACGCCGATCCCAGGCGCGCGCGTGCCGACGCTGGACCAGGTCCTCGATCTGGCGGACCGCGGCGATTTCCTGTTCAACATCGAAATCAAGAGCTTCCCGGATCGTCCTGCGCTTGCGCCTCCACCGGAGCGTTTCGCCCAACTGGTGTACCAGGCGATCCAGCGGCACAAATTGGAAAAGCGGGCGATGGTGCAGTCCTTCGACTTCCGCATCCTGCACGCCATGCAGCGAATTGCGCCCGAGATCCGTCTTGGCGCGCTGTACATGGGTCCTCCGAAGAGCTTCGTCGAGATCGCGCGCCGGGCCGGGGCGGGGATCGTGGCGCCCTATCACGCGTTGGCGTCTGCGCGGCAGGTCCAGGCGGCGCATGGCGCGGGCCTGCAAGTGGTCGTCTGGACGGCCAATCGTCCCCGCGACTGGAGGCGCCTGATCGCGGCGCAGGTGGATGCCATCATCACCGACGACCCGGAGGCGTTGGTGGCGTACTTGAAGGGAATCGGACGGAAGACAGAAAACAGAAGACAGAAGTCAGAAGACAGAATACGGAAGACCGAATCCGGTGTGACTTCCGACTTCTGACTTCTGACTTCTGACTTCTCAACATCGACAAGCTTTTGTCGATGTTGGCGCCGCAAGGCGCCTAATAGATCTGGAAACAGAAAACCTGGTTCGAGTCCGGCGGCGTCAGCAAGTATTCGCCGTTTTCCAGAATCTCATCCACCTCGATCTTGTACAAATTCTCGTCGAGGCGTGTGACGTTGAGCCGCAGAGGGCGCGCCACCAGCTTCTTTTTGCGCGTGTATAGCACTTCGCGCCGGCCGCCCTTGGATTGCAGTTTGAAGAGCTGCACCCGGTCCGCCTGGATCTGGTCCGTCACAATCAGAAACGCCGGCGAGGCCAGCGGCGTGCGTACCGCGGAGTTGGCGCCGGGGATCACGTAGTTGACGTCGCCCTTGCGATCTTCCGGCTTGGCTTCCACATTTTCGGTGGGTATCAGGTTGTCGGCGTGCATCAGGTAGGGAAGGTCCGGTTTAGCGGGGCGAGGTCCGGCATACTTTTGCGCCAGCAAGGGCCAAGCGCACAACAAAACCATGGGCAACCATTTCGGCATAAGATTACTTTAGACCAGTGCAGCGCCAGGCGGGTCCGGTGGGGCAGATGATCGTTTTATGTCGTCTGCCAGCGCTCGCCGAAGGCGGCAGACCACGAAGTGCGATGGTCTGCCCCACCAAAGTGAACAGTATTGAAGCTAGCGGGGACCGGTCCGGATCGCTTCGAGCACACGGTCCAATTGCTTCTCATCGACCGGCTTGGCCAGCACGAAGCGGCGCTCGCCCGCGAAATCGGCCGACAGGTCCGCGTCGTATGAATCGGAAAGCAGCACGAATCCGCCCACACGGGTCCGCACCTGCTCGGCGGTTTCCACCCAATTGAGCCCCGGCGCGTGCACCGAGCAGAAGACGGCATCGAAGCGCAGGCGCTGCGCCAGGTCCAGTCCTTCGTCGGAGCTGTTCACCGGCACCACGCGATATCCGCGAGCGGCCAGCAGACCGCGCAACTGCGTCTGGATGGCTTCGGCCGGCTCGATCACCAGCGCCGTCAAGGTGGGCGCGCCGTTGCGGGAGTTGTCCCGCGCGGGACCGCCGATCTTCTCGCGCGCCGCGCAGGGCAGTTCGACTTGAAACGCCGGATCGCCCGACGCCTGCTGTACCAGCCGTATCTCGCCCCCATGGCCGGTGATCAAACTGCGGCAAACGCCCAAGCCCGCGCCGCCGGAGGCTTCGTCCGCTCCCGGCACAAACGGGTCCGCGGCCTCCTTCGGACCGCTGTATGCAATCTCCACCAGGACCAGCCGGGCGACCACGCTGCTGCGGATGACGATGGATTTCTCGCTCGAATCCGACAGCGCTTGTTCGGCGTGCACCAGCAGGTTCAGGAAGACCTGCTCGAGTTGTCCATGCGATCCGAGCACGGTGGCAGGCTCGTCCGCGAGCAGACTGCGCGCCCGAATCCCGCGCACTTTCCACTCGCGCTCGCGGAACTCGATCAGGTTGCGCAGCAGGCCGTTGAGTTCGACCGGCTGGGTTTGCGCCGGACCGGTTCCGGCAAATCCCACCAGCCGGTCGACGATTCCGGCGGCGCGATGCGCCTCGGCCGCAATGCTCGCCAGATCGGCGGCGCAAGGCCCCCGCGGTCCGTCTCCGGCGGCCTGGGCCAGATTAGCAATGGCGGCTAGCGGAGTGCGCAGGTCGTTCACGATTCCCGAGATCAGTTGGCCGACGGCCGCCAGCTTTTCCGTGCGGAAGAGTTGCTCACGGACGGAGCGCTGGTCCAGCAGCTTGACCGCCACGCCGATCTGGTTGGCCAGATGTTGCGTCAGGGTTTGCTCATCGCGGCTGAAAACCCGAGCGCGGTCGCGCTGGTCCATCTGCAGGATGCCCAGGACCTCGCCTTGCGCCAGCATGGGAACGAACAGCAGCGACCGCGGGGCATCCGGAGCGCCCTGGGAGCCCGGCTGCCCGGTCACCGGAAATGGGCTGCGCGAAGTGTCGGGAATCGCCAGCAAAGTCCGGTAGTGGAAGCAGGCTACCGCGCCGGCTTGCGGCCCCGCCGGAGGCGCCGAGAGCGGAATGGAATGCTGATCGGCGCCACTGCGACCCACCGCTTCGAGCGTTTTGGCGTGGCGGTTGTGCAGGTAAAGTTCCGCGCTGGTGACTCCGAAGATTCTGGGCACCACCACCTTGACCTTGGTGAGGATCTGATCCGCCGAGGAAGCGCCCAGGATCTCCTCGCCCAGTTCATAGGCGCGGTGCAACATTTCGCGCTGCCCGCGCAGCCGCTTATCGCGGCGCCAGATCGCCAAAACGGCCGCGGCGATCCCCAAGACTCCGAAAGGCAGCGCCGTTGGCATTGCCGTGAACACGAGCGACCCCATTATGACCCGTCCGGGACCTGCGCCCGCAGCCATGCTTCGAGTTGCGGGCAGCGGAAATCGTCGATCTCGAGATGCGCGCCCGGCAACTCGCGATGCGTGGTTCGCAGACCTACGATGCGGGCGCCGGCCGCGCGCGCCGCCTCCACGCCGGAAAAAGAATCTTCGAACACGATGCAGTTGCGCGGCGCGGCCGAGAGCAGCTCGGCGGCGCGCAGATAGATTTCCGGATGCGGCTTGGCATGACGCACCTGGCTGCCATCCACGACCACCCGGAAATACGCGCGCAGGCCGGCCCGATCCAGCACAAAATCCACGTTCGCGGGTTCGGCGTTGGTGGCCAGGCCAACCGGTTTCCCCGCATGGCGCTGCAGAAACTCGCGCACGCCGGGCACCAGCGTTTCCGCCAGCCTGGGTCCCAGCATCTCCCGGAACAGTTCCTCCTTGGCGGCCCCGTGGGCGGCAACCTCCTCAGGGCTCAATCGCGGACCGAAGAAATCGCGCACGATCTCGTCGTTGCGCAGGCCGTACATGCGATCGGCGGTAGTTGCTCCGGCGTCGATCCCGAAGCGGCGGTTGTATAGCGTCCACGCCTGGGTGTGCAGCGGATTCGAATCGACGATCACGCCGTCCATGTCGAGCACCATGGCCATGCCGGGCCGCAGCCACGCTTCAGGCACCGAGCTCACCCTCCAGCCAGTTCATGTAATTGGGGGCGCCTTCCACTACCGGCAGCGCCAGCACCTCCGGCACATCGTATGCATGGGCTTTTTCCAGGGCCATCCGCAGCGCTTCGAAAAGCTGCCGCGACGACTTGATGACCAGCAGGCATTCCGCGGCCGACTCGATGGCTCCTTGCCAGCGGTACACGCTGCGCACACCGGGGACTATCGTCACACACGCCGCGACGCGGGCCTCCACCAGCACCCGCGCCAGCTTGGCGGCCTCCTCTTCGGTGGCGCAGGTACTTAACACAACAATTTTATCCGTCATAAGTGGAAATATGGAACAAGATTTCGAATCCGATGTTACCATTATCTTTCGTGGCATGCGGCGATGAAGTCATCCATCACCAGATTCGCGGGCGCAGCGGCGCTAGTGTTACTTGCCGGTTATGCATTTATTGCATTACAAGGACCGCAGGGTGTTCCGGCATTAACTGAGAAACGCCGGCTGATTCGCGAATACGAAAAGAAGAACGCGGATCTGGCGCGCAAGATCGAAGAACAGCGCGCACGTATCGGCCGCTTCAACGACAGCCCGTCCGGCCAGGAGTTGGAGATCCGGCAGCGCCTGAAGCTGGTGAAGCCCGACGAAAAGGTGTTTATTCTGCAGGATCCGCCATCCCCGCAGGCCAAACCCGCTGCGCGCTAGAGTTGGCTCTGGCCGCCTGAAAGGCGGCTGCGGGCATGATTGCCCGCCCTCCAGTCGAAATTGACACTTCACGCTTTCCAAGCCAGCGCCAGCCCCCACAGCACGCCGCCCAACACCAGCCAACCCGTATTCACGCGGTAGCGAAACAGCAGCACGGAGCAGGCCAGAGCCGTCGCGATAGTAAGGATGTCGACCAGCGCCGTGCGCGCCAACTCCCACGTGACCACTGCCATGAGCGCCAGCGACGCCACGTTCACGCCATCCAGGAAAGCGCCAGCCAGCCGCGATCTTCTCAGCCACGGCAGGACCGCTCCGCCGATCGCGCAGAAGACGAAAGCAGGAAGGAAGATGCCGATGGTCGCGGCCACGGCTCCCGGCGCGCCCTTCAAAACGTAGCCGATAAAAGTTGCGGTGGTGAACAACGGTCCTGGAGTGATCTGACCGACCGCCACCGCGTCCAGCAATTGTTTGGAAGTCAGCCAGTGCCAGTTGCGCACCAGATCCTGCTGCAGGAACGCGAGCAGCACGTAGCCGCTGCCATAGAGCACCGAGCCGATCTTCAGGAAGTACAGGAACAAAGCGCCCAGCCCGACGGCCCTTGGCTGTGCGGACGCCGCCAGGAATGGCGCGAACTGCCCCGCCAGGACCGCGCCTGCCACGAGCAGCAGAAACGCCAGCGGCCACAGCCCCCGCTGGCTGGACTTCCACCATTCGCGGAGCGCCGCCACCACGCCAGCGCCGGCAAGGACGATCAGCGCACCGGCGCCAGCCAAGGCCGCGCCGATGGAGGCGACCCCGGCCACGCCCAGGAATCGCGTTCTTACCGCCGTCCGGCCAAGCTTCCACAGCGCCTGCGCGATGATCGCGATGATCACCGGTTTCAGCCCGTAGAGGAATTGCCCCACCTGCGGCAAGCCTCCGAACCGGACGTAGGCCCACGCGAAGCACGCCACCATAACCGCCGCCGGGACGATGAAGCATACTCCCGCCACAACCAGTCCCGGCCAGCCAGCCCGCAGGTAGCCGAGGAAAATGACGACCTCGGTCGCGGTGGGTCCCGGAATCAGGTTGGCGGCTCCCAGCCGGTCCAGGAACTCGTCGCGCGCGATCCAGCGCCGCCGCGCGACCACTTCGTCTTCCATCATGGCGATGTACGCGGCGGGGCCGCCAAACGCGGTCAGGCCCAGACGCAAGAACAACCGGGCGACTTCGGCGAGCTTCGCTAGCCGGCTGGGCGCGGGTGGGATCGGATCTGCCATCGGTTCTCCGCGATCATAACAAGGCACAGCAAAGGCCGGGCGTTTTCACGCAAGCGAAGGAAGAAGTCGAACCACCCTGGCGCTGCCGGTGTGCATGTCAACGCCGCATCACTGCAAGCAAATCATGCTGCGCAAATGCAAGCCGATTACGCTGTCGCCCTTGAAGCCCAGGATGAATCCATAAAGGCTTTGGCCGCCCGGACTGATCCGCGAAGATCTCCTTCACTGCCTGGGGCACGTCTTTCGTCTCAGCGCCGCGAAGCTCAGCTCGTAATGCCGCCCCTGGTCAGCAGGTGCACCAGGCTCCCCAACAGTGCGCCCGTACGATTCATTGTCATGATATGTTTCCTCCTCATCCAGCGTGCCCGCGCCTGCCCGAGGACGCGGTGAGCGCGCGGCAAAAATTTTGCAAAAGTGCGCGCGGCAAATGCGAAAATGTGAGGGATGCCCCACGTCGCCAGTTCCGTCGAGCGCGTTCCGCATTCCCGCATCCGCGAGCTGGCCGAAATCGCCATGTCCATGGAGGGTGTGCTGCGTTTGTATTTCGGCGAATCCAACCTGCCCACGCCGGACTTCATCAAGCGCGCCGCAATGGACGCGCTGGCCGAGGGCTACACGTTCTATACCGAAAACGCAGGCCTGCCATCCTTGCGCCGTGCCATTGCGAGTCAGTATGGCAAGTTGCACAACGTGGAGTTGGACCCTGCCACGGAAATCGTCGTCACGGCTTCGGGAGTGCAAGCCTTGAACGTCGCCATTCGCGCGGTGCTCGATCCCGGTGACGAGGCGCTGGTGCTCACGCCCGCCTGGCCCAATGGTTCGTCCATTGTGGCGATGGCCAACGCCGTTGTGCGCGAAATCCCGCATCCGCTGCGCGGCGACCGCTACTCGATCGACTTCGACGCGCTACAGGCGGCCCTCACGCCCCGTACGCGCCTGCTGCTCTACACTTCGCCATCCAATCCACTGGGGTGGGTGGCTACCGACGAAGAACAGCAGCGCCTGCTGGATTTCTCCCGCCGGCACGGACTCTGGCTGCTGGCCGATGAAGTCTACGACCGGCTCTATTATGCGGGCAGTTCTCTGGGAGTGCCCGTGCCATCCATCCTGCGCAAGGCCACGCGCGACGATGCGGTCATGGTGGTGCAATCTTTCTCGAAGACCTACTGCATGACCGGCTGGCGGGTGGGCTGGCTGGTGGCCCGCCGCGACCTGGCATACAAGGCCACGCAGTTAAACGAGTTCATTATTTCCCATGCGGCCAGCTTCGCGCAGAAGGCGGCTGAGACGGCCTTGGCGCAGGGAGAAGCGGAGTTGGCCGGCATGTTGGAGCGCCTGAAACAAAACCGCGACTTTTGTTTGGATGCGCTCAGTGCCATGCCTGGCGTGACGGTGCCCCGGCCGGACGGAGCCTTCTATCTCTTCCCCAAAATTGAGGGCCTCACCGACTCGTTTGGCTTTTGCCGGAAGCTCCTGGAAGAATGCCGGGTCGGTCTGGCGCCCGGCGTGGCATTCGGCGCGGGGGGCGAAGGCTCCGTGCGTATCTGCTACGCGGCCGCTCGCGAAATTCTGGAGCCCGCCATGGAGCGCCTGGGCAGGTTCTTGCTTGTGGGGCAGGACTCTAGTCCTGAGGCCCACGATGGTGCTTAAATCCAAATCGCCGCCCCCCTCGTATACCCCCTTGAAGTCTAACTTCAATCCAGGAGGGGAAGAATGCGAGTCAACGCCTTCCGCGTAGCTGCGTCCGTTCTCTTGGTGGCAACCGGCGCTTTCGCCGCCAGCCATCGCAACGGACCGCTGCTGCTCGAAGATCAAACAGCCAACCTGAACGATTTCTATATCTTTCGCAGTTGGGAGCAAGGACACACCAACAGCGTGGTGATGAGCATGAGCGTTCAAGGTTTCCAGAACCCGGACAACGGGCCCAGCTATTACAAGTTTTCCAATAGCGTCCTGTACCGGTTCAACGTCAACAATTCACGCGGTCTGGACGGTAATCCGGACATGGTCGTCGATTTCGTCTTCGTCGACACCATCGCGCCGAATGCGCCCTTCGTCTCGTATTTGGGGCAAATCACCAGCATCGACGACCCAGGGATCTTCTTGAAGGAAACCTATGTCGTCGTGATCCGGAACTTAGCGAACAACACGGCCGAGTTCTTCTTCAACGACGTAAACGGCCACGTGCTTTCGGTGGCCCCGCCCAACACCGGCCCCAAGGGCACGCCGAACTACGAGCAGAACCTCGGCCAGCCATCCATATTTACGCTGTCCAATGGCATGCGCGTGTTTGCCGGTCCGCGGGACGACGCTTTCTATTTCGATAGCGGCGCCACTTTCGATTACCTCAATTTCCGCGCTCCTGCGCCGGTGCTGTCCGGCGCCGCCGACCAGGGTCAAGGGGCTGCCTATCCCAACGCCGTGGACGGCTTTGCCGGTTACAACATCAGCCTGATCGCGGTGGAAGCGCCCATCAACATGCTGACGGCGAACGGCTCGGTTCCCACCGCCACCACCGATCCCAACGCGCACATCGCCGGCTGGGCCTCCACTTTGCGGCAACAGGTAACCGTGCGGCAAAGCCCCAACGATCCGGTGCAGTTCGGCGATTATGTGGGCGTAGATCGCGTCGGCAACCCGCTGACCGTCGAGTTGCTGATTCCGCTGGGCATGAAAGATTACTGGAACCGCAGCACTCCGGCCAATGACGCGCAATTCGCGCCGCTGATCGGCGATCCGTTCTTCGTGGATGCGGTGCTCAAAGGCGTCTACGGGCTGAACGTGCCGCTCGCGCCGCGCAACGACCTGTTAAGTGTGTTCGTGCCGGACATCACCCGCATCGACCTGACGATTCCGGGGATTCCCAACGCGCAGCAAAGCCGTCTGGGTCCGCTCGGCGGAGACAATGCCGGATGGCCCGTAGGCGGGCGCAGGCCGGGCGACGACGTGGTGGATATCGGGCTGCGCGCCGCCGCGGGCGTGCTCGTGCCGGGGTTCAACGTCGCGCCGAACAATGAGTTAGGCGACGGCGTGAACTCCAACGACGTACCGCTGCTCGACCGTTTCCCGTTCCATGCGCCGCCGCACGCCGGTTACCTGCATAGCCAGGCGAACGGCACCAACGGCCGCGGAACGCCAACAGGCCAATAAGACCACCGCTTACTGACGTGCGCGGCTCGGTATATATCGTAGGTTACCGAGCCGCGACCGTCACGGAGCGGCCTAAAGGATTCACGCAATGCGAACAATCATACCGTTCTTATTTCTCTGTTCCGTCTCTTCGGCCCAAGTGAACGAACCCGACCGCCTGATGCAGGCGTTCACCGACCGCGCCATGGCCGACAAAGTTGCCCGCATGGCCACCGACGAGCGCATCAAAATGTACGAAGCCCTGGCCAACTACAACGCGGGCGACCTCCACTATCGAAACCTGCTGGCCGGCGCCTTCATTCAGAAGATGCGCGAGACCATGGACCCAGGCTATCTGGACCGCGCCTCGAAAATCGTAGAGGCTGTGCTCTCCGCCGATGGCGCGGATTACGAAGCGCTGCGCTTGCGCAGCCAGATCGAGTTGGAGCGCCACAACTTCACCAAGGTCGCGGAGTATTCGCGCGCATTGATTTCCAGCTCGCCGGACGATCCCTGGAACTGGGGCACGCTGGGCGACTCGCTGATGGAATTGGGCCAATATGACAAGGCCGCCGAGGCGTACCAGCGCATGGTCAACATGCGGCCGGACCTGTCCAGCTATAATCGCGCATCGTATTACCGCTTCGTGGCCGGCGACGCGGCGGGCGCCATCCAGGTGATGAAGCGGGCCATCGATGCGGGCAGCCGGTCGATGGAAAACGTTGCGTGGTGCGACGTGGATCTGGGCAACATGTACTTCAAGATCGGGCAGGTGAGCGAGGCCGAGCGCGCTTACTTGTCCGCCCTGCGGGCCTTTCCGGGCTACTATCCGGCGTATGCGGGATTGGGGCGCGCATACGCCGCGCAGGGCAAAATAACGGAAGCCATCGAGAGCTATAGGCGGGCGCAGTCCGCGGTGCCGCTGGTGGAATATGCGGGCGCTTTGGAGGATTTGTACGCGCTGGCCGGAAAGCCGGACGAAGCTCGCAAACAGGCCGAAATGGTCGATCTGATCGACAAGATGGAGCAATCGAGCGGGTTGAATGTGAACCGGAATCTGGCCATGGCCTACGCGGATCGCGATCGCAAGGTGGATCGCGCCGTGGCGCTGGTCGAGGGAGAATTGCGCGGCCGGCGCGACATCTACACGTACGATGCGCTGGCGTGGGCGCTCTACAAGAATAAGCAATACGCGGAAGCGGGCAAGGCCAAGGAAAAGGCCCTGGAGTTGGGCACGCCCGAGCCGGCATTCTACTATCACGCGGGGATGATCGAGCGCGCGCTGGGCCAGAGGGACCAGGCGCGCAAGCACTTGGAAAGGGCCCTGGCGTTGAACGCGCGCTTCGATCCGCGGCAGGCGCCCTTGGCCCAGGCGGCTTTGAAGGAGATTGCACAATGAAACGGTTTTGCCTCTTTTTGTTTTGGGCCGGCGCGCTGGCGGCGGCCGGCGATCCAGTGGGCCGCATGCTCGACGAGAAGTTGACCGCGGCCCAGCGCAACGATGCCTGCTTTGCGTTGCGCGGCAACCGCTCGCACGAAGCCATCGCGGCTATGCGCGGCGCCCTGGCGAGCGACCTGGTGCGGGCTTGTGCGGCGCGCAATCTGCGGGAGGCTGGCGCGCTGGACGAACTCAAGGGCGCACTCGCTGCCCCGGAACCGGAAGTCCGCGCGGTGGCCGCCCGCGAACTGGGCTCCTTCGAACGGCCGGAGTTGCTGGAGGTGCTGCTGAAGGCCGCGCACGATCCCAATGTGCTGGTCTCGACCAATGCCGTGATGGGTCTTGGCCAATATCGCGACCGCGCCGTGCTGCCCTACCTGCTGGACCTGGTCGCGGGCGGCGGAGCAGTGGGGGTGGCCGCCCTCACCCGCGCCGCGCGCTTCGATGAACCCGCCACTCTGCCAGTTGCCCGCAAGCTCCTTTCGGGCAACGATCCCGCCGCCAAATTGATCGCGCTGCTCATTGTGGGAGAGTGCGGCGATTCGGGCGATCTGCCCCGCCTGCGCCAATTGGCTGCCAAGAGCGAACCATTGGGCACGCGTGGCCGCGGCTTCGGATTGATGCCCGCCCTGGACCTGTCGCGCGCCGCCCGGAACGCCATCGACGTCATCGAAAAGAGACGGGCGCTAAATCCTGCCTTTCCGATTTGACGTGCAATCGCCAGGGGAACTGTGGTACATATAGATTTGCAGCATTGGCGGGTTTCCTAACCTGTTTGTGCTGAGCGTTCGGCCTTTCCACAGACTCCCTCCGGTAACCCGACGTCGACAACGGTAGCCTGAACTGCCGCACCTTTGACGTGGTCATCGATCGGTAATGCGCGACAAACCGGGCGCTCCTGGGTTTGGAGATTTGTCCCCCCTGCGATTTTTTGGAGCACCTAACTCCCCATGGACAGCGATCGAAAGTACAGACAACCGGGCTACATGGACTCGGATCGCTCGGATTTCAGAGAACGCCGCGGTGGCGACGAGCGGCCCCGGACCCCTGGCCCGAAACCACCGCTCGACATAACCGGCCCGCGCCTGCCGCGCCTGGTACAGGCAGTCACCGCGGCCCGCTGTTTCAACTGTTCCACGCAACTGCCGAACGGCATCGACTGGAACGGCAACTGTCCGAAATGCAACACTGCGTTGCATTGTTGCAAGCAGTGCTCCCATTTCGAGCCATCCACTCGATTCCAGTGCCTGAAGCCCATTCCGGTGCGCATCCCGCTGAAGGATAAAGCCAACGAGTGCACGCTGTTTTCGCACCGCGTCACAGTGGCGCGCGATGGCAGCGCTTCGGCGCCTCCGCCCAGCCCGGTTATGGACCCACCCACTTCACCGGACGCGGCGCGCAACGCGTTCGACAAGCTATTCAAGAAGTAGCCGCTTCAAGGCGTCTGCTCGGCGTGCGCCGTCTTCAGATGGTTGTAGTACCCCAAGTCTTCTCCGGTTAGCAGCTTCGTCGCGTAAACGATCTGGCCTGTATGGCCGGAGAAATGTTCCACGGCGCTGTAGATGGCTTCGAGCACCGTCACGTGGTAGCCCTGCACGGTGAGAGGCTCCGCGAGACGATCGGGCGCGAGCGTTTCGATCGCGCCGGCGGCTTCATCGACGATGCCGCGCAGGCGACCCGCAAGGCCGGACGCCGCCAGGCCGCCCCGGGCGCCGAATTCCGCATCGCGCTGGCGGATATCCGGCCGCCCGCCCACCGCGGCGACGATCCATTGCCGGACGTTGCCACTCAGATGCAGCACCAGGTTGCCCACCGCGTTTTCAGTTTCCGCGCCGCGCGCCCAAATTTGTTCTTCGGTAAGGCGGCCCAGGCAATCCTCGATACGGCCGGTAAGCTGCCGAAGCTTGCGCGCGGAGTAATCCAGAAAGAGCCGATCGCAGGAGTCCATACCAGCCAGGATACTATTTAATCTCGAAGCGGCCGAAGGCCAGCCCCAGATCCCGCACATCCGCGCCCACCCGCACGGTGCGGCTCACCTCCACGGCGATGTCGATCGGGTCCTTGCCGACGGTTTCGGGCGGCAGGGCGAAATCGAAGGTCGCCTCCGCGCCGCCCTGGGTGAACTGCGCGGGGGCGAGCCGGATGCCGTCGACGGTCACCGTCATCCGTAGCGGTCCATGAGTGAGCTGAACCGCCGGGCACATCGCGGTCACATAGAGCTTTTGGCCGGACGCGCGCGGTCCCGCCATGCGCACGGTCGCGGTGCGCGCCATCCAGCGGTATCCCGACTCGAGATCGTACCAGCCCGGGCCGAGACGGTCCGTCACCAGCGGATCGCGCATATCGATGCTCAGCGGCCCCGAGGCGGACTCCGGAGCTACGGGCGGTTCATATTTCTGTGTGATGTTGCGCAGCGGTCCGCCACCGGCGCGGTACACCACAACCTGGTCGGCGTCCAACCCTCTGAGGGTTTTATCGGCCGGCATCACGAACTTGGATACGTCGTCTATATCGGGATGCGGCGAGATGTTGGCTTCCGACCCCGGCGTCAGATACACGTCCGGAATCCGGAGAAATTGAAAAGGGCGCTGCTGAATGGCGCCCCAGAATAGATAGTCGTCGATGCCGTCGAGCAGGATCACTTTGTCCGGATGCAATTCGTGCGCGCGCGCGACTCCCAGCACCAACGCCTCTTGAGCCTCACTGCGCTCGCGATACCATTCGGCATGGCCCCACCCCACCGGCGCCTGTTGCATCAAATAGCCGGCCGCTAAGACCGCACTCAAGGTCCTCCAGACTATCGAAGGCGTGCCTCCGCGCCAGGCCCAGGTCAGCGCGTAGCCGCCCAGCATGGCCAAGCACATGACGGGCAGCGTCAGATAGTAGTCCGTGATGTGGTCGCGCAACGCTACCACGGGACCCAGCGCGATGAAGAACCAGCCAAACAAGACCAGCGCCAACCGTTGTTTCCGCCGCGCCTGGCGGATGGTGAACGCCAGAAGCGCAACGGTGCAACCCGCCATTAACGCGGCGGTGACGGCCGCCGGGAAAGGAGACAGGCGGCGCAGACCGATGGGTTCGAATATCCGGCGCCAGTAGGCCCACAAGGTGGCCGGAATGGCGCTGTCGAAGTGCATGGTGTAAGGGATGGTGCCGTGGTTGGGAGCCAGCAAGAAGTGCAGGATGCCGTAGACCGCCGACGCCGCAAAGAAGGGCAGCGTCCGGCGGAAATGCTTCCGCGCACAAAGCAGCGCATAGCTTCCGGCCAGCGCCGGGAACACGATGTTGGTCTCCATGGCCAGGAATCCGGTGAGAAAGGCCGCCCACGTCCAGACATAGTAGCGGCGCTCGCCCGTTTCCGTGTAGCGCAGAAAAAAGTGCAGGGCCAGCAACAGGAAGAAGCCGCAAGCCACCAGGATGTACTCACAGGTCCACGACATCGGGGTGGCCAGCTTGCTGTTGGCCACCCACAGAATGGCGGCGCAGAATCCGGCCGCGCGCGACCGCGTCAGGCGTGCCGTGACGGACTGCAGCAGCGCCAGGTTCGCGAACATGGTGAGGAAGACCCAGATGCGGTAAGGCAGGGCGTCGCTGCCGAACATGGCACCGAATGCCAGGAAAAACGCGCGCTCGCTGAGGGGCCGCCAGGTTCCCTGTACCGTCGGCTGAAACAGCGTTCTGAGCAGGCCGTCCCATTGGTGCGCCTGATTCGGCAGGTTCAGCCAGACGAAGTCGTCCTGTTGGAACCATGCCAGCAAGCCCGGCCAGTAGAGCGCCAGACATAGGATAGATGGAACTGTCCAATAGGCCGCAGTGAGGAGTTTCCGTCTCAACGGAAGAGCCGCTCCGATCCTTGCGAGAGCAGCACCCAAAGTCCATAGACGCCCAGCGCGGTACCGAAGGGCACGTGAATCAGGTCCAGCACGGAGATCACGATGGTCAGGATGCGCGCCCACGACCGGAATTGCAGCAGTCCGATCCCGGCGATCACACCGGGCAGCGAAATCGCCAGCAGAACGAAAAAGATTATAGCGCCGATGCCGCCCAGGATAGGAATCGAAATGTGGGCGTTGCTGGAGTAGTCGGTGGCGCCGATTAATCCCGCGATGCCGCCAAAGAGCAATAGCATGCCCAATGCGAGCAGTATTCCCAGGGTTCCGAAAACGATGTGGAGGATGCCGAGTATCTTGACGTGTTGTTCCATGGCTGCCGCCCATTGTAGGCGCAACCCATGGCCGTAGGCAAGCACGGCTGTTAGGATGGCTGTTGGCAGCCATGCACAAACTGATATCGCTATTCCTCGCTCTTTCCGCCGCCGGCGCGGCGCAGGATGCTCCCGCGCCCGCCTGGCAGTTCGCCGTCTCCGGCGACTCGCGCAACTGCGGCGACGTGGTCATGCCCGCCATCGCCGCCAGCGTACTGAAGAGCGGCGCGCAGTTCTACTGGCACCTGGGCGACTTTCGCGCGATCTACGACTTCGACGAAGACATGGCGCCGCCCGCCGCGCTGCACCTGCAGGCTCCCCATCTCAACATCGTCTCCTACCTGAAGAATGCCTGGCCGGATTTTATCGACCATCAACTGCGGCCATTCCAGTCCCTGGAGATTTTTCTTGGCATCGGCAACCACGAGACGATCTTCCCGCAAACGCGCCAAGCCTATCTCGCACAGTTCGAAAAATATCTGAACAGCCCCAGGTTGGCCGGCCAGCGCGACCGCGACCACGACACCGGCGGCTTTCGCACTTACTATCGCTGGGTCATGCATGGCTCCGTCGATTTCATCTCGCTCGACAACGCCTCGGGCAATACGTTCGACCAGGAGCAGATGGCCTGGATTCGCGCGCGCCTGGCGGAAGATCGGAAATCGAGCGCCATCTCGACCGTCGTGGTGGGCATGCATGAAGCGCTGCCGGGCAGCAAGGGTATGAGCCACAGCATGTGCGACTCGCCCGCCGGCATCGCCAGCGGACGCGAAGTCTACAACCTGCTGGCGGATCTGCGCGCGGCCGGCAAGAAAGTCTACTTACTCGCCAGCCACTCCCATTTTGTAATGGACGACGTCTATCATACGGCTTACTGGAAAGACCAGGTGTTGCCCGGATGGATCGTGGGCACGGCCGGAGCCGTGCGCTACCGGCTGCCTCCCGGACAGACAGGCTCCGAGACCGCCCGCACGGATGTCTACGGATACCTGTTGGCTACTGTGGGGAGCGATGGGTCGATCCAGTTCGCCTTCCACGAAATCACGCTGGACGACCTGCGTCTGGCCAACGCGGGCAAGACCCCGGATGCGCTGGTCCAATGGTGCTATTCCGAGAACAAAGAGCAGACCATCCCCGCTCCGCACGCCTGTGCCGCAGTACCGTAAACCTTGGCGTCTGCGCACCGTGCTGGAACTCGGCAGGCCACGAAAAACGATGGCCTGCCCCACATTGCGGCGCGCGCGGAAACTGATGAATAGTAAAACAGCTAATCTGCTGCACAGTTATTTCTTGGACACTGCACTTGCCACTGATTCTCCCAATGATGCGCGGGCTCGGGTCTGCCCAGCAGGTAACCCTGAACCTGATCGCACCCGAGCGTCTGCAAGACAGCCAACTCGCCGGCGGTTTCAACGCCTTCGGCCGTGGCCGTCAGGTTCAGACCGTGCGCCAGGCCCACGATGGCCTGCACCAGGGGTTGCATGCTGGCATGCCGATCGATGTCCTGTACGAAACACTTGTCGATTTTCAAGTCGTCGATCGGCAGACGCTGCAAATAACTGAGAGACGAATAACCCGTCCCGAAATCGTCGACGGCGATGCGCACGCCCAGGGCCCGCAATTCGGCGATCTGCCGTGCGGTGTCCTGCGCGTCCTGCATCAGCACTCCCTCGGTGAGTTCCAACTCCAGATAGCGCGGTTCCATTTCGTGCGCCGCTAAGACCTGCGCGACCTTCTCCGCCAGGTTCGAGCGCATGAACTGGGTGGCCGAGATATTCACGGCGATCTTGACCGGCGGATATCCCGCGCGCCGCCACGCCTGGTGTTGCCGGCAGGCCTCCTGCAGGACCCATAAGCTGATGGGGACGATGAGCCCGCACTCTTCGGCCACGGGGATGAACCGGCCCGGCAGGACCAAACCCCATTTCGGATGATTCCACCGCAACAGCGCTTCCACGCCCCCGAGCCGCTGCGATGGCAGGTGAAACTGAGGCTGATAGTACAGTTGCAACTCGCCGCGTTGCGAGGCGCAGTGGAGCTGGTTTTCGACTTCCAGCCGCTCGCTGGCAGCGGAGTTCAGTTCGCGCGCGAAGCGCTGAAAACGGTTCCTCCCCCGGTTCTTGGCCTCGTACATGGCCACATCGGCGTGCTTCTGCAGAGTGGCGGCGTCTTCGCCATCGTCGGGAAACAGGCTGAGGCCCACACTCGCGCTGGCGAACAGCTCGTGTCCCTTTACCTGGAAAGGATCCCGCAGGGCCTCCATGATCCGTTCCCCGACGATTTCCGCATCGCAGACCGTCTCGATACCGGAGAGCACCGCCACGAACTCATCTCCGCCCGGCCGCGCCAGCGTGTCGGATTCGCGCACGGTGCCCTCCAGCCGCTTGGCCGCGTCTCGCAGCAGCAGGTCTCCAACGTCATGCCCCAGGGTGTCGTTGATGACCTTGAAGCGGTCCAGGTCCACGTAGAGTACGGCCACCATCTTCGCCTGCCGGCGCGCCAGCGTGATGGCCTGCCGCAGCCGATCGTCCAGCAGCGCGCGATTCGGCAAGCCGGTGAGCGGGTCGTGCTGCGCTTGATACGACAGCCGGTTGGTGAGCTCCCGGTGTTCCATCGCCATGGCGGCCAGTTTCGCCTTGGAATCCAGCAGGACCAGCTCGGATGCGGTGGCTTGCCAGGGTTCCGGGCGAGCGATCTGCATGTGTCCCAGCATCTGGCCGTCGCCAGCGCGGATGGGAACCGTTAGATGTCCCTGGTAGTTCGCGGCGGCCGCGCTGTGGCTGCGCGACCCGCGGTCCCCAGCAGCGCGACCGTCCTTCAGCAGAATGCGCGCGACGGCCCCCGGGTAGTAATGTTCGACCATCTCTTCCACGCGGCCCAGCACGGCGTCCAGGGGCTGGTTCTGGGCAATCATCTCGAGGACCTCGCGGCGATTGTGCTCGAGCCGTTCCACCCGCTTGCGCTGGCTGATATCCCGCGCGATGCACAATATTCCCACCGGCAAGCCATTCCGGAGTTGCACCCGGCCACTGATCTCCATGGCGACCCTGTGGCCGTCCCGTGCGATCAGCTCCGCTTCCAGCGCCAGGGGCGTTTCGCCTCGCAGCCGCGCCGCCATGACGTTCCGGACGGCGGCCAGGGATTCGGGCGCCGCGAGTTGCTGCAGATTCATGCAGAGCAACTCTCGCCGGCGGTACCCCGAGATCTGCTCTCCGATGGCGTTGACCGAGGTGAAGCGCCCTTCCAGATCGATGGTGAAAATGATATCGCTGGCATCTTCGATCAGCATGCGGTAGCGCTGTTCGCTGTCGCGCAAGGACGTCTCGACGCCTTTCAACTCCGTGATATCGCGGAAACTGGTTGCCACCGCGCGGACTCCGGGCTCCTCAAGCAGGTTGGATGCCCAACTATCGCACCAGCGCCAGCTCCCATCGGCATGCCGCAACCGCAGTTGCGCGCGCATCCTGGCGCCGGGTATCTGCACCAATTCCTCGTGCAGCATGCGGATGTAGGGCAGATCGTCGGGATGGACCCACTGGGCGGCGTCGCATCCCAGGCGCTGCTCGGGCGAGACACCCAATAGCTCGGAAACGCCCGGGCTGTCGTACAGAATGATTCTGGCGGGATCGATCAGGGTAATGACGTCATTGCTATTCTGCACCAGCGCCCGGAAGCGGTTCTCGCTTTCCATCAGCGCTTCTTGCCCACGCTTCTGCTCGGTGATATCCCGGGCGATGACCGAAGCGCCAACGACCTTGCCCCTGGCGTTCAGAATGGGCGAAGCCGTGATGCCGACCGGGAACACGGCGCCGCCCTTACGCAGGTGCTCTGCTTCGAAGAATGGAAGGGACGTGCCTCCCAGAACCGATGCCATGTTCCGCAGCGCGTCCGCGCGCCGGCCGGGCGAGGACAGTTCCCCTGCCGAATGGCCCAAAATCTCCTCCGCCGAATAACCGTAAAGCCCCTCCGCCGCCGGATTCCAGGTCTGGATGGCTCCCTGCAGATCCAAAGACACAACGGCGTCGTTCGAACACAGCACGATGGCGGCCAGCCGCGCCCGCGCTTCTTGGGCTTGCTTGGCGCTGGTGATATCCCGCAGTGTGCCGATCCATCGGCCATCGCACTCCGGAGCGCCGCGATCCGCATAATACCGGACCGTGCCGTCCGGGTGTACCAGGCGGTACTCTTCCTGAAATCCCTGGCGGTCTGCCCGGCGCCGCTTGATAGCCGCCATCACTCGCTCACGGTCGTCCGGGTGGATCGAGCCCGCCCAGGCATTTATCGATCGCAGGCCGCCTGGAAAAGGTTCCGAACCGTCGATCACGGTCTTGCCTGTGGCCAGATCCGCGTCGTAAACGCAAATCCCGGTGCCCTCGGCGGCGATGCGAAATCGCTCTTCCGACCTGCGCAACGCGGCTTCCATGCGCTTGCGTTCGGTGATGTCTTCTTTTACGGCGAGGTAGTGCACCGGTTTGCCAGATGCGTCGCGGATGGGGCAGATGGAGGCAGACTCCCAGTACAACTCACCGTTCTTCTTGCGGTTGTGGAACTCGCCCCGCCACTCTCCCGTCTGAATTGTCTGCCACAGCTTCCGATATTCTTCGGCCGGCATCTCGCCCGACTTCAGAATCCGGGGATTCTGGCCCAGGGCCTCGGCTGGCGTATAGCCTGTCAGTTCCGTGAATTTGGGGTTGACGTACTCCATGCTTCCGTTCAGATCGGTGATGACTACGCTAGCCGGACTCTGCTCCACCGCTTTGGAAAGCCGCCGCAACTCGTCTTCGGCGCTTTTGCGTTCGGTGATGTCGATCGCCAAACCTACGTAACCGCGAAAGTCGCCGCGCGTATTGAACTGCGGTGCGCTCTGGTCCAGCATCCAGCGGTATTCTCCATCCGCCCGGCGCAGCCGGTATTCCGTTTCAAATGGCTTGCGCGACTGGAGTGCCGCCCAATGCGCCGCCAGACGCGGCGCCACATCATCCGGGTGCACCCCGGCGCCCCATTCGCCATCCAGCGCTTGCTGCAACGTACATCCGGTGAATTGGAGCCAGCGCTCGTTGAACAGCGTGGCTTGCCCATCGGTCCCGCACATCCAAACCATGGCCGGCAGAGAGTTGGCGAGTTGCCGCAGAAGCGCGTCCCATTGCATCGCCGCCTTGTGCCCGTTCACCGGCCGCGGACCGGCCACGGGTTGGATATGGCCTTCCGGAGACGGCTCTTGGAGCGGAAAACTCACAGCTTCCTAATCGTCAAATCCAAGTGGAGAGTTTAGGAAACCCGGCGCCGGGGCGCACCAGTTACTCCTTCACGTTGCCGGCCACTTATGATCGTTTCTACACGCACTGCACGTGGCCGACCTCGGCGCCGATCCGCTCGATCCAGGCAAGCAACTGATTCTGTTCGGCTTCTAGCCGGACAGCCGCGTTTTTCGATAAGCCATCGCCGGATTATCTCCCGCGTTCAAGCTTCGTAAGTGGAACTAAAGTCCCGCGTTAGGACTAAAGTTCCTCATACGGGCAGTACTAATATTGCGAGGTTTTTTCGAATAATTAGTTGACCTTAGTTCAAGAAGAAACTAGGATTACATAGAGTGGAACAAAGACGAAGCCGGCGATTCACCCTTCAATTACCCGTTTCCATCACCCGCAACGGGACGGAACGGATCATGCAACCTGGGCTGACCAAGAACATCAGTTCGGGCGGCGTGCTGTTCACCGCGGAGAAGGGACCCGACATCGGGGCGTCCATCGAATACGTCATCAGCCTCGGCGGAGCGTCGGACCAAAGGATTAGTTTGCGCTGCATTGGCAAGGTGCTGCGCACTAACCGGTCGGCCTCCGGCGAGTCCGCCTACGAGATCGCCGCTACCTTGGAACGCTACGAGTTCGTGCGCCCCGAGGGATAATCGGCAAGTCCCGGCAGTCCCCGGCGAATCGGCGGGATCGGGTGCTTAACCGTTTTAGGGAAACCGCTTCCTGACGGTCGCGGCTCGGTAACAGTCACGTTGATTTCGCAAGGTTTACCGAGCCGCGACCGTCAGGGAGCGGTTTCTGTCAATCAGAATCCCCAGAATAGGCTGCCAGCCCGCCCCACAAGCAATCGGAACAAATTCCGGCGAATTCTCGTCAGGGACGTTATGAAGACGCTGATCTGTTTACTGCTGTTGACCGGATTGACCTTGAGCGCCGCGGACCTGACCGGCAAATGGAGCGGCAAGTTCGACATCACCACCGCCGATGGGGAAAACAAGCCCGATTCGGCGGTGATGAGCCTGAAAGTGGATGGAACCAAGGTTACGGGGACGGCCGGTCCCAACGAAGACCAGCAGTGGACCATCAAGAACGGCAAGCTGGAATCGGGCAAGCTCACTTTCGACGTTGTCATGGAAGGCGACAACGGCGACGATAAAGGCTCGCTAGTATTCGACTTGGTGTTCGATGGCGAAACCATCCGGGGGAGCGCAACCGGAACCGGCCACGATGGCGACAAAATGTCCGCCAAGGTGGATTTGAAGCGGGCGAGCTGAACGCGCTATACTAGGTAGTTTGAAATAAGATGCCGAAACGTACCTTTCAACCAAACAATCGTCGGCGCGCGAAGACGCACGGGTTCCGGACCCGCATGGAAACCAAGAACGGACGGGCAGTCCTGGCGCGGCGCCGCGCACGGGGCCGCCACAAACTCACGGTCAGCTCCGAGAGGTAAGCATCCCTGGCTCTCAGAAAAGCTTCCCTAAACGTGTCCGTCTGTTGCGATCCACGGATTTCCGCAGAGTCTACGATACAGGGTCCCGTTTTTCGACCCCCTTCTTTGCGGCTTTCTGTGTGCGGGAGCAGCAGCCGAGCGGTCCGCGAATCGGTTTCACCACGCCGCGCGCCCTCGGCAAGGCGGTGGTGCGGAACCGGATCAGGCGGCGTGTGCGCGAAGCCGTGCGCCTGCATCTCGAGCTATTGAGTCCAGAGTGGTCAATCGTTTTCAATCCCCGGCGCAACGCGATGGAAGCCCCGTTTCCGGATCTGGAGCGGGAAGTGGAACGTCTGTTTCGGCGGTGCAGTGGACGGTGATCGCGGCCCTGCGTTTTTATAAGCGGTGGCTCTCGCCGCTGCTGCCTTCGGCTTGCCGGTTCTACCCGACCTGCTCGGAATACATGATGCAGGCGGTCGAGCGGCGTGGAGTTTGGCGCGGCGTTTGGATGGGGACCAAACGGCTGGCGAAGTGCCATCCCTTTCACGCGGGCGGCGTCGATCCGGTCCGGTAAACACAAACAGAATGGCTGAACCTACTAGCGGCGGAACGGGTGGTCCGGGACAACCCAAGAAAGAGTTGTCCATGGAGCTGCGGCTCCTGCTGGCCTTCATCCTGATGGGCGTGGTCCTGTTCGTCACGCCGTATTTCTACAAGACTGTAACGCCCCCGGTGAAGAAGACCGCTCCGGCCTCGACCACGACCGCGCCTGCGCCGGCGCCGCCCGCCGCCGCTACAGCGCCCGCTGAAACGGCCGCCGCTACCGCTTCTGAAGCCGCCGATTCAGAAACCGCCGCTCCGGCGGTCGCCGCGCAGAAGGAAGAGACCCGCACCATCGAAACCGATCTTTTTAAGATCACGTTCAGCAATCGCGGCGGCGTGGTGAAGAGCTGGCTGCTGAAGAAACACAAGGAGCACAGCGGCGACCCGCTGCAACTGGTCAACACCACATCGCACGCCGATCCGCCGGTGGCGCTCTACTTCCCCGCGCAGAAGCCCGCCGTGGACGTCAACCAGGCGCTCTACGAGATGCATACCGATGCGGACGGCCTCGCCATCGGCTTCGATTATTCCAATGGAAAAGTGGTGGCGCACAAATCCTTTCAGTTTCGGAAATCCAGCTACCTGCTGGATGTTTCGACGGAGGTGACCGAGGGCGGCAAGCCGCTGCCGCATCAGATCGAGTGGCGGGGCGGGTTCGGCGATATGGCCGTGACGAACCCGGCCGGCGCGCAGCAGACTCTGCGCTTCGATATGACCGACGCCAAGCTGGTCAAAAGCGGAGCCAAGGTGGCCAAGGACGGTCCCGTCACGGTGAACGGCAACTATTCGTTCGCCGGCATTGAGGATCAGTACTTCGTGGCGGTGTTCCTGCCCGAGCGCGGCGCCACCGTCGCCATGACCACCTTCAGCGATAGCGAGGCCACCGCGCGCGATACGAAGGAGTTGCCGTTCGCCGGCACCGCGGTCGGCGGCGGCCCGGCGAACCACTTCTCGCTGTACGTCGGCCCCAAGGATTACGACATCCTGCGCGCGGTCAATCCCAAGCTGGAGCAGGTAGTGGATTTCGGCTGGCTCAGCCTTCTGGCGAAACCGCTGTTCCTGCTGGTGAATTGGGTTGCCGACCGCGCCATTCACAACTACGGCTGGTCCATCATTGTGGTAACCATCGCGCTCAACTTCGTGCTGTTTCCTTTGAAGATCACCAGCATGAAGTCGATGAAGAAGATGCAGGCGCTGCAGCCGCAGATCGCCGCCATCAACGACAAGTACAAGGGTATCGGCCTCCGCGATCCGAAGAAGGCGGATCAAAACCAGGAGGTCATGGAGCTATACAAGAAGCACGGCGTGAATCCCATGGGCGGATGCGTTCCCATGCTGCTGCAGATCCCTTTCTTCATCGCGTTTTATAAGGTCTTCTCGGTGTCGGTGGAGATGCGCGGCGCGACCTGGCTCTGGGTCACCGACCTTTCGCAGCCCGAAACGCTGGCGATTCACCTGCTGCCCATCATCATGGTGGTCAGCCAGTTCGTGATGCAGAAAATGACTCCCACCACCACGGGAGGCGATCCCAGCCAGCAGAAGATGATGCAGTTCATGCCGCTCATCTTCGGCTTCATGTTCTATAACCTGTCGAGCGGGTTGGTACTATACTATTTGACCAGCAACCTTGTAGGCGTCGCGCAGCAGTGGTTCTTCAATAAGACTTCGCTGGCAAGCGTGGCCGCACAGTCCGTGCAGCCGCCGAAAAAGAAAAAAGATGGCAGGAAGTAAACGGTGAATCCTCGCAAGTATTCGGTATCCTCGGTCGGGCCCCGCATCGACCAGTTCGTGCGCCCCGTGCTGGGGCAGGCGGGCTTCCGCATGGAGTACGAGATGGCCGACGGGCAGGCCACGGACGACGACTTCGAGACTCCCGACGTGGTGGTGAAATTCAGCGGGCCGGACGTGGAGTATCTGCTGGCGAATCGCGCGGAACTGCTGCTGGCGCTGGAGCACGTGACCATGGAGGCGCTGCGCATGCCCTCCGAGGATCACTCGCGCATTTCGTTCGACGCCAACGACTACCGCTTGCTGCGCATCGAGGAATTGCGCATGAGCGCCGCGGTGGCGGCCGAGAAGGTGAAGCACACGGGGCAACCGTTCCGCTTCAATCCCATGAACAGCCGCGAGCGCCGCGTCATCCACTTGGCGCTGCGGACCGAAACCACTCTGCGCAGCGAATCGAGCGGTTCGGGCGGTTTCCGGCACGTGGTGGTGTACCCGGCGGGTATGGCCAGCCTGCCCGATCCTCCGCAACCGGCCTTTGCGCCACGGCGCGACGGACCTTTTGGCGGAGCACGGCGGGACTCCGGGCGCGATCGCGGCGGGCCCGACAGAGGCGGCCGTCCGCCACGCCGCGGCGAACGTCGCGGACCGCGGCGGTAGCCAGACAGGCCGGGAGGCCTGTCCCACTTTGAACCTCACCGATACTATCGTCGCGATTTCCACGCCTCCCGGACGCGGCGGGCTTGGCGTAGTGCGGCTTTCCGGCGGGAGGGCGCGCGAGATCGCAGTGCGAATGGTCCGCTTTGCGGGCGCGGCCGACTGGCGGCCGTGGTCGTGCCAGATCGGCGAGTTGCTCGACGCCGAGGGGCAAGCGGTGGATCAGGTCGTGGTCGCCTTCTTCGCGAGCCCGCGCTCGTATACAGCCGAAGACGTGGTGGAGATTTCGTGTCATGGCGCGCCCGTGGTGCTGCGGCACGCCGTCGCGCTGGCGATGGATGCGGGCGCGCGGCTCGCCGAGCCGGGCGAGTTCACCTTGCGCGCGTATCTGAATGGCCGCATCGACCTGCCACAGGCGGAGGCCGTGCGCGACCTGATCGATTCGACGACGCTCTACCAGGCGCGCATTGCCGCGCAACAGGCCGGCGGTTCGGTTTCGCGCCGCATCGCGCCGCTGAAGGAGCAACTTCTGGAACTGATCGCGCTGCTGGAAGCGGGCATCGACTTCGCGGAGGACGATGTGAGCGTGGCGCCGGCGGCCGAAATCCTGCGGCGGCTCGCACCGGTGATCGAGGGTGTTTCCAAGCTGGCCGCGAGCTTCGCATTTGGCGGCCTGGTGCGCGAGGGATTGACACTGGCGATTGTCGGGCGTCCCAACGTGGGCAAGAGCAGCCTGTTCAACCGCCTGCTGGAGCAGGACCGCGCCATCGTCACGGATATTCCCGGTACCACGCGCGACGTAGTGTCGGAGGTGGCGGCTATTCGCGGCATCCCGGTGAAGCTGTTCGACACGGCCGGCATTCGCGAGGGCCAGGGGCTGGTGGAGACGCTGGGCATCGAACGCAGTTTCCAGGCGATGGCGGATGCCGATCTGACGCTGGTGGTGGTGGATCTGTCGGTACCAGTCGCGGTGGAGGATCGCGAGTTGATGGCGCGTGCCCGCGAGCAAGGCCGCTGGATACTGGTCGGCAACAAATGCGATCTGCCGCGCCGTGCGCAGCCGCTCGAAGCGATGCAGCCGGTTTCGGCGCTCACCGGCGAGGGGATCGAGGCGTTGCGAGAAGCGGTGTTTCAGGCAGTCGCGCCGGCCGGGGGCGGGGAACTGGAGACGGGCTTCATCACCAGCCTGCGCCATGAGCGGTTGCTGCGGGACTCGCTCGCGTATCTGGAGAAGGCGTCCGCGGCGGTGGCGGAGAACGTGCCGCACGAGATGGTGCTGCTGGATCTCTACGGCGCGCTGCGGCCGATCGACGCGATCACGGGAGCGACCACCGCGGACGATATCCTGAACCGCATTTTCTCGACATTTTGTATCGGGAAGTGATCTAAGGCCAATTGGTGGGGCAGACGATCGTTTTATGTCGTCTGCCAAGCGCTTCCCGAAGACGGCAGACCACAAGGTGCGATGGTCTGCCCCACCAAAGTGAACAGCATTGGATCTAAGTGCGCGCTGAGAAGTTGACACGGCTCCTCTCGCCATCGATCCACGTTATCTGACGACGCCGGATCTCGTGCTCAGGTTGCAACCGGTTCGATGCCCACCGGATACGCAGGCTCGCTATGGCACTCCGGCCGACTGAATGCCAGGGCCATTGTGGCTATCGTGTATTGAGGATGTTCCGGCCGCAGCAATCGCAGCAGAACATTGGTATCGACGAGCGTATGCATCACCGTCCGTGGTCACCATAGATCGCTTCCCGTTCCATCGCCGCATCCGGCAGGACGACCGCAATTTCGGAATGACTCGCCACCCATGCCTCAAACCGTCCGATCCATTCTTCCGTCGATAGCTTGCTTCCGCCGCCTTTTGCCGACATGTGCCCGCTGAGGAGGCTTTGCAGATATTCGCCTACTGGCATGCCTAATGCTTCAGCTTGCGCCAACATGTCGGCCTCAATTTCCGGCGGTAGTTCGATGGTCACCGTCATAGGTTGAAATCGTCTGCTTTCGAGACGATTTCACCCCAGAAACAGCGGCACAATGTGGCGCGTGAAGAGATTGTCGGTCACATTACGCGAGACGGATTCCTCACACGCCACGAGCATGTCCGTATA
>Ga0224558_1001072_pt1 | contig 29961 bp, 21 predicted proteins | sample 714S32024metaG_FD_180682 | JGI IMG/M metagenome (GOLD analysis project Ga0224558, IMG submission 180682) | Peat soil microbial communities from Stordalen Mire, Sweden - 717 S3 20-24 | ecosystem: Environmental > Terrestrial > Soil > Wetlands > Peat | place: Sweden: Norrbotten County, Stordalen... | reverse complement strand
GAGAAACACCTGGCCATCGGCGAGATGGGCGGCAAAGGCCAGGGCCATTGGGATGGCAAGCCGATGGCTGAGCTGGTGCGCGAGGTAATGGAAAAGGCGAACACCCTGGACGAGGCCGTGGAAATCATGCGCAAGGGCCCCCGCACCTGCGAATACTACTTCGTCATCTCCGACGCCAAATCCAACCGCGCCGTGGGCATCGCCGCGACCGCGGACAAGTTTGAAACCATTGCCCCCGGCCAGAACCATCCGCTCCTGCCGCATGGCATCCCGGACACCGTCTTGATGTCCGCCGGCGACCGCTACGAGGAACTGGCCCGGCGAGTTCAGGCGAACTATGGCAAGTTCGATGCTGAGGGCGCACGCGACTTGATGAAGCGGCCCGTCTGCATGACGTCCAACCTCCACTGCGCCCTGTTTGAGCCAGGCTCGCTCGACTTCTGGGTTGCCAACGCCGATTCTCAGAGCCCCGCCGCGCACACCCGTTTTACGCATTACAACCTGGCCGAGATACTCCAGCCGGAGAAGCCGCAGTAATCGGTTCCTGAGCCCGCGCCCGGATACAACAGCAGGGTAGCTAAGTGATCTGTGCGCAGCGGACTCGGACGTCAAATGCTGGCCGGTGGGGCGTGGAGCAGTGGCCATCATGAATTCAAACGCACAGAAAGTGCCTGCTTATGCCTGGGCGGTCGTGGCCTTGCTCTGGCCGGTCGTTGTCCTGAACTACCTCGATCGCCAGATGCTTTCCACCATGGGCTTATCCATCAAGGCCGACATCGTGGAACTGCAAAGCGCCAGGAACTTCGGCTGGCTGATGGCAATCTTCCTGTGGGTCTATGCCCTCTGCAGCCCGATGGGCGGCGCCATCGCCGACCGCCTCAGCCGCAAGTGGTTGATCGTTGCGAGCCTTGGGGTGTGGTCGTCCGTCACGCTCTTGATGGGGCAGGCCGCGAACTTCCACCAACTCTTCGCCTTACGCGCCGTCATGGGCTTGAGCGAGGCGCTCTACATGCCCGCCGGCCTGTCGCTGATCGCCGATTATCACCACGGCCCGACGCGGTCCCTCGCTGTGGGCGCTCACTTGAGCGGCGTTTACACCGGGCAAGCCCTCGGCGGCATCGGCGGCTGGGTAGCGCAGGAGGTTTCCTGGCGTGCGGCATTCGCGGGTTGCGGCGCTATCGGAGTCGCTTACGCTTTAGTGCTGATGATGTTCCTCCGCGACACGGATCGCGGCAATTCCCCGGGTGCTGCTTCGACCCCGGTCACCAGCGCGGGGGTCGGGGTAGACTGGCGGGGCTTCGTGATTCTGATCTTGTGTTTCTCCTTGCCGAGCCTCTCCGGCTGGGCGGTGAAGAACTGGCTGCCCACGCTTTTGCAGGACCGCTTCGGGATGACGCAAGCCCCCTCCGGCCTTTGGGCCACCATCACTCATGCTGGCGCCGCTTTCTGTGGCGTCATCGTCGGCGGTTGGCTGGCCGATCGCTGGGCCCAGCGCACCGTCCGGGGGCGCACCTACCTGAGCGCGCTCGGCCTGGCGCTGCTCGTACCCGGGATTTTGATCATCGGCCTGGCGCCGGGATTCGCTCTGACCATTTCCGGCTCGCTCCTTTATGGCTTTGGCTTCGGGATGTTTGATGCAAACAACATGCCCATTCTCTGCCAGATCGCCCCGCCTCGGTTCCGCGCCACCGGCTACGGCTTGCTGAACTTCTTCGGCATCGCCTCGGGCGCTTGCCTGACACCCCTGCTCGGCCACTTGAAGGACAGCGGCATCCCCTTGGCGGTCAGTTTCGCCTATTGTGCCTTGCCCGCGCTGCTGGCCGCGGTCCTTATGTTCCTGCTGCGCCCGAAGGACGCTGATCGCGGCGCTCTGTCTTCATCTTGATGTCATTATGTCGCGAAGCCTCCACCCAAATCTGGCACCGCGTTGGCCTGAAAGGCTTACAGTGGTTTCTCTCGACTACTTCCGGCTGGCTGTCCCGAAGGGATGTGTGAGAATAGCCCAGCGTTTCAACGCTGGGATAGGTGACGAGGGGCGCCGAGTCCCGAAGGGACGGCTGACCAACAGCGCCCGCGTGCTTCCGTTCAACCGTCCCTTCGGGACTTATGCCCTTGGAACTGCGTTCCCGGCGCTAAAGCACCGGGCTATTGTCAGAAGTCCCTCCGGGACAATACTCCAACTCGCCTGAACATGAATTTCCAGAAAGAACTGGATCTGCCTACGCGCTCGCTTGTTCTGTTTATCGGTCTTAGCTGGGCCATATCAGGCCGTGCGCTCGATTTGCGTGACGCGGTGATTGTCTGCGCCCCGGACGCTTCCCCCAGACAGAAGCAAGCGGTAAAGATGTTGGTCGAAGAAGCAGAGAAACGCACCGATGTCCACTGGCCCCAGATGACCGCCTGGCCGACCACGAACGTTCCCGTGATTGCCGTGGGCCTGAAGTCTGCGCTGCGTGAATTCGCCGGGCCGTATGCCGAGGGATTGCAGTCAGCGCCGACGCCAACCGCAGCGGAGGGTTACCGCTTGTGCGTCCGGAAGTCGGAGCGCAATCCGGCGGTGGTAATTCTCGGCAATGATGAGCGCGGCGTTCTGTTCGGCGTCGGGAACTTGCTCCGTGAGCTGCGAATGGAGCGAGGGAGCGTGAGCCTGCGGGACGACTTGGATCTCACGACCGCGCCACAGTATCCCCTGCGCGGCCACCAATTGGGCTATCGCCCCAAGTGCAACTCATACGACGCCTGGGATCTCCCCACCTGGGAGCAGTACTTCCGCGACCTGGCAGTCTTCGGCTGCAATGCGATCGAATTGATACCGCCCCGCTCGGATGACGATGCCGATAGCCCACACTTCCCCAGGCCGCCGATGGATATGATGCAGGGCATGTCCCGGGTCGCCGATTCCTACGGCCTCGATGTCTGGATCTGGTATCCAGCCATGGACAAGGATTATTCCGACGCGAAGACCGTCGAGTCCGCCTTGCACGAGTGGGGTGAAGTGTTCGCCAAGCTGCCCCGTATTGATGCGGTCTTTGTGCCCGGCGGCGATCCCGGCCATACTCAGCCGAAAGTGCTGATGGCCCTCCTGGAAAAGCAGGCGCAGAACGTCCACCGCTACCACCCAAAGGCGCAGATGTGGGTTTCCCCTCAGAGCTTCAACCAGGCCTGGCTGGAGGAGTTCATTGACATCCTCAAAAGCGAACAACCGGCTTGGCTGAGCGGCGTTGTATTTGGCCCCCAGGTGCGGATCAGCCTGCCGCGGCTGCGCGAGCTCGTCCCGGCCAAATACCCGATTCGCCATTACCCGGATATTACCCACTCGAGGCAGTGCCAGTACCCGGTGGCGGATTGGGACGTGGCCTACGCGTTGACCGAGGCGCGGGAGTGCATCAACCCACGGCCAGAGGCCGAAGCAATTATCTTCCGCAAGACCCAGCCTGACACGATTGGCTTCCTCACTTATTCGGAAGGCTGCAACGATGACGTTAACAAGATCATCTGGTGTGGTCTGGGCTGGGACCCTGAAGCTCGGGTCGTGGACATCCTGCGCCAGTACAGCCGCTACTTTATCGGCGAGCGCTATACCGATGATTTTGCCCAGGGATTATTGGCCCTCGAAAGAAATTGGCAGGGGCCGCTGCTGGCCAACGTCAGTGTGGATACTACGCTGATCCAGTTCCAGGCGCTGGAAAAGAAAGCCACGCCGGCCGATCTGAAGAACTGGCGTTTCCAGCAGGCGCTGTTCCGTGCGTATTACGATGCCTACATCCGTCATCGGCTGCTTTACGAGACTGACCTGGAAATGCGGTCGATGGAATCCTTGCGACGCGCTCCGGAGGTGGGAGTCACGCGTGCGATTTCGGATGCCACCGAGACCCTCGACCGGGCGCTGGTAGAACACCCGAACGCTGACTGGCGCATCCGCATCTTCCAACTGGCCGAGGCGCTCTTCCAAAGCATCGGCATGCAACTGAGCGTCGAGCGTTACCAGGCCATCGCCGTGGACCGCGGGGCTAGCTTGGACACGTTGGATTACCCGCTTAACAATCGTGCTTGGCTGGAAGAACAGTTCGCCCGCATTCGCAAGCTTGCGTCCGCGCCGGAACGACTCAAGGCGGTAGAAGAAATCCTGCAATGGACAAACCCCGGGCCAGGAGGGTTTTACGATGACCTGGGCAACGTCGCTCGCCAACCGCATTTGCTTCGTGGCCTTGGATTTAGCGAAGATCCGGGCTGCTTTCAATCGGCGCGGGTTGACTTCGAGGAAGACCTGGTGGTGGATGAGCCGGACGAAAACCCCGGCGTGGCGCGGCGTGTGTCCTGGATGGATCATGCCGAGGCACTCTATGATGCCCCGCTGCAGATGGTCTATTCCGACCTCGATCCCAAGACGCGCTACAAAGTCCGGGTGCTCTATGCCGGCGACAGCCCCAAACGGAAGATCCGATTGGTCGCCAACGACACCATCGAGGTGCACCCGTATCTGGCCAAGCCGATGCCTTTCAAGCTGCTGGAGTTTCCGATCGCCCCGGCCGCGACGCAGTCGGGCAAGTTGACTCTGAGCTGGTTTGGTGAGCCTGGACTGGGCGGCAACGGCCGCTCGTGCCAGGTCTCCGAAGTCTGGCTGATGAAAGACCACTGATGATGGAAACTCTTCAAGTCAAAGTGGACCGCGCCCGCCCCGGGCGCAGCGGTTGGCGCCCTCGCCAGCCGCCACGACGTCGCTGGCGCCCCGGCGAGGCACCGGGGCAACGCCCGGGACGGGCGTGCTCCCCCTACCTGCTGAATAGTCACTGATTATGAAAACGAAAACCTCGCAAGTAACCCCCGCATGGAAGAACCCGGTCAAGGAGCTATTGAAGAAAGGCCAAACGGTCGTCGGCATTGTCATCAGCTCGAACAACGTTGAGGTGGCGACGCAGGCGGCAGCTCTGGGCTTTGATTTTCTTTGGCTCGAAATGGAGCATTCGCCGATGAGCCTGGAAACCGTGCGCAACGTCGTCCTCGCCACCCGCGGGCTGCCGGCGGTGCCGTTCGCCCGCCCGCCGGTGAACGAGTTGTGGATGGCCAAGCGCGTTTTGGATTGCGGCGTGCTCGGGGTCATATTTCCTTTCACCAGCACTCCCGAGCTGGCCCGGCAAGCAGCGGCCTCGTGCCGGTATCCGCCACGGGGTTTGCGAGGCTCAGGGGCGGACCTGGCGCAATTCCGTTGGCCGGCGCCCGAGGGCTACTACGACTTTGCCGACGATAATGTCCTGGTGGTAGCGGTGGTCGAGAACACTACGGCGTTGTCCCATATTGATGAGATTGCCGCCGTTCCGGGCATTGACGTGCTCTTCATCGGCACCAGTGACCTCTCCTTCTCGCTGGGGCTGCGCGGCAGACAGGACCATCCGCGACTCGAGGCAGCGATTGCCCGCATTGTGGCTGCCGGGAAGCGAAACGGCAAAATCCTGGGCCGCCCCGGCCTCAGCCCCGAGGCGATCAAACGGTTCCAGAAACAGGGTTTCCAGTTCTTCATGGCGGGCACGGAGGCAAGCTTCATGGCTGCCGGCGCGGCCCAACTGCTCAAGCCACTGGGAAAGAAACCAGGTCTCGCTTGGGGCGGGGGGATTTAAGGCCGAGACAATCCGAACGCGCACCAAACGAGCATCCAGGCATTCCTGGCCCTGGTTCCAGCCGGCGGCTGACCCGAATGGCGCTTAGTTAATGCCCCACAAAAGCGGGGGCGCTCGAACCGTTTTTTGGATCAAGGTGCGTTTCTGCCGCCGCACCCACCAAACTGCCGCAAAAGCGGGTGTTTTCTTCTTGTCCTGCTGCCGGGCTATTACTCCCATCCCGCACCCGACCCTCGTGCGAGCCCCGCCGGAGACTCGCCGGAGACTCCCCGTAGTACCTCTGATCGGGAATCAGAGGTACTACGGGGAGTCTCCGGCGAGTGTCCGGTGAGTCTCCCATGACTCTCCCCGGCTTGGCTTATGCAACCGGGCATCCTTGCGCTCGCTGCACGAGCCCCGGCTGGCTGGGACACACACCTGCGGCTGGCGGGGTAGAGATGCTTGCCTTCGGTGCGATCTCCTTCCGTGCCATAGCCCTTCGTATGCAACCATGTGCCACCCAAAGCAATCTCCATCAAGAAACGAAGAGACTTCTTGACGTAGCTAGAAAGATGTTGTAACATGAACTCATGCTGAAACAGCTACTCGAACCGAAAGATGAGGTTCTGTCCGGAAGACTTCAGGGTGCCATTGATATTGAGCGCGTCGCCGACTCCAAACGCCGCGCCTTGGAATCACGCCCGCGCGACTTTCTCCAATCGACTTATGCGTCTGGCGAAATTCGCCGCCTCGTTGAGTCCATCAACAAACGGTTGAATTCTGCCGAGGCCGAGACCGGTCTGTTCATCGCGGAGGGACCGAAGGGTGTCGGCAAATCTCACGGCCTTCTGATCCCGCTCCATCTGTCCGGCTCGCCAGCCGAATGCCAGCCATGGCTTGCCGAGAACGGGCTCACCTTCAGCACGCCCACCGGCACCCGCGTCGTCACGCGCAAGTTCACCGATTTCCCGCTCGAATCTCTCTGGGGTGTCATCGGCCAGGAGTTGGGCGCCGCCTTCCGCCCCGACCAGCCGCCGGACATCAATCAATTCCGCGCTGCCTTGGATGGCAAGAAGCTGGTCCTCATCTTTGATGAACTCGAAAGCGGCGTCCGTTCCATCAGCGACCCGGCCCTTCGGCAGCGCAACTTGAATTTTCTCCAGATGCTCTCCGAGGAATCGAATCGTGCTGGTTCTAATGTCCTGCTCATCGTCTCCATCTATGACGGCAATCTTGAGCCCGGCCTGACGTTGAAGCGCGTCTCGCGGGTTGAACTCCGTTTCCAGGATTCCGCTGACCGCCGCAAAGTCTTGTTTCATCGCCTATTCAAGAAATCTCCGCTCGCTCCGTCAGCCGAGATTGACTCCACCGTTAACAGTTACTTGAACACCTGGCGTCGCTTCGGCATTGATATTCCGCCCGACTACCCCGATCAGCTTCGCCAGAGTTTTCCGTTCACGCCGGAATTGCTCGATGTCGCACTGGTGCGGATTCGTCAATCGAAAGGCGGCTTCCAGGGCACCCGTGGCTCTCTTGGCTTCCTCGCCGCGCTGGTCCGCAATCGTTGCGAGGCGACGCACCTCATCACTATGGCCGACGCCGGCGTGCTCGACCCTGAACTCCGTAGCTGGCTGGCCGACCTTGATCCGTCGCAAACTCTCATGACGTGCGCCGAGTCCAACCTGGGCGAGTTGCGCAGCAACCCCTTCGCCGACCAGATTGCCTCGGCCACCCTCCTGGCCAGCCTCGCGCCATCCGGTCGAGGCCCCGGCATCACGGAGGACGAACTCGCCCGCCAAGTCATCAGCCCCGGCGCGGACTACAATTCCTTCCGCATCTCGCTCACCAACTTCAAGAAGCTCGGCTCGTATTTTCACGAGCGCGCGGGCAGCCTCTTCTTCGACACCAAGGAAAATGCCCACGCCAAGGTCAACTTCCGCGCCCTGTCGGTTTCGGACGAAGAAGCCTGGGAGCAGGTCGTCAAGTGGTGGGCCACTGACGTGTTGCGCGAGTCCGAGCTGGTGGTGTTCTCGGACGCAGCCTCCTCGCAAGCCGCCCTGGATTCATCATCGCAGTCCGCCATCCGGGTGCTCGCCGCCCCGCGTCGCCTCAAGCCCGAGGAAATCCATCAGTTGTTCTTTGGCCTCAAGCGCCGCAACACCGTTGTCGTGTTCGAGCCACGCGATGAGAAAGTGGATCTCCGCCGCAACCCCGACCTGCTCAAATACGCCAAGAACTGGCTCGCCGCTGACCACCTCTCCCGCAATGCCGGCGATGCGGCCAAGAGCACTGAGTTCTCCCGCATCGGCGCCGACGATAAGCGCAACGCGGTGGACTACCTCAAAAAGACCAACTTCCAGCACGTTCAGGTCGTGAAGTTCGGTTCGACCCCCGCCGAGTGCGAGTTCCAGACCGAGGGCTTGCCCGCTGCCGCGTCCCGCGAGCAGATCGCCCAGCATTTGCTGCGAACGCTCTATCCGGCGTCACTCATCCAGGAACATCTCAGTGCTCGCGCAGCCGACCTCTTCGGCAAGAAAGTCAGCCAGGTCGAAGCCGAGTATCGCAACACGCTCGGTTTCCCGATGCTCATCACCCACAGCGTTTTTCACGAAGCCATCCACGGCTTGGTGGCGCAGGGCACCGTCATCGGCCTCCGCCACCCGGCGGATAACGCCTGCGGGCGCACACCGCGTCTCACCGGCGACCAGTTGGGTGACGCCGTTATCTCCGAGCCGTTCGACGTTTCCGCCGCGCCGTCCACGTCCTCGCAGCAGTCGTTGCCGCTCAACCAGGCGCGCCCGGGCACGTCGCCCACCACCTGCGGCGCCTCAACGTCGGGCACGACGGGCACGACAGACACATCCGCGACGCCGCAACCCCCGACCGTGGATGTCGGCACAGGTTTCCTGCCTTCCCGCCAGCAACTCCGCCAGGAAGTCGCGCGGTTGCTCGGGGAAAACGAAGGCAGCCGGATCGTCTCCGTCCAGATTGCGCTAACGTTCGACGCGCGCACCGTGGATGTCAGCGCGCTGCCCTCGTTCTTGCGCGGGTCCCTGACCGGTAATGCCTCGTTCCATGGCGAGTCCGCCCTCCAGTTCTCGGGCGTTTTCACCAAGGCCCAGGCCGAGGAGATGGTCGAGCGCCTGCCCGACTTCACGCCCGGCTCGTGCCGCGTCAAACTCGGCGTCCAGGCCAACGGCGGTTGATTTGCGTTATGGCCAAACTCGCCTTCAAACCCGAATTCCTGTTCGCGGACAATGCCCGCCTGCCGGCCATCAAATCGTGGCTGATGGAGACCGTTTGGACCCGCTCCCGCTACCAGGACTCCGAGCCGGAACAGTTTTTGCGCGGCGGTGAGGAAGCCGTCTATGGCCTCGAAGAACTGATCGCCACCGGCGCCCAGGAGATCTGGGGCGAACTGGCGGCGGAAAGCCGCTCCGCCCCCGCCATCAAGACCTGGCTCGGTCTGGACGCGCCCTTGCCGTTGCCGCAAGCCCGCGCCGCCGTTGTGTTCGACGGCCTGTCCCTGCGCGAGTTTCCGCTCATGCTCAAGCTTGCGGAGGATTCCGGCTTCCGCGTAAAGTCCGCCGGCGCGGTCGCCACTTGCCTGCCCACTGAGACCACGGACTTTGTCGAGCAGCGTGTCCTCGGCACGCGCCTGAGCCCGTCGGCGCTCCCCGGACGGACCGAACTAACCGAGCATAACGTCGAAGCCTTTTACCTGGAGCACCCGACCTCGCGCTACAGCCCCACCGAGGGCCGCAGCGTTCTGCTCTGGTCCACTTATCCCGATCGGCTGTTCGCCGACGACGCCGCGCGCACCGAGGCGCTGTTCGCCAACTTCCATCGCAACTACATTCCCACGATCTGGAAGAACAGCGTGCAGACCATCCCGCGCGGCTTGCCCATCGTTGTCACCAGTGACCACGGCTACATTTTCCTCGGCGCGTCGTTCGAGACCACCCGCGCGTCCGAAGCCCCCAGCCTGCTGGGGCAGTCCCGCTTCAAGGAGTTCGCCCCTGGCGAATCTTTTCCCCAGTGGAATCCCGACCTGCAATTGCTCCCCGAACGCCGCGTCGCCCTGCTGCGCGGTCGCATGCGCACCCGCCCTCAGGGCGCCAGTTCGCGCAAACTCTACCAGCACGGCGGCTTCTCGCTTATGGAAGTCCTCGTCCCGTGGATTGAGCTCGAACCCCGGGGATGACGGGATTGATGGATTATTGGATTGATGGATTTATGCCAAAGAACGTTATGAAGACTGGAAGAACCAAAGTCGGCACGGTGCTGGACACCGAGTCCTACCAACGATTGAAACTGGAGGCGGCCAAACAGGGACGGAACGTGTCCGACCTGCTCGGCCAAGCCATTGCCCTATTGCTCAGGGAAACCCTCGAAGACAGTGACCGGCGCCGCAACACCCTGCGCTTGCTGGACAGCCGCGTGCGGCTGCCGAGGGAGCAGTTCAATGAAATCCTGGAGTTGGATTATTACGACCAATGAACCTGACCGACATTCACAACGGCAGCCGTGTTTTGCTCGACAGCAATATCCTGTTGTATGCCACCGGGCGGTACTCGCGGGAATGCATCGCCCTGATCGAACGCATCGGGATGGATGAATGGATTATTGGATTGGTGGATTGATGGATTCTTGAAGAACACGAGAATACTGGAGCAGATTTATGAAAGTAAAAATTGGCACACAGTTGGAAGATGAAGTCTATCAGGATCTCAAGATGGCGGCAGCGCAAGAGCGCCGACCGATCAGTGAAGTCATTCAGGTAGCGGTAACGGATTATCTGAACCAGAAGAAGCGCAAGTCCGGGCACCGCTCCGGACTGAAGAGACTTCTCGCCAGCCCTGCCTTTAACCTGACGGACGAGCAATTCCGCGAGACGATGGAGGCGGACTTTTACGACCAATGAACCTGCCTGACATTCTCAACGGAGCCACGGTTTTTGTGGACGCGAACATCTTCATTTACGCGGTAGAAAGAAGGTCCCCGCAATGTCGCCAGCTTCTGGACCGGATTGATGGGGAAGCCGTGCGCGCTTTCTCCAGCTCGATTGTCCTGGCCGAGGTCTGCCATCGCCGCATGGTCAACGAAGCCAAAGGGGCCGGATTGATTTCCGGGGCCAACCCTGCCCGGCTCTTGGGCAAGAAGCCTGGCGGCGTCCAAGGCCTGAACATTTACGCTCAGAATGTTCGCGACTTGCTCGACAGCCCCATCGTCTTTGAACCCATCCGCCCCGAGGACTTCTACGTCGCCCTGGAGCTGCAAAAGCAACATGGCCTGTTGACCAACGACTCGTTGAACCTGGCCGTAAGCAGGCGGCTGGGCCTCCAGGAATTGGCCACCGCTGACACGAGCTTCGACGGCGTTCAGGGAATCATCGTTTACAAACCCCAAGACATCACCGTGTCGTGAGCAATTCGCCCTTGGATCCCAGATTGCAGCTCTTCCCGTTCCCCCCGGACAACACTTCCGCCGCCCGTTACCTCGGGATTAGCGAAATTGCGACAGCCGGCTACAATTTCGACAGTCGCAAGAGTTTACTCGCTTGCGAGCCGCGATCGCTTCTAGTTGTTGATTATCAGGCACTTGTGTTCAATAGACCCAATGCCAAAGTTGGTTTCTTGCGGAATCCACGTGCACAATTTCTACGCTGGTGTATAATCTGCTTCAGAGGAAACTGGAATTCCCGGCAAGCGGGCAAAACTTTTCCGCTTGCGTGTTGTAATAATTGGTGTAAAAAGACCGCTGGTACATGTAACGTATCGTCATCCTATGCCGAACACCACCGAATCGACGGACTCCACTGTGACGCAGAACGAGCACGCCGATCTGGCTCAGGAAGCCAGAAACCAGGTCAACCACATCCTCGCTCAGACCAATTGGCAGCAGTACTGGTCAGATGTGTCCGAGCAGGGCGAACGGGAAATCGACGCCTACGAAGCTGCGTGCGCTCGCTCCCTAGCCAGCGCTTCCAAGAAGTTCGTACACTAGGTCTCGGTTTCAAGAACATCTTATTTCAAACGGGCAGCTTTCCCCACAGGGGAAGCTGCCTTTGCTTTTTATGAAGAAGGAATTCAAAGCAACCAGGTTCCCCTCGCCGGAGTTCCAACAGGAAATACAGAAATGCGCCACTCCTTACCGTGGCAACCCAGCCCCGATCAATCACACTCTCCAGGCTCTGGCCGCTCCTCCGTTGAACTGCAAGACCGTCATCTTTGAACGGGAATACGTGGACAAAGACTACCAGGACGAATACGCCGCCTTCTACAGCCGCGCCTTCAAGAAATACCCACCGCGCGCCGTCCGACTTCATTTTTTCGCGGCGGACCTCACCGATGCGGACATCCCCAAGCTCGAGACCGTCGTGCCCCCAACCGCGCACCTCGGTTTTCTTGTCCTGCGACCCACGGATCTGCAGAGGGTTGGCCGGACGGTCCTGAAACCAACGCTCAAAGATCCCGACCGCGAGTTCATCCACTGCCTCGGCGAGTTTCAAGCTCACATCCTCGGCCAGAGGTTCACTGTGCAAGCTATGCCCTTCATCCAACAGGACACGCAGGTGGGGGCCTGCGCCCAGGCTTCCCTATGGATGGTAGCGCGTTACTTAAGCCGCAGATTCGGCCACCGCGAGTTCCTTCCAGGCGAGATCAATCAGTTTGCCAAAGCCAAAGGAGCCTGGGGGCGCGTCCTCCCTGCCGAGAAAGGACTGTACTGGAATCAGATGCTCAACGCCCTCGAAGCAATGGGCCTGTCGGCCTGGAGCTACAAAATGGATGAGTTTGACGAGTGCTCCAAGCACATCGACGCTGCGCTCGTGCTCCCGCCGAATTCAACGGTCGCGGAGCAGGCACAGCACCTTCTGCAAGTGCGGCTGCTAAAGTTTGCCGACATCGCTTATCGTTACATTGAAAGCGGCCTGCCTGTCATATTCGGCACCAGCAACCACGCCCTCGTCGGCATCGGCCACACCTATGACTATGCAGTGCCAGCCCAAGTCGCCATCCAGCGTATTCCCGCCTTCCTCACCCATAACGACAACACGGGACCGTACGGAACCATGCCCATTTCCACCACAGCCGCTGGTCTGACGTTTGCCCAAGTGGAAGACCTCATTGCAGTCGTCCCCATGGAAGTAACACTGCGAGGCGAGGCGGCTGAGGTCATGGCTCGGAGGGCGATTACCACATTTCTGAGATTCCCGACCGCCAACCCACTCTTTCCCACCTACAAGGACCTTATTTGCCAGTTGCGCCCTGAATTCAACGCACTGCTGGACAAACTCGAATTCCGCACATTCCTCACCCCTTCGGTTGACTTCCAGAAAAAGCTCCGGGCGGATGCCGGCGGCGGCCAGTTCGATCGCGCCGTTGCCGACAGGTTAATCGAACTGGATTACCCGAAGTTTATCTGGGTTACAGAGATCAGTTCACCAACGCTGCTCAACTACCCAAAGCGCGAAGATCGCAAGTGCCTTGGCCGCGTAATCGTTGATAGCACTGCTCCCTCCCGCACCTGGGGCGAGATCGCTGTTCACTTTTGCGACTTCCTGGGCATGCTCGACCGTCAAACCGGCAAGGCTTCCACATGGGAGAATGTCCCGAACACAACTCCATTCGGGCACCAAGTCGTTAAATGAAACGCGCCATCGAGGAAGACTTCCCGATAGTCGAGATAAACCGTCTCGCCGTTCCGGAGCGCAATTCGTTCAAACCCATCTACCAGATGCACAAATGGTTTGCCCGCCGCGCATCGTGCATCTTCCGGGCCATCCTGCTGGGCGCGCTCAAACCGGCAGGCACGAACATCATGGAGGAATTCTACAAGGACCACTCCAACGACCCGGACACCAATGGCAAGGTCGTCCTCGATCCGTTCATGGGCGGCGGCACGACGATCGTCGAGGCGTTGCGGCTTGGTTGCAAAGTAGTCGGCATTGATTTGAACCCGGTCGCATGGTTCATCGTGAAGACCCAGGTCGAACCGGTTGACTTGCAGGAGCTCGACGCAGCATTTGAACGACTTGCCAACCGCATCGTACCCTGGACCAGCAAACCGCTGCGCCAGACTTTGCTCGACCTATACAAGACCGCCCCGCCCTGGACGGTGGAGGAGGTTTGCGGCCTGCCCGAATCCGATGTCATCTACACCTTTTGGGTAAAGTCAGCCATCTGTACCAGCCCCACCTGCCGCAAACAAGTGCCACTGTTCTCCGATTATATCGTCGCGGCCAAGAATCCAAGCATCCGTTACTATCCCGGCTGCAAGTGCCCTAAGTGCGACGCAGACTTTGATTGGGAAGTTGAGCCGGCGGCGCTCACTGCCGACCCCCGCCTCATGTTCCACAGCAACACCTGCTCTGGCGGCGTGGGCCGCAGCAGCGCACGTTGGACCTACGCGCACGAGGACGGCGGCATCTTCGTCTGTCAGGGCAAGACCATTTTGAAGAAGGACGGCAAGGTTAAGGAAGGTTCGCCCGAATGGATTCACGTTCTCCGCCAATGCCAGGCCAACACCGGCATGTTGGAAGCAGGGCACGTTTGCTGTCCGCAGTGCAACGAGATCGTTCGCCCGCGCATGGCCGCGAAGAAGAAGAAGCGTAAGAAAGTGCCGCTCACAGTGCTTCTGTGTCCGCAAACCGAGGACGTGTTTCAATGGCGCGGTGAACTCGCGGAAGGCGCGCTCGTCACCAGCCCGGCAGGATTCACCTTCGACCCGCACAAGGGACACGTTACGGAGAAAGGGCGATTCGTCTGTCCACATTGCGGCAACAACGACGCTATCATTGAATCCATCCGCTCGCTGCCGGAGGACCAACTCCTGCCCATGCACGCTTACGGCCTGCACACCTATGCGCCGGGGTGTGACCTTATCAACGACCCCGCGAAAGCCGGAGTTCGGCACGACGATCTATTCAAAGCCAACGGCGAGCCCGATGAGAAGGAAAGCGACGAGGAAGAAAACAGACAAAGCGATCTGGCATACTCTGGCCCGTTCGTGCCACCCACGCAGAATCTAGTTTGGAAACAAAGCGGCAAGTTTTATGTCCGTCACGCTCCAGCCGATCAAGCGCGTTACGCCAGCGCCGAGGCGGCTTGGGAGAAGAGCCGGGGCGGACTATCGTGTCCGAAGAGCGAAATCCCGTCAGGACAGGAAACGGACAGGCTGCATGACCATCATTATCGCTATTGGCATCAGATGTTCAACCCGCGCCAGTTGCTTGCCTTGAGCACGCTCTTGCAACTCATCTCTCGGGAGGAAAATATTAAATCACGCGATTTGTTGCTGTGTGCGTTTTCCAACACGCTCGAAGCAAACAACGTCTTCACTCGCAATCGCGCTTCACGGAACTCGCCGGGTGGGACGGCCCCAGGCGGGATTTTTTCCCGACATGATTTTCAACCCAAGATAACGTTTTGTGAACAAAACGTCTGGGGCACAGTCTCCGGCAGCAACACATACCTCAACCGGATGCAGGCCCTAAGAGAAGGCCTTGCCTATGCTCGTCACCCCTACGAAGGTGATTTCGATGCAGATGGGAAGCACTGTAAACGCGAGGGGCTTGACCCCATTCCCTTTGATGGCCAGGCGTTGCTGCTAAGCGGTGATTCACGCACCGAGATTGAAAACGCCGCTGGCATAGACCTCGTCGTCACAGATCCGCCGTATTCAGACAATGTAAACTATTCTGAGTTGGCGGACTTCTTCTACGTCTGGCTTCGCCTAGCCTTGAAAGCGGAGGATGCTCAATTTGCGCCCGAATACTGTCCTAAGGCGGCGGAGATAGTGGAAAACAAAGCGCGCGGCCTTAGTGGCCAGGACTTCGAGGACGGTTTGACTGCGGTTCTGAAGAAATCCGGAGAGAGAATCTCCGCTGGGGGCCTGGTCATTTTCACCTTCCATCACGCAGAAGGAAGCTCATGGGAAAGTGTGCTGAATTCCATTTGCAATGCCAACTTGGTTATTGAGGCGATCTACCCGGTCCACGCTGAAAGCGAGGTTTCGTTGCACCTAATGGACAAGGATGCGATCTCATACGACCTCATTCACGTTTGCCGCAAGCGTCGCCAGGAAGATACACGCGCGAAGCGCAGTTGGGCAGGTTTGCGGCAGTTGGTGCGCCAGCGTGCCAAGGAGGAAATCGCACGGATTGAGGGGGGCCGCTATGGCGGTCAAGCCCTTCTACCTCCCGACGTCCGCATGGTTCTCATTGGTAAATGCCTTGAAGTTTACTCCCGCCACTATGGCGCGGTGTTGGATTGGAATGGCGAGCCGTTCCCACTCCATTCAGCGACCGAGGGAAGACCGGGCGCTTTGAAAGACATCCGCATGATGGTTGAGCATATCGTCAGCAGCAAGACACCGCTGCCGAGCGAACTGGAGAATGTGGACGCTCTTACCCAGGTCTGGTTGTTGGCAGAGCTTTACAAAAAGCGTGAGGTTTCCGTGGACAGCATCAGCAAAGACACCCGCGGCGTATTTGAGGTCAGCGACCTCACCGGCCACGAGCCACCGTTGCTCCGCAAAGGCCGCGTCAAAGGCGGGCGCACCTATGAAGTGCTCACGCCGTCAGAACGGCTCGATGGCTTGCGCAAGATGCTTCGTGGTGTGGAATCGAATTCACGACAACTCGCGTTGCTTGCTGCTGATGACAATACACCGATAGCCTTTGGCCCGGAACTTGTGGACGTGATTCACCTGCTCGCCGGAAACGCCGAGCAGGGCGAACGGCTCGACCACCTGGTCGAGCGCTTCCGTGGCCAGCGCGAACAGATTCGCGCCGCCCTCCAATATCTGAAGCAACGCGACCCCGACCGTTGGTCGAAATCCGCCGACAAGTTATTACCGTTCTACGACGATCTGTTCACCCAGCCGGCGGCGCAGAAAGACGTGCACTGATTTATGGCAGGATACCTGGTATTGCCGGAAGGAGCTTGCGACTGGTCCGGTAGCCAGTCTGGCAAGGTAAAGCCCAATCCCACCCGGCTGGGTCTCGCCGATCTGGTCCGCCAGTTCGAGCAAGACCCGTTTCCCTTCAACCGTCGCTCGCAAGGAGTGTGTCTTTACAGCCTCGATGAGTTCCTCTTGCAGATGAAACAGCTCGAAGATGTAAACGAAACGCGTGATTGGCCGTTCCTTCAGGAGATGCGCCGTCGTCTTAATGCCGTTTCCAATGACGTCAGCAACATGGGCACGATCCACGTTCCCATCCGCCATCCGCTCGTTCTGGGTGATGGCAAGCACCTTTATGTCCATTATGTCGGCAAGCGTATCCCGCTCTGGCGGCTCTTCGGCTCAAACCCCGACATCGGCTGCGAGGCGGGCCTGGAGACCTACCTTTACGGAGTCAATCTGTCATGACTGGGAGCCAACAATCCGACACTCCAGCACTCCAGCAATCCATCGCCCCGGATGACCGCGTCCGGGTTTCCGGGCGTTACGAACTTGGCATCGGCGAGGTGTTGCGCCTTTCCGAAACCGGCGGAGTCTATGTCGCCGACGTCGTTTTCGAGAGCCGCACCGGGCGCCGGCTCGAAACCTTGCCCGTCCAGCGTTTGGAAAAGGCCGTGTCCCCGTGGGACAAGCTTCGCGCCGGCCAATTCGATAACACCAAGGACTTCCTGCTTCGCCAGCTCGCCTGGCAGTTCGCCCTGGGTAACACCGGCGGCGAACTTACCAACTCGCGCACCCAACTGTTGCCCCATCAGATTCTGCTCACGCATGACGTGATCAAGATGTCGCGCCGCCGCCTGCTCATCGCCGACGAGGTCGGCTTGGGCAAGACCATCGAGACTGGCATGATCATCCGCGAACTCATCGCCCGCGGCGAGGCGCGGCGGGTGCTCATCCTCTGTCCGGCCGGCCTCATCAAGAACTGGCAAAACGAACTGCGCGGCTGCTTCCGGCTCGAATTTGAAGTGCTCGGCGTGGATTTTCAGGATTATTCGCCAGGGGTCTGGGAGAACAAGAGTCGCGTCATCGCCTCCATTGACACCGTCAAGCGCCCGGTCCGCATGGAGCGCCTGCTGAACGCCCCGCGCTTTGACCTCGTCATCGTGGACGAGGCGCACCATGTCAGCCGCATCCGCTACGGCAAGAAACAGCAGACCACGCAGAACTATCGCCTCATGGAGGCGCTGCAAGGTCACACGCGAGATTTGCTGTTCCTCTCTGCGACGCCACACCAGGGCGACAATTTCCAGTTCTGGTCGCTCGTCAACCTGCTGGACAGCAACCTGTTCGATTCCCCGGAGGCGATGATTTCCCATCGCAGCCTCCTCAACCGCGTCATGGTGCGCCGCACCAAACGCGAGGTGGTGGACGCGAACGGCAAAGCACTCTTCGTTAGGCGTCAGGTTCACACTGAGGCGTTCGAGCCCGCGTTGCGCGAGCAGCGGTTCTATGAACAACTGACCGGCTACCTCCGCACTGGCTACGAAGCCGCCGGGGTTTTCCGCGCCGGTCGGACGACCAGCGCCCAACGGGCCATCGGCTTCGTGATGACGGCATTTCAGAAGATGATGTCCTCCAGCCCAAGGGCCATCAAACAGGCCTTGCGCCGCCGCTTGCTAGTGTTGCTCGTGCGCGAGCAGATCGAAGTCGAGAAGAAACGCCGCACCAATTTCGAGCCGGAGTTGGCCTCTCATATCGTTCGGCTTCAGGACGAAATGCGCGTCCTCGCCCGTGAAATCATGCTCACCAGCGGCACGGCCATCCACGACGCGGAAGCCGATACCTACATCGCCCAGGTGCGGCAACGCATTGTCCGCAAGCTCGCCGACATGGAGGAAACAACCGAATGGTCGCTCGACTCCGATGAAGAAGGCGACGAGGGCGTCTATGCCAACGCCGAGATTCCCGATGAATCCTCCCGGGTGCGCGAACTCGTCAGCCTTGTCCCCGAAGGCACCGACCGCAAGTTTGACCGCCTCCTTTCAGTCATCTCCGGTCTGCAGGGCGTGAACGAAGGCGAGCGGTTCATCATTTTTACCCAGTACCGCGAGACCCTGGAGTTTCTGCGCATCGAACTGGCGAAGATTTACGGCGCGGACAAGATCGCGACCATCAAAGGCGGGCCGTTGGACGACAAGATTGAAGCCGCCGAACGGTTCTGGGATGAGAACGGTGCGAAATTCCTGATTTCCACGTCCGCCGGCGGCGAAGGCATCAACCTCCAGTGCGCCCGCGTGCTGTTCAATTACGACCTGCCGTGGAATCCGATGGCCGTCGAGCAGCGCATCGGCCGAATTCACCGATACGGCCAGAAGGAGGTTGCCCAGGTTTACAACCTCATCGCGGAAGACACGGTCGAAGAGCGCATTTACGCGTTGCTCACCGAAAAGTTGCAGTCGGTCGCCAAGGCTATCGGCAAGACGGACCGCGAAACCGGCGAGCCGCTTGAGGACTTCCGCCTCGACATCCTCGGCTTCCTCGGCTCGAACCCGAACTACCAGCAGCTTTTCAAACAGGCGCTCCTGGACAAGGACTACCAGCGCACTGCCCGCCAGATTGAAGAGATGATGCAGCAGGCCCAGCAAGCACGGACCGCATTGATGGAGCTGTCGCAGGATTTGACCTATTTCAACTTGGAACACTACCGCCGCATTTCCGGTCGGTTCAATCTGCGGCAGTTGGGCGTCTGGTGTCGGGATGCCATCATCCGGCTGGGCGGCACGGTCCTGCCCGTCGGCGAGTTCTGGCAGGTGCTCACACCCGATTGCTTGAAGACCTTTTCGCAGGTCGCCCCCAAGTATGAGAACGTCACCTTCGACCGCGAACTCGCCACGCGTAAAAAGAAATGCGAGTTGTTGGGCCTCGGCCATCCGTTGATTGACGCGCTGGTCGCCTACCTGCAAAACGCGCCCTTCAGCGGTGACACCGCCATCCTCCCCGCCGATGGCGCGAAATCGGGCGTTGTCGAGGCCCGCTACCGCGTCACTTGGGATCGCGCCGACCAGGGCTCATCCGCGTCCGTCGTCCGCGTCTCCGTCAACGGCCAGTGCTATGTGGACGAAAGCGGCTTTGACGCCGAGCGGTTGGAAAAGGGGCAACCCGTGCCGACCACTGCGCCATTGCAGCTCCCGCTGGAAGCCGAGGCGCGCACCGAAGAAGCCATCCGCCTCTGGACCGCCTCCCGCCGCACCGAAATGCCCGAAGGCACCATCGTCCGCTGCGAACTCCTCGGCGTCTCCGCCGCCGCCTGAACAGAGCAGAACACGACCTCCGAACGCCCTACAGCCCTACCTTAGGCACCCGCCAAGAACGCAGTAGCCTCGTCACCTTGACTGCTGCGCATCGCCAGGTTTTTCAAAGGGTTACTACCAGAGTCAATTAGCTTTGGGTAGTCAGGATACCCAATTTGGATAGCCTGACTACCCACCATAGGTGTGCCAACTGTTATGGGCCGCCGCCGGGGGTGGTTTGGGCCGGGGCGGACGGCTTGTTACTCAAGTAACAGGTTTTGTGGACCTATACGGGTGGAATGAAGACGAAGTCCAAAGTCTGACCGGCTCCATCGCCTTGCCGCCTAAAGGCGGGACTCCAAACCTGATTTCCAAACACGCTCTCAGAGTTCATCACCGGGTTGCGCGGGCGCATCCGGGACGGCGGCCAGATACTTCTCGAAATCCTCGCGGCGGCCAGCGGCGGCTTCGCGCCGCAGGTAGTCCATGGTCAGCACCACCGCCAGCTTCTCGCCGGCGGCGCTGGCAAGGAACTGGCTCACCGAATAGCCTGCTCGGGCGGCCAGAGCCTCAATTGTCTCCTTCAGTGACTCCGGCAGTTGGATGGTCAGCGTGCTCATGATTTCTTTCGTATCAGGTTCAGGAATTCACAGGGCGATAGCGCGGTGACGCCAAGTTGCCCCGAACCGTGAAAATCATTCACATTATGCGTCACAATAAGGCGGCAACCCGGCTCGTTCAAACCCCCTTGGGTAAAGCGTAACCAAGTTTCCTTAACGCGCGGCCAAAAGCGGACAAGCTTTTCCTGGGGACGACGAGTCGGTTTTCGCCTGCGTGGAAGCAAAGCTTGCTCATGCCTGCGCTCGTGGCAATGAGCCGGGCAAGCGCTTCATCGGTCCATTCCAACAGCACAGCCTCCTGCAACGTATGGCAGGCGCCCGTCTTGTTTTCCAGTTCCTGGAGGAACACCTGGACGTTGGCCGGCAGGCTCTCCGTAGCATTTTGCTCCAGGAAGGCGCGCAGTTCTTTGAAGCTGCCGCCGGTTTCAACGTGCGACAGCATCCGCTCGGGATCGAGGGCCCATACCATTTCACCTTTCGGTGCGGCCATCAACTCCAGGTTCGCCCGGTCCGCCGGGTTCAAGGGGCCATTCGCCAGAACAACTTCGAGGTTCGGCAACACGCGAAACAGCTTGGCTGCGGCCTCAGGGCGGTATTCGTAGCTATCGGCACAACCCAGCGCATAGGCGCCAAGAGGATTGAGCCGCACGTAGAGCAGGCCGTCGTAGCGCCCGCAAAAAGGGAGGTCGCCGGCCAGGGAGTCTTTTAAGTCGGGCCAGAGCCGATGCGGGTAGATATAGGCGACGTCGAGCAGCCCGAGGGTGGCCAGCGATTCCATGCAGACGGCGCGCAGGAACTGGCTGTTGAGACCACCGTTGTCGCAAATAAAGCCGTATTGCGGCTCGAAGAAGTAAAGCGCGGGACGCTCGCTTTCGAGCACATCCCAGTTTTCGCCCAGGGCATCAACCAAGCGAAGGCATTCCTTATAATGAAGCCATTGGCTGGCGGGCAGGGTTTGCAGCCCGAGCTTGATGGTGAGCTTGCGCAACCCGGGATCACTCACGTAGCGGCGGCCCTTGCCGCTCTGGCCGCGAATGTGGTTGATGCGATTCAGCTCGTCGAAATCAGTGTTGGTGAAGTAATGGGAAATGGCGCTCCGCAACTTATCCGGGGTGAATTGCTGGAGCGTGTCCTGGCCCTCGGCCGTGAGCGTTAAGACACCGGCCTTGCTCCTGGCCCAACCGCATTGTTGCACGAGCACGGGCCAGGCATGGGCACGGACCATGCCCGACTCGGTGTAGTACCGTTTCTCCCACTCGCTCCGGTCCGCTTCAGGCACTTCGAGGCTGAAGTCGGGCACGACTAGCGTCTGGGCCACGAGGCGCGCAGTGGCATCCGTTGGGCGGCGGCTCGCATCGGTCACCCTGACCTTGCCGCTCTGAACGAGGCGCAGCACACGGGCGAGTTCCACGGGACCAATGCGCTCGCTTTCAAAGACATGGATCGGGCGGATGAGATCCCCGCCCAGGCATTGCTGCTCGGACGGCCAGGCTTTCGGAAGGGATTCGACCACGCGCGCCTTGACTCCCTGCGGCTTGGGAAGCAGAGCGCGCAGGGGCTCCTCCAGGACCGGGAGCAGGCAAGCCCCGGATTCGTATCGAGAGGTAGGGAAACTGATAAAAGGCACCAGCAAGGAGACCTCTTCACGCCAAGAGTACTGATAGTGGGGCATGGGGCACTTGCTGCTATACTTGGCCTGAAACTCGCGCGCCGACACAAATCGCCCCTGGTGCGCGCACTCGGCCAGCCAGCATTTCTCTTCAAGGCTAAGCCGCGCGATCACACCAGGCAGATTGCCCGTCAACTGCGCCTCGATGGCACGGACAAATTGCTCCTTGCGCGTGCTGCCCTTTTCCACCGCGTCCATGCGGCGCAACCAGCTCTTCAGAACGTCGCCGTTCAGGTTCATCAGATGCTGGTCCAGTGTCGGTTTCATAGGAGGTTTAGGATTTACGATTCAACTCCCTTGCGCCAGCCTGATGTGGCGTGGCCGAGTACATACCGGAGAATCCGCTGATCGTTCAGGGTGACCACACCATTCTGGTGGAGGTGGATAACCCGCTGTACACGGAGGCGCGCGATGCGTTGGCGCGATTCGCGGAGTTGGTCAAATCTCCCGAGCATATCCACACCTACCGCGTGACGCCGCTTTCCATCTGGAACGCGTGTGCCGTGGGGGAAACCGCGGAGACTATCGTCGGCACACTCCGGCGGCTGTCGAAATATGCGCTGCCCGGGCACGTCGGGGCCAGCGTCCGCGATTTTGCCGCCCGTTACGGCTGCCTCAAATTGACCCGGCGGGACGGCGATTCGCTGCTGCTCTCCGCTCGCGACCGGCCTCTGGCGGAAGAATTGGCCCATCAAAAGACCCTAACGCCTTTGCTGGGCATCAGACTGGGCGAATTGGAATTCGCGGTGCCTGCGGTGGAACGGGGTCGCCTAAAACACGCCCTCATCAAGCTCGGTTTCCCCACCGAGGACCTCGCGGGGTACCTGGTCGGCGAGGACTTCCCGCTAACCCTGCGCCCCGTTACCGTTTCGGGCAGGCCATTCGCCCCGCGCAACTACCAATGCGAGGCGGCGGAGATATTTCATGCTGGCGGCGCGGAACGCGGCGGTTCGGGCGTGATCGTGCTGCCATGCGGCGCGGGCAAGACTATCGTGGGGATGGCGTGCATGGCCCTGGTGCGGGCCTCGACGCTCATCCTGGCCACCAGCGTCACCGCCGCCCGCCAGTGGAAGACGGAGTTGCTCGACAAGACGTCCTTGTCCGAGCAAGACATCGGCGAATACAGCGGCAACCAGAAGGAAGTCCGCCCTATTACCATTGCCACGTATCAAATTCTCACGCGCCGCCCGAGCAAGGAGAGCGAGTTCACTCATTTCAAGCTTTTCGACCAGCGCAACTGGGGCCTGATTATCTATGACGAGGTGCACCTGCTGCCGGCGCCGGTGTTTCAGATTACGGCGTCATTGCAAGCGCGTCGGCGGCTTGGCCTGACTGCCACCCTGGTTCGTGAGGACGGGATGGAGAACGAAGTCTTCGCCCTCATCGGCCCCAAGAAATACGATGTACCCTGGAAGGAAATGGAGAAGCAAGGGTGGATTGCCCAAGCCGTATGTACGGAAATCCGCCTGCCCATGACCGAGGAGCGCCGCATGGAATACGCGGTGGCCGAGGCGCGCCACAAATTCCGCATCGCCTCGGAGAACCCCGGCAAGCTCCGCGTGGTGCGCCAACTGCTCGAGCGGCATCGCGATGTGCCGGTGCTGATCATCGGTATGTATGTGGCCCAAGTGGAAAGCTTCGCGCGGGAGCTGGGCCTGCCGCTCCTTTCGGGCGCGACCAACCAGGCCAAGCGCGACGCCGTTTACGAGCAATTCCGCCGCGGTGAGATTCGCGCGCTGGTGGTTTCGAAGATTGCGAACTTCTCGGTGGACCTGCCCGATGCCGCGGTGGCCATCCAGGTTTCCGGCATGTTCGGCTCGCGCCAGGAGGAGGCGCAGCGGTTGGGCCGTGTTCTCCGCCCGAAGCCGGGCGAGAACCAGGCGCACTTCTACTCCATCGTCTCCCGCGACACAGTCGAGCAGGATTTTGCCTTGAACCGGCAGCTCTTTCTTTGCGAGCAGGGTTATGAATACCGCATCGTGACTTTGGATGAACCGGGTCAAGGACTGGCAGAAATATGAAATTCTTCGACACGGATTGGGTCTGCGTCTTCCGGTGGCTGGCAGTTTGGGAAAGGCTTTCTGTCCCGGCCCGCCGCCATTACCTGCTGGCCGCGCAATCCCATGCCGCGACGGTTTCAGCGGAAGGCTACGGCAGTGAAAAGGAACTGGTGCTGGAAGTGGGCCTGGTTGAGGCCGTCTCGACCGGCCGGCTCAAACCAACACAGGCAAGTGTTCCCTTCCGGGCGCTGATGGCGCAGTTGGCGAATTTCCCGTTGTTCGATCAAAAGCCCACCCGCCAGTTGCTCGATGAATATGCGGTCAAGCACTACCTTCGCGAGGAGAACGACCACATCCGGTCCTCCAGGGGTGGGCCAGCATGGGATTCGCAGGCCTGGCCACAGTCATTTCTGGACCAGCCGAACTTGAAGGCTTGGGAGAAGAACTACCTGACTTATTTTGAAAGGGAGGGCGAGAATCGTCCGTCCTGGGTCTCATTCCGCGAGCCTACGCGGCAACCCAAGGTTACCTGGCTTCCGGACGGCGAAACGGCAGAAGCTGCCAAGTGTCTCGTGCGGCACGCGATGAATGCGGTCCAGCCCGTGCCGTTGATTTCCCTGCCCGAGGCCCTGCCGGAACACCTGCGCTCGTCAATCCAGCCAGCGCTGACGGCCTGCCTGAGGTTCATGCTGCTTTACCCGGCGCTGCGCCAGGAGTCGCTCCAGGCGGTCATCGGCCTTTGCCCGACCGTGGTCTATCTTTTGAACCGTCCAGCCGCGGTTCCCCCGCCGGCAGAACGGTGCAAAGACCTCGTCAGCCCGGCGTTCCTGCTGGAAGACATGACGAGTGTGTTGGCGGAAGCGGCAACCGGTGAGTGCCGGCTCAATCGCGGCAGTTACCGCCAGGAGTTCTTCAAGGTGATCGCGGACAAGCTCCGCGAAGATTTCGTGGCCCTGCCCTCCTGGATGCAGGCACGCCACGAATTCCCGAGCAGGCTGGCCAATGCCACCTCTTGTCTGACCGGGCTGAAGCTGGCGGAGGACAAATCCAGCCAAAGCAAACGCCTTTTGGTGGCCACCGCCAAAGGCCGGAAGTGGCTGGCCCAGCCGCCGGCGGACCGCTTGCGCGAACTCCTGTTCGAGATCAAACGCCGTGATCCCGGTGAATCTAACGGCTACGACGATCCGCTGAGTTACATGCCGGCCAATTTCCGCTTCGAGGGCGCGGAAGGTGGCGACTTTGATCATCATGTTTGGCTCGGTTCTATCTGGCGTCAGGCGCTGGATGAGGGCTGCATGCCTCTGAATGCATTCCTGGACTATCATGCGCGCATCAGCCATCCCCTGGTAAACCCCGCGGTCCCAGATTCCAAGCGCCCGCACTCGACTTCTCGATTCGGCGGTTGGGAGCGGACCTTTCGGGCCGAAACCATTGAAGAGGTCTGTCGTGAGGTCTTGGAGACCTTTTTCTGGCAGCAGCTCGTCCCGCTTGGCTGCGTGGAAACCACCGCGCGCGATGATGGCCAGGTCTGGTTCCGCCTCTCCACCGCTGGCAAATACCTGTTCGGTCAGACAGCGGAGCTGACTTATGGTCAACCAGTTGCGGAAGCCGCCATCGTCATCCAGCCAAACTTCGACATCGTCTTCCTCCATCCCAATCTGAATGCTGAGGTCGAACTATCCCCGCTCGCTGAGCGCGCCGGCAGGCATGTCGGCACTCTCTTTCGCCTGACCCGCCGCAAGGCGATTCTGGCTGCTGCTCAAGGCACTACGGCTGAAGCGATGCTGGCTACGCTGGCAAAGCACTCGTCCAAGCCACTGCCGGCCAATGTGGCCGAAGAAATCCGCTCCTGGTTTGCAGTCTGTCGTACCCTAGTAACGCGCCGCTCCTTCCTGATCGAAGCTGGCGACCGCGAAACCGCCTTGCGAGTACAGCGCCTGCTCGGTCCCCGTTGTGTGGTCCTCAAGGATACCTTGCTCGAATGGCGTGGAACAGGACTTGACCCCAAACTTCGACGGAAGCTGATCGAGCAAGGGCTTTTCCCGGACGCACTGTGAGATCCTCAGGGTGAAAAACTGAATGGCTGACACGCTGGGACGTTGAGGGGATTCGAGGTCTACAGGAACACTCACCGCCAAGGGGGCTTGTTACCCAAGTAACACGTTTTGTGGACCTATATAAGGTGATATGAAGTCAGATCTGCGACTCTCCGTTCCGTTCATGCTCGTGGGTAAGGACCAGGGAACAGCGAGCCCAGGCCGGTTGCTCCTTTACAAGCGGACCATGGCGGGCCAGATTCAGCGCATCGGCACTTTGTGTCATCGTCTGGAACCGCAGCCCATCTGAATTACATGAAGTGTCCCCAGGAATGCCCTGCAAACGCATATCGTAGCAATGCCCTCCTTCCTTAAACGCCATAAGCTATTCGCCTGCTCGCTGCTGGGTGTTCTAGCGCTGGCTTTGCTGCTGGGGTTGTGGCTGGGCTATCGCTCGATCGGGCCCTATCGCTCTTACCGGGCTGACATGATGAAGCCCGCGCCGGGCCAGGCCCTGCCATCAGATGCGCTGCAAGTGGGCGTGGCCGGGCGCGACATCACGCCATTGATGGATACCTACGACCCCTGGGTGGATGCCGATAACAATGGCAAGTTCGAACCCAAGAAGGGCGACACCTACACCGATAAGAACGGCAACGGGACCTTTGATTTCGTCTGGATAGCGGGCTTTGGCAACAACCGCCCCACCAAGGGCGTACACGACCGGCTTTGGGCGCGCGCCATTGCCTTCCGCAACAATGGCGTCACCGTGGTGATGGTATCCCTCGACAGCATAGGCATCTTCCACGACAAGTTCATCGAAGTGAGGAATATGATCAATCCTTCGCTAGGCATTGATCACATAATGTTCTCGTCGCTGCACGACCACGAAGCCCCGGACACCATGGGCATCTGGAGCTATTCGATTCTACGTCCACGCTTTGACCACAAGTATATGAACTTGGTGCAGAACGCCTGTAAAGAGGCCGTGGAAGAGGCGGTGAGAAATCTCCAACCGGCGGATACGATTCTGGCGCAGGTCACCGCGGGCCCCGATGGGTATGTGGACGACAGCCGCAAGCCGATCGTTTATGACAATGTGATTCGATGCGCGCGGTTTGTGAAGAAAGGGACAGACGACACGATCGCGACCGTGGTCGAGTGGGGCTGCCATCCCGAAACGCTGGGCGGCGCCAATTCCCTGCTGACGTCAGATTTCAGCGGTTACTGGCGTGACGCGGTTGAGAGTGGCGTGCCGGAGCCGCATGGGGTGAAAGGCCTGGGCGGGATGTGCATCTATTTCCAGGGATGCTTAGGCGGCCCGATGACGCAGCTCCATACCACGGTGCCTCACCGGAACGGTGTCGACAAATTCAGGGATGCCAGCTTCGAGAAAGCACAGGCGCTGGGGGAGAACCTTGCCATATTGACGGTCAACGCGCTGCGCGGGGAAAAGGCGTGGCGTCCGGCTGACGCCCGGGTCGCCGTGGCCGCCAAGACCATTTTCGTACCCATATCCGGCCTCATGGGATGCAGTGTTTTCCTGGGGTTGGTGCATCCGGGCTGGTATTGGGGAAACGGCAAAACCGAGCTGGACGTAATCCAGATCGGCGACCTGGAAATTCTCACCGTCCCCGGCGAGCTATACCCGGAGATCGCGGAAGGCGGCATCGAATCCCCCGAAGGAGCGGATTACCCCAGCCCGCCGATCGAAGTGCCGCCGTTGCACTCCCAAATGAGGGGCAAGCTGAACATGATAGTGGGGTTGGCCAATGACGAACTGGGCTACATCATTCCCAAGAGCCAGTGGGACAAGAAACCGCCCTACGCCTATGGCCGGACCGGGGCACCGCAGTACGGTGAGGAGAACTCTCCCGGACCGGATGTCGCGCCCACCATTCACCGCGAAGCACTGGCTCTGCTGAAACAGTTTCACGCCGCGCAGTAACTAACGCTGCGCCAGGGGAAGGCGATAGCAGGCGGCTTCCTTGTCGTTTCGCACCAGTAAATACTGGCCGGCGAGGGCAGGCGGGTTCCACGTTTTGCCCTTCAGGGCGGGAAAGCGCGTTAATTCCCGGAATTCCTGCGGGTTGGGGTCCAACAGAATGACTTCACCCGACTCAGCGGTGACGAGCAGCACGTCACCCGCCAGGATTTCCTGCCCGTGACCGTAGCGGCCCTCCTTCCATTTCTGCACGCCGCTGGAGGCGTCTAGGCAAACCATGATTCCGTCGTCCAGGCCATAAATGTAGCCGTCGCGATAAACGAGGTTGGCAAACTTGGCTTTGAGTCGCGTGGATTTCCAAATCCGGCTGGCGCTCAATGCCCCAGTGGAATCCTTTTGAACCCTCAAGAGCTCACTGCCTACGCCATAGCCGCTGGATACCAGCAGGTGGTCGTCTGGAATGGCGATCGGCGTCGAAACATGGGGATGTCCACCGGGCCAGTGGTATTTCCAGAGGTTGGTTCCAGTCGCAGGGTCATGCGCAGTGACCCCGCCCGAGTTGAAGATCACGATCTGGGCAACGCCGGCGAGCGTCACCAGGCAGGGCGAGCTGTAACCGGCCCCGTCGGTGCCGCCGCCCCAGACAAAGTCGCCGGTAGCCGCGCGATACGCGACCAAAGAGCGGTTTTCTCTGCCGCCCGCGCTCACCACTACCAGGTCATCGACAATAAGCGGCGAGCTACTCATGCCCCATTCGTTAATCTTGGCCTCATTATCCCGCAGGATGTCCTTCGACCAAAGGAGCCTTCCGGTTTCCAGGTCCAGGCAATTCAGGACGCCAGTTGAGCCTAGCGTATAGATGCGCTGGCCGGCGACGGTGGGAGTGGTGCGCGGACCCTCGCCCCCAAGCGGGGATTGGAAATGTGCGGGATAGGCATGTGACCAGAGCGGGGCGCCGGAGAGCAGGTCGTAACAAACCACGGCCTCATTTTCCCCGCGTTGTTCTTGAGTGATCGCCCGGCCGCCCACAACCGCGAAGCCGGACCATCCTGCACCGACCGGTTGCAGCCAAAGGCGCTGCGGTTCCTGTGTTTTCCAGTCCCGCGCCAGCCGGGGCTGCTCGACCATGCTGTTTCGACCTGGACCCAGGAATTGAGGCCAGTCGTTGGTGAACCGGTTTCGTTGCGCCGGGGCGGTGCCTGATACGGGCTTGCTTCGCTCCACGAGTGAAGTCCAGGACGGGCGTTCCCAGCGCCACTGGAAGACCGGTACCAGATCGCCGGTCACCCCGTGGAAACGGAACAGGGTCATAACCAGCAGGATCAGCCCCATTACCCCACCAAACACCGCCAGCCGGATCCGCCATCGCAGTCTCGAAAGGAAGAGGCACCAGAGCAGCAGCAGAAACAAAGTGAGAATCCCAATTATCGCCGTCGCGATATTTCGGTCCTGGCGCTGCCGGCCGTAAGAGAACCACACCCAGACAACGGCCCCCGCGGCCAACAGCAGGATGATCGCAACCGGCCACCAGCGGATGGGGCGCCAGGGCGCAACTGCAGCAGGAGGGTCCTCTCGCCGGTCTGCGGAGCCGGTCATACAAGGCTGGTGATGCCGCAACCGCCTCCCGTTACGAGGGCAGCCTTATCTTTCAATGCGAGGCTTGAGTTCATGGCCTTAATGCCCATACCTGTACCTCGTTGCTTCAGGAAAAGCCACACTCACTGTCTTCATTCAGTATTCCTGAGGACACTCCCAAGCGGCTTGTGCGGCTGGCTGCCAGGGTGGTTTCAAGATATGAAGGGAACGGCTGATGGCATTCAAGAAGAGCGGTAAAAACTGGACAAACGCCTCGATTTCTTTTTTGATCGGGGCATGGCAATCCCGCTTTTACTGCCGAAACTC
>Ga0224558_1001070_pt1 | contig 29985 bp, 27 predicted proteins | sample 714S32024metaG_FD_180682 | JGI IMG/M metagenome (GOLD analysis project Ga0224558, IMG submission 180682) | Peat soil microbial communities from Stordalen Mire, Sweden - 717 S3 20-24 | ecosystem: Environmental > Terrestrial > Soil > Wetlands > Peat | place: Sweden: Norrbotten County, Stordalen... | reverse complement strand
CGCCAGCGCGAGCCGCTGTTGTTCTCCGCCCGAGAGGCGCTTGTACGGCGTCCGCGCAACGGATCCCAGCCCGACCAGATCGATGAGCTCGTCAGGATCGCGGGGGTCATCGTAATAGGCGCCGAAGAGCCGGACGGCCCGCTCGGCGCTCATGATCGGGTAGATGCCGCCGCGTTGGAGCAGGACGCCGACTCGAGGCGTGAGCTTGGTGTGATCCGACCAGGGGTCGAGGCCGAGGACCCGTACGCGGCCGGCATCAGCTCGCCGGAAGCCCTCGAGCGTCTCTACCGTCGTGGTCTTTCCGGCTCCGTTGGGGCCCAGGAGAGCGACGACCTCGCCGAAATCCGCGTCGAAGGTGATGCCGTCGACCGCGACGAGACTCCCGTAGCGAACTACCAGGCGATCGACCTCCACGGCAGGCATCGCCGAGAGGCTATCTGGGGTCCGTGCAGGTCTCGCAGTTGGGGTGCGGGCGCCGGACTGCTGGTCGCTCTGGAGCAGGATCAGCGCCGCGGGGACTCGAACCTGTAACCGAGACCGCGAATGGTCGTGATGAGAACCGGCCTGGAGGGATCTTGCTCGATCCGCGACCTGAGCCGCTTTATGTGCACGTCGAGTGTCTTGGTGTCCCCCACGTAGTCCATTCCCCAGACCCGGTCGATCAAGGTGTCGCGCGTCACGACGCGCCCCGGGTTGCTGAGCAGCATCTCGAGGAGCTCGAATTCCTTCAACGGGAGCTTGACCTCCTCACCGCGCACGATGCATTCGTGACGCCCGAGATCCAGGACGACATTGCCGACTTGCAGGATCTCGTCCGGTCGAAGAGCCGCGGCCGAAGGTGCCCTCTCACCGTCTCGTTCCGTTACGTCTCCGGGCCAGTACCTCATGGACCCGGCGTGCTCGACGCTCTCCGCCGCACCTCTCTCGGCGCCCCCGAAGTACGACGGCGCAGCGGCGGGGGGGACCGACGGGTTCGACCCTCGGTTCGTGCCTGCGTGCGTACCCGGGGCCCGGCGGAGAACGGCCCGCATACGCGAGACGAGCTCGTGGACGCGGTAGGGCTTGGCGACGTAGTCGTCGGCACCGACCTCGAGGCCGACGACGGTGTCGAGCTCGGTCGCCTTAGCGGTCACCATGATGATGGGCACCGTCGAATTGGCCCGGATCGCCCGGCAAACGTCGATGCCCGACAAGCGGGGGAGCATCACGTCGAGCAGTACGAGGTCGGGCTGGTCGGCTGCGAACCGCTCGAGTGCTTCGACGCCGTCGCGGGCGACAGTGACGAAGAAGCCTTCCCTCTCGAGGTTCACCGTCAGTGCGTCCACGAAGGACTCTTCGTCCTCGACGACGAGGACCCGCGCGGGAGGAGCGCCGCGGTCATCGTCCCCGGAGTTGCTCGTGTCGGGTGAATGGCTCGCAGGAAGGTGGACCGGAGGCTGGTTGCCAGGACGTGACATGCCTCGTGTGGACCATTCCATCTCGAGGCGTTCCCGCTCGGTGGAGAGCCTCGAGGTGCGGCGGCGCTGTCGGGTGGTCACACGTCCGTCCTCGGTTGGCGGGGAAGTCTCAATGTGAAGGTCGACCCTTCTCCCTCCCGAGACTCGACCTGGACGCTGCCTCGATGGTTAGCGGCCACGTGCCAAACGATAGCGAGGCCGAGGCCCGTTCCGCCCGTCGAGCGGCTACGGCCCGCGTCAACACGGTAGAAGCGTTCGAAGATCCGCTCGAGGTCGCGCGACGGAATGCCGATGCCGTGGTCTTCGACGACCACCACGACCTCCTCTTCTTCCGCTCGGCCGATGCAGCTGACCCTGCCCTTTCGCGGCGAGAATTTCACCGCGTTCTCGAGCAGGTTGTAGACGGCCGAGGTCAGCTGGCGCCGGTCCCCGAGTACGACCACTGGTGGGCTCGGCTCTTCGAGCGTGACTTCGATCTGCAGCTGGCTCGCTGCCTCTCGGACGCGTTCGGCCGCTTCGGCCATCACGAGATTGATCAGCACCGGCTCGCGTGGAGGCGACTCCTCGTTCTCGATCCGCGAGAGGTCGAGCAGGTCGTCGATGACTCTGCTGATTCGAAAGGCCTCGTTGTAGATCCGGTGTGCGAGGCGCTGGGCCACTTGCGGCTCGTTCTCGGAGAGCAGGGTCTCGGCCAGGAGGCCGACGGCGCCCATGGGCGTCTTCAGCTCGTGGCTGACATTCGCCACGAAGTCACGCCGGACATCCTCGAGGCGGCGACGTTCGGACACGTCTTCGATGACGGCGATCACCCCGAGGGCGCGTTGGCCATTGTCGATGCTCTCCGCGCGAACCACGAGAGTGCGCCGAGGCGGTCCGTACAGCTCGAGCACCCGTTCCTCGTGAGCGCCGGGCGCGGTCGCGGCGAGGAGCTCCTCGACGGCCTGGGCCGCGAGCGCGTCCCCGTGGCGGCTGCCGATGAGCGCGACGGCTTTGCTGTTGCGGAACACGGTCTCGCCGCGCTCGTCGGTGACGAGCACCGCCTGGGGAAGGGTATCGAGCGCCCGGCGGAGCCGGATGGCCTCCGAGCTCGCCTCTGCGACGGCTTCGGCCGCGCGGTCGGTTGCGCGTTCCAACTGGATGAGCACTTCCTCGAAGTCGTGCGCATCCTTTTGAGGCGCGTCCGCGCCGAGCCGGGATGCAAGTGCCTGCAGTCGCTGCCGCAGGCCGGTGCGACCCCGGCGAGAGGTGACCAGCGCTGTCGCCGTGATGAAAACGATCACCACGACGACGGTGACGACGAGCTCGAGAACCGTCACGTGAAGGACCTTGCCCACTTCCCCCAGCATTGCAGGCTGGCGAGCTGAAAGCGCAACCGCGCTCACGGCCTCATTCCCTCCTTCGTGCTCGTGCGGTAGGTCAGGCGGTAGTAGGTGCGACCAGTCTCAAGAAAGCTGCATAGCTCAGCCGACGCCGCAAGACTCGCCGATCGCTCGGCCATGGATACTCCGCCGTTCGGAAAGGTAGGCCGATGACCGTCTCGCCGCTCGTTCTCCTGCTTGCCGGCATCGTCTCGATGAACCCGAGCTCTTCGGCGCTGCCGGGTCAGTCCACGATCCAGCAGCTCACCAACGGCCTCGGTTGGTGGGCGCTCGTCGCGTCGCTCGTCGGGCTCGTGCTCGGCGCTGCGGCGTGGGCGCTCGGGAGCCACACGAACAACTACCAATACGCGAACACCGGCCGCAAGGCAGTGCTTGCCTCCGGTGTCGCCGCCCTGCTCATCGGGGCTGCACCGACACTCGTGAATTTCTTGTTCCAGACGGGTCATGGGATCCACTGACCATCCTCACCCTGTGGTGCTGCTGGGCCACGCCCGCGGTCTCGCTGTGATTCTGAGCGCGCGGGGCGCGAGCGGCGCCAGCGGTGGCAGCGGTGGGCTCGCCGGGATCCTCCGATCGATCGAGGGCACAGTCGGGGCACTGTCTCACACGATCGGAGGCATTTTCACAGGTGTCGGGGGCACCGGACTTGTGGGTTCGCTCACCAAGGCACTTCTTGGTGGGTTCTTCCACGACCTGTTGGTCTGGGTCGCGAGTGGAGCTGCCTCGCTCGTCGGTGTTCTCGGCAATGTGTTGTCGGCGAGCACCGAGCCCGTGCTCAGCGGGGGAGCGTTTCGCTCGGAGTTCGACGTCATGGCGGTGCTCAGCGCAGGCGTCGCCCTGCCTCTCTTGGCCGTCGGCGCGATTCAGGCGATCATCCGTCAGGAGCCGGGCGGACTGCTTCGCAGCGCGCTTGTGAGGCTGCCGCTCGCGTTGTTGTTCACGGGTGTGAGCGTGCAGCTCGTCGCTCTCGGGTTGGCGGCGACCGACCAGGCGAGCGCGATGGTTCTTGGCGCAGCCGGTGACCCGACCCATCGTTTGTTGCTGGGATTGGTCGCGGGGCTCGAGCAGACGGGAGGACCCGGGCTGGCGGCTTTCGGGGCGTTTCTCGTCGTGCTCACCGCGGCGATAGTCGCTTTCGTGCTCTGGCTCGAGCTCGCCGTCCGGTCGGCCGCCATCGCGGCCGCCTCACTGTTCTTGCCCCTCGCGCTGGTGGGACTTGCGTGGCCGGCGACGTCGCACTGGGCGCGTAGGCTTGGCGAGACTCTTGCCGCTCTTGTCCTTTTGAAGCTCGTCATCGCTTCAGTGCTGGCGCTTGCCGCGGGGTTGTTGGGAAGCTCCAGCGGCGTCTCGGGCGTCGTCGAGGGCGTGGCCCTGCTTGCTGTCGCGGCCTTCGCGCCCTTTGCCCTCCTGAAGCTCATCCCGGCTGTAGAGGCGGGCGCGGTCGCGCACCTGGAGGGGCTCGGCCAGCGGCCCGTCCGCGCCGGGCAACGCCTGGGTACCGAGGTCGCCGGTCTGGAGATCGGCGGAGCCGGGGGCCTCGGTGGCATTGGAGCACTCAGCTCCAAGAGCGCGGGCAGCCCGGGTGCAGGAGGTTCCAGCTTGCGGACCGTCGACCACGTCGGTGCGGGAGGATTCACCGCGAACCGGCCAACTACAGGGGGAGGGTTCCCCGAAGGTTCGGGCCCCGAAGGTTCAGGCCCGACCGGTGCCTCGGGCTTGGTCGGTTCCGGCGACTCTCCTGCCTCGGCCAACCTCGCCGGTTCGGGCGGTTCCGCCGGTTCGGGCGCCGCCGGCGCTTCGGCCTCAGTCCGTCCCGCCCATCCCGGCGATGAGGCGAGCGACGGCAGCCACAGAGCAGAAGTTGCTCGTTGGACGCTGCTGCTTTCCCAACGAGATCAGCAGCATGGCTGAGGAGAGCCCCCGTTACCAGCTCGGGCCGCGCAGCCGTCGTGGCCTCGTCGCGGGGTGGCGTGGTGGCCAACTGGCGGCTGTCGGAACCGGTCTCGCGGCCGGAGTGGTGTTGCTGCGCTCCGTCGGAGGAGCCGCCGGGGCCCTGCTCGCCTTCGTCTTGGTCGCCGTTTCCGTGGCATTCGCCACTTGGCCACTTGCCGGCAGGAGTGCCGAGCAGTGGACGCCAGTCGTGGCCTCGCATCTCGCGCGTCAGGCGGGGGTTTCGCGCCGGGGGCGTAGCGCGCTGTCCACTCTCGAGATCGACGAGATTCCCATCGGCGTTGCTGGCAGGAGGATCGGTGTCGTCGTCGACCGCCTGGCGGGCACGTGGACTGCAACAGTGAGGGTCGGGGGGTCCGGATTTGCGCTCGGAGATGAAGCAGACCGGGCTCGCCGCATCGCGGCCTGGTCCGGCGTGCTGGCCGGCTCGGCACGCGAAGGCGGAGCCCTTCATCGATTGCAGTGGGTGGCACGTTGCCTGCCCGGTGGCTTCGACCGCGAGGCACCGGACGAAGTCACCGATCGCGGAGTCGCCACAGGCAGCTACCGGTCGTTGCTCGAACAGACCGCGCCGTTGTTGTGGAGGCACGAGGTGCTGGTCTCCTTGTCGGTCCGCGCTGGCGCCGGAGCTGCGCGTCGACGGGGTCACGACGCGGCCGACCGGATAGTCGACGAGCTCGAGGCGCTCGAGCGGCGGTGTCTCGCCGCGGGCCTCGAGGTTGACGGCGTCCTGTCGCCTTCGGCCCTCGCGGCCACGATCCGGAGCTCGTTCGCGGTGACCGGCGCACCCAGAGGTGTCGCGGACGGCTGGCCTTGGCCCCTCGGGGTGGAGGAGAGCTGGTCGAGCGTCCGTACGGACGCGACTTGGCACGCTGTCTACTGGATAGCTGAATGGCCACGCTCCGGCGTGGGGAGCGGCTTTTTGTTGCCGCTCATGCTCGAGGGTGGCCTGAGGCGGACGATCGCCGTGACGATGGCGCCAGTGGGACCGCTTCGGGCGGTCCGGCGAGCCGAGCACGATCGCACGTCGGGCGCGGCCGATGCCGAGCTTCGGCGGCGGCACGGATTTGCGGTCACCGCTCGCACGCGCCACGAGCACGAGGCAACCACGCGCAGAGAGATCGAGCTTGCCGAGGGTCACGCTGCCTTCCGTTTCACCGGCTATCTGGCCGTGACGGCGGACGACGAGGTGGCGCTCGCCGCCGCGTGCGGCCACCTCGAGCAGGCCGCGCTCCAGGCTCAGCTCGAGCTGCACCGCATGTACGGCGCACAAGAGGACGGCTACACGTGCACCTTGCCGACAGGCCGGGGGTGCGCATGAGGCTGCCGGCTCATGAGTCAACGACGGCCCAGCTCGGCGCTGCCTACCCGTTTGCCGCGTCGCCTCCGCTCCCCACGAGCCGGGTGCTCATCGGCCAGGACCTTGTCGGCGGCCCCTTCGCCCACGACCCGTTCGAGCTGTACGCGGCGGGCACTGTGACCAATCCAAATGTCACGGTGCTGGGCCAGATCGGACGGGGGAAGAGCGCTCTCGTGAAGACCTACCTGCTTCGGCAGGCGGCCTTTGGGCGACAAGTTGCGGTGCTCGATCCGAAGGGCGAGTACGGAGCACTCGCCCGGGCGCTCGGCTCGAGCCCGCTCGCCTTGGCACCTGGCGGAGCCGTCCGCGTCAACCCGCTGGAGGGTCCCTCGGCGCCACCAGGCATGGCCGTGGCAAGGCACCGCCTCGTGTTGCTCGGGACGCTCGCCACCGCATGCCTGCGGCGTCCGCTCTCTCCCCGCGAGCATGCTGCGCTCGAGCTTGCTCTTGGTGCGGCGACCCGGGCGCACCTGGAGCGCGGCAGCGGTCCTCCGACCCTGCCGGATGTCGTTCGGTCACTTCTCCGGCCTCTGGCCGAATCGGCAAGGGTGGTGGGGACGACGAAGGCCGGCCTCGAGCTGGACGGAAGGGATGTCGGTCTCGAGCTGCGTCGACTCGTCGAGGGCGATCTCGCCGGAATGTTCGACGGACCGACTACACCAGGCATCGACCCCGGTTCCGGCGTGCTCGTCGTCGATCTCTCTGCCGTCTACCACTCCGAAGCGATCGGCGCGCTCATGGTCTGCGCCTCGGCCTGGCTGCAAGCCATGACGGCACGCAGTGAGGCTCACACGATCCTGGTGGTCGACGAGGCTTGGGCCGTCCTCACCGAACTGGCCGTGGCACGCTATCTCCGGTCATCGTGGAAGCTGGCACGTTCGAACGGGCTCGCGAACGTGGCCGTTTGCCACAGGGCGTCGGACCTCAAAGCGAGTGGCCCGGCAGGCAGTGAGCAGAGTCGTCTCGCCGAAGGCCTGCTCGCCGACTCCGAGACGGTGGTGTGCTACGCGCAGCCGGCCTCCGAGCTGCCGGCGCTGGCCGACCTGCTCGGGTGCTCACGCGAGGAGCTCGAGGTCCTTCCACGTCTGCGCAGGGGCGTGGCGTTGTGGATGGTCGGAAGACGCCGCTACCTCGTCGAGCATCTCCTCGGTCCCGACGAGCGCGCCGTGGTGGACACCGACGCGAGGTTGATCGACCGAGGCCGGCCTTGACGGCGCGCTCGCCGTCCGAGGTCCACGACCGGGATCGAATGGCTCTCGTCGTTGCGGCCGGCTGCCTGGGCGTGTCCTGGCTCATCTGGCTCGCGGGAGGTCTCCTGACGCTCATGACCACCGGTCGATGGCAAGAGGTTCCCATGGTCCAGGCGCCCATCCTTCTGGTGCGGTTGATCTCTCATCCGAACATGCCCCTCGACGCCTGGCCGCCGCTCATCCGGAGAAGTCTTCCCGGATCTGGGGCCACCGTCGCTTGGCTTGTCGTTCTCGCAGTTCTCGGTGGCGTGACGATCTTGTGGTTGGCATGGCACCGATCCGACGGCCGGCGGACACGAGGCGCCCCGGGTCCGCGGCCGGGCTCGGGAGGCACGTCGTCGCGATCGGCCGGAGCACGCCGGTTCCGCATCTCGGTGTTTCTGGACCGCGGGGCGGCGTCGAGGTCGGCGTCCAAGGCACGGGGGTGGGCGCACGCGCGCGACCTGCGACCGCTGCGCGTGACCAAGGCGCCGGGCGATCGGATCGTGCTCGGGACCCACGCCGGCCACCTGCTGGCGGCTGAGCCTCGGCATTCGGTCATGGTCGTGGGCCCGACGCAGTCCGGGAAGACGTCCGGGCTCGCGATCCCGGCGATCCTCGAATGGTCTGGCCCGATACTGGCCACGAGTGTGAAGGCTGACCTGTTGCACGCGACGCTCGAGTGGCGCAAGTCGCTCGGCGAAGTCCAGTACTACGACCCGACTGGCTCGGTGGGGCTCGTGGCCGAAGGCTCGCGGGCATCTGGGTGGTCTCCCCTCGCAAGGGCGATGACATGGCCGGGCGCCAGGCGCATCGCTTCGGCGCTGTGCTCGGTCGCGAGAGCGGGGGACGGGGGGATGGAGGATGCGGGTTTTTGGTATGCGAACGCAGAGAAGCTCCTGGCCCCGCTGCTCTTTGCTGCCGCGACGGCCGGCGCGACGATGGCCGAGGTGGTTCGCTGGCTGGACGAGGAGGAAACGACCGAGGTTCTCCTGGCGCTAGAGCTCGCTGGCGTGCCCGAGGCGTTGCGGGCGGCCCGCACCAGCCTCGGACGCGAAGAGCGCCAGCGTGCCTCGGTCTACGCGACGGCCGAGACGGTCGTTGCCGCCTTCGCCGACCCCGCTGTCGCGGCATCGGCTGAGAATTGTGAGATCGACCCTGCTGCCCTCGTTGGTGGCTCTGCCGGCTCCCTGTTCTGCTGCGCGCCTGCAAGAGACCAGGAGCGGCTGGCCCCTGTCTTCACAGCCATCGTGCGCGAGGTCCTGGACGCGGCGTTCGAGCGGGCGGCATGGACGGGTCGACCACTCGATCCGCCGCTCTTGGTCGTGCTCGACGAGGCGGCAAGCGTTGCTCCTCTCGCCGACTTGGACCGCGTCGTGGCGACGGCTGCCGGCCATGGGGTCCAGCTGGTCACGGTCTGGCAGGATCTCGCGCAGGTCGAGTCGCGCTACGGCAGCCGCTGGGCGACGGTTGTGAACAATCACCGCGCCAAGCTCGTGTGCTCGGGGATCGCCGATCCCGTTACCTTGCAGCACGTGAGTGGGTTGCTCGGCGACGAAGAGAGAGCAGAGCATTCCTGGACCGTTGGCGACGATGGCCGGCACAGCCGCACCGAGGCCGTCACGGTGCGTGCGCTCGCGCCTCCGGGCTGGCTCCGTCAGCTGCCTCCCGGCGAGGCCGTCCTCGTCTACGGGAGCTTCCCACCCGCGCGAATTGCCCTCCGACCATTCTTCGACGACCGCGAGCTGGCGAGTCGGGCCGCGAGCAGCTCAGCTCGGTGACTCGGTGCCACGTGCGGCCGCGGGCACGTCGCCCTCAGGCGCCGGTGCCCCCTCAGGGCTCGATCGGCCGTAGCCGGCTCGGGACACGCCGCGCCAGGTTGACCGCGTGGTCGCCCAGGCGCTCGTAGAAGCGACCCACCAGAGCCAGTTCGATCGCCACGACGACGGGTGTGTCCGCGGCGACGAGCTCCGCGATGAACGTCACATGGAGGTCGTCCATCTCGTCGTCCAGGGCCACGAGGCGTTCGGTCGTGCTCCGCGCGTCGCCCCCATAGCCGTCCGCCGCGATGCGCCACATCGCGCAAGCGACTTCTCCCATGCGTTGGACGTAGCCCCGTAGCCGGGCGGGCATCTCGGCAGGAAGATTGCGTGTGGCGCGCCGGGCGACGTGCTCGGCCAGGTCACCGCTTCGCTCCAGCTCCGGGAGCATTCCGAGCACCGCCAACAGGTATTGAGTTTCAGATGGGTTCGAAGGGCGATCGAGCAGCCGCGACTGGACGGAGGCTTCGAGCTCCTGGTAGAGGGCATCGATGTCTGCGTCTGCGGCGACGAGGATGCGGGCAGCCTCGCGGTCAGCGCTGACCAGTGCGTGTGTCGCCCCGGCGACTGCGTTCTCCACAAGAGCAAAGAGCTGGATCACGTGACGGTCGATGAGCGCGAGGTCAATCGGCTCGTGAGCCTCGCGCCGCACCGCACTCAGGCTCCGGTCAGGCCTTTGCGGATGCTCACCCGGAGAACGGCCGGTTGACAAAGCTGCGTCTTCGGGCGCCTGAGCGTGGTTCGAATGGCTCTGTTCCTCAGCGTCGCGCGCCAGGTGATCGTCGGGAAGCGCGAATTGAGCCATACGAGTCACGGTACCCGCTCGAGGCTGCCCCTCGGAGGCACGATCTCGTCCGGCGGCCGGATCTCGTGGAGCTTTCATGCTCACGCGACCTTCTGGACACTTGGAATTCGTCGTTAGTTCACCCTCGTCGCGTACGGTCGGGACCAGTGGAGAAGCGAGACGCGATGACAGTTCTCAGCGGCCGTCGCCAGAGTCTCGTGCGCTCCGCTCATACCGGCCCTGGCCCGGGGTCGTGCGCTCTTACCCCCCTCGCCCTCGCAGCCACCCTCGACGCGCATCACCCCCTAGTTGTGCGTCTCGGCTCCAATGTGTGCGGTGCCGCCCAGATTGCCGGCCGGGCAGGCGATTGCGGCGAGGCACCAGAGGACGCACCTGCGTCGGACGCGGCATGACGGTGTCGGTGGCCGCACGGACGAACTCTGAGGGATCAGCCCTCCTCTTCTCTCGGAGCGTCCGTCGGCCGCCGCAAGCTCAATAGCTGAGGAGCGCTCTGGCCGCAGCCACGATGCCTTGAGTCTGCGGGAGGATCACCCGCTCCAGCGTGGGCTCGTAGGCGACGAAAGTGTCGGTCGCGCCGACTCTCGAGATCGGCGCGTCGAGGTCACCGAAACAAGCCTCTCCTGCCCAAGCCGCCACTTCCGCTCCGAAGCCGCTGGTGAGCACGTCCTCGTGCACCACGAGGAGGCGAGAGGTTCGGGCTACCGATGCCGAGACTGCCTCCTTGTCCCAGGGGATCAGGGAGCGAAGGTCGATGACCTCGACGCTCGCGGCGTCATTGGCGAGTTGCTCTGCCGCCTCCAGTGACTTTTGCACTGTGGCACCCCACGTCACGATGGTCAGGTCGTCGCCCTGACGGACCGTCGCCGCCTTGCCGATGGGGATCAGGTAATCGGCGGGCGTGAGAGCGTCCCTCGCGTACTTCTGGCGGAGCAGGTGCTTGTGCTCGAGGAACATCACGGGGTCCTCGCACCGGAACGCGGTTCGGAGCAGTCCTGCGGCATCGCTCGAGCGGGACGGCATGACCACGACGAGACCGGGGATGTGAGTGAAGATCGATTCACCGGACTGCGAGTGCCAGATGGCACCGCCGGTCAGGTAGCCGCCGATCGCAACCCTGATGACCAACGGGACGGTGAACCGCCCCTCGGAGCGCCACCTCATGGTCGCCGCCTCAGCTTGGATCTGTTGCATCGCGGGCCAGATGTAGTCGAAGAACTGAATCTCGGCACACGGTCGGAGTCCGCGTATTGCCTGGCCGACCCCGCGGCCGATGATGTTGGCTTCGGCAAGTGGCGCGTTGTAGCACCGCGCGGTCCCGAACTCCCGTTGGAGCCCGTGGGTGGTGCCGAAGACTCCGCCCTTTCCTTCCACGAGGGCGATGATGTCCTCGCCGGCGTCGGCGACGTCCTGCCCGAACACCCGGATGCGCTCGTCTGCGCGCATCTGCTCGAAGAGGACCAGTCGTATCGCCTCGCCCATGCCGACAAGCTTGGGATCGTCCCCTCCGTGGCCTTCTGTCGGCGAGCCCGGGCTCGGCGCCAGCGTTGGCTCCGGGATCTCGGGCAGCGCCAGCACGTGATCGGTGACCGTCGCCGGGTCCGGTCTGCGCGCCTCGAGAACCTCGCGCCCGATTGAGGCGACCAGAGCGTGAACGCTCTCACGGATCTCGGCTGCCTCAGCGCCGGTGAGCACGCCCACCTCGGTCAACTCGCGTTCGAGGCGGAGGATCGGGTCGCGCGTCGCTTCCTCCGCGAGGTCGTCGAAAGACCGGTACTTCGATTGGGTGTCTTGCGACGAATGCGAGTATGGCCGGGTGACCGTCGCATGGATGAGGCAGGGGCCGTCCCCGGCCCGCACCCGGGCCGTGACCGAGGCGGCGAGCGACCTGCACGCGAAGTAGTCGGTGCCGTCGACCTTGCGGACCGCCAAGCCGCGAAAGCCCTGGACGAGCTCGGAGATCGGGGCCGGCGCCTGGTCGGATGCCTGCACCGAGATGGCCCATCCGTTGTCCTCGACGAGGTACACGATTGGGAGGTGCAGTAGGCAGGCTGTGTTGAGGCTCTCCCAGAACTCGCCCTCCGAAGTCGCTCCTTCACCGAGCGACACGAAGGTCAGCTCGTCGCCGCGGGCGACGCAGCCCTGAAGGTTCCGCCGCACGATGTATCGGGAAGCCTCCGCGCACCCGACGGCGGGAAGGCACTGGCTGCCGGTGCAGCTCGACTGCGAGACGATGTTGAGGGCCTTGTTCCCCCAGTGAGCCGGCATCTGGCGACCCCCCGAGCTCGTGTCCTCGCACGAGCCGACCGCTTGGAGCAGGATGTCGCGGGGTGTGACCCCGAGGCCCAGGACAAGCGCCTGGTCTCTGTAATACGGGAACAGCCAGTCATAGCCAGGACGAAGGGACCGGGCCATCGCGATGCCCAGCGCCTCGTGGCCCGCTCCGGCTATTTCGAAGTAGGCACGACTCTGGCGTTGGAGGGTGATCGCCCGGTCGTCCAGGGCTCGCGAAGTACAGGCGAGCCGGAAGTCTTCGATGAGCTCGGAGCGGTCGATGCCCCGGTACTTAAAGGGCGGCACCTGCGGCACGTCAATGGCTGCCGTTGCATGATCCGCGCGGGCTCGGTTCGCAAGCTCCATGGCCGGAGCAGGAGGAACAGGGGAAGCGGGGGCAGTCGTGCGTGTCGACTTCGTCAACTTGGAGTCACCTCGCTGCTGTCGGTGCCTCCACCATAAGGTGGGCCGGCGCTTCCGCGTCGGCTTTGCAAGCTCTTGCCGCCTGTATTCTTCGTAGTTCGTGACGGTGCCGACGCGACCAGCCCAAGTGCCGCGTAGCGAACAACGTGGCATACATCGAGCCACTTTGGCGGTGGTCTGTGTTTCGGCCTTGGTCATCAACGTGGACAACACCATCCTCAACGTGGCGCTGCCCACCCTCGTACGGCAGCTGCATGCCACCTCCAGCGAACTGCAGTGGATCGTCGACTCCTACGCGATGGTCTTCGCAGGGCTGTTGCTCGTCGGTGGCAGCCTGGCCGATCGCTTCGGCCGGAAGCGCTTCTTCCTCTTCGGTCTGACCGTCTTTGCCGGAGCATCGACCGGTGCCGGCTTCTCGGGCTCGGTGAGCCTGTTGATCGCGTGGCGAGCGGTCATGGGGATAGGTGCAGCACTGACGATCCCCGCGTCGTTGTCGATCATCAATGACGTCTTCCGAGACCCGACCGAGCGGGCCCATGCCATCGGTGCCTGGGCTGGGACCATCGGGCTCGGTATCGCAATCGGCCCGATCGCCGGGGGCTTGCTGCTCGCGAGGTTCTGGTGGGGCTCGGTGTTCCTCGTGAACGTCCCGATCGCGGTAGCCGGCTTCGTGGCGGCCCTGATGGTGGTGCCCGACTCGAAGAACCCGGCAGCCGAGCAGCCCGATCACGCAGGCGGGTTGCTGTCGATCGCGGGCTTGGGTCTGCTGCTCTGGGCGATCATCGAGGCTCCCACCGAGGGCTGGGCTTCGGGAGAGGTGATCGGGGTCGGGATGGCCAGCCTTGCCGTTCTCGGCGCTTTCGTCATCTGGGAGGCCCGCAGCCGCCACCCGATGTTGAGGCTGGAGCTCTTTTCCGATCGCCGGTTCTCCATAGCCGCGGCAGGCGAGAGCTTCGGGACCTTCGGTCTGTTGGGGGCGTTGTTCGTGCAGACGCAGTTTCTGCAGTTCGATCTCGGATATTCACCGCTGCAAGCCGGGTTGCGTATCCTGCCGATCGCAGTCGTGCTCGTCGTGAGCGCGCCGCTGTCTCCGGTATTGGCTCGCTTCGTCGGGATGAAGTTCACCGTCGCCGCAGGCCTGGCCGCGATCGCGGGCGGAATGTGGCAAGTCTCAGCCGTGTCGAGCGCCTCCACGACCTACGGGGCTGTGGTGCCCGGAATGCTGCTGATCGGTCTCGGGGCAGGCCTCCTGCTGCCGACGGCGACGAACTCCGTGGTGGGCTCGGTTCCCCAGGGAGACTCCGGGATCGGGTCAGCCTCCAATGCCGTGGCCCTGCAGGTCGGTGGCGCGCTCGGCGTCGCCGTGTTCGGAAGCGTGTTGTCAACCCGGTACCAGGACCGCATGACATCAGCGCTCGCCGGTCGGCACGTGCCGACCGCTGCTGTGCAAATCATCCTCGGGTCTCTCGGCGGCGCCCTTGCGGTGGCAGACCGCGCCGGTGGCGCGACAGGCGCCCTGCTGGAGCGCGCCGCGCGCGCCGCGTTCATGAGCGGCAACAAGGTGGCGCTGGCCGTCGGTGGAATCGTCGCCCTCACCGGTGCCCTTCTCGTGCTCGCCGGCCTACCGTCGCGGCTCTCGCGATCCTCGCCGGATCCCGGACCGGACGCGTAGCGTCGCGAACCGGGGGCGCGCGTTCGAAGGCCAGGTCGCAGCATCCACCCATGCCCGATCCGGCGACCACTGATCTGTTTCGCCGACCAGTCACGTAGAGGATCGGGGACCCCGCCTGCACGGAGCCGCCCTGATACGTCTAACCTGATTGCAGTCCTCGGAAAGGAAGGCAGGTGATCACCGGGATGCTTGCCGATCTCATTGGTCCCGACAGCTTGATCGTGATTGCAGTCGTCGTCGTCGTGCTCCTCTTTGGAGGGACACGGCTTCCCAAGCTCGCTCGCGGGCTCGGCAGTGCGTCCCACGAGTTCAAGAAGGGCATGGAGCAGGGTGACCCGGACAAAGACAAGGGTGACCCGTCCATCTCGAAGGGCGACGACAAGACGTCCGGTCCGGTTCAATCCAACTGAGCCACCCCTCGGCTCATCCCTGAGCGATGGCGTCGGTCGGGTCGTCGCGTCGGCAGGTCCCTTTTGGTGGGCACCAGCTTGCCGAGTATGCCCTCGCCGCTGCTCTGGTCGTTGTGGGGGTGCACCTGGGTGGTCGCCCGGCAGTCGTCCTGGCAGTCGCTGGTGCTGTTGTCGGCGCGTTCACCTTTGTGAGCAAGGGGCCGCTCGCAGCCCTGAGGATCATTCCGAGGCGGCTACACGTCTACCTCGACCTTGTTCTCGCCGCCGGGTTCGCTGTCTCGCCGCTTTTGTACCTGCACGACCTGCAGATAATCCCGATCGTCCTCAGCGAGGCCATAGCTGTACTGCTGGTTCGCATGTCGCTCACGACCGAGATCGTCCCGCGCCCGCGCGCCAGCCGACACCCGGCGCCAGCGCGTGCTGCGAATGCTTCGAGATCCTCCGGTAGCTCCGACGCGGTCTCGGCGGTCGCTGCGACGGCAGGCCGCGTCGTAGGAACGGCGGTCGCCAAGGCCCGCGGCTCCGATGCTCCGCGCCTTGCGGTGCGCAGCCTCGGTCGGGCCACGGGCCAAGCCCGCCGCTTAGCGCGTGCCGCTCGCGAGACGAAGGCGACACGGGACTCGTCTCAGCCTGTTCACATGCCTCCCGGGTCGTCCGCGCCGTCTAGCTGACAGCGGATACGGGCTTCGAACAGCTGCCCCGCTGGGACGCCGGACCGGCCGGCAGACCCTCCACCGGAGAGGACGCAGGTCCGGGGCTGGGTCGCACCGCAGCCGGGTTCGGACCGCACGACAGCAGGGTCGGGACGGATGCTTGATTGGCGCCGAAATTATTCTGGCTAGAGTCTTCGGCCAGTGGGGATTCCGGGGGTCGCCAAACTGAGGGGCATCGCGCGCTTTTTGCTGCTCAGTATGCTCGCGCTCGGCCTCGGTGGCTGCACCCTGCCTACCTTTGGAGCCTTCCGCGGCGCCACGACCCAGGGCCGGGCTGAGTTCCAGTTGTGGTCGGGGATGACGATCGCAGGTCTCGTCGTCGCCGTGATCGTTTGGGGTTTGATCCTCTGGGCCGTGATCGCCTACCGCCGCCGTGAACCCGACAAGATGCCCAGGCAATTCCACAGCAACTTGCCTGTCGAGATCATCTACACGGCCGTGCCGCTCATCATCGTCGGCGTCATCTTCTTCTACACGGTGAGGACCGAGAACAAGATCGACGCCCTCGCTGCCCATCCGGCAGTCACGATCAAGGTCACGGGCTTCCAGTGGGGTTGGAGCTTCAGTTACCTCAACTCGGCGGGCAAGCAGATCGCGTTGGTGGAGACCTCGCAGACCAGGCCTCCCGTGCTCGCAGGCAACCCGACTTCCCCGGAGTACCCCCAGTTCGTACTGCCTCTCGGCGAGACCACACAGATCGTGCTCGAGTCGGCTGACGTGGTGCACGGTTTCTACGTTCCGGCGTTCAACTTCAGCCGCTATGCCCTGCCCGGTGTCACGAACAACTTCGACTTCACTCCGGTTCGCACAGGCGTCTTCGCTGGCCATTGCGCGCAGTACTGCGGCCTTTATCACGCCGAGATGCTCTTCAGCGTGCGCGTCGTCAAGCCAGGTGCCTTCCAGGCCTGGCTGAGCACCCAGTCCGCCTCGGGAGTGGCAGCATGACCCTTCTCGCCGAGCGGCCGGCGGTCTTCGACGGGAGCCCGGCGCACGAACACGAGGCCGGCCCGTCGGGGTTCCTCAAATGGATCACCTCGACCGATCACAAGGTGATCGGCAAGAACTACACGGTCACTGCGCTCATCTTCTTCCTCATGGCCGGCGCCATGGCCCTGCTGATCCGAGCGCAGCTTGCCAGCCCGGACAGCACGTTGTTGTCGCAGCACACGTACAACGAGATGTTCACCATGCACGGCAGCTTGATGATCTACCTGTTCGTCGGGCCTGTCTCGTTCGGCGGGCTCGCGAACTACATCGTCCCGTTGCAGATCGGTGCACCGGACATGGCGTTCCCGAGGCTCAACGCCCTGTCGTACTGGCTGTACCTGGGCGGCGGCTCGTTGATGATGATGGGCTTTCTGACGACCGGATCAGCAGCCGACTTCGGCTGGGTGGCCTACGCGCCGCTTTCCAATTCGATCAACACCCCGGGCGCGGGGCCGGATCTCTGGATCGTGGCCCTCATTCTCACCGGGTTCTCGGCCATCTTCACCGGGGTCAACCTGGTCACCACGATCTACTACCTACGGGCCCCGGGGATGACGATGTTCAGGATGCCGATCTTCACCTGGAACATGCTCGTGACCGGCATCCTGATCCTGATCGCCTTCCCGGTGTTCACGAGCGCGCTCGTGCTGCTCTGGTGCGACCGGCACCTCGGTGCACACATCTTCGAGGTCTCCGGTGGCGGGGTCCCGGTTCTCTGGCAGGACCTCTTCTGGTTCTTCGGTCACCCCGAGGTCTACATCCTCGCTCTGCCGTTCTTCGGGATCGTGACCGACGTGATAGCAGTGTTCTCCCGCAAGCCGATCTTCGGCTACCGCGGCATGGTGTTCGCGACGATCTCCATCGCAGCCTTGTCGACCAGCGTCTGGGCACACCACATGTTCACCACCGGTGTGGTGCTCCTGCCCTTTTTCAGCTTGATGTCCTATCTGATCGCAGTGCCCACCGGGATCAAGTTCTTCAACTGGATCGGCACGATGTGGCGCGGTTCGGTGAAGTTCGACACTCCCATGCTGTTCTGCGTCGGTTTCCTCGTGACCTTCTTGGTCGGTGGAGTGAGCGGGATCCTGCTGGCCTCGCCACCGATCGACTTCGCCACCCACGACACGTACTTCGTGGTTGCCCATTTCCACAGCGTGGTCATGGCACTTGTCATGGGGGCGTTCGCGGGTTTCTTCTACTGGTACCCGAAGATGACCGGCCGGATGCTCCGAGAAGGGCTCGGCAAGGCGACGTTCTGGCTGATGTTCATCGGTACGAACGTCACGTTCGATCCGCAGTACCTGCTCGGGCTCAAAGGAATGCCGAGACGCATAGCGGAGTACGCGGCGAGCGACGGGTTCACAACCCTCAACAGGATCTCCAGCGCAGGTGCCGTTCTGCTGTTCTTGGCGGTGTTGCTCTTCCTTGTCAACGTGTTCGTGTCGTGGTGGAAGCCGATCCCTGCTGGTGACAACCCCTGGGACGCGTCAAGCCTGGAGTGGGCGACGACCTCACCTCCGCCTCACCACAATTTCTTGAGGATCCCGCCTATCAGGTCCCAGCGCCCGGTCTGGGACTACAACCACCCCGAGGACCGGATACTCGAGCACGCGAAGCCGAGGCCCGTGGGTTTGGTGGCATCGGCCGGCACTGGCACGGTGCTGCTCGAAGACGTCCGACTTGACGGCCCCGACACCCCCGAGACGTGGGATCCCGACCGATGAGGGTCGAGTCCTTTGTCCTTCTCTTCGTCGGCTTCTTCTTCGGGCTTGTCGGTGCCGTCTATTGGCTGTGGAGCCATGAGGATGCCGGCAGCATCATGTTGCTCGGGACGTTCCTGCTCGGCGGCGTGCCAGGCCTCTATTACTTCTGGTGGTCGCGGCGGATGTCCCCGAGGCCGTCGGACAATCCTGACGCCTCCCTCGAGGACGGGGCAGGCGCAGTCGGAGCCTTTCCCGGAAGCAGCGTCTGGCCCTTCGTCCTCGGTCTCGGCGCCACATTCGTGGCCTTGGCATTCGTGTTCGGAGCCTGGACGTTGGCGGTTGGCCTGTTCCTGGCCGTCGCGGCCCTCGTCGGGGTCGTCTACGAGAGTCGCCGCGGCGGCTTGGTCTAGCTCGATCCCGGGCTCGGCCCCGGACCAGGGCCGCCTCCCACGTCAGGACCGGCCCTGGGACGGGCAGCAGGCGGACGCCGCCGACCCTCTCGAATCGCAAAGCGCAGCACGAACACGACCAGCACGGTCATCAACACCAGGAAGATCCCGAAGCCGATCGCAAAGCTCACAGTCATGCAGCGCCTCGGTCAGGGTTGTCTGGCGACAGGCCCTGTGGTCTCACGCGGACCAGACCTTCTTGTACGAGGCTGACGACCAGGTGACCCTCTTCGTCGAAGATCAGCCCTCTTGCGAGCCCTCGTGCTCCGTAGGCGCTCGGAGAATCTTGGTCCAGGAGCAGCCAATGGTCGGCCCGGAACGGGCGGTGGAACCACATGCAGTGGTCCAAGCTGACGACCATGGTTGCCCCGTTCTTCCATCGGACCTCGTGCGGTTTGAGGACCGAATCGATGATCGACATGTCCGAGGCGTAGGCGACCACGGCAGCGTGGAGAACTGGGTCGTCGGCCAATTCCCCGTCCGCGCGCACCCACAACCGCTGCCGGGTCTCGTGACTTGCCATCGGCAACCACGGGAGGTCGCCGATGTAGCGCTGATCGATCGGCCGCGGCCGGTCCAGCACGAACCAGTCCGGCAACTGGTCGAGATAGGGCTCAAGTCGCTCGCGAACTGTCGGCAGGTCTTCTGCCCGGGGCACCTGTGGCATCTCCGCCTGGTGGACGAGACCCGGGCCCTCGTCGATGTGGAACGAGCACTGGAGATTGAAGATGGCCCGGCCGTGCTGGATCGCAACCACACGCCGGGTCGTGAACGACCGACCGTCGCGGATCCGGTCGACCTCGTAGAGGATCGGTGCTGTCGGATCCCCGGGGCGCAGGAAGTACGAATGGAGGGAATGGACCCGACCCGAGTCAACAGTGCGACCGGCGGCGACGAGCGACTGTGCGGCCACCTGGCCTCCGAAGACCCGCAGGCGGGTCGCGTCGAGGTTCTTGCCGCGGAAGATGTTCACCTCGATGGCCTCGAGGTCAAGCAGCTCGACGAGATGGCTCAAGGCCTCTGTCACGGATCAGACGATAGACTTTCCCCATGGCCTCGTTAGTGAGCCGGGTTGTCGCGTTCCGGCGGACGGAGCACTTCAGGCGCCTTTGGAAGTACGCCTCGGTCTCGATCATCTCGACGATCGTGTCCCAAGTCGTGCTCTTTTCGACCTACCACATCTGGAAGGTCGGATCGGCGATGGAGTGCAACGTCATCGCCACGGCCGTCGCCTCAGTCCCGGCGTACTACCTGAACCGCACGTGGACCTGGGGCAAGACGGGCCGTTCGAAGGTCTGGCGAGAAGTCGTGCCGTTCTGGACGATCTCCTTCACGGCAATGGTGCTGTCGACAGCTGCGGTTGGCGTCGCCGCGCACAACGCGGACCGGATCGCGAGCGGATCACTCGCTCGTGCGTTGATAGTCAACAGCGCCAACTTGCTCACTTACGCCTGCATCTGGACGGCCCGGTACTTCATTTTCAACCGTTACCTGTTCGGAGCCAGGACCCAGGTTCGTGAGCAACCCCAGCCCGGCGACTTGACGGCTGAGACCCCCGTTCCGGCCGCCGGCGATGCCGGCGCGATCGAGCCCGGGCTCCCCACGCTGGCAGCCGGCGAGACCGTCGACCCGGTCGCTGACATTCTCTGACCTGGTCCCTGTTCCGGCGCGAGGCGAACTTGCCTCGCTTCATCGGGCGGAAGAATTGGCTTTCCTGAGGCCTTGTCGCCTCTCACGCCGGCGCTCCACGAGGGCCAGCACCCAGCCTGCCAATACCGCGCAAAGCGCCAATGAGACCGTCGGCACATCGCCGGCCCGCTCGTACAGCGTGGCCCCGTCGCGTAGCGGGACGGTGGCGCGTAACACCGCCGAGACCGACAGGCGTGTCTGGCGGAGCACGTCGCCGTGGTTGTCGACGACTGCCGAGTAACCGGTCGGTGCTGCCTGCAACAGGTCGCGGCCCTCCTCGATCGCCTGCAGGCGAGAAGCCGCGATCTCCTGGGAGGGAGCCTGCTGGCTCGAATAAGAGGATGTGTTCGTCGGTAGGACGATGAGCTGTCCGCCGGCTCTCACGCCCGAGCGTCCGCGGTCGGGGAAGAACACCTCGTAGGACACGAGCACGGCGAGAGGTCCCACCGGTGTCGCGATCATTCCGCTCCCGTGTCCCACTATGGCGTCCCGTGGAATTGCCCCGAGGTTCGCCAGGTGAGAGAAGAACGACCGCCACGGGACGTACTCGCCGAAGGGGACCCGGTGAACCTTCTCGAATACGGCGACCAGGGCACCCGATGGGGAGTAGGCGACGATCTCGTTTCGAAACCGGGTTGTGCCGACGGGCTCGGTGATCCCAGCGACGAGCGTCGCGTGGAGGACCCGGGCGATCTCGGAGAGTTGAGCGGCTTGCGGTGAGCCCTCGAGCGGCTGGCTGAGCGCCACGACGTCCTCGGGCCAGAGCACGAGATCCACCGGCGGCCGGACCGTCATGGTCGCCCGCAGCGCAGCGGCGTACACGACCGACGCCGGGACCTGCAGATCAGAGAGGCCTCGCCGGCCGCCACCCTGGACGATGGCGACGCGCAGCGTGCGTACCGGAGGGCCGCCGTCAGGGGCGAAAGCGCCCCAAATGGCGAGCGCGACCACGACAGCCAAGCTCACGCAGCACCCGATCAGTCCCTGATCGTGCGCACCGCCGTACCTCCGGCGTCCTCGGAGCCAGGTGACGGCGAGGTCGCCGAGCGCGGCGCCGGCGAGGTAGGTAACAGCCACCAAAAGGACCGTGCCGCCGATGCGTGCGGTACCGACCAGGGGGCCGCTCACCTGCCCGAGAGCGATCCCACCTGGTGGCACTCCGCCGAAGGGCCAACGCTCGCGCACCCATTCCGCGAGCGTCAGCAGTGCCGCGAGGGCCGGCACCCGGGCCGGTCCGTGTGGAACGAGCACGCAGGCGACGGCGAACATCGCCGAATGCAGGACGATGAGCGCGCCATAGCCGAGAAACGTGAACTTGTCCGCCCAGGCGAGGCCGATCGCGAACTGCCCGACACCCGCGAGAAAGCCGGCTGCCGCCCGGCCGCCGATCGAGCTGTCCCTCAAGGCCCAAGTGAGGAGTGCCACTCCGAAAAAGGCCAGGGGCCACAACCCGAACGGCGGCAGCGAAAGCGCCACGAGAACGCCCCCGCCGAGTGGGGCCAGCCATCGCACGCCGCCGCCGGTTCGTTTCATTGGCTCAGTCGATCGCGAACCTCCACCGCAGCTCGCTCGCCAGTTGTCAAGCATGCCGGGACGCCGATCCCGCCCAGCGAGGGGCCCGCAAGCTTGAGCGCAGGCAGCTCGCTGAGTGCCGCTCGTGCTCGCTCGATCTTTCGCAGGTGCCCGGGCAGGTACTGCGGGAACGCCCGGGGCCAACGCCGGACCAGGCTGGCAAGCGGCGGGACCGAGGCACCGATCAGTTCCCGCAGTTCCACGAGCACTGCATCGACGAGCTCCTCGTCGGACATTGACGAAGGTCGCTCATCGCCGTAGCGCCCGGTCGAGGCACGGACCACGACTTCCCCGGCACTTGCGGAGTCAGGCCACTTGGACGACAAGAAGCTACAGCCGGTGACGATCCGGCCCTCGCAGCGGGGGACCAGGAAACCGCTTCCCTGCGGAAGCCCGGATATCGCATCCGATGGCCAGGCGAGCGTGACCAGCGAGACGCTGGAGTGCGGGATCGAGCCGAGCTCGGCGGCTGCCGCCGGGGCGTCATCGACGAGCAGCCGCGCGGCGACGTACCCGGGCGCCGCGAGCACGACGCCGTCCGCGACGATCGTCCCGTTCGCCGTCTCGAGCTCGTAGCGGTCCCTGGCGTGCCGCAGAGCCGTGACCGCTGTGCCCGTCTTGAGTTGCACGCCTCGGTCCCGCAGGTCCGCGACGAGCGCGTCGACCATGCGGCCGAGCCCGCCCCGCATGCCGAGGAAGAACGGCCTGGGCTTGGCGCTCACGCTCGTGGACGGCTTTGGCGTGCTCCGGGCCAACAGCCTCAGCGCGCGAGTCACGCTGCGATGGCCGACGAGAGCCCGTGCCACCTGGGGGGCCACGACGACGAGCGAGAGCTGGTCGAGGCCACCGGCGTTGATGCCGCCGAGCAAGGGATCGACGAGGCGCTCGACCAGCTCCCGGCCGAGCCGGGTTTCGAGGATCGAGGCGGCGCTCCACTCGGGACCGCCCGGGTCGCGTGCGCCGGCGGCGCCTTCACCGGTGTGGCCGTTCGCGGCTTGCTCCGGGGAAAGACCCAGGCTCGAGGCTGAGATGGGTGCGCCCAGGGCCAGCAGGTCGAGCGCCGCTCGGGCAAGGCCGCGGCCGCTCACGATCCGCGACCGGGCGAGAGCCACCAGGTCGGGGGGCAGGCCGAGGATCAGCCCGGCCGGCAGCGGGTGGAGCCGTCCCCGCGCCACCACCGATGCCGAGCTTGTGGCCGGTGCCACGAGATCGTCGCCGATCCCGAGCTGGTCGCAGAGCTCTGTGACACTCTGGTTCCTGGTCAGGAAGTTGTCGGGACCGAAATCGACCGAACGTCCCCGGAACTCACCGGAAAGGATCTTGCCCCCGAGGCGGTCATCGGATTCCAAGAGGACGATCTCGATGTCGGGCCTTCCATCTTGGCGGCCCGAGCCGGTCCGGAGCTCGGGGCTGGCGAGCCGAGCGCCGGCGAGGACACGGGCTGCGGCGAGCCCGCTGATCCCACCACCCACTACGGCGACGACACGGCTCATCGCCCTAGTGCTCCTCCGCAGCCGATGACAAGATCGGCCAGCCCGGCGCACATCCTCGGATCGGCGTTCAACGACGCGGTCCGGGCGAAGGCCACACCCGTCTCGGCCGCCACGCGGCTCGCCTCGATGTCGAGGTCGTAGAGGATCTCCAGGTGGTCCGAGGTGAAGCCCGCGGGGCAGACCACCACGGCGCTCACTTTCTCGCCAGGCAGTGCCCGCAACCTGTCGAGGACATCCGGGCCCAGCCAAGGCTCGGGCGTCCGGCCGGCGCTCTGCCAGCCGACGTCCCAGCGCCTGAGCCCCGAGGCCGACGCCACAAGCTCACCGGTGCGCCGGAGCTGGCCGGCGTAGGGGTCGCCGTCGGCGACGACGCGAACCGGCAGGCTGTGCGCGGTGACCAGCAGGAGAAGCCCGTTGTTCTCCCGAGCGTCGGTCCCGGCGGTCCCGAGCGACTCGAGCGCGCGGATCACCCGCTCGGCGAGAAGCTCGACAAGCACAGGGTGGTCGTGCCAGTGCTCGACGAACGCGGCGGACATGCCGAGGTCGGTCGCCCGCTCGCTCGCACGGGACACGTACTCGCCGACGCTGCCTCGCGAATAGTGGGGCGCAAGGACGATTCCCACGAGGTCGCGCGTTCCTTGCCCGGCGAGGTTCTCGATGGCGTTCTCTATGCGCGGTTCGGAGTGCTTGTTCCCGAGCGTGCACAGGTAGCGGCCAGGAAAACGGAGCTCCAACTGCTGCTGGATCCCTTCCACCTGCTCGGCGGTGCGCCGCGAGAGGGGAGAGACTCCGCCGATCGCTTCGTAGCGCCTGACAAGGTCGGCCAGTTGATCGGCGCTTGGTGCACGTCCGCGACGCACGTCGGTGTAGAAGGCCTCGACCTGTCCCGGTGAGGACGGGGTCCCGTACGCCATGACGAGGACCCCGACTCGTCTCGAAGCGTGTGCCATCACTCGGCCACCTCGCCTGATGACGCGCCCGGCTGCCAGTAGTGGACCGTCTCGACCACCTGAGCGAGCACCCCGGGATCGGTCTCGGGCAGGACACCGTGCCCGAGGTTGAATATGTGGCCCGGCTCTCCGCCCGCGTCCAGAAGGACTTTGGTCGTCTCTTTGATCACTATGTCGACCGGCGCAAGGCAGACGGCCGGGTCCAAGTTGCCCTGGACCGCCTTCCCCGCGCCGATCCGACGACGGGCCACAGAAAGAGGCACGCGCCAGTCGACACCTACCACGTCGGCTCCTGCCTCGGACATGAGCCCCAGCAGCTCGCCGGTGCCGACGCCGAAATGGATCCTGGGCACGCCGAGATCGCCCACCCCCTCGAGCACTTTGCGCGAGGCGGGCAGAGCGAAGGTCGCGTAGTCCGCTGCAGAGAGCGTTCCCGCCCAGCTGTCGAAGAGCTGGATCGCCGAGGCGCCGGCATTGACCTGGGCCCTAAGTGTCGCCAGTGCGATGTCAGCGAGTCGATCGACAATCTGATGCCAAAGCTCGGGCTCACCGTGCATGAGGGCCTTGGTGCGGCCGAACGTCCTGGAGGGGCCACCTTCGATGAGGTAGCTCGCGAGGGTGAACGGAGCACCGGCGAAGCCGATCAACGGGACGTCCAACTCGCCAACGACGATTCGAACAGTCTCGAGAACGTGGGCGAGATCAACCTCGGGCTCGAGAGGCCGAAGACGCGCCAGGTCCTCGTGGGCGCGAAAAGGCCTGTCGATCACCGGCCCTCGTCCTGCGACGATCTCGACCCCGAGTCCGATGGCGGCAAGCGGCACGACAATGTCGGAGAACAGGATGGCGGCATCGACACCGTACCGGCGAACCGGTTGAAGTGTCAGCTCGGCCGCAAGTTCGGGCTCGGCGATAGCGTCGAGGATGTCGCCGTCGCCGCGCAAGTCGCGGTACTCGGGGAGGGATCTCCCCGCTTGGCGCATGAACCACACCGGTGTCCGAGCAGCGGGCGCGCACCGGCACGCCCGGAGGAAGGGCGAATCGAGGGTTCGCACGGCACGACAGTATCCCGGCCTTCGGACAAGCCTCATTTCGCCGCGCGAGGGGCTGGATTCGGACGCGTCTTTGGACTAAGAAGTAGGCCGTGAGCGACGCAGTGGTACTGCCGCGCCCGCACAGCCGACAGCAGCCGGGGGGGCCCCAGTTGCTCGCCGTTGGCGTAGTCGTCTGGCTTGGCTCGGAATTCATGTTCTTCAGCGGCCTGTTCGCCGCCTTCTTCACGATCCGCGCCCACAACATGCCGCTGTGGCCTCCGCCGGGGACGTTTCCTCGTGGAGCCCACCTCGACACGATCCAGGCGCTGATCTTCACGTTCGCTCTTCTGGCCTCCAGCCCGACTTTCCAGCTCGGAGTGTGGGCGCAAGAGCGCGGGCAGTTCAAGGCGGCCCGCAACTGGATCATCACCAGTTTCGTCCTCGGCACTGCCTTCCTCGCGAACCAAGCCTACGAGTGGAAGACTCTTCCCTTCCGGCCGCGCACCAACGCCTATGGCTCGCTCTTCTACATCATGAGCGGCCTTCACGGGCTGCACGTCCTTCTTGGGCTCGTGGCCATGATCGCTCTCCTAGGTCGTCTTGCCGGTTCGATCAAGGGCGGCGACCCGGGTGAGACTGCCGTCTTCCAGGCCGTCAGCTACTACTGGCACTTCGTCGACTTCGTCTGGATCGGGCTGTTCAGTGCCCTCTTCTTGCTCTCGTGACCGCTTCCCACGCCCTTTTGCGGCGCGCCCTTCTGAGCTTCGCACTCCTCGTGTCGGCGAGTTTCGTCGGCACGTTCCTGCTCGGCGGAGGGCGTGCCGAGGTCTCCGGGAGTGGGAGCTCGAACGGGGTCAATGCCGCCAGCCTTACGAGCCAGGACAGCCCGGCCACCGGAAGCCCACTGGCTGCCGGTCGCACCTTGTTCGTGCAGAACTGCTCGAGCTGCCACGGGATCGACGCGTCGGGAGGCAACCGGGCGCCACCGCTGCTCGGCGTGGGCGGCGCGACCGTAGATCTCTGGCTTTCCAGCGGGTGGATGCCGCTCGCCGAGCCGACGGCCGAGCCCGAACGCAAGCCCGCGAAGTTCGACCGCACCGAGGTGCTCGAGATCGTGCGGTACGTGACCTCGTTGGCGCCGTCATTCGGCAATCCTGGAATCCCCTTCGGCCTTGACATCTCGCACGCGAATGTCGCCGAAGGCTTCAGCATGTTCGCGCTCAACTGCGCGCCCTGCCACACCATCACAGGGGCCGGCGACGCGCTCGCGGACGGGATCCAGGCGCCTCCGCTCCACGGCGTGACCAAGACGATGGTTTGGGAAGCGGTCCGGACCGGTCCCGGCAACATGCCGCGCTTTGGGCCCGGGACGCTCTCGAGCGCGCAAGTTGTCGACATTGTCGGCTACGTCGTGAAGAACATCCAACATCCCTTCAGCCCCGGTGGGCTTTCTCTCGGGGGTGTAGGGCCGGTCGCGGAAGGCTTCGTGGGACTGTTCGTCGGCGTGGGCGCCTGCCTGCTGGCAGCTCTCTGGGTTGGTGACCGCACGGAGAACGAGGAAGAGGGCGGGGAACAGGACGGCGACGACGGCCACGATGGTCCTGAGAGCGCCGATGGCCACGAAGACGGCTTGGGCGGCGACGATCACCGCGAGCTCGAGCATGCCTGACGAACCTGACGCCACCGCCGCGTCGTCGGGACCAGACGACCCATCTCGCCGGGTGAGGATCCCGGTCATCTCGGTTCGCGCCGACGCGCCGCAATTCCAGATAGCTGCGAAGAACCCGCGCCGGGCAGAGCTCGTGGCGAGCTCGGGATTCGTTTTGGCAGCCGCCAGCTTTGCCGGCTTCGGCGCGGCCTATTGGCAGAACTACTCCAACTTCTGGCTCGCGGTCACGTTCTCCGTCGGTTTCGCAGGCCTCGGATACGGGATGGTGGTGTGGGGCAAGTACCTGATGCCACGGGGACCCTTCTCGGAGTCCCGCCACAGCCTCGTGCCGACCAGTGCTCAGCGTGAGGTGTTCGTCCAGGACTTCGCGAGCCGTGGGAAGGTGGCAGTAGAGCGCCGGGGCTTTCTCGTCAAGACACTCGGTCTCGCGTCGGGGATTCTCGGTGTCGTGCTTGCGTTCCCCTTGCTACGGTCGCTCGGCCCGCTCCCGGGCAAGACCCTCCGCCAGACCGCCTGGCGGCGCGGTTCCTACCTCGTCGACGTCACCGGTCGCAAGATCAAGACAGGTGACCTCGAGGTGGGGGGTTTCACCACCGTGTTCCCGGAGACCGACATCGGGGGCGCCTACTCGCAGACCATGCTGATCCGGGTCGACCCACCGCCTGCCAGCGGCTACCTCACACCGCCGCCGCAGTTCGCCAAGCAGCGGGCGACCTGGGCGCCACAGGGCTACATCGCCTTCTCGAAGGTCTGCACGCACGCGGGCTGTCCTGTGGGCCTCTATCAGGAGCTCACGAAGAAGATGCTGTGCCCCTGCCACCAGTCCCTGTTCGACGTCACCGATGCCGCCATTCCCATCTTCGGGCCGGCGCCGCGACCGCTGCCTCAGCTTCCGTTGTACATCGACGACGAGGGTTATTTCCGTGCCCAGGACGGGTACGACGAGCCTGTTGGACCGGGGTACTGGGAGCGGGGCAATGATTGACGCCCTTTTCAACTGGTTCGACGAGCGGCTCGGGATCTCGGGCTCGGGCCGCAAGATGCTCAACAAGATCTTCCCGGATCACTGGTCGTTCCTGATAGGCGAAATCGCCCTCTACTCGTTCATCGTGCTTCTCGGAACGGGAGTCTTCCTCACCCTCTACTTTGTCCCGTCGAGCAAGGAAGTCATCTACGAGGGCTCATACGCGCCGCTTCGCGGACAGCCGGTCTCCGAGGCCTTCGCCTCGACACTGAACTTGAGCTTTGCCGTACGCGGCGGCCTGCTCATGCGCCAGATGCACCACTGGTCGGCGAACATCTTCGTGGGCTCGATCGTCGTCCACATGCTCCGCATCTTCTTCACCGGGGCATTCCGCAAGCCCCGCGAGCTCAACTGGATCGTGGGCTCGACGCTGCTCATCCTCGCGATCTTCAACGGCTTCCTCGGCTATTCGCTCCCCGACGACCTCGTCTCGGGAACGGGCATCCGGATCTCCTTCTCGATCGTGGAGTCGATTCCCCTCATCGGCAGCTACGCGGCCTTCTTCCTCTTCGGCGGCAACTTCCCGGGCAACGCGATCATCCCGAGGTTCTTCATCCTCCACGTGCTGGTCCTGCCCGCGGTAATCGTGGGGCTCCTCAGCGCTCACCTCGGAATGCTGGTCCGCCAGAAGCACACGCAGTTCCCCGGACGCGGCAACACGCCCCGTAATGTCGTCGGGGCGCCGTTGTGGCCTACCTTCGTCGCGAAGACGACCGGTTTCATGTTCCTGACGGTCGCGGTAACGGGCGTCCTCAGCGCGTTCTTCCAGATCAACCCCGTTTGGCTCTATGGCCCGTACGTGCCGTACAAGGTGAGCTACGCCGTGCAACCGGACTGGTACATGGGCTGGCTCGACGGGGCGCTTCGTATCATGCCGAGCTGGGAGATCGTGGGCTTCGGCCACATGATCCCCAATGTGTTCTTTCCTGCGATCCTGCTTCCGGGCATCACCTTCGGCGTCTTGCAGATGTGGCCTTTCATCGAGGCGAGACTGACCCATGACCACGCAGAGCACCAGATCCTGGATCGCCCGAGGGACAGACCGAAACGCACCGCGTTCGGCGCTGCCGTGTTCTCGTTCTATTTCGTGCTGTTCGGTGCAAGCGCCACCGACGTCCTGGCGAACTACCTGTCGATCTCGCTGAACGTCGTACTTACGTCCTTCCGCTTCCTGGCTATCGCGGTGCCTTTGATCGTGTTCCCGGTCACGTACCGCATCTGCAAGGAGATGCAGAGTGTGCCGACGGCCGGGAAGCGCAAGCGTGCCAACGTCGTCCTGCGTTCGGCAGAGGGCGGCTACTCGACTGTCCGAGCTGAAGAACGCCCTGGCGATGCCGTCCCGAGAGTGGACCCGCTGCCCCTCGACGAAGACCTCCAGTTCGTTCCCGTGATGGCCGGCGTCCTGGCTGGCGGCGACGTACTTGCGGAGGAAACGCAACCGGAATCACCGGCCGAGGTCGACAGCGACCGTCCGCGGAGCGGGATCTTCAGGATTCCTCGCAATTACCGTTGAGCACGGCTGCTGCAGAACTGACGGCTGGGCTGTCTGGAGCAGGTTCGCCCGTTAGCTGAACGCAGAAGTTGCCCCACGGCCACCGCGGAGCGCGTTGGCATCCGTCGCTCAGAAGCTGATGCCGCCGGTGGCAAACATGGCGACGGCCGCGACGGCCATGACCGCGGCCGTGAGCCATCCCAGGGTCTTGGCCGCCTTGCCGTTCACGTAGTCGCCCATGAGTCGTTGGCTGCTCGATACCCACATGACGACCACAAGGAAGGGTGCTGCCGCGACACCGTTGATGACCGCCACAAGAACGAGCAGGTGGATCGGGTTGACATCGAGCAAGCTCAGCGCCGTGCCCCCGAGGGTCCCCAAGGCGACGAGGCCGTAGAAGACAGGCGCTTTGCGCACTGAACGCGAGAACCCCC
>Ga0224558_1001069_pt1 | contig 29989 bp, 30 predicted proteins | sample 714S32024metaG_FD_180682 | JGI IMG/M metagenome (GOLD analysis project Ga0224558, IMG submission 180682) | Peat soil microbial communities from Stordalen Mire, Sweden - 717 S3 20-24 | ecosystem: Environmental > Terrestrial > Soil > Wetlands > Peat | place: Sweden: Norrbotten County, Stordalen... | reverse complement strand
TGGTTATTACGCCCAGGTGCAACGGGAGATCCTGGACGACCTGGGGGTCTCCATGGAAATGGTGGTGCTGGAACCGCCCTCCGGGGACTGGGGCGCCTTTAAGGACAGAGCGAGGCTGCTGAAGGCGGACTGCTCCTGGTGGCAGGTGTTGAAAGCGATCCGGTTTGCCTGGTACAAAGCCCGGGCGGTCGATGCGCTGGAATCGGACCTGCTCTACCTGCGTCCGCGCCTCTTTGAGCCACAGAGATTGGAGGTTGTTTACCAGGAGGCCTTGCGCCGCGTGGATGAGGCCGGGAGCCGGAGGGATCTCGACCTGGCGGTGGTAGATTTCCGAAGGGACACCGGGGGGTTGCTCCACAAGACGGGCGACCTGCTGCGGGTGGGGCTGGTCGGCGAGATCTTCACCGTGCTCGACCCCTACGCCAACTACTCCCTGGAGCGACACCTGGGGCTGCTGGGGGTGGAGATCACCCGCAACATCTTCCTGAGCGAATGGATCAACGAGCACCTCTTCAGGGGATTGCTCCGGGTCGGGAGCCTGGCGCACCTGGAGGAGAAAGCGTCTCCATACCTGAATGCCTTTGTGGGCGGGCATGGCCGGGAGACTGTGGGCGCCACCGTGCATTTTGCCGAGCAAGGTTATGATGGCGTGGTGCAGGTGGCGCCCTTTACCTGCATGCCGGAGATTGTCGCCCATTCCGTGTTGCCGGCTGTCGCCCGGGATCACGGAATCCCCACTCTGAGCTTTTACCTGGATGAGCAGTCAGGAGTCGCCGGGATCGTAACCAGGTTAGAGGCGTTCGTCGATCTGTTGCAGGCGCGCAAAATGAGGTGTGAGAAGTAACAGGGCCCTGGTGCCTTTCAAACATACAGTTTACATAAATGCAGGAGATTGCAAGGGGAACGGGGAGCAGCCAGGACCGGTATTTGCAAAGCGATGGAGTTACATAATCAAAGAGAATACAGGGCCGGAGATCTGGCGTTGCCTGATGCGTGCTGTTCCGTCCTGCCAAAGAAACCAGGCATAGAAGAGGGGAGTATGAATGGAACTCTACCTGGGAATCGACGTCGGATCCGTAACTACCAAGCTGGTCATGCTGGACCCGCTGGGCGAGCCATACCTGACGCCGCTCTATCTTCGGACGCAGGGCCGGCCGATCGGTGTGCTGCAGGAGGGGCTGGCCATGACCCGGGATCAACTGGGTCAGGGGGACCGGGTCTGCGGCGTGGGGACTACAGGCAGCGCCCGGCAACTGGCGGGAGTGATGGTGGGAGCGGACGTGGTCAAGAATGAGATCACCGCCCATGCGGTGGCTGCGCTGCGCATAGTGCCCAAGGCAAGGACGGTCATCGAAATCGGGGGGCAGGACTCCAAGATCATCATCCTGAGGGACGGGATCGTGGTGGACTTCGCCATGAACACCGTATGCGCGGCAGGCACGGGCTCTTTTCTGGACCAGCAGGCCTTCCGCCTAAATATACCCATCGATGAATTCGGGGCGCTGGCCGGCCAGGCCTGTATACCGGTCAGGATTGCGGGGAGGTGCACGGTCTTTGCCGAGTCCGACATGATTCACAAGCAGCAGATGGGCCACACCCTGCCGGATATTGTCGCCGGCCTGTGCGAGGCCATGGTGCGCAATTACCTTAACAATGTGGGCAAGGGCAAGGAGATCGAACCGCCTATTGTTTTCCAGGGCGGGGTGGCGGCCAACCAGGGCATGACGGCCGCCTTTGCCAAGGCCCTGCAGGCGGAGATCGTGACACCCCGGTATTATAATGTTGCGGGGGCTTATGGGGCCGCCCTGCTGGCCCGTGACCAGGCCCGGAAGCAGGGCGGCACGGGTTTTAGGGGTTGGCAGGTATCGGATATTCCTTTCGAGCAGCGCAGTTTCGAGTGCAAGGCCTGTCCCAACAACTGTGAGGTGATCGAGATCAGGCAGGGCAGGGAGGCTCTCGCGCGGTGGGGAGACCGCTGCGGGCGCTGGGGCGTCACCGGGGTTGAGGCCAACGGGCAGGAGGCGCTGCCGCATTAGGTAAAAGTCGCAAAAAGAGGTTGACAATGATGGCCCATGTTCAATAAAATCAGCATGAAGTCCAAATTAGACGAGCAGAGGAGAGATGAGACGAGATGAGTGACGAGACCAAGATTTTGTTGGAAGAGAAAGAGATCCCGCAGGCATGGTACAACATCCAGGCCGATCTGCCCAATCCCCTGTCCCCGCCCTTAAGCCCCGCTACCAAGCAACCGGCAGGACCAGCCGACCTGACAGCCATCTTCCCGATGGACCTGATCGCCCAGGAAATGTCAGCGGAACGCTGGATCGATATTCCGGGAGAGGTCCTGGATATCTACCGTTTGTGGAGGCCGACCCCGCTCTTCCGGGCGAAGCGCCTGGAAAAGGCGCTCCAGACGCCGGCTGCCATCTACTACAAATATGAGGGCGTCAGCCCGGCGGGCAGCCACAAGCCGAACACGGCGGTTGCCCAGGCCTATTATAATAAGAAGGCCGGCATCAACAAGCTGACCACCGAAACAGGCGCCGGCCAGTGGGGCAGCGCCCTGAGCCTGGCCTGCCGGTTCTTCGACATGGAATGCACGGTGTACATGGTGCGGGTGAGCTACGAGCAGAAACCCTACCGGCGGTCATTCATGGAGGTCTACGGGGCGAGGGTTGTCCCCAGCCCCAGCCCGGAAACTGCCTCCGGACGCAAGGTGCTGGCAGAGCACCCGGATTCTTCAGGCAGCCTGGGCATCGCCATCAGCGAGGCGGTGGAGGTGGCGGCGCAGCGCCCGGATACCAACTACTCCCTGGGCAGTGTCTTGAACCACGTGCTGCTGCACCAGTCGGTGATCGGCCTGGAGGCCAAGGCCCAGATGGCCAAAGCCGGAGTCTATCCCGACGTGGTTATCGGGTGCCACGGCGGGGGCAGCAATTTCGGCGGGATCGCCTTCCCGTTCCTGCAGGACAAGTTCAACGGGAAGAAGCTCCGGGCGCTTGCCGTGGAGCCGCTCGCCTGCCCCAGCCTGACCAAGGGCAAGTTCCTCTACGATTTTGGAGATGAGGCCGGCTTCACCCCGCTGATGGAGATGTATACCCTCGGGCATAACTTCATGCCGCCGGGCATCCATGCCGGTGGCCTGCGCTACCACGGTGCGTCGCCGCTGGTGAGCAGACTCTTGGAGGACGGCCTGATCGAGGCCGAGGCATACAGGCAGACGGATGTCTTCAAGAGCGCGGTCCTGTTCGCACAGAGCGAGGGCATCCTGCCGGCGCCGGAATCCGCTCACGCCATTCACGGGGCGATCGCCGAGGCCCTGGCGGCCAAGGAAGCCGGCCAGAAGAAGGTAATCCTCTTCAATTTGAGTGGGCATGGCTATTTTGACCTGACGGCCTATGACGCCTATCTCAGCGGCAGGCTGGATGACGTGGAATATCCGCCCGAGGCGCTGGAGGCCAGCCTGCAGTCCGTTCCCAGCCTCGGCTAAGTTAGGGGATTAAGATTGAGCCAAGGCGGCCGCTCACCCGGCCCGCCTTGGCTTGTTTCGTTGACACTCCTTGGAAGAACATGTTAGAATGACCTGAATACAGGCGATACACGGGGGGAAGAGCGCCAATGAGGCTGCAGGGCACGATGAGGATCAATGAGAACGGACACTTGGAGATCGGCGGCTGCGACACTGTAGACCTCACCCGTGCTTTTGGGACACCCCTTCAAATAATCGACGAGCAACTGCTGCGCCGGAACTGCCAGGAGTACCGCACCTCCTTCGAGTCGGGCGGGTATTCAGACCTGGTGCTCTATGCATCCAAAGCCCTCCTGAACAAGGCGCTCTGCTGCATCCTCCAGTCCGAGGGCCTGGGGCTGGATGTGGTGTCCGGCGGCGAACTCTTTATCGCCTTGCAGGCGGGATTTCCTCCGGACCGGATCTATCTCCACAGTAACAACAAGTCACCCGAAGAGTTGCAGTTTGCCCTGGACAGCGGAGTCGGCCGGGTGGTAATCGACAATTACTTCGAGCTGGAGACCCTCGAACGTCTGGCCGGCGCCGGGAACTGCCGGGCGGCGGTCCTGCTGCGCATCGCTCCGGGGATCGAAGCCCATAGCCATGAATATATCAGGACCGGCCAGACCGATTCCAAGTTTGGCTTCACCCTGGTCAACGGCGATGCCGCCCGGGCGGTGAGCCTGGCGCTGGATGCCTGTCACCTGGACCTGAGAGGCCTGCACTGCCACATCGGCTCACAGATTCTGGAGCTGGACGCCTTCAAGTGCGCTGCCTCCGTGATGGTCGATTTTCTTCAGGATCTGCGCAGCACGCTTGGTTGGACGGCGGCGGAGCTGGACCTGGGAGGCGGCCTGGGGGTCTACTATACTGAGGGGGATGATCCGCCGGCCATCGCCGGATACGCCGCCGCGATTAGAGAGAGCGTGGATGAATCCTGCCGCCGGCATGACTACCCCCGCCCCAGGGTGGTGGTGGAGCCCGGACGCTCCGTCATCTCTCCGGCGGGTACTACCGTCTATACCGTTGGCGCCATCAAGGATATTCCGGGTGTCCGCAAGTACGTGGCGGTGGACGGCGGCATGAACGACAATCCCCGCCCGGCCCTCTACCAGGCAAAATATGAGGGGCTGTTGGCCAATAAGGCCGGCCTGCCGCCGCAGGAAGTGGTGGCGGTGACCGGCCGGTGCTGCGAGTCCGGGGACATGCTGATCTGGGACCTGCACACCCCGCAGGTAGCATCAGGCGATCTGCTGGCCATCTCCTGCACCGGGGCCTATACCTATTCCATGTCCAGCAACTACAACGGCCTGCCTAGACCGGCCATGGCGCTGGCAGGGAACGGGCATGCCGACCTGATCGTCGAGCGGGAGACCTGCGATGACTTGGTCAGACATCACCTGGTACCGGAGCGCCTGGCTCCGAAAGGAGCCGTGCATGTTTAATCTCGACATCAGTCAGTTGATCTTATGGCTGCCGGCGGTCATCATCGCCCTGACGTTCCACGAATACGCCCACGGTCTGGTTGCCGACTGGCTGGGCGACCCCACCCCGCGCTACCAGGGCCGGTTGACCCTGAATCCTCTGGTGCACATGGATCCCTTGGGGTTTATCCTGCTGCTGCTGGTACACTTCGGCTGGGCGAAGCCGGTCCAGGTAAATCCGTTGAACTTCCGGGGGGACCGGTACAAGGGGATGGTGCTGGTTGGCCTGGCCGGCGCCGGTATGAATCTATTGGTGGCTTTTACAGCAACCCTGATCGTTAGACTGGCTGGGGTTGCTGACGCAACCACCGCTGCGCTGGAGGGCATTTCGCCCGCAACCACCGGATATCTACCTGCAATTTTAGCAGGCATCATCATGATCGATATCTACCTGGCGTTATTCAACTTGATCCCGATCCCACCCCTCGATGGGTCGCAGGTCCTGGCCGGCCTGCTCAGGAACTCCGAATTGGTTTACAGCTTGCAGAGATATGGCTTCATCATCCTGATCGTGCTCATCTTTACCGGTATTGTCGGGTATGTGCTGGGACCGGTCTCAAGCGTTGTCTACGGTCTGTTTTATAATATTGCCCTAGGAATCGCGCACATGGTCGGTTTATAGTGGCGCATTCGTTAAGTTACAAGCGATGAGGATAAAGCTATGAGCGGCAAGATGAAAAGATAGAGGAAAAGGAAATGAGCCATGGATCAGAGTGACCTGGAAAGCAAAACATTTATCGCCTCCCTGCAGCGAAGCCGGGAGATAGAAGGGGACATCGCCAACAATCCTTCCAACTACCGGGTGCTGACCGGGGACAGGCCGACGGGCCCCCTGCATATCGGACACCTGTTTGGATCTCTGCAGAACAGGGTCCGGTTTCAGAACACCGGCATCGAGACGTTTATCGTAATCGCCGATTACCAGGTGTTGACAGATAGAGAGTCAGTCAATGATATTGCTAAAAATGTCAAAGAGTTGGTCATCGATTACCTGGCTTCAGGAATTGATCCCGACCACCAGAAAACAAACATCTTTCCTCACAGCCAGATCCCGGAACTGAACCAGTTGCTCGTTCCTTTCCTGTTCCTGGTCAGTAATTCCGAGCTTGATCGAAACCCTACCATCAAGGAAGAGATCACTGCCGCCGGTTTGAAGAATATCAGCACCGGCATGTATGTCTACCCCGTGCACCAGGCGGCGGACATCCTGTCTGTCAAAGGCAACCTGGTGCCGGTAGGCAAGGATCAGCTCCCGCACCTCGAATTATGTAGACTGATCGCCAGGAGATTCAATAAGAGATTTGGAAGCGATAAGGCGATCTTTAAGGAGCCGGAAGCCCTGCTCAGCAGCTCTCCCAATATCTTGGGGCTGGACGGGGCGCAGAAAATGAGCAAGAGCAGGAATAACGCCATATTTTTAAGCTCCACGGCGGATGAAACCGCCAAGCTGATCAAAAAGGCCAAGACAGATTCGATCAGGACAATATACTTTGATCCCCAAAACCGGCCTGAAGTTTCCAATCTGCTCCACATTGTCTCTCTGGCAACGGGGGAGGCGGTGGAGTCCGTCGCCGGACGCATTGGCGATGGAGGTTCCGCCAAATTGAAACAGATCCTGACCGATTCGCTGAACGAGTACCTGACCCCCATACGGAAGAGAAGACAGGAATTGGAACAGGATGAACAATATATACGTGATGTTTTAAGGCGTGGCATAAAAAATGCGAGAACTGAGGCGGTAAAGACTCTGTCCGAGGTTCGACAGGCCATGAATATGGAGCTTGCATAGCAATGAAGCAGGAAAGCTTGACGGCGAGGATAAGCCACGGTCATGGTCTGCGCTGTCTATGTTTCTGGAAGCCTTTCGAGACGTGGCGTTCATGGAGGACAGGGCCGGTAGATCAGCGCCTCATCCTGCAGGCATGGAGGTAACCCGGGCTTGAAATATGTGGTAAGAATTGACGATTACGAGGGACCGCTGGACCGGATGCTGAGACTTGTCCAAAAGCAAGAAATCAATATTGCCTCAGTGCCGGTTCATGAAGTGATACAACAGTTGGTGGACTTCCTGGAGGCTGTTTCCTATTCCGATATCGATGAGGGTGGACGCTGTTTAGTACTGGCGGCCACCCTGCTTGTGATCAAGGCACACTTGCTGCTGCCGGAGCAGGAGACTGCCGCGGACGCGGATGGCGACCATTGGAATGAAGATGAGGCTGAGGATGGCCAGGCAGTGACCGCAGCCAGCGAATATCTGGCCATCAAGGAAGCGGCCAGGAACCTGGAGGATTGCGCCCGCAACTGGATCCTGAGCTATAGGCGTCCGCAGTTTGAGAAGTTGGATGATGCGACAGAGGAGCGCCTGCTTTTGGGGCCGGATCTCCGGGATGATGTCGCCAGGCTGGTGACTGCGTTTAGAGAGATCCTGGTGCGCACCGTCGATGAGTCCGTCCCATACCAGATAACGACGGCTGTCGATTTCGAGGACAAGCTGAGGACGGTGTTCGGAAGGATTGCCGGCCATAAGGGGAGATTGCCCTTCCGCCGGTTGTTTGAAAATGCTGACCGGATAGAGATGATCTACAGTTTTCTGGCGGTTCTGGAACTGGTGTTCCGAGGACGTCTCAGGCTCTCCCGGCGTCAGGCCACCGGAGAGATAGTATTGGTAGTAAATGAGAGGCAGGCGGATGCCCGCATAGCAGGCGCGGAGGGGTGAAGAAAGGCGGGATAGAAAGTGCCGGTAATTTTTCCTGATGAGTCCATGGCGGCTCTCGATGCGTTGCTCTTTACCTCTCCCAGGCCGCTTTCGGCAGCCGCCCTGTCGCGCCTGACTGGTCTGGCGCCGGACGATGTTACTATGCTGCTCTCGGAACTGGAGGCGATCTATAACCGCCCTCAGCATGGAGTCAGATTGGTGCAGGTGGCCCAGGGCTATCAACTGGTGACCCGCCCCGAGCTTCACTCCTATGTGGAGAAGCTGCACCGGGAGAGGGGCCGGGAGAATTTGCTGTCGCAGGCGGCCTTGGAAACTCTGAGCATCGTGGCCTACTACCAGCCGGTGACCAAGGCCAGGATCGAGGCGATCCGGGGCGTCAACACCGACCATATTATCGCCATGCTGCTTGATAGGGGCCTGATTCAGGAGTCGGGGCGCAGCGGCTCACCCGGACGGCCGGTCCTGTATGGTACCACTAAAGCTTTCTTGGAGTGTTTCGGCCTCCGAGACCTCAAAGATCTGCCGGCAATGGATGCTCTCAAGAGGCCGCAACAGAGGCCGGGGCATTCTCTCGAGGTTCGAGATTTGAAATTAGAGGAGAAGATGACCGAGTAGTTAAGTTGACCGTGCATATATCTGGGACTGGGCGCAAATCTTAACATTATCCGTATGCATGAGAGTTACGGTATGCGGGGTGATGGTTTGCGCCATACTCTTTCCATGCACTTAGCCGTGATTTTACTCTTTGCAGTGCTCCTGGCGTTATTGCTGGCGCTGCCGGTTCAGATCCGCATCGTCTACGAGGGGCGTGGACGTCAATGGTCGTTGCGGTTAAAGATCGGGATCCTCAAGGGAAGGCTGGGCCTGAAAATCGGTCTCCCGCCCCCGCCGAAGGTTTTGCAGCAGCAGTCGTTGAAGTTAAAAAGAAGCCGGGCTGGCGGCGGCTACAAAATGCGTTTGGGGATCAACAGGGCCAGTTTCAATTTTTTAGTCCAGTGGCGCCGGTGGCGCGAATTGGTGACGGTAAGTAAACGCATCATCGGAGTGTTCAAGGAATTTCTTCACAGGTGCGAATGCACCAAGCTGTTATGGGTGACCGGCTTCGGGCTGGATGACTACGCGGCCACCGGGATGATCACCGGGCTGCTGTGGGCGGGCAAAGGGCTGCTCCTCTCGCTCTTGTCCCGCCATCTGCGGATCAAGCCGGCCGGGGTCCGGATCGCGGTCGCCCCCCAGTTCGGTGGCGCTTGCTATCTGAGCACCATGGACTGCATACTGGAAACCTCTTTAGGCTATATTATACTTGTGGCCTTCAAGCTTGGCGCCACCTGGCTGGCCAGGAAGGAACTATTTGTGAGGGGGAAGCGTTATGCCTGAATCGCACCCGATCGAGACGCTCATGAAAACGGCCATGGAGAGCATCAAGGGAATGATAGATGTCAACACCATTGTCGGTGATCCGGTGGAGACACCGGACGGGAACGTGATCATGCCGGTGAGCAGGGTATCTTGCGGCTTCGCCGCCGGCGGCGCCGACTATCTACCGGAGACACGCCGGGGAGATGTGGCGGGAACGCTGCCCTTTGGAGGCGGCAGCGGTGGCGGTGTGTCCGTTCAGCCGGTCGGGTTCCTGGTAGTCGGCCACGACCAGGTGCGCCTGCTGCCGGTGGATGCCAACCATGTCTTTGACCGGCTGATCGATATGGCGCCGTCATTAATGGATAAGATCCGCGATGTGTTCCAGGGGGATACGGATGTCTGAAAACGGTGGCATGGGGGGACATGCGCCGGGGATATTCCCTAGAAATCGCGTGACCTGCGGAGTCTGAGACAGGAGACTGACACCATGTCTAACAAATACAAGAGGGATTTCCCGTAAGAGGGATCTCCCTCGTACTTTATCCCGTTACCTTTGGCGTCAACCAGACAACCGTCAATGATGTTGGAGATACCTCCGGAAGCACCAACGGCTGACTAACCCAATTTCCCACCGGCGAACGATACAAAACTTCTTATTTTATTACACAGCCATGTTATGGTCATCAGCAAGGAAACATCAAATAAAACCTCGAACAGGAATAAATGCTTAACAACTCCAAACTCGCCGTCCCCTAATACCACTAAGAATTGTAAAATTGCCATGATACCGATAGCTCCACATATCTCGAGCAGCAGCTTTGCTTGTTTAATATTGCTACGAGTATGCTCATAAACAACCACCAGGAAATATAAGCAGAAATATGCCATATAAAACCAGGCAGACTGCGGAAAGAATCGTTTTTTCATGATATTCCACAACGAATATCTATTGCTGATACTTACAGGCGGCAAGCCTGCCGACTTCTCATAGTTTCCGATATAATCAGGCCTGTTTTCCACCGCCGCCTTAGCAATTACTTGCATTTCCAAAAATAAATGTCGTGGATGCAATAAATAAAATTTTATAATGCTATAGGTGTTTATCTTACTATAAAAATATTTATTGAACTGTTTGCTGTATATGTCTATTGGGCTGTTAAATGCATCAGATCCTTTAAGGGCGCTGTATTTTGGATCTACTCCCAGTTGCTTTAAATCATTTTCAGGAGATGTAGAATTCATCAATATGCCGAAATAAACACTATCATAAAGATTCTGCTGACTTATCGACTTAGGGGCAGCCATATAAATAACACAGATACTGGCAATAATCAATACGGCTCCAACTAAAGTTATCCTTTTACACAATGTGTTTTTAAATAACCATATCATTCTTATGCTAAGTATAAATATCACTATCCCCAATGGTATATTACCTATTTTAGCAAATAATAATAGTAAAGCAACTATATAATAGGCCATAAGAAGTACTATATTTGGATTATCTTCCATTACATTAAGAAGAATACCTAGTGTTAATAGCAAGAAAACGTATGAAGCAGGTTCACCATATAGCGAATTAAAGTATGCTGTATAACCTATATCTGTAAACATCATCAGCATCAGAAGAATAATCAGATAACGCAACCATATTGCAATATTATACTTAGATATTGCCTTACAAATAAAGTAGATGCCCAACCCAAATATAATGATGTAAATATACCCTAAAATGGTCACATCAAAATTTGCATTATGATGTATGATCTTACTCACTAATATGGCAATTTTAACTAATAAAGTTTGCGAAGAGATATAAGAGTCCACCAGGTTATTTTGCGGCTTACTAAATATAAAGTAGCGATTTATGTAATTGAAATAAATATCGTGATTTGAAAGTGTTGGCAGATGATCAAGGCCGACTTGAGAAATGATCCTCAAAAAATCACCGTTGTCGGCCATCCCAATTATTGGTGATGCCATTAACTGGCAACCAATAAATAATACAAATAATATGGGTACGATTATCTCGAACCTGATAAAATTTGTAATTAAGTTGTAGACGCTGTGGTTTATTTTGCCATCCATGTAACAATTGTATCATTTAAACAACAGTTGGTAAATATCGTTGTCGCCCTTAGGGCGACGCTCCCTTCATCCCATGACACAGGGCCGTAAGGTTTCAGGGGCAAAGATCTATAAAGCCGGTTAGCCGGAGAAATAGGGAATCTGCTGTAATACAGGGGGGAGGAATACTGCGTCTACAAACAGCTAACAATTACCGGCAGGAGTTTCGTGCGGGCTGAGCGAATAAGCAACTTTTGGAGTTGAGGTTGTTGAGACTGAAACCTGTTTGCCGCAGAGCGATCTGCCTGATCTACCTTCTTCTGCTGTTGGCGTCTGGGCTGGGGTTTGCCGGATCTGGCCGCGCCGGCGCCCAGAAGGAGTCCGCCGGACCCGGCGCCGCCGCTGGCACGGCCAGTGTTCAGGGGAAGGCAGCCTCCCTGGTGCAGGCTCGGGAGGCGGTGCTGATCGACGAGGGTTCGGGGCGTATCCTGTATGCCTTGAATTCTTCGCAGCCGGTACCGATGGCCAGTTTGACCAAGGTGATGACCGCTCTCCTGGTGCTGGAGAACGGCTACCTGGATCAGAAGGTATATATCAGCAGTATGGCTGCTGAAACCGGAGAGAGCACCGTCTCGCTGGAGCCCGGGGAGATCCTCAGCCGCCGCCAGTTGCTCTATGCCCTGCTGCTGAGTTCGGCCAACGATGCGGCAACAGCCCTGGCGGAAAGCGTCGCCGGCTCGGAAGACAATTTTGTGGCCATGATGAATAGGCGCGCCCAGGAACTGGGGCTGAACGACACCCACTTCAGCAACAGCCATGGTTTGAATGCCCCGGATCATTACTCCTCCGCCTACGACCTGGCAGTGCTCAGCAGGAAGGCCATGACAGACCCCGTCTTCCAGCAGATCGTGGCCACTAAAAGCGCTGTCCTGCCCTGGGCCGGCAATCCCTGGCCGCGTTTTCTGATCAATCAGAATCGCCTGCTATTCCGGTACAGCGGGGCGATCGGCATCAAGACCGGCTATACCCGGCAGGCGGGCAACTGCGTGATCGGGGAGGCTCAGCGGGGCAGCCTGAGGCTGATCGCGGTGGTGATGCACTCGCCGGATGTCTATGATGATATCGAAAATCTACTGAATTACGGCTTTAACAATTACCAGGCCTATGATATCGACGGCAGCCTGCAGCCGGTGAGCGTAAAGGTGTCGGGCGGGCTGGAGCCGGCGGTGGATGCCAGGCCGGAGCGTCAACTGATGGCCGCGGTGCTGCCGGGTGAAGAAAGGGAACTGAGCTATAAGACGGCAGTTTTACCGGCCGTAGCCGCCCCCATCAAGCAGGGGGCCGTGCTTGGCGACATCAATATCTTCTTGGATGGTAGCCAGATCGGCGCCGTAGACCTGGTAGCAACCAGCGACATACCCGCCAGACCCGGTTTCTGGGCAAGGATGCTGGGCGTACTGCGCTTCTGATGCGCTTTCTCTTTCTTCGAACCTCGAACCTCGAACCTCGAAAAGGGTCTAACTGCCTTACCTCCTTCATATGGTGAACTAGGTAGATGCTGGAGGTGGTAGGGTATGCTCAACCTGGTTTGGCTTTTTTTAATTTTGGGCGGCATAATCGTCGCTGCCTGCAACGGCAGAATTGATCTGGTGACAGAGACCATTTTTAGCGCAGCCAACGATGGGGTCAGGTTTTGCCTGGAACTGATCGGCCTGATGACGCTGTGGATGGGGATGCTGGAAGTGGCCCGGCAGGCCGGCCTGATCAGGCTGTTAGCCCGCCTGGTTCGTCCCCTGACTGTGATCCTGTTCCCGGATATCCCGCCAGGGCACCCGGCCATGGGCGACATCATCATGAATATCAGCGCCAACATCCTCGGTCTGGGCAATGCGGCCACCCCTTTCGGTCTGAAGGCGATGCAGGAGCTGCAGAAGCTCAATCCCAGGCCTGACACCGCCTCGAATGCCATGTGCACCTTTCTGGCCATCAACACATCCTGCATTGTCCTGATCCCGGCCACCATCATCGGTGTCCGGGTGGCGACGGGGTCCGCCAACGCCACCGAGGTCGTCGCCCCGACTATTTTCGCCACCGGTTTCTCCATGGTCTTTGTGATGGCGGCGGACATTATCTGGCGCACCTACCTGCGGGCCAGGGGCGGGAGGCCGCCACTGTGCTAGCCCTGGTCCTGGGGGTCGTCTCACACTGGGCGATCCCGGTCCTGATCTGTTTTTTTCTGCTGCTGGGGTGGGTGCGCCGGGTGCCGGTGTATGAGGCTTTTATCCAGGGCGGCGCCGAGGGTTTCATGACCTCCATCCGGATCATACCCTTCCTGGTAGCCATGTTCGTGGCGATCAAAGTCTTTCGGGTCTCTGGGGCGATGGAACTCCTCGCCCATGCCTGCTCCCCCTTGTTAAGGCTTTTTGGGGTGCCGGCGGATGTGCTGCCGCTGGCGATCATGCGGCCGCTCTCCGGAAGCAGTGCCCTCGGCCTGGCCACCGAGTTGATCAAGACCTACGGTCCTGATTCCTTCGTGGGCAGACTGGCCTCTGTCATGCAGGGTTCCACCGACACCACCTTCTTCGTGCTGACGGTCTACTTCGGTTCGGTCGGGGTCAGGCGCTTCCGGCATGCAGTCATCCTGGGCCTGCTGGCAGACCTGTCCGGCCTGATCGCCTCCATCTGGATCTGCAACCACCTGTTCCGGTGAATGACACCGGCTCACCATGCAGGAGTCCCCATGAAATTGTATAATTAATAAGAAGTTGTGTAAGCAATAATGCCTGCCGACAGGGGAGATCGTATTTTGCCGGAAAGACTGCACAAGGTGTTGGCGAGGGCGGGCGTGGGCTCGCGCCGCGCCTGCGAGGAGTTGATCCGGGCCGGCAGGATCCAGGTGAATGGGGCGCCCGCTGGGATCGGGATGCTGGTTGACCCTGAATTGCAGGATATTCGGGTGGACGGCAAGAGGTTGCCGATTGACGGCAAGCTTTACTACTTCCTGGCATACAAGCCGAAAGGATATGTATCCACGGTCAGGGACCCCCAGGGAAGGCCCAAGGTAACCGACCTCGTGCCTTTACCCGGGGTTCGTCTTTTTCCGGTCGGCCGGCTGGACCTGCAGACCAGCGGCTTGTTGATCCTGACCAATGACGGAGCGCTAACCTGCCTGCTGACCCATCCCAGGCATGAAGTCTGGAAAACTTACCAGGCATTGGTGTCAGGGATGCCTGGCGCCGGAGAGATAGCGAGGCTGCAGCAGGGGGTGCTGCTGCCGGAAGGCAAGACCGCCCCGGCCATGGTGAAGGTTTTAAAGGCGGCAAGCGGCGGAGCGCTGCTGGAGATCAGCCTGCGGGAGGGCAAAAAGCGGCAGGTGCGTAAGATGTGTGAGGCGGTAGGTCATCCGGTGATCGAACTTCGGCGCACCAGCCTGGCGTTTCTGACGCTGAAGGGGTTGCGCCCCGGCCAGTATCGCCCGCTCACCACCGTGGAGGTGCAATCTCTGCGAGAACTGGCTTTAGGGGACAATAAGGGCGGCCAAAAATGAAAAAAAACAATATTTAGATGGAAAAATAGAGAGACAAATGGCAAAATAAGTGGAAGAATAACATTATGTTCTCCGTATCCTCCGTATCCTCCGCATCCTCCGCATCTGAGCTTCGCTCAGCCCTGACGGAATGCGGAGTACATGAGCTTCGCTCAGCCCTGACGGAATGCGGAGAGCTAGGCCAGGCCGCAGGCCTGGATGCGGAGGAGAATAGGGAGCGTGAGCAATGAATAGGCCGCGGTTGTCAAGAGGACTGATCCAGGTATATACAGGCGACAGCAAGGGAAAGACGACTGCAGCCCTGGGGCTGATGTTGCGCGCCGCCGGACATGGTTTCTACGCCTGCATGATCCAGTTCCTGAAGGGCGGCGCCTACACCGGGGAGTTGTTTGCCGCCCAGAGGCTGCACCCAAACATCACCATCCGGCAGTATGGGATCACCTGCCCGTACAGCGCCCAGATCAGGCAGGGAGAGGCGGAGTGCAAGGGGTGTGGCAAGTGCTTCACGGAAAAGGGGAAGATCAACGAGGAAAACAGAAACCTTGCCCGTCTGGCTTTTAAGGCAGCCGAAGAGGCTGTATGCTCCGGTGATTATGATATCGTGGTGCTGGACGAGATCAATCATGCCTTTCATTTAGGGCTGCTTCCGGTTGCAGAGGCGCTGGCGCTGCTGGACAGGAAGCCTGATCATGTAGAGGTGGTCCTGACCGGGCGCAACGCTCCACCGGAGATTATCGCTGTCGCCGACCTGGTGACGGAGATGAGTGTGGTCAAGCACCCTTATCAAAAAGGATTTAAGAGCCGTCGGGGGATTGAATATTAGGAAGATTAGAGGAAATCTGTCAGCATACGGCGAAAATAGCTAAACAAAATTGAGGACGAACAGTAAAACCTGGGGGTGCTGATATGGTTGGGGAAACTGGGAAATGCGAAAAGAGGTTGAGGGTGAGGGCACGCTTCGATTACCGGGGCGAGGGAAAACAGGGGCGTGTTTTTGCCAGAGGTAAAGAGGGGGAGCAGGTGGCCGAGGAGATCAGGGAGCAGAAGGCCATCGTGTTGCGCAACATGCCCGTCCAAGGGGTGAGCATTGAAGAGATCAATACCGACATTGAGATCTATTCGCTCAGAGACGAGATCACGAACCGGGACGTGGCTTACGCCCCGATCGAGTTTATCTTGGAGACCGATTCCATCGAAGACCTGATTCCCTTCCTGCTCAGGGATGAGTTCCGGAAAATAGAAGTGCTGGCGCCAAGTGAGATCGTTCTGGACCGGCATGACATCGAACGGATCATCTACCGGATCAGCGAAGAGATGAGGAATTACCAGTTGTATCTGGAGAGACGGCTTGCTTCCAGGTAATCATGCAGTATGAATCCTCCGGGTTGAGGAAGCTATCGGTGAACCGGGGCGCCGCGCCAGCGGGCATCCGGTCTCGCCTAAGAGGTGAGTGACTTTGGAAAGCTATGGCAGCCGGCAGGTGGCTGGTGCGGCCGTGAGGATGGCAATCACCGAAACCAGGGAAGAGGAGAGCAAAAAAAAGCTGGAATTCCATGAGCTTGGCATCAAGACCGCCGCAGTCGACTGCGGCGGTGAGTACGTGGTCTCTCTCAAGAAGTTTATCGAGAGGGCGATCGTGGCTGCCAAAAGGGAGGGAGTGATCCGGGAAACGCACAGCGAGGAAGGGGCGATTGCTGGAGCGACCAGGGAAGCCCTGAGCCAGATTGGAATGAAGGCGGTTGGCTTCAATGTGGGTGGTAAAATCGGCATCGCCCGTTTTAGGGATCACATCAGCGTCGCTGTATTCTTTGGCTTTGGCCTGTTGCACCTGGATGACGTGGCCATCGGGCTGGGCCACCGGGCTGTCTCTTCGGCCCCGCTCCATCCCTCGGAGACGGCGACAGGCACTGTGGACCGCGCACGATAGCGTTATCATCGAGTTCGTAGTTGCAAACAACTCAAGTCTGCGTCAAGCATTGTGCATTTGTGTGGCCGGGCCACAATTGAGGCCACCCGTGTATGCATGCGGAACAATCAGGGTAAGGAGTTGAAGCGGTGGACGAGGCCAGGGTGCGGGGGATACGCGGCGCCGTCACGGTGACGGAGAACAGTCGGACGGCGATCATCACGGCCACGGAGCAACTGCTGACTTTAATGGTAGAAGAGAATGAGATCGGCAGCGAGGAGATCGTCAGCATCATCTTCTCCATGACCGCCGATCTCGACGCTGTCTTTCCGGCTGAGGCGGCGCGCCGGTTGGGGTGGAGCATGGCGCCCTTGATGTGCACGAAGGAGATCCCCGTGTCCGGCGCCATTGCAAAATGCATTCGGGTGTTGATGCATGCCTACACGAAAAGGAGCCAGTCCGAGGTGAGGCACGTTTACCTTGGAGAAGCTGCCGCTCTGAGACCGGATCTTGGCGCCGAAAATGCCTGAAAAAGCGCTTCAAACCCAAATCATATTGCGAGCAGGCGAAGCAGCAGTATTGACTGCTGGACATATGGCACGGCAAAGAATCATTTTTAACCTCGCCGCCTAATCAGTAGGAAATTGCATTTCCACTGATTGCTTGAACCTTGAAAACCATTGCTTATCTAGGCGGGGGACTCCAAGAACGATGTTAAAAAAGGGTTGACAGATCTTAATAGGGCTTGTATCATCTAGGCGTGTTAGTTTTAAATAACAAAGGGGAGTTGAGAAAGGATGCCGCCGAAGGTAGATCTTGGTAAGTGTACCGGTTGTGGAACGTGTGTAGACGTTTGTCCGAGTGAAGTGTTTGATATCGAGAACGAGAAGTCCAAGGTTGCCCGTCCGGATGATTGTACTGCTTGCGAGACCTGTGTAGAGGAGTGCCCGGAAGAGGCCATCGTCCTCGAGGAGTAGACCTGCATCTTGTATTGACAAGCCGGCGTATTAGACGCCGGTTTTTTGTTGTCTGCCGGTAATTGAACTATCAACCTTTGATCTTCGACCTCCAGTGACGGCTTTGCTCTGGTATGGGCGAATACCGGGAAGGCTGCCAGGTACGGCGCCTGGTCTTGTCGCTTTAACCACAGATGACTAACCCGCTCCTCCGCATCCAGGCCTACGGCCCGGACCGAAGAATGCGGAGTGCATGAAGCCAAGACCCAGTTGAAGCCGCAATGTGCGGCATGATCTGCGCGGGGTGTATTGTCACTGAGAGGAAATGTATGCTAGAATGACAGCATGCCGGAGTGGTAATTAAGCAAGGCAGGATGGTATTTCCGGCGGGTGAGGAGCAACTTTAACGGGCAGGACAGCAGGACGGCAGGACGGCAGTGAGGGGCGCTTAATCGGGGGTACTCCTGGCGCGAGTGCTCCTTTGCCTTCTTTATGCGCTGCTGAAGTCAACAAAAGGAGGTGGCCGCATTGGTTATCGTGATGGAAGCCTCGGCAACCGCAAGGGAGATCGAGGCGGTGCGCGACAAGCTGGTCAAGGAAGGTTTTTCAGTTCATCTGTCCCAGGGGGTAGCCAGGACTATCATCGGGGTGATCGGCGACCGGACGAGGGCGCTGGGCCTTTCCCTGGGCGCTTTGCCCGGGGTGGAGAAAGTGGTCCCCATTCTCAATCCCTTCAAGCTGGCCAGCCGCGATTTTCAGCGGGAGGACACCGAGGTCGCTGTTGGACCGTACACCATCGGGGGCAACGAGGTGCACATCATCGCCGGTCCCTGCGCTGTGGAGAGCCGTGAGCAGGTCCTGGAGACCGCCTTCGCAGTCAAGGAGGCCGGCGCCACGATGATGCGCGGGGGCGCCTACAAGCCCCGGACGTCTCCCTACTCTTTTCAGGGGCTTGAAGAAAAGGGGCTGGAATTGCTGGCCGAGGCCCGGTCGCAGACGGGCCTGCTGATCACGACGGAAGTCATGGACACGGGTTTTGTGCCGCTCGTCTCCCGGTATGCGGATATCCTCCAGATCGGGGCGCGCAATATGCAGAACTTCTTTCTATTGAGGGAAGTGGCGAAGATAGACAAGCCGGTGCTGCTGAAGCGGGGGCCCTCCGCCACCATCGAGGAGTGGCTGATGGCAGCCGAGTATATCATGTTAGGCGGGAATCACCGGATCATCATGTGCGAGCGGGGGATCAGAACCTTCGAGGGCTATACCAGGAATACCCTGGACCTGAGCGCGGTGGCGGTGATCAAGAGGCTCTCCCACCTGCCGGTGATCGTGGATCCCAGCCATGGCACCGGTAAATGGTGGCTGGTTCCGCCGATGGCCAGGGCGGCCATAGCAGCCGGCGCCGACGGCTTGATGGTGGAAGTGCATCCCAATCCCAGCGAGGCCCTCTCCGACGGCCAACAATCGCTGACGCCGGAAAACTTCCGATTGCTGGTTGCCGGGGTCAGAGACCTGTCCCGGGCGATCGGGCGGCGCCTGGCCGGGCGCCAGGAACCATCCTCCACATCCGCGCAAAGCGGAGAACATGAGAGCGGCGCGGGCGCGGACATGGCAACACTGGCGCAGGTTGCAGACGGAGAGTAGACGGATGCCGCAGACAAGGATCGCCATCATCGGCCTGGGGGTCATCGGAGGCTCCCTGGGCATGAGCCTCAAGTCCCTGGGTAAATACCACGTAGTGGGTATAGACCAGGATGAGCAGACACTGCTGATAGCCAAGGAGACCGGCGCCATCGACGAGGGCACGCCGGACTGCCGCCTGGGCGTCGCCGGCGCCAAGGTTGTCTTCCTGGCTGTCCCCGTCGCCAGCATCATGGAGATGGCCGCCAGGATCAGGGATTCGGTCCCTACTGATGCTGTCGTCACGGATGTGGGGAGCACCAAGGGACAGGTGGTGAATGCCCTCGAAGGCCTCTATCCAGGCCGTTTCGTCGGCGGGCATCCGATGACCGGCTCTGAATGCGCCGGCATCAGGGGCGCCGATCAGTACCTGTTCGAAAACGCCATTTATGTATTGACTCCCACAGAACGAACCAGCCCCCGGGCACTCGGCACAGTCGAGCAGTTGGTGCGGGAGATCGGCGCCAGCCCCATCTCCCTGTCGCCCCCGGAGCATGACCTGATAGTGGCTGCGGTAAGCCATCAACCCTTCCTGCTGGCGGTTGCCCTGATTAACCTGGCCTGTTCGCTGGAGCATGACCACCCGGCCGCCATGCTGCTGGCAGCCGGCGGTTTCAGGGATGTCACCCGGGTGGCCTCGGGAGACCCCTCCATGTGGATGGATATCTTCGCCAGCAACCGGGAGTTCATTCTGCAGACAAACAGGCAACTGCGCCTTCAGTTGTCGGAGCTGGAGCGGTGTCTCGTAAGCGGTGACACCGCCTCCCTTGCCGAACGGTTGGCAATGGCGCGCACCGGGCGCATGAAGATTCCTATTGCCCGCAGGGGGTTGCTCCCTATGCTATATGAGGTGCTGGTCACGGTGCCCGACCGTCCCGGGGCGATCGCCGGGATCGCGGTTGTCCTGGGCGAACATGGGATCAACATCGTGGATATCGAGATCATGAGGATCAGGGAGGGAGACGGGGGCACCCTCAGGCTGGCCTTCAGGACTGAAGAGGATGCGGAGGCGGCCGTATCCGCCCTGCGGAACTCGGGAATGGCGGCTAAAAGACGTTAACGGGGTGTAATTATGTCAAGTATTACTGTTAGGCCGGGTGCCCGGTTGGATGGCGAGTGCCGCCTCCCCGGCGACAAGTCGATCTCGCACCGGGCGGCCCTCCTGGGGGCGATCGCCGAAGGCACGACCGAGATCGAGAATTTCCTGTACGGGGCCGACTGCCTCAGCACGCTGCGCTGCCTGAAGTCCTTGGGAGTGGGCATCGAACAGGATGGCAGCCGGGTGCGGATCACCGGCCAGGGTCCGGCCGGCCTCGAAGAGCCCGGAGAGGTGCTGGACGCAGGGAATTCCGGCACTACCATGCGCCTGCTGCTGGGGATCTTGGCCGGGCAGGAATTCTTCTCGGTGATCACCGGTGACGACTCGCTCCGGGGGCGCCCCATGGGGCGCGTCGTCAAGCCACTGCTGCAGATGGGGGCGCAGATCTATGGACGCGCCTCCGGGCTCAAGGCCCCGCTGGCGGTGATCGGCCGGGCGAAGTTGGAACCGCTGGTCTACAGGCTGCCGGTTCCCAGCGCCCAGGTGAAATCAGCCCTGTTGCTGGCCGGACTCTACGCCCGCCGAGAGACCACGATCCTGCAGCCGGTGCCCTGCAGGGACCATACAGAACGCATGATGGTGGCCTTCGGGGCAAACCTGAGGGTCGATCCGGACTACACGGTTCACGTCAGCGGGGACAAGCCCTTGCGCGGGCAGCGGGTCGAGGTGCCCGGGGATATCTCCGCGGCCGCTTTTTTGATAGTGGCCGCCACCCTGTTGCCCGGCAGCGACATTCTGATCAGGAGGGTGGGGATCAACCCGACCCGGTCCGGGGTGCTGGAAGCCCTGAACCTGATGGGGGCGGACATCACCCCGTGCAACGAACACTGTACGGGCGGGGAGCCGGTTGCCGATTTGCGTGTGCGTTCTGCCCGCCTGCGGGGGGTGGAGATCGGCGGAGCGCTGATCCCGAAGTTGATCGACGAGATCCCGATTCTTGCCGTAGCAGCCATGGCGGCTGAAGGGGTCACGGTGATCACCGATGCCGCCGAACTGCGGGTGAAGGAGACCGACCGCATCGAGTCGGTCGCCTGTGAACTGCGGAAAATGGGGGCCGACCTGGACACCCTGCCGGATGGCTTCACCATACGCGGCGGCAAGCCTCTCCAGGGAGCGTCAACGAGTTCCTGGAATGATCACCGGCTGGCCATGTCCCTGGTGGTGGCTGGATTGGCAACCGGGTCTGGCGCCACAGTAGTCGGGGATGCAGACTGCATCGACGTCTCCTTTCCCGGTTTTGCCGAACTGTTGGACGGTCTGGGTGCCGGGGTGGAAGTATTGTCAGACTGATCGCCGGCTGATTTGAGCCATGCCTATCCATGTTGTCACGGAGCCTTTATATTCAAACGAAGCGAAGCGAAGTTTTGTACTCCGCATTCTTTCAGGCTGGGCGTTAGCCCGGATGCGGAGGAGGTGGGGGACATATCAGGCGAAGTTATACAGCTGGTAAATCAGGCCGGCTCCCTGCTCCAGGCTTCTCTGGTCAGCACCGGCAACTTGTGCTAGAATGATGGCGGGAGTGATGACCTGTTGTCCCGTTTACTGAATATTGCCATCGACGGCCCTGCCGGTTCCGGGAAAAGCACAGTCGCCAGGCTGACTGCCCGGAGGCTGGGTTATCTGTATGTGGACACCGGGGCGATGTACCGCGCCGTCACCCACCTTGCCCTGAAGGCTGATGTTGACCTGGATGATCAGGATGCCCTGGGGTTGCTGGCGGAAACTACGAAATTCTCAATCGTGCATTTTTACAGCACCGGCGAGACGGCGCTGTGGTGCAACGGCGCCGATGTCACCCCCTACCTGCGTAACTGGGATGTGACCAGGGAGGTGGCGGGTGTGGCCGCGGCGCCCGCAGTGCGCCATTATCTCGTCAGAAGCCAGCGGCTGATTGCGCGTGGCGGCGGCGTGGTCATGGAAGGGCGGGACATTGGAACAGTCGTTCTTCCGGATGCGGAGTTCAAGTTCTTTCTGACCGCCGACCTGGATACCAGGATCAGGCGGAGAATGCTGGAGATGAACGGCGGCGGGCAGGCGGTCGAACCTGATGAACTGCGTCGCCAGTTGATTTACAGGGATGAGATGGATTTGAAGAGGACGATCGGCCCCTTAAAGACGGCACCCGATGCCGTGGTGATCGAGGGCACCGCTTTAACCGCGGACGAGATCGTGGAGCGCATCATATCCCTTTGTCACACAGTAACCCGCTCTAATCCTCCCAGCTTTCTTGAAGCGGCGGAATAAGAGCGGTTAAGTGTCCGATAACGATTTCCTTCGCATCCAGGCCTACGGCCTGGACCGAAGAATGCGGAGCGCATAAGCTTCAGTGGGAAAAACCCCTCCCACTGAAGCTAAGAACTCTGTTGATGGGGGGAGAGTCGCCTGATTTATTACCGGATTGGTCGTGCCTTCTGCCGTTTTCTGGTCTTTTATGTCTGGCGCTGGAAGGTCGAGGGACTGGAGCACGTCCCGCCCGAGGGGCCGGTGATCCTGGTCTCCAACCATGTCAGTTACTGGGATCCTGTTCTGATCGGTTCTGCCCTGACCAGGCAGGTATTTTTTATGGCCAAGAAGGAGCTTTTTTCGATTCCGGTGCTGGGTCTTTCTCTAAAATGCTGGGGCGTATTTCCCGTGGACCGCAGCCGTCCGGACCGCGGCGCCATCAAGCGGGGGTTGGAGTTGCTGAAACAGGGGCAGGTGATTGCTGTCTTTCCCGAAGGGACCCGCAGCAAGACCGGGGCATTGCTGCCTCCCAACACCGGAGTGGCTTACTTCGCCACCAAAACCGGGGCGCCTGTTTGCCCCACCGCCGTCATCGCGGTCAAAGGGTCATCCTGGGGTCTGTGGCGGAGATATTCGCTGCGCTTCGGCCAGAGTATCACTTTTTCCGGTGACCGGAAACAGGATCTGGACGCGGTGGCCGGCCAGATGATGCAGAAAATTCAGGAATTATTGACCGGCAGCGCTTTGTAGCAGGAGTCTTGCTTTTTATGACGAAAAATCTATAATTGATACACCTAATGCGCCGCAATTGGGGACATCCCAGGCGAAGTTATGAGCGGCGTGTGGTATAATTGAATGTCAAGGAAATGATGGATGAACAGGCTCGTGTTATTGAACAGGGTACCAGAGGGAGTGATTTACCCGCTTGAGAGTGAGGCGCGCTAAATCGGCAGGATTCTGTTTCGGTGTCCGCAAGGCACTGGAGCATGCCGGGAAAGCCGTGGCAGCTTATGGAGATGTATGCTCCCTGGGTGAGCTGATCCATAACCCCGATGTGGTGGCTGACCTGTGCCAAAAAGGTATCAATGTCATTGAGGACCTCAGCGAGGCCAGGGGAAGGCCGGTGTTGATCAGGTCGCATGGGGTGGCCCCGGATGTTTTCCAGTCAGCCCGGGAGCAGGGAATAATAATCATCGACGCTACGTGCCCATTTGTGAGAAGGGTGCAGGAGCAGGCTGAAGATCTGACGCGGCAAGGCTACCAGGTGGTGGTGATCGGTTCGGCCGAGCACCCCGAAGTGAGGGGCATCCTGGGGTGGACCGGACACAAGGGGTTTGTGATTCAAGAACGGCAAGATATCGACCGCCTGCCGCCCTCCCCGAAACTGGGCGTCCTGTCCCAGACCACCCAGGCCAGGGAATGGTTTTACTCGATTGCCAGGGAATTGGTCAGCAGGGCGCGGGAGGTCAGGATCTGCGATACAATCTGCAGGGCAAGCCTGGCCAGGCAAGAGGAAGCGATAGCCATTGCCTCGCAGGTGTCGATGATGGTAGTGATCGGCGGCAGGAACAGCGCAAATACCTGTAAGCTGGCGGAGATCTGCCGGCGCCGCGTTCCCACTGTTCATATCGAGAATGCTGCAGAATTGGAACCGGCCCTGTTTAAGGGCATGGACTTAGTCGGGGTAACCGCTGGGGCTTCCACCCCAGATTGGATAATTGAGGAGGTCGTTGGAGGCATGTCTATGTTTGACGAGGACCCGGAAACAACACAAGCAAGTCCGCAGGAGTCAACACCGGAAGTTTTGCCGGAGGCCGCTCCACAGGATGAGGCAACCAGCCTGCCGGAAGCCGGCGCCTTGCCGGAGCAGGAGCCGGCTGTGATGCAGAAGGACGAGGCCAATAACCTGCCGGAAAATGCTGCCCCACCGGAGCAGGAGCCGGCTGTGATGTTGCAGGGCGAGATGACGGCGGTGCCTGAAAATGCTGCCCCACCGGAGCAGGCTGCGGACGTTACGCTGCAGGACGAGGCCAAGGCCCTGCCGGAAACTGCTGTCCCACCGGAGCAGGAGCCGGCTGTGTTGCAGAAGGACGAGGCCAATGCCCTGCCGGAAACCGTCGCCCTACCGGAGCAGGCTGCGGACGTTACGCTGCAGGACGAGGCCAAGGCCCTGCCGGAAACTGCTGTCCCACCGGAGCAGGAGCCGGCTGTGTTGCAGAAGGACGAGGCCAATGCCCTGCCGGAAACCGTCGCCCCACCGGAGCAGGAGGCGACCGGTACGCAGAAGGACGAGGCAGCCACCCTGCCGGAAACTGCTGCCCCACCGGAGCAGGCTGCGGACGAGATGCAGCCAGAGCCGGATGGCGCCGCGTCCATCGGAGGCGGCGCAGAGCCGGGACAGGAAGAGATGATGAACCTCGATTTTGTCGGGACACCGCGCCAGATACAGCAGGGCGATGTGATCAGCGGCACTGTTGTTCAGGTGCGTGACGATGAGGTCCTAATAGATATCGGTGGCAAGTCCGAGGGTATAATTCCGCGCCAGGAACTGGCTTTAAAGAGTGTCGACAATCCCCATGACGTGGTCAAGGAGGGCGACACAATCGATGTTTTTGTGCTGCGGGTGGACAATGACGAGGGGCACCTGATCCTCTCCAAGAAAAGAGCGGACCGCTCAAGGGCGCTGCAGCAGGTGGAGCTGGCCCTGGATACCAAAGAGGAGATGGTAGGCGAAGTCCTGAAGGTGGTCAAAGGTGGTTTGCTCGTGGACGTTATGGGCATGCGGGGCTTTGTGCCGGCGTCATTGGTGGAAAGAGGCTATGTGGGCGACCTGGACAAATACGTGGGCAAGACGCTGCGCCTGCGGGTGATCGAGTTTGATAAGAACCGGGGCAAAGTCGTGCTATCCCAGAAGGCGATCCTCCAGGAAGAGTATCTCCATGCCCAAAAAGATCTCTGGGAGACGATCCAGCCCAGCGAGATTAGAAGGGGCACGGTGCGGCACCTGACCAGTTTTGGCGCTTTTGTGGATTTAGGCGGTGTGGATGGCCTGCTGCACATCTCCGAACTGTCCTGGGGCCGGGTCAAGCATCCCTCGGAAGCGGTTCAGGAGGGCGATGAGTTGGATGTCTACGTGATCTCCGTCGACAGGGACAACAAGCGGATCTCCCTCAGCCTCAAGCAGGCCCAGGCAAATCCCTGGAAGACCGTTGACGAGCGCTACCAGGTTGGCCAGATCGTTAAGGGCGTCATTGTCAGGATAGTTTCTTTCGGGGCCTTCGTGGAGATCGAACCCGGAGTCGAGGGTCTGGTGCATATATCAAGGCTGGCCGACTTCCGGGTAGCCAAGCCGGAAGATGTGATCTCCAACGGGCAGGAAGTTGATGTGAAGGTCCTGGATATCAACAAGCAGGACCAGAGGATCAGCCTGAGCATCAAGGATGCCATGAGGGGAGAGGGCAAGCCCAGGCGGCCGGACCGGGAACCAGAGAACGATAGAGAGGCCGTCGCCGGTGATGACCAGGAACTGTCGCAGAACCTGGGCGAGATGATCGGGGTGCTGCAGAGACAGTCCGAGACATAATGAATGAAAGTAAGGCTCCATGACGCCTGCGGCGTCACTGGCAGAGATACGAAACGGAGTCTGGGACAGAGAACCGTCCCCTGACTCGCTGGCTTAACCGCCTCTGGGGGCGGCGCCTGGATACTCCACCGAGGGAGCCGGGCTCGCCCTTGCAGGAGAGGACCGGTTAGCCGGGCAACCTCTTTGTAAAAAAGATGGTGGGTTTTGAGTTGTTGCTCAGCACTCAGCACTTAAGAAGGTGAGGGGAAAGGGTATGCCGATGTATACCTTCAACTGCGGTCACTGCCATGAGGAGTTTACCAAGCTGGTCGCTGTAGACTGCAAGGATCAGGTAACCTGCCCCCGCTGCGGCGGCAGGGACCTGAAGCAGTTGTTTCGCAGCTTCAATTACGTCAGGATCACCCAGAAATACAACCCGGAATGCCGCAATGCCCTGAACTGCGTTAGTGCCAAGCGGTTTGGCTGCGGCAAGTACGCCAAGGATCCGGTGCCGCTTATCAGTGATTAAGTGATGCGTATGCTGGACAGCCCAGCATGGGGCAAGATCGAGATGTGCGACGGTATATTTGAAACCTGCGTTCGCCCGAAATGATATCAGAAAGGTGGCAGCCACCACGTGCTGGACGCAGCGGCAATAATCCTGGCCGGCGGAAAAAGCTCCCGCTTCTACGGGAACAAGGCCCTGGCGGAGATATCATCCCAGAGGCTGATCGACAGGGTAGCGCATAAACTGAAAAATATTTTCCCCCTGCTGATCCTGGTGACCAATGCCCCGGAGGAATATCGGGGGCTGGCAATGGATGTCATCAGCGATCTGGTCCCGGGAAGGGGGCCGCTCTCCGGCATCCATGCCGGCCTGGTGGCCTCGCCCTACAGCCTGAATTATGTGGCCGGCTGCGATATGCCCTTTATAAGCGGCGAACTGGGAGCTTACCTGGTGGGGCGGGCAGGCCCGGAGGATGATGCGGTCGTACCCTTTGTCAACGGTTATGTGGAGCCGTTGTCGGCTGTCTACCGGAAAACCTGCATCCCTCTCGTCGAGGCCCTGTTGTTCGCGAAAAAGCCCAAGGTGGCTGCTTTATACGATCAGGCCAGGGTGAAGTATGTCCGGGAGGAAGAGATCGTGATCTTTGGGGGCGCCGGCTGCTTCTTTAACATCAATACCAGGGAGGATTTGAATAAGGCCTTGGAAATAGTCCCGAAGCATAACTGAGTCAGGGAACCGTTCCCTGACTCCCTTACTAATTTTCAAGACAGGCTATGGCGCCGCCTCCGGTGGCGTCATTTCTTGTTCAGGCCGGCCAGGCGAGAGCGAATTCGCATGGCCTGACTTGCTGGCGGGCAGGTTCCAGCCAGGCGCCCATGTAATGGTGCACCCAAAGGATGCCTTAGACTAAAGCCGCATTACTCTTTAGCCGAGATAGCAGATAATTTCTGGCTGTTCCAGGTTGCAGCCGGTTTTTTTATTGCCCTGGGCAGGCGCATTGTTTCTCATTGAAAGTGACAGACTAAAACAGAAAAAGGGATGAGAGCGAACTCCCCGGCCGGATCAGGCCCCAGAGTTGATGCCTAGAAAGGGGGAAACCGAATTGCGAATTCCCATTGGTATGATCGTCTTGCTGGTTGTTTCTGTTTTAGTCTATTTTGGGGTTGCCCATCGCGTGCTCGACCGTTTGCGACTGACGGACAAGGCTGCCCTCGCCATGATCGCCGCCCTGATCGTCGGGGGGTTTATCAATATCCCCTTGCCGGCCGGGTACCGCATGGAAGCATCCTTGAACATCGGGGGTGCTGTAGTACCCTTAATCCTGGCGGGCTATCTGTTTGTCCAGACTTCGACTCAAGAAAAATTAAGGGCTATTGCCGGAGCGGTGGTAACAGGTATGGCAGTTTACCTGACCGGCATCCTGTGGGGCGCCGAACCGGGAACGATGATGGCGGACCCTCTGTATGTGTACCCGGTGGTGGCCGGTGTAGTTGCCTACCTGATCGGACGCTCGCGGCGCGGCGCTTTCATTGCTGCTGTGCTTGGAATACTCGCCGTCGACGTGATTACCTACGTCCAGTTGGTCTCCACAAAGACTCCCGGAGCAGTGTCTATCGGTGGCGGCGGCGCCTTCGATGCGGTGGTCATCTCCGGCCTGCTGGCAGTGCTGCTGGCGGAGTTCATCGGGGAGTCCAGGGAATGGCTGCAGGGTGGCGCCAGCGTGGAGAACAAGGCGCCGGCCCTCTTGAAGCGGTTGCGCCCGGTTTCAACTGAGGGAGGCAAGAGGCCGGAGAAGGAGGATGATGATCATGCGTCAGTGGACAAGTAGGCTGCTGGTCATAATAATGGCGGCGGCGATACTGGGATGCGCCGGATTGCTTGCCGCCGGAGCGCCCGGATTCTCCCAGCCGGGAAGCGACGCCGAGAGGTATAACCTGGAGCGGACTGACGGCAAGTACTATACAATCGTCGACGAACGGGGCAAGCCGCTGGATTACACGGCGCACATCCTCTTTCCCGGGGATGAGTTTATCACCGCCAACAACCTGCGCTACTGGATCAGCGAAATCAAGGGGGATATTGCCACCGCCCGGTTGATGGGCCAGGAAGCAGCCGTAGCCGTTGTCCCGGGCTCGCGGCCGGAGACCGTTGCCGGCGCTGCCGGGCAGGCCGTGGCCGGACAACAGGAGATTGCCATCTATCACACCCACAGCGATGAATCCTACATCCCTACCGAAGGGACCTCGAGCGTATACGCCCACGGGGGAGTGTTCGGGGTTGGTAATGCTTTCGCAGCCAAGCTCCAGAGCCTTGGCTTCAAGGTCCTGCACAGCACGCGTTCCCACGACCCGCACGATGCCAACGCCTATGCCCGGTCGCGGCGCACTGCCGTGGAGATGCTCAAGACGCAGCCGGCTGCCCTGTTTGACCTCCACCGGGACTCTGCCCCCCCCAATGCTTATACAGCCGCTTATACAGCCGGTGTCAACAGCCAGCCGGTCACCAAGCTGGGGTTCGTGGTGGGGAATGGCAACCCTCATGCCAGCGCCAACCTGCAGTTTGCCAAGGAACTCAAGGCGGCGGAGGACAAACTGCATCCCGGCGTGGTCCAGGGAATCCTGATGACCAAGGGCAACTTCAATCAGGACCTGTCATCCAGGGCGCTGTTGATCGAGGTGGGGGCCGACACCAACAGCCAGCAAGCGGCAGAAAACAGCGCAGCCATGTTTGCGGATGCCCTGCCCCAGGTGTTGGGCAGCGCTGCCGGCAGCCCCAGCGTGGAATGGCCACTTACCGGCGCCAACGGCGCTAACTGGACCGCTGTCCTGTGGATTGGAGTGATCGTGGTCGCCGCCCTGGTGGTGTTCCTGTATATCAATGCCGGAAGCTGGCAGGGTGTCTGGGACCAGTTGCGCCGCTTCTTTGGCAGCGAATTCGGCAACCGGCTCAAGGACAAGAATAAATAGCGGCGGATATGACGGCATTGGGCAATACCAATGACAACTGGATCGACCCTCGAATCGAGAACACCGTGCTTGGGGGAGTGGTAGTTGGAGGAGCGGTTCGTGATCTTTCATTGTTATGGCGGCGCCCATTCGTCGGTTACTTCGTCGGGGATCTATCTGGGCCTCCTGCCTCGCGACCGGGTGCCGGACACTGCCGAAATCCTGCAGGTACCCCATTACGACGGGGATGAACCGATCGCCTATGGGCACTTCCGGTTTGTAGGGCGTGACCAGGCCGGCCGGGTGGTGTATGTCCTGGGCAAGAGGAGGCTGGGGCCGCATATCAACCGTTTGCTGATCGTTGTTGCCGGCATCTTTGGTCGTGCCGGCAATATCTTTTCGGTGGATACCACAGCCCCCGTCAATGTC
>Ga0224558_1001067_pt1 | contig 30123 bp, 27 predicted proteins | sample 714S32024metaG_FD_180682 | JGI IMG/M metagenome (GOLD analysis project Ga0224558, IMG submission 180682) | Peat soil microbial communities from Stordalen Mire, Sweden - 717 S3 20-24 | ecosystem: Environmental > Terrestrial > Soil > Wetlands > Peat | place: Sweden: Norrbotten County, Stordalen... | reverse complement strand
GCGAATTCAGCCCCTTGCTCGACCAGGCGAATCGCTTCCAGGACTTTAGCGCGCTCATGGACTCCGGCATCATCCAGCGGGTTCGAGAGTTGAAAGCTGCGCTCGGCGAATCGATCTATCATCCCGGAGTGCTGGCCACGCTCGCGCCGTACAATGCCGCCTTCGGCGACCGTTTCCATGCGCTGTTCGCCAACACCGCGCAAGAGATCAAGGAATACGCCAACCGCCTTGAAGAACTCGGCGGAAGCATCCTCAGTACCGTCGACGGCGTCGAAGTCACCGTGGAGCATGTCGCCGCCCTGAACCAGGAGACTCTGCTGAAAGTCGACTACAGCGCGGCCCTGGAGAAATTCCGCCGTGTCTCCCGCCTGAAAAAAGAGTTGGAACGCAGGCCGCCAATAAGGGGCGTTAAGCCAGACCCCACGCCTTCCGCGCACGCAGTGGGAACTGGCGGCGCGGCTGCTGCTGCTCCGGCACTCGCTTTCAAGTATGTTCCCGCCGCTATCACACCGCAGGCGCTCTCAGTCGAAGAAGCCAAGATGCGGAGGGTGGAAGAATCTATCCGCGTCTTCGTGCGCGTTGCCGATCCCAAGTTCCGCCAGATCGTGCCCATGCGCTATTTCAACCTGATGCTCAGTCCCGCCGAGATTGAGGCCTACACCGCCGACTATCTAGAACAAGCAGGGCCGCGGGCGGACGCTGCCCGAATGCTGCTGCGCGTCGTCGCTGTAACTGCGCGCCTCACCACCGAGATGGAGGAACTCAAGCGCTCGCGGAATTCCCGCTCGGTCTGGAAGCTGCACGCCGATTCCCTGGTCGTCCTCATCGACCTCGCCAAACGCCTCGCCGCCGCCGTAGACCGGCTCGCCTTGGACATCGCCAGGCAGTCCATTGGCCAGCAACCGGAGACGCGGTTAAACAGTGAGCCTCTCCGCAGCTCACTGGAAAAGCTGCGAGAGCGCGCCGCCGAGGCTGCAAAGCTCCTCGCCGAGGCGTAATCACCCAACAAAAAAAGGACGGGCTGTTCATTCGTCCCTTATTCTTGAACCCAGTTCAAAGCCGCCGCTAGCGCCTAGCAGGCTTCGGATAACGTCAGACTGCGGGCGTTGGTCGACGGGTCAGTTGGGCGAGCGGTTACTTGGGGAGGGTGAAGGTCAGGGTTACATCCGTCTGGAACTGGGAGGGGTGGTCGTGGCGGCGGTAGGGTCGGTAGCGCCAGTTGCGGACGGCTTCGGCGGCGGCGGCGGCTAGGAGGGGATCTCCGCTGAGCGTGCGGATGGAAAAGACGGAACCGTCTTCGGCAACTTCGACTTCGAGGATTACTTTGCCAGAGCGGTGGGCGGCGAGGGCGTCGGGAGGATACTCGGGCTCGGTACGGCTGAGGAGGCGGGTTGCGGCTTCCTCGGAGTCTAGCCTGACGCTTTGGGTTGGGGCGATCTTGGTTCCGGTGATCTTGGTCGTGGACGATGCTTCTACTATGGAATCGCTGTCTCGCTTGGTGGAATTGGGCTTGGTGGAATCGGGCTTCATGCGGAAGATGATTTTGCCTTTTTCGTAGACAACTAATTCATCCGCAGCGGGAGCGGCGGTGGATTTTGCCGGCGCTGTTGTCTTTGACTTTGTAGGGGTGGATTTCGCTGGCGCAGCTGGCTCTGATCTTGTCCCAGTGGATTCTGCCGCTTCGGCTGATTTTATTGGCTCGGTCGGGATGGATTGAGAGATCTGGGCATGAGATGCGGCCGGGCGGAGCCATCCGATGCGGGAACCGATTAGGAAGCTGACGGCAATGGTGACGAGAATGGCTAGAGCCCCCAGCACGAGCGTCCAGGCTTCGTAAGGAGGGCGGCGATCGGGCAAAGGGCTGGCCGCAGTGAGCTCTGACGGGATGAACGCGAGCGGAACAAGCTCGGGCCGGCCGACTGCGGCGATGGGCCGGTGCTGACCGAGTTCGATGGCGGCGTGGCGAATGCGGGCGCACTCCTCGGCGAAACCTTCGAGCAGTTTCTGGTCGGACTGGGAAAAGGCGCCGGGAGAGGGAGAGAAGACTTCGAGGATTCCGGTGAATTGCGCGTTCTTGTCGTCACTGTCGAAGACGGGAACGATGAGGATGGAGCGGACCCCGAGGCGGCGGCAGAGGGCGGGGTCGACGCGGGGGTCGAACTCGGTATCGACGGAAAGCTGGGGCTGACGGGTTTCGAGACAGGCGCCGGAGAGACCGTCGCGGGTGTTGAGGGCGACGCCGAGATCCGGGGCGAGAGGTCCGGTGGCGACGCGGCAGACCATTTCGTCGCCGCGGGCGAGAGCCAGGACGGCGGAGTTGGCGTGGGTGGCTTCGGCGGCGCGGACTACTAGTTCGTTGAGGACTAAATCGAGAGCGACGTCGGGCGGTAAACCGGCGATGAGGCGCTGCTCGAGGGCACCAGTTGGGTCATCGGGCGAGTCGTCGGGGCGGAACTCGGACCTCGACATAGATTGCGGGAACATAGTTTGTTCCGGCAGCCTGCTGCGATGTTAGGGGAAAGCAGGCTCTGAGGTGAGTTTCCCGCTAAACGGGGAGGAAGTCAATTGGCGAGGAGATTTGGTAATCGGGTAATTTTGTAATTTGGGGCGCGGAGCTATCCGCCCACTCGCGTGGCGCTACGGGCCGAAAGACTGAATACAACAGAGGACTCGGGGGAGTTAGATCGGTTTCGCGGGATGACATTAGGTTCGGCGCACGCGGGTGACGCGGGCGGGGTCGCCCGCGTCCACACTTGCAGCTATTGCCCGGTTTCAGTGAAGACGGCGGGGTTGACTCCGGTGGTGATGGCGCTGGGCGCCACGGAGTACTCGACGATGTTGACGTTCTTGAAGCCGACGGAACTGGCGGTGACAGTAACTTTGGCGACGGTGGCCGGCAACTGTAGGGTAGTGCTAGCCAAGCCTTTGGCGTTGGTGACCATGGAAGACGGGTTGGGAACGCCACCATTGTTGGCGGTGAAGTTGATGGTGACACCGGGTACGCCGTTCCCGTAGGTGTCTCGGGCCTGCGCGACGATAGGGTTGGGGAGGATGGAACCTTCGGTACCGGTCTGCTTCGCTCCACTGAAGTAAATGATTTTAATGGGGGCGCCGGCAGCAGCGGTAGCCGTGGTGGTGGCAGTACCGAAGCCAGTCCCGGACATCGTCAGGGTGTAGGTACCAGATTTTTGCGGAACGGTATAGGTGATGGAAGCGTTGCCGTTGGCGTCGGTGGTGACGGAACCGGTGCCAGGGCCGGAGGAGGGAGAGAATACGCCGCCTTTGCCGCCATCGCTGAAGTTGACGGTGGCGCCGACGTCGGGTTGTCCGTTATATGGATTGACGATATGGATCTTGATGGGATTGGGTAGCGTGGTGCCGACGGTAGCAGTCTGGGCGTTGCCTAGGGTAACGGTAACGACAGGAAAGAGTCCGTAAGCTTCGAGACTAGTTCGCGTGCCGATAAAGAGCTTACCGTCGGCGACGGTCTGAGTGACAAAATGGCCGACGGGCGGAAACACGTCGCGCTTGTTGAGGGCTTGAATCGTGGTATAGAGCAGTTCGAGAGGAGAGTACTGGTTCTGGCAAGTGCCTGGTGGTGCGCTCGCGGTACAAGCGTTAAAGGCGAGAAGTTCGCCACCGCTGATCACCCACACAATTCCGTTGGTGTTCCCATTGGCGGAAATGGATGGGGAGTGGCTGCCGACATATTTCTGGGCAGTCATAGCGGGAGTGCCGAGCGTTCCGCCGGACACCGGATAAGCCAATACCGGAGAGGCATCGGGTGCGAAGTAAACGGTCTCGTTCCAGTAGGCGGCAGAACCGAACTGGACGTCGTAGTGACTTTCCGGGTTGGCACTTTTTTCGAGGAGAGGAAATTCCTGGACTACCTGAGGATCGGTCGGCCCTCCTGGGGCATACATCCCCAAGTCGTCGCGATCGAGAACGTAGACCCAGCCCTGCTTGCCGCTGGCGACAAGTTCATGGGGGGTGAGACTGTCGTCTTGATCGGGGAGGATGAGAACCCCTGTGGAACTCAAGTCAAGATCGTTGGTGTTGAGGTAGGCCACGGTCCAAGGGGTGAAATAACTGGCAACTGTGAGATCGGGGGCAAGCTTCACCACGCTGTTGCAGTAAGTCTGGCCACCGGTTGGGACATCATAGTGGGTCGCGCCGGCGACTTCGGCGGTCTCAAAGAAAATGTTACCGGCTTCATCGGCGGCAAGACCGGTGCCGGCCTGCCAGATGGAAGTGAATCCCCAATCGGGCGACGTGTTGAAGACCGCGAGTGGCGCCAGATACTCAGGACTCCCCATAGGAGCGCTTGCGTTGTAGGAAAGGACCCAGCCGCTGTTTTCGTCGTTGCAGCCGTTCGAGCCGAAGCCCATGTAAAGGACGCCGTTGAGCAACAAGAGGCCGGGGCGGTTTTTCTGGTGAAGGCTGTTGAAAACGGTGACGTGTCCCTTATTGCTGGTGCTTTGGGCGGCGATTTGGACGGGGCTGCCCAGTCGCTCATTGCCGCTGGTGATGTCGAGCGCGTGGATATGGTGACGGACGGTGCCGTTCAGAGCAGTCTTGGCCACCAGATACATGGTATTGGTGGTGGGATCGATGACGGGAGCTCCAATGATGCCTTCCTCGTCGAAACCGTTTCCGAGACCGCAGGGCAAAGTCTTGTCGCTGACAGTGGCGGGAGTGGCACCGTCCTTGAGCATGCTCGCATACCAGAGCTGGGCGCCGGTGTCGGCGTCAATGGCGTAGACCGAATCCGCCATGGTGACGACGTAGACGACGTTGTGTAGGGTTCCCTTCCCCAAAATATTCACGTTGGGCATGTAGAGAGGCTGGGCCATCACGTCGGCGTTCGGGGACGCAGCTACGCCAGGGTCGACGGGAAAGCTGAAGAGGTGGCCGAAGCTGTTCTTGTTGACGTTGGCGGGGGTGAGTAGAGTTTCGTAGGTATTCGCGCCGTCGCGGGCGCTATCAAAGCGGCTGGTCGGAAAAGGCTGCTGCGCGAACGAAAGCGACAGCAAGACAATACAGACGACGAGCAGAGTCAGGCAAAGATTGCGGGCAGGCGACGCACTGAACATCGATTGATGAATGCTCCGGGAAGCCGCGCCCGAACGGATGTTACCAATATGGCGTGACAACAAATGGCGCATAGCCTTTTTTCCTCGAAATACGGCAGGCTGGTTTTAGCCTGGCAAAAAGCACTTGGAACACCGGGAAGGGCTTACTGCAAAAAGTGAGCACTTAGCGGAAACTGTAACAATTATGCGCCTTTTATACAGCTGAAGGCGGGGAATCACAATCCAGATTTTTGGGCAGGTGCAAAGCCTTGCACATTTTGCACCTTTTTCTTCAGGAAGAACTAGCGGGTTCATGCACGTTGCGGCGCGGCTGAAAGAGGCTTCGGAAAAAGGCGGGTGTCGATGCCGAGTGCCCCAGTCTACATGCGGCGGTTCCACGAACGAGTCTACTTTCGTTCTTAGCATCGCCGTTGGCCCGTTACGTCTAAGGTCGGGGTCGCACTTTTCAGCGTTTTGCAGACACGCATCCCCGTACATCAAACAGCGCTTCCATCCCACACGACGAATGGAAACATTCCACGCCCGCCGTGTGCCAGTACCCGCAGAAGTTGTTACCCGCAGCTGCAGTGGATCGAGCGCCACTGCTGGACGCCGGCCGCGGTCATGCCCGAACGTTAAATCACCTATGCCAACTTATCCGCTCTGTCACGATGATTGTCCCTCACAACGATCGGCAACTGGAAGAACTCGCTTGCGAAACTCTTTGCACCATTCCATACAACTTTTCGGAAGCTTCCGGGTTCAATAGTATGTAGGAGTGTGATTGTCAGGAGGAGATCTTGAAAGTATCGCGCTTGTTTGGTAAAGCAATCGGTTCCGGGTTGGCGGCGAGAGCCGTTCTTTTATCCGTTTTGATTGGCGCAGCGGCATTGGCTTGCGCCCAGAGTGGCGCCATGACACCTTATCAGGGCGAATCGGACGGGGTCAGCGCCGGTGGAAAATGGCTGGAGTTTCACTCCACCGACAAGATGACGGGCGCGAAGAAAGTGCGCTTTGAAATCCAGTCGGACAACTATTTTCGTGAAGACCCGGAGTACAAGCCCAGAGTGGATCTGTTTTGCGATGACGGCAAGCTGAAGCTGGGCGACTTCAATCCCGGAGTCAGACTGGCTCCGCCGAACCGCCCCGGCTTCTGGGGACAGCCCCAGTTGGAAGTTATGGTTCGTGTCGATGACGCGCACTACTTCAAGGGCTGGAACTGGATGCGCGGCCACTTCCTTTCCATGGACAAAGGCACCGTTCGGGGCATGATCGGCGCCAAGATCTTCAAGGTGGAGCTTCCCACGAGAAGCGGCCGGCAGATCGCGGAGTTTTCTCCCGGCGGACTGAATCTGGATCGCATCAAACAAGCCTGCGATCTGACGCCGAAGAAGCCGAGCACGGACTAGCGCTGTCGTCCAGGACTTCGCAAGGCCTTCAAGGAGGCGCAGCGTAGGTGAAGAAAACATTTGCAACTGTCCTCGCGCTTGCGTTATTTGGGGTGGCACGGCCTTTATGGGCCCATGAGCAAGCCCCGAAACTTGAGGCGTATGGCGGGTACTACTACGCGCGCTTTAATGTAAATGCCGTGCCGCCGGCGGCGCACCCGGGGAAACATTCAACGGCAACGGCGGGGGTGGCCAGCTCGAGTACAACGCTAACAACTGGCTCGGTGTAGTGGGAGATATGGCCGGCTATGGTGCGACCGCCACCACAAACGGCGCCTTGGTCGGAGGAGCGTTTACCTATCTTTTTGGACCCAGAGTGAATTTCAGGCACGGCAAAGTTACGCCGTTCGCTCAGACCCTCTTCGGAGGCATTTGGACAACCGACGGGATTGGCCATTCGGGGCCCGAAAATAATTTTGCGATGACGGCGGGCGGCGGTATTGATTTCAAAGTGTCCAAGCACGTCTCCGTTCGCCCCGTACAAGCCGAGTACTTCATGACCAAAATCCCCGATAGTCTCAACAACCGCCAGAACAATTTGCGGGTTGGCGCCGGAATTGTTTTACGGCTGGGCCGAGAGTAGGTCGAGCGCAATTAGACCCCCGCTCCTGCATCCCCAGCCATTCCCGCGAATCCAATCGTGATATCGTTGGACTCGCATCGGGAGGCGCATGAAGATTGGCATCACCTGTTATCCAACCTACGGCGGCAGCGGGGTTGTCGCCACCGAACTGGGGCTTGAACTCGCGCGCCGGGACCACGAGATTCATTTCATCTCCTACTCGCAACCCATTCGTCTGACCGGGCCGGAACCTAACATTCATTATCATGAGGTCGAGGTCACACGCTATCCGCTGTTTGAATATCCTCCGTACGATCTGGCGCTGGCGACGCGGATGGCCGAGGTGTCGCAGCTCTATGAACTCGATTTGCTGCATGTGCACTATGCGATCCCGCATTCGGTGAGTGCGATGCTGGCCAAGCAGATGCTGGCGGCAACTCCGCCGCGGAAGCATCTGCCATTTGTCACGACCCTGCACGGAACCGACATCACTCTGGTCGGGCTCGACCGCTCGTATCTTCCGATTACGCGTTTTTCCATTGAGCAGAGCGACGGGGTAACAGCAATCTCGCAGTATTTGCGCAGCCGCACCATTAATATTTTCGACATCAAGAACCCTATCGAAGTCATCCCGAACTTTGTGAACTGCGACGACTACGGGCGCAAACCCGAGTGGATGGGAAAGCGCAGCGAGTACGTCTCGAATGACGAGCGGCTGCTGGTACACCTTTCCAACTTCCGCCCGGTGAAACGCGTGCTGGATGTAGTCGAAATCTTTGACCGTGTCCGCAAGAAGATTCCTGCCAAGCTGTTACTGATTGGCGATGGACCCGATCGTTCCCAGGCGGAGTGGCTGGCGGTGCAAAAGGGCATTCACGAGCACGTGCTGTTTCTTGGAAAACAGGATCAGATCCGTGAAAAACTTGCTATCTCAGACGTGCTGTTGATGCCCAGCGAACTCGAATCATTCGGACTGGCGGCACTGGAAGGAATGGCCTGTGAGGTTGTCCCGATTGCCACCCGTACAGGAGGAGTGCCGGAAGTGATCGAGCATGGCGTGAGCGGATTCTTGGCCGACGTTGGCGACGTGGAGACCATGGCGCGTTACGCCATCGATCTGCTAAGCGATGAATCGGCCCTGCGCGCCATGGGGAAACAGGCGCGTGCCGCCGCCCAGGAAAAATTCTGTGCCAGCAAGATCATTCCGCTTTACGAAGACTTTTACCGAAAGGTGCTGGAGCGCTCGTCATAGTCGTCATCAGCTCCTCCGGATTAGGCAGAATGGGCAGCCGCAACCGGATCAGCGTGCCGCCGCCTTCGCGGTTTTCGATCATCATCTGGGCAGTATCGTCGTAGAGCACTTTCAGACGCTCGGCAACGTTGGCCATGCCGATGCCGGTGCCCCCCCAGCCATCGGGTTGCTCGAACAAGTGCGCCGCTCCCATGCCAACGCCGTCATCCTCCACTTCGACCACAAGCCGTGACTCGATCAGGCGGCTGCGCAGCGTAATGCTGCCGCCTTCGACCTTGGGAGAAAGCCCGTGTTTGATGCAGTTCTCGACCAGCGGCTGCAGCAGCATGCTGGGAACCATGGCTTCAAGAGACGCCGGGTCCAGATCCTTGACGACCTTGAGCTTGTCCCGTCCAAAGCGCACGACTTCAATGTCCAGATAATTGTCGATGAACTCCACTTCCTCGCGCAGCGGAACGAATGAATCCGCACTGTGCAGCAGGCGGCGAAGAATGGCAGCGAGCTTCAGGATCATCTCGCGCGCCGTGTCGGGATCGAAGCGCACCAGTGACGAAATGGAGTTCAGCGTGTTGAACAGGAAGTGTGGGTTGATCTGATTTTGCAACGCCGCCATGCGCGCCTGCAGCAGCAGCCGCTCCTGCTCTTCCAGCTTGATCTGGATGCGGACGCTGTTGAAGATTTTCAGTTCCGTGCCCACCACCATGACCACGGTCAGGTAGATCGCGCTCTCCACCAAGTACCCGTTCAGAGTTCCACCGGCGCCATTCACCCACAGCTCCGGGCTTTCCAGGCTAAAGATGGCGTTCGGCCAGAAGCGCCAGATTTCCGTCTGCAGAAAACGCATCCCTACGATGGTCACGAAAAAAGCGATCTGCCAATCGAATACGCGAGGCCTCGGCAGATTGCGGCGAAGCATGCGATAGAGGGTGAGGTCGATGAAGGGCGAGAACGACCAGATATCTTCCTGTTCGGGCGCGACCCGGCGCAACTGCCCGGCAATAATACCGGCGAGCACATTCAACGGCAAGCTGGCCCACTCTCCGTGCAAAGCCGCAGGCAGCGACATCAGCGCTCCGCCGAGCCCTCCCGATAATCGCCCGCCGATCACGCCCAGCAGCAGCGCTGTTTCCAGCGACAGATCGCCGGCGAGAAAGCTTTTGACGCTGCATCGTATCCAGACGCCGAGTGCAATGGGGATTGCCATCCACAACGCCAGATAAATCTTGTGCCTGGTTTCGCGCTGCTCGCGGAAGAGCAGACTCTTGAATTCCTTGGAGCGCACCAGCGCGCTCGACAAGGCTGCAGCCACGCCCAGCTTGATCAGGAGGTTGACGAGTATGAGCCGCGGTTCCAGCATGGAGTGTCATCCTGAGCGGAGCCCAAACTTCACAAAGTGAAGTTTCGGCGGAGTCGAAGGACCCCTACCTTAGTTGAACTGCCCACGACTCCCGCTTCAGTTTCCGATTGTACCCGCCGCCTGCTGCAAAAGCTGCTCAACCTTACATCCGGCGGGAACTCCGCCTTGGGCGAAGTCGCGACTGCCACCGCCACGGCCTCCGACGGACGACAACACTTGCTTGAGCAACGCTCCCATGTCGGCGGTCGCGCCCGACAGGCCAGCCTGGGTCTGCGCAAAAACCAGACCCGGCGGATCCACGCTGCTCGCTACCAGAGCGATAGCCGGCGTACCCGCGCGGGTAACTTTCTGCGCAAACAGTTTAGCGAAGCCGATGTCGCGATCGGAAAACGCCCGCACTACTATCTTCCGCCCGTTCGTCTCCGCTTGATTGTGAAGCGCGTCGAAAGCCATAAGCTCAGCGAGTTGATCGAGCGCATCTTCTTTTTGCTTACGCACCAGCTTGCTCTCTTCGACATTCTTGCGGATCTGATCCGGCACATCCCAGAGCTGCGACGAGAACAGTGCGGCCGCCTCACTGAGGGCGCTGTAGTCACGCCGCGCCAGGCGAACTGCGCGCTCGCCGCAGACAAACTCCACTCGTGTTCCCTGCCGCACCCTTTCGCTTTTCCGAAGAACGATCGAACCGATCTGCCCGGTAGCGCTGACGTGAGTTCCGCCACACGCCGACAGATCGAAATCCGCGACCTCGACCAAACGCAGTTCGTCGTGCTCCGCGGGAGGCAGTTTACGCAGGCCGATCTTCTCCGCCTCCGCGCGGGAAACATAGCGAATCCGCACCGGACGGTTCTCAAACACAACCTGATTGGCCCGCTTCTCGGCCCCGGCAATCTGCTCCGAACTTACCGACGGCGCTGCCAGATCAATCGAGCAATAGTCTTCGCCCATGTGGAACGAGACGGTCGGCATCTGGTAAAGCTCAACAAAAGCTGCCGAGAGCACATGTTGTCCAGTGTGCTGCTGCATGTGGTCGCGGCGGCGCTCGCCATCGACGCTGCCATGCACCGCCGTCCCTGCCAGCGGCAACCTCGCCGACGCTTCCAGGTAGTGGACAATCCTGCCGTCTTCCGCATCCGCAACTTCCGTGACTCGCAGGCGCTCGCCCGCGTCCGGCGTTAACCACCCGGTGTCGTGGACCTGACCGCCGCTGGCCGGATAGAACGCGGTCTCCCGCAGGATGATGGCCGGACGCGATTGCTCGGGCGAGGATGGCGCAACCTCTTCGACAACCGAATCGAATTCGTGCATTTCAGAACTGTCGTAGTAGAGACGTTTGGTCATGATGAAGAAGTCGCGATGAAAACATTGTGATGAAACCAGGTCAGCGCACACCAGGCAAACAAAAGTCAGGCACCGGCGAACCACTGCACACGAAAGAGCCCGTTACCGTTGCTTCCTTCCGGACCTGGCGGGGTTGGCGGGAAAACGTCGCGCGGAACCGATGCCTGACTCTCCATAGTATCAAGAGACCGACGAAAACGGGAATGGGCGCAGATTCCGCCAGGCTGCTGGTCGTAGAGACACGGCTTGCCGCGTCTCGGCACCGGCAACACTCGGAGCTTTTCAATTATTATCGCGCTATGGCTGAATCAGAATGCGCCGCCTACAGACAACTAAAAGATCGCGAGACTCGTGCGCACGCGGCATGGACTTCTTTTCTGTACCGCAATGAAGTTAAGCCAAGGCTTTCGGAGAAGGCAAAGCGGAAGCATCAGAAAGAAGAAATGGAAGCGTATCAGCAAGCTCACAAGGCGCGCCTGGCTCACGTAAAGACTTGTCCAACCTGTATGTCCAACCTGTAAATTTGTCTGTGATCTCTGCAGCCGCTGTGGTTAAATCTCTTCTTACCAAGCTCATGAAAATCATTCATCTGGCGCTCCTTTTTGCCATGGCATTGACGGCCGCGGCGCAATCGAAACCCAACTATGAGATATACGCGATCCGTTACGCGACCATACCCGACTTCCCCGTTTCAGAATTGGTGGCGGGCGCCGATCCGGCGCGCAAGCTCGACATCGCCATGATGATCTGGCTGGTCCGCGGTAACGGCCGCAATGTCCTTGTCGACTCCGGGTTCTATCACGATCGCTTTTTCAAAGACTGGCACGTGGTTGACTTCACCAAGCCTTCCGACACGCTAAAGCGAGTTGGACTGAAGCCCGAGGACATCACCGACGTCATCATTACGCACATGCACTGGGACCACGCCGACGGTATGGATCTGTTTCCCAACGCCCGCATCTGGATTCAGAAAGATGAGCTGCAGTACTATGCTGGGGAAGCGTGGCAGTCGAAGGACACTCACGGCGGCATTGATGAGGAGGACGTGATCACTCTAGTAAAACTGAACATGCAGGGGCGGGTGCGTCTGGTGAACGGTGACGCTCAGGAGATTATTCCCGGAGTAACCTGCTACACCGGTGGCAAACATACTTATCAATCGCAATACGTAGGCGTGCAAACGACCGCAGGAACCGTCGTGCTGGCCAGCGACAACATGTACCTGTATGAGAATCTGGAAAGGCATGCGCCGATCGCGGCTACACTCGATGCCGCGTCGAATCTGCGGGCGCAAGATCGTATGAAGCAAATCGCTGCCCGCCCCGGGCTCATCATACCCGGGCACGATCCCGCGGTTTTCGCGAAGTTCCCCAATCCCGTGCCGGGAGTGGCCGAAATCCACTGATTATTCGGGGATGGCTGAAGCTAGCGCACCACCAGCACTTCCCGGATGGCATCGCGCGCCAGGAAAAACTTGATCGAGGCGAAATCCCGGAAGAGGTTTTCAATGTGCCGGTTGTTGAACACGCGCTGCAGGCGCGGAGATTGCTTTTCGCCCGCGGGACGGCCGGGCGGTGCGAACTTCACCTCTTGCATCTCCAGCATGTCGGTGCCAGTCACGTGATAGCGATAGCAGGTCGAGTCCGGACCGGCTTCGCGCGTGTGAAAGAACGCCAGCAGGTATCCGCCCGGCTTCATCACCGACCACAAACGGTCGATGGTCGGCTTCACCAGGCTCTCTTCCATGTAATCCGGAAGATTCCAGCACAGCACCACGTCGAACTGAGCGTTGGCGTACGCCAGGTTCTCATCCAGAAATTTCTTGCTGTCCAGAACCGAGTTTCCCGCACTGTCCTGAATGCGCAGCGTCGGGTCTAGTGACGACCGCAATAAATCTTCGCTGTAGTTCTTGTGTCCCTTGCCGGTGAAAAAGCGGATGTTGTTGGCGGAGGTCGAGCCCATGTCGAGCACGCACAGCCCCTCCTGCGAATTCAGCAGCCGGGAAACCTCTCCCATGCCGCTCGACCGACGGGTTAGCTTCTGCGGGACTGCAGAACCCGCAGCCTGGTTGGAAGAGCTCCGAAAGAATTTCATTACGTTGTCAGAAACAGATGCCATAGAACAGGTGACCAGTGCGCCCGGTCGCGCGATCAGCCCGCCGTCTCTTACGACGACGCGGGCGCCGCCTTTCCAGCCTCTCTCTGAGCATCAACCTTCCCTTTCAGGAAAGCGCCCTCTTCAATGGCGATGCGCTGCGTAGTGACGTCGCCAGTTACCACCGCCGACTTTCGCAACTCCACGCGCTCGGAGGCATTCACGCTCCCATCCAACTTGCCCTGAATCACCACCGCTTTGGCACTGACGTCGGCCTTGACGTTTCCGTTTGGCCCGACCGTCAGGCTGTGGTTGCGGAGCTCAATTTTCCCTTCGACGTTGCCATCCACGTACAAGTCTTCGGAGCCCGACAGCTCTCCCTTGATTACCACCGACTTGCCGATGTGGGCGCCCTCTCCGGTCTGCGGAGCATCCATGCTTTGGCCTCCATCTTCCTCGCGTTCTGTTTGCCGCGAATGAACCGATTGTAAATCATTCCGCCCTCTTACGGTCGGTCACATAGCCGGAAATCATTCTCCATCAGGAACTTACAGCAGCGAGCGCAAGCGCGGCTTCACTCCGATGCAACCTCCGGGTTTGCTACCATGATGTAAGCGGAAAGAAGATCTAAACGGGTGTACGTGCCCAGTGCCATCATGGTGGTCGTCAAGTCGATCTCGCGCAACTCCATCTCCCACAGCATCGCCCACACAGGCGCCTGGATTCTGCTCCTCTCCGCGGCCAGTTTTGCCGGGCAGTCAGCGACGGCTCCTCCCTATCGGGATCCCTTGGACCTTGTGCGCAAAGCAGCGCAGAGTGAAATCACGGCGGCCAATGACGATACCGCCCGCTTCCTGTTTCGCGGCACCAAGACTACCCCTCAAGGATCCACCACAAGACTCTATGTCGAGACCAAGGAGGCTACTGCTGGCTTGGTGATCGCCTACAACGGCAAACCTCTGACTCCCCAACAGCGCCAAGAGGAAGAGGCGCGCGTCGAACGTTTCATCATCCATCCCGAAGAACTGAAAAAGAAGCGCGAACAGGAGCGCGCCAGCGACGAGCGCACTTTGCGCATTATGCGCGCACTGCCCGATGCTTTCCTGTTCGAGTACGCAGGGGAAGAAACGGGCTCAGCCGGCATTGGCCGGGCCGGCGACCCTCTGGTCAAATTGAAGTTCCGGCCCAATCCCCACTACCAACCGCCGTCGCACGTAGAAGAGGTCCTGGCCGGCATGCAGGGCTACGTGCTGCTGGACGCCGTCCGTTACCGCATTGCCAGCATTGACGGCACGCTCTTTAGGCCAGTCGGTTTCGGGTGGGGAATTCTCGGACACCTCGATCGGGGTGGTCGCTTCCTGGTTCAGCAGCAGGAGGTCGGCGACAATCTCTGGGAAATCTCAAGCATGACCTTGAGCTTCACCGGAAAAATCCTGCTGCTGAAAAATCTCAACATCAGCTCGACGGAGGTTTTCAGCGGCTTCAAACGGGTTCCCTCGGACCTGACGTTCGCCCAGGCGCTGGAACTGCTAAAGAAGGAAGAATCCACCCTGTCCGCCGGCAATCCTGCTGCCAGCAAACTCAGCCACAAGTGAGGGACGAAGGACGTTAAGCTTTCCCGGCGCGAAACTTTTCTTCGCGCACGGTGAACGTCCGCACCAGGTCTTCGCGCACCCGGTAGCCCGTTCCAGGCACGTCACTGATGGCAATCATTCCATCGGCGCGGACTTCGACTTCTGGCTCGATGATGTCTTCTTTCCAATAACGCTTCGATGCCGACACATCTCCTGGCAAGCGAAAATTTTCGAGCGTCGACAACGCGATGTTGTGCCCCCGTCCCACCCCCGATTCCAGCATCCCGCCGCACCACACCGGAACATTGTGCCGCACGGTGACATCGTGTATCTTCTTCGCCTCGCTGAAGCCGCCCACGCGGCCCACCTTGATATTGATGATGCGGCAGGCGCCGGTCTCGAGCGCAAAATCGGCGTCGCGCGCATTCAGAATCGATTCGTCCAGACAGATCGCCGTCTCGATGGCTTTCTGCAGCCGCGCATGAAGGTAGATTTCGTCATTCCACAACGGCTGTTCGATCATGAGCAGGTTGAAGGCATCGAATTTGCGCAGGTGCTCGACCTGGTCGAGAGTGTAGGCTGAATTCGCATCCACACTGAGAACAATATCCGCCCAGCGGGCGCGGATCTTCTCCAGCACATTCAGATCCCATCCCGGCTTCACCTTGATCTTGATCCGCTGGTATCCTGCCGCCAACTCAGTCTCGATTTTCTGCAAAAGTTGCTCAGGCGTATCCTGAATGCCGATCGAAACGCCGCAAGCGATCTCGCGCCGCGTTCCCCCCAGCAACTTCCAGAGCGGTTGCTGTTTCTGCCGCGCCTCCGCGTCCCACACCGCGTTTTCGAGCGCGGATTTTGCCATGCGGTGGCCGCGAACTCTGGCAAACCGCGCCACACAATCCCGGCCGGCAGATAATTCGCTCTGCAGCAGAAGGGGCGCTAGGTAATGCTTGATCGTGGGCCACGCGGTTTCCGTCCATTCCGGGCTGTAATAAGGGTCTTCCCCGGCGACGCACTCGCCCCACCCGCGGACTCCATCGGCCTCGACGCTCACCAGCAGGATGCGCCGGCTGTAAACCCGCCCAAAGCTCGTTTCAAAAAAATGCACGAGCGGCATGTGAATCTCACGCAGAGTCACAGATTCGATTTTCATAATTTTGTTTTACAAACGCCTGTGTAAAGGGTGCCCCACGTCTCGCGGTTTTCGAGACGTGGGCCGCTGCGCAATGCGCGCCGGAGCGCCCTAATACTGCCAGCCTTCGTCCCACTCTCCCAGCAGAAACCGCCCATTCCCGCGCCCGTCGCGCTCATAGCCGAGCACACACAGTCCTTCGGCAAACGACCGCTGGAACCGCTCACTATTCCTTTCCTGCAAAGCTAGCGCCTGCATACGCGTCGTCACCTCGGCCTTCCATTCGTAAACCTCCGCTGGCACATCGATGCGCGTGCGGCATTCGAACTGCGCGCGCGGAGCATCCGCCAGCACCGCTTCGACCCTCTTTGACTTCATCCACCACTCTGCCACCAGCCGGTCGGTGGGCAGACCACCCTGCAACGGCGACGATGTGATCCCGTACTGGTTCACGTTGTAGCGTCGCGCGATCGCACCCAGCTTCTCGATATTCAAATACGCGTTCTTGATCTCCAGCGGATCGAACGTCCACTCCATCAGCTCGAAACCCCGCGCCAGAGCATCTTCACGCTGATAGAGCTTCATCCGCCGCCCCAAGCCCCCATTGCGATATTGCTGGCGGACGGCCAGCATGTGCGAGTGCAGGTAGCAGTGTCCGTTCCGCATTCCCGGAATCGCGAGCGCGAAGCCGATCAGTTCCGCTTCGTCATCCTTTTTGGAGTTTCTTTGAACGAAGGTGCCAATCACCTGGCCGCCGATCTTCGTGGCCACAACGAACATCCGCACCGGAACCAGGTCCGCATCCGAGAACTTCCATACTTCTTTCTGCAACGCAAAGCAGGCCCGCATCTCCGCCAGCGCTTCGCACTTGCGGATGACCACCACTCCTGCTGTCGCTCCGGTCACGCTGGTTTTTCCTGCTGCTTCGCCTCTTGCCATAGTGTTTCCAGTTCGTCCATCGACGCCTGCTGCGGCGCTCGCCCGCTGGCGCGCAGGCGCTCCTCCATCCATTGAAACCGGCGCTTAAATTTGCGATTCGTCTTCCTCAACGCCGACTCCGGATCGAGCGCCAGAAAGCGCGCAATGTTCACCAGGACGAAGAACAGATCTCCGACCTCATCTTCCAGACGCTCGCGCAGCTCCGGCGGAACACGCGGCTTTCCTGACCCGGCAATTCCCTTCCCAACCGATTGACCTTTGAAAGAAAACATTGGCGCAGCCTTCAACTCCTCCCGCAACTCCACCGTCTCTTCTTCGAGCTTGGCAAAGAGCCCTTCAATCTCCGACCAGTCAAATCCCACGTGCGCCGCGCGCGAGCTGAGCTTATAGGCTTCCATCAGCGCGGGCATTTTCGACGACACGCCCGCGAGCACTGATTGCGCATCGACGCCCTCTGCGCCCTCAGCCTGCGAGTCGTCACCCTGCTTCGGCTTCTTGCCTTCGCCCGCCGCCAACCGTTTCTTTTTTTCTTCCGACTTCAGCGCCTCCCAGTTGCGCAGCACTTCCGCAGGAGTGTCCGCCTTCACATCGCCAAACACGTGCGGATGCCGATCTACCAGTTTGTTGGAAAGCCGGTCCAGCACATCATCCACCGAAAAGTGGCCTTCCTCGCTTGCCATCTGCGAATAAAACAGCACCTGCAGCAGCAGGTCGCCCAATTCGCCGGTCAGTTCCGGCCAATCGCGATTGTCGATCGCTTCCAGGACTTCGTAAGCCTCTTCCAGCGTGTAGGGCTTGATGGTGTCGAAGGTCTGTTCGCGGTCCCAAGGGCATCCACCCGGAGCCCTCAATCGCGCCATGATCTGAACTGCTCGCTCGAATCGTTCGCCTGTGGTGGGCATCCTGTTCAATGTAAATGAGGCGAATTCGGGGAGCAATGGCGGTGGAGAGACGTCAGATTTTTCTGGCACCTACCGCAACGAGCGAACCAGCAATTCCGTTTCATCCGAGATGACCGCATCCACGCCGCTGGCTGCGAACTCACGCATGCGGTCGTCGCGATTCACTGTCCAGACCATGATTCTTTTCCCGGCTGCATGAACCATTTCGACCAATTCCCTATCCGTCAATTTGAACTGCGGAATTACCCACTCCGCAGGCATTCCGCGCCAACCTCGAAGCTGGCCTCGCGTCTCACAAAGAAATCCCAGCGGAATCGCCGGATCGAGATCGTGGATGGCCGTGAGCGCATCGGGAAGAAACGACGAAACCACGTATCCCTTCTGCGGCGGATACTTCCGCAACTCTGCGAGCGTCTGCAGACTCAGCCTCGCAACCTTCAACTCGATATCGAGAAACGCCCGCTGCGCAAATTGCCGCAGAACCTCTTCCAGTGTGGGCAACGGCAGACTTTTCGCCGCCGTGTTCTCGATCTTCATCCCTCCGACGGTCGCGTCGTGGCAGATCACCGCCTGCCCGTCGGCGGAAAGCCGCACGTCGAATTCGAACCCGTCGCAGCCATGCTGCAAGCAAAGCTCGAACGATGCCAGCGTATTTTCAGGAATTTGGCGAGAAGCCCGAGCCCCGCGATGCCCGAGGAGAAGAGGTCCAGTCATTCAAGTCCCGCAACGAAAGGAGGAAAAGGGCAACAAGAATTGTTTTTCTCCGCGTACTCTGCGATTGCTCTGCGATCTCTGCGTTAAACGGTTCTCAGTCCAAATCGAAGTCCCGGATCGGCTTTCCCGTGTCCGGCGTTTCCTTGGCTTTCTTCACCGCCTCCTGGAATTTCTTCTCCAGCAGCTCCGAGGCATGCTTTTGCGCTTCCATCGATTGGCGGAAGATCGATTCGCGCCGGCTGTCCTGTTCCTTCATGGCACGGGCCGCTTCTTCCATGTCGTTGAAGGTTTTCGGCTTGACCGGCGCGGTGTGGGCAATCACGCTGCGCGTTCCAGCGTCGATTTTCATGACCGCGCCGCAGCAAGGGCAAGTCACGTCAAAATTCGGCTCGCGTTTCACCACACGCGATCATACCGCAATCCGCGTCAGCGCGGTGTGAGGCGAATCGGCAGAATATGGAACAGATACAGCATTTCCCAACCCAGCAGAACGATCGACACCACCACCACCAGAATCGCCATAATCTCGCCAAAGCTCAGACCCTTGTCCTGTTCGAAACGGCGCGCCCCCAGGCTCAGAATATTCAGAGTGGCGAAGCCAAACACCAGCGCCCAGAGAATGTTGTAGATCTCCTCGCGGCCCGATCGCAGAAGGAACATCGCGGGCAAAATCCCGACCGCCAGCGCATGCTGCGCACGGCCAGATACCTCTGCCCAACCATGGGCGTGCCCCATCGCAACCAATAGCGGTGAGCAGCTCCGGAATAAGGACGAACAACTTCGGAGTACGAACGAGCGACTCCGGTGTGCAGCGGTGAAGGGCCGAGGCGGTCTCATGCAGAAATTTGATAGTACCGTGTTTGCCTTCCCCAAGTCAGCCAGTCCACAAAAAAAAGACCTCTCTAAAGGTCACTGCGGTTGATTTTCTCATGACTGTCGCAGAGGATGGTACGCGAGAAAGCACGCGATGATCGTCAACTTCGCCGAGCGGGCGCACAACCACAACTGGGAGCTCGACCCGGTTACCAGGTCTTTACTCGACACCGATTTCTACAAGCTGCTCATGCTCCAGTTCATCTGGAAGCATTACCCGAGAACCCGCGTGTCGTTCTCCCTGTTCAACCGCTCCACTTCCGTCCGCCTCGCCGACATGTTCCCGCGCGAGGAGCTTATCCACCAGATGGAGCACGCTAGCCGCCTCCGGTTTCGCAGATCGGAACTGGTCTGGCTCGCCGGCAACACCTTCTATGGCCGCCGCGGAATCTTTGAACCCGCTTTTCTGGAATGGCTGGAACGCGATTTCCGGTTGTCGGACTATGAACTATCGATCAACGACGGACAGTTCCTCCTTTCTTTCGATGGCCTTTGGACCGAGACAACGATGTGGGAACTCTATGCGCTTTCCATCCTTGACGAGCTCAAGACCCGAGCCGGTTTCAAAAAGCTGCGCGAGTTCGGTCTCGACATCCTGTATGCCCGGGCGAAAACAAAGCTCTGGGGCAAGATCGAGCGGCTGCGCGGCGTCCCCGGTCTTGCCGTGGCCGACTTCGGCACCCGGCGCCGCCACAGCTTCCTCTGGCAGGAATACGTAGTTAACGCCATGGCAGCTAATCTCGGCAGCGCCTTTACTGGAACCTCGAACGCCTTCCTCGCCCACAAGCACGATCTTGAAGCCATCGGAACCAACGCGCACGAGATCCCCATGGTCATGGCCGCACTCGCGACCGATGACGATGCCCTGAAAGCTTCTCAGTACCGCGTCCTCGAGTTGTGGCAGAGCACCTACGAAGGCGCTCTCCGCATCATGCTGCCGGATACTTTTGGAACCACACAATTTCTCGACCATGCCCCCGACTGGACGGCCGATTGGACGGGCCAACGCATCGACAGCAAGAATCCCTACGTCGCAGGCGACGAATATATCGAATGGCTCAAGGCACGCGGTCGAGATCCGCATGAAAAGCTCATCATCGCGTCCGACGCACTTGACGTCGATGACATCCTCGGCCTGCATGCCTATTTTGGTGGGGCGCCGGCGAGCGGCGCCACCATCCGCACCACGATCAGCGACTTCCGCAGCGCCGCCGATTTCCTCGATCCCAAGAAGTGGACCCCTGGCCGACGCATTCGTTTCAGTGCAGGTTGGGGAACTTTTCTGACCAACGATTTCCGCGGCTGTGATCCCGCCGCCGGCAGCGACTTTGACCCAATCAGCCTGATCTGCAAGGTATCCAGTGTTGAAGGCAAGCCCGCAGTCAAGCTCTCCGACAACTACGCCAAGGCACTCGGCCCGCCGTCCGAGATCGAACGCTACCGCCGCCTGTTCGGCACGAAAGGATTCAGCAACATTCCCGTGATCGCGTAAGGTTTCACGCCCGGATCATGTCAGAATACCTCGATGCCACCTCAGCCACCTTCACTCGTTCCCGATTTCCTCTACGGCACCGCCTGGAAGGAAGGTCGCACCCCGGCCCTCACAGAACTAGCTCTGCGCATGGGCTTTCGAGCCATTGACACAGCGAACCAGCGTCGGCATTACTTCGAAGAAGGAGTCGGTCAGGGATTGGCCGCCGCTTATCGCACCGGGTTGGTCGTGCGCGCAGATCTTTTTCTGCAAACGAAATTTACCTATCAGCCCGGTCAGGACCACCGCCTGCCCTACGATCCCGCAGCCTCACTTTCCGTTCAGGTAGCGCAGTCAATGGCCAGTTCGCTCGAACATCTCGCGACCGACTACGTCGACAGCTACCTACTGCACGGACCCGCCTCCAACCATGACTGGACCGACGTTGACACCGAAGCCTGGGAGGCGATGCGCAAAGAGCGTGATGCCGGCCGCGCCCGTCTCCTCGGCGTAAGCAATGTTTCTCTGCGCCACCTGCAGCAGATGGCAGCCGCCCGCGCCGAACTTCCAGCATTCGTGCAGAACCGTTGCTACGCTCGCCTCGGCTGGGACCGCGCCGTGCGATTGTTTTGCCGGGAGCGCAAAATCATCTATCAGGGATTCTCGCTTCTCACCGCAAATCAGGAGGTGCTACACCATCCTCTGATCGCCAGACTAACGACCGCCAGTCTGGCCGCGAGCTTTAACGCCACGCCGGCCCAGGTCGTGTTCAGCTTCGCCCGCGCCGCCGGAATTCTGCCTCTGACGGGCACCTCCGACGCCGCGCACATGAAGCAGGATCTAGCCAGCCGCGACCTTACGCTCCCGCCGGACGCAGTGCATGCAATCGAATCCTTGGCGGGCTGACTAGAACTGGTTTCATAAATAGATTTTGGGTAGGGCAGGGCTCAACCGTGCCGTTCAGGGCCCTGACGAATGCGGGCTTTAGCCACGAAGGTACATGCCTTCCGAGCTGAAGGCATTTATGAAACCAGTTCTGCGCCAGGTGAACTCCCAAGGTTAGCCGTCTTCGCTTCAAGCTGTACCGGTGTTAGCCAGCGCTTCCACCGCTTCCACGTCGTGCCAAACGTCACAAAGAATTCGTTGACCTTGGTCATTTCCATAATCTTGCGCACCCGCGGCTTCATACCGGTCAGCACTAGGCAGCGTCCCGTTTTCTGATGCGATACGTACACCCTCACCAGCGACCCCAATCCCACCGAATCAATGTAAGGGACAGCCGACAAATCCAGAATCATCGTCTCCGCGCGCTCGTGGTGCACCGCCTGCTCGAATTGTGGCGCGGTTTTGATCGTGATCGGCCCACGCAGCAACAAAATCCGCTGATCGTCCGCCACTCCTTCATATCGCTCGACGGTTAGTTCCCGCAACCCCATGGCAGCCCGATTGTAGGACACCCGGCTCCCCCTGTCACCTCCCACAAATACAATACCCTCGGGCACCCCCGCGCCTTACTGCGGTTTTTTGTCGTCCCCGTGATTCTCATACACCGAGTACTGCCCGCCTGGGCGCTTCAGCTTCACCGTAATCTCCATTTCCGCCTTGTTGATCTCGTAGTCTTCCCCAAAACTCTGGAAATGCGGCGCCAGCACTTGAACCCGCAGCGGACCGTACGGAATCCCGTCAACGCTCGTCCGCCCCTCTGCGTCCGTCTTCAGATCCATCTCTCCCTGCGCCTGCTTCCCCTTGCGTTTCACCGGATGCAGTACCACCGCCGCATCCCTCACCGGCTTACCGTCGGAGTCGCGCACCACCACAAACCGCAAACGCGACGTCGGCCCCTCATCATCCTGAGTCCACGCCAACCCAACCATGCCGAACCCAAGTACGATCGCCACCACCATCACCATCGAAAACTTTCTTTTCATATGCGATCTCACTCGAACCTCTGTCATCGCGCCTCTAATTATTGCGCTTTCTGCTCTACCGGTTTCTTGTCGTCATCTTTCTTCGCGTCTCCGTTGTTCCCGTACTTCGAGTACTGTCCCGCCGGACGCTTCAGCTTCACCGTAATCTGCAACTCCGGCTTGTCGATCACGTAGTCTTCCCCAAAAGTCTGGAAACCCGGCGCCAGCACCTGCACCCGCAGCGGACCATACGGAATCCCGTCAATGTTCGTCCGCCCATCGCTGTTCGTCTTCAACTCCATCCCACCACGCGACTGCTTTCCCTTCCGATCCACCGGATGCAACACTACCGCAGCATCCCTCACCGGCTTGCCGTTGTAGTCGCGCACCACCACAAAGCGCAAATCCGACATCGGCCCCTCAACCTCATCCTGAGCCCGCGCCAACCCAACCAGGCCAAGCCCAAGCACGATCACCCCCGCACTCACGATCGAAAAGCGCTTCCTCATGTCAGTCATTGTAGACTCATCTCGTAAACAGGCCACTCCATTAGAGCCGCTCGAGTTAATCAATGAACTTCTGGCTCCGCACGTTAGAGGTTCGCGGCTAGAGATGGGATGTCGCCTTGCTCGGCCGGCACGAAAACCTCCGGCATGGTCAGCACTCGATCGAGCGCGTCGGCGAGGGTCGGGGGAAATTCGGACGTCAGGATGTTGACATCCAATTGAAGGTCACGGTGCCTGTAGGCGCGGTAGACGACCAGTGAGCCGCGCTGCCGGTTCTTAGTTGTCACCAGGTCCAGCGTCAGCTTCCACGAAGGCTGGCTGGAAATTGCCACCATGTGAGGAAACTTGCTCCACTGAAAGGGGCGGTCGGTTTCGCCGGGCATCGCTTGATCACCGGGAAGCGACTTAAGATGCAATTCAAACCCGTCGAAATCGTTGCTCTTGAAGGCGGCAACCAGGACGCCGCGCACCTGATTGAAATCGCCGGCCACTTTGAGTTCCTCGACCGCGCGGCGCACCGAAAGATTGTTGATCACGATCTGCCGCTGATCAATGGTGCGCTGCGCCACTCGCCGCAGTTCGCCAAACTCGAGGTAGTTCAGGTGCTGCACTCCCAGCCAGATCCCGCTCCCCACGACCGCCAGCACCAGTCCCAGGGTGCTGCCCGTCGGCCAAAGCAGGAACAGGCTAAGCATGGCGAACACCGCGGAGACGGCGTAGAGAACGATCACGACCTGGCGATGCGAAAAACCCATCTGCAGCAACTTGTGGTGGATGTGTTCGCGATCGGCGGTGAAAATCGGGTGCCCGCTAATCACCCGGCGCAGGATGGATAGCAACGTTTCCAGAATCGGCAACCCGAACGAGACCACCGGGATGGCGACCGCCACGAACGTCGGCGCTTTCTCCGCTCCGGCCAGAGCCAGCGCGCTGAGCATGAAACCGATGAACAGGCTGCCCGAGTCACCCAGGAAAATCGTGGCCGGATTGAAGTTGAAGCGCAGGAATCCCAGGATAGCGCCGGCGAGTGTCACGCTCATCAAGGACAACAGCCACGAATGATTGACCAGCGCGACGACAAAGAACACGATCGTCGAAAACAAGGCCGATCCGGCGGCCAAACCATCCAGGCCATCGATGAGATTGAAAGCATTGGTAACCGCCACCACCCACAACACCGTGAGCGGCAACCCGACGAACCAGGGCAGCGAGTGGGGGCCGAGGATCAGCGGCAGATTGAGAACGCGCATTCCGCCGGCGAAGAGCATCACAGCGGCGATTGCCTGCACGGCAAACTTCAGGTACGGACTTGCGCCGCGGAGATCATCGTAGATGCCGAGACAAAAAATCAGGCAGGCCGGAACATAAATACGGAAAAGCGTAGTGGGAGAGAGTCCATCAACCAGACGGGGAAATATCAGGGAGAGCCCCAGCCACACGCTCAAGCTGACCGAGAAAGCCAGGAAAATCGCTACGCCACCCAGCCGGGGAAGAGGCAATTCATGGACTTGGCGGCCGTCTCGCGGGAGGGAGACCCATCCTCGGCGCGTGGCGATGTCGCGCACTTGGCGCGTCGCCACAAACGACACAGCCAACGAGAACGCAAAGAGCCCAAAGAACAGGAGCGTCAAAATCAGACTTCCCTTCCGGCTGAAACATTCGTCATTTCAGGCCAAGCTCGCAGAATCGATTCTGCGTCTTTTCTTCCAGACGAAGTTTTTTTAACAAGCGCAGGAAATTCGTAATATTTTGGTTGCAGGAACTATACATCTTCCGGCTTGCGGTGGGCAAATGTTTCTAGCAGCAGGATGACTGGCATGCGGCCATGGGCAGCTGATGTCAGAGCATTTGGCGTCGTGGTCAGAATCGCGCAGGTTTCCGCCGTGTTCCCACTCCGGTCCCTCCAGCGACCTGCGAACGCGAACAATTCGGTAATGATGCAGTTTGCGGTAGTGGGCTACTTTGAATTCTGCTGCTGTTCTCGGCGTAGCGACTCCGTGGGATTACCACACTTCCCATACCGTTCTTCACTGTTTGGCAGTCTGCTCGAGATCGTTCTTCAGCAGGCTGATTTCTACGCGGGTACCGCGCGCGCGCTTGGCAACAGGAGCGTTGCCCATCCCAATCACGTAGATGCGGTAGGCCGGGATCTCGTGGTTCAACACCAAATAACGTACCACCGAGTCCGCCATCTTCCGGGAGTTTGCGATCGCGGCTTGGCCCTGACCCGAAGAGAAGCCCTGCACTTCGATGACGTAACCGTGCTGATTCTTCACCTGGGTAGCTATCTCATCAAGCGCGTCCTTGGCCTGCTTGCTCAACACGGTCTGGCCGGGGCGGAAACGAATCTCGGTCGGCGGCGCGGACTTGTACTGATCGATGTTCCCCACCCCTGTCTCGACTGTGGAGAGGCGGGTGTCAACGGCGGTCGCCGTCTGATGGGCCATCTGAGCCGTGTTGGCGGCCTCTAGCGCATGCTCATCGGCCATCTTGGTCTTGGTGGAAGCCAGCTGAATGCCTTGCTGGGCACGGGCATCCACGTCCCTGATCATTTTACTGTTAGACGCGGTCAGCTCATCGAGTTCGTTGATCCGGTCATGAATGGCCTGAAGATGCCACCGTACGTACTGCTTGCTGGCAAACGGATGCAAGACGAGCCATGCCAAGCCGGGCTCATCGCCGTCCCAGAAGTCCTGGTCGGCCCTAGGCTGCAACGATTCTTTGCCGGTGGCCGTCACGGGCTGTGAAGGGGGAGCAGTTTGCTCCGCAGATGCTGCCGGCTGCGCGCTTGAATTTGAGTTGGGTTGCTGCGCGAACGCGGGAAGCGCAAGTACTGTGGACAAAAGCAGCGTTATGAATATGCGATTGTTCATATCATCTTCCTTCCGAGTGGGGAGCCTGAGGGCTCCACTCCAATCTGATGGCCAGTTCTGGCGACACATGGCCAAGAAACCAGAACATCAAACCCGGGAAACGAGGTCTTCTTCCTTGTTACCGATACGATGCCAGACTGCCGGAAACCCAAATTTCTTGTGTGGTCATGACATTGTAGCGCCGAAGCGGGGGGGGGCGGTCAAAAAATTCGGTTGCAGAGCAATTCTCTTGGCAGGAGCTGACACTGGCCAGAGGCGACGCTGACCTCTAAATTGACACTCCAGAGGCGAGTCGCCAGTTCAGTTTGCACCCGTTTTTGGGCTTGTACGACAATCGCCGCGGCGTGGGCGCTTTTCATCGGCGGCGTTTTTGTCCTTGCTTCCTTGCCAGCACCAGGAGTTCGGCGTTGGCGGCGAGAACCTCCCGCACGGCATCTTGATACCGGCGGCCGGCCTTGACCCGCTGGCGGACCACTTTCACCCATGCATGGGGAACATGTTCGTTAACCGGGTCAGCCTGCAAAACTGCATCCGCATCGTTAGATTCTCCGAGGCCGCCACCAGTCATCAACGCAGTGTCGGACAGTACCAAATCACTCATTCGGGTTGTGCGTCTGCACCGCGCGGCTTAGAATCGTGTAAAGTATGCAGCGCATTCCGAATTTCCTCTCGCACCTCTTGAACCTAGTGGTTGTGCTTGGCATCGTTGGGTTGCCCCAAGTGGCCCTGGCACAGAACAGCGGCCCTGTGCAAGACGCCACCCATCAAGGCAACGTAACCACAGAACCATCGAGAATTGCCACTCAGTCTCCGGCTGGATCCTTAGAACAAAAGACCACTCCGCCGGCCAATTCTTCCGCACTCGCCATCGGTCCTGGAGATGAGGTAGAGGTCACAGTGTACGGCGCGCCTGATCTTTCCGGGCACACTCGCGTGAGCGCCGACGGAAACATCTCGATGCCGCTCATTGGTTATGTTCGAGTGGCCGGCCTCAGTAGCAGTGAAGCGCAAGCGGCCATCGATGCGAAGCTGCGCCAAGAGAACGTTGTTAACGACCCACAAGTCTCGGTATACGTTAAGGAATACAACAGCAGCGGAATTTCTGTGGCTGGCGAGGTCGCCAAGCCCGGGTTCTATTCCGCTCTTGGCCCGCACCGGTTGTTTGATGTGCTGCAGGCCGCCGGCGGACCTACCGATAAAGCTGCCGATAAGGCCCTGATTAGCCACCGCGACCAAAAAGACGCGACGACCGTTCACATCTCGAAAGACCCGGCCGCAATGGCCGCCAGCAATGTCGATCTACAGCCGGGCGACACCGTTGTAGTTCCGAAAGCGGGTATCGTCTACGTGCTGGGAGAGGTAATTCGGCCGGGTGGATACGTACTAAATTCCACGGGAGGAATCACGGTCTTGCAGGTCGTAGCGGTCGCCGGGGGACCAACTCACGTCGCCTCTGCCGGAAAAACGAGACTGCTTCGTCGCACTGAGAATGGGTTTCAAGAGCAACAGATAGATGTGAAGAAACTGCTACGTGGCAAGGCTCACGATGTTTCCGTCCGGGACGAGGACATACTCTACATTCCCAGTAGTGCGCTCAAGGAAGCGCTGAATGCCAGTGCGCTGCTTGCCGGTGCTTCAACTGCCGCGATATACCGTGTTCCCTTCTAGTCGTTCACGGGGCTTGGGTGTGCGAACAGTCCGCGGTTGCGTTGGATAGTTGGTCCAGAAGCGGCCTGCCTCCGTTCACGACGAGGCAGCACTCTTCAGCTTCGACATAATCTTGAGACGGAGAATCCCTGGTCCCCTCTAGCGCCCACTTGACGAGCTCGATATTCGGTCGCCAATTACATGAAGGAAATTTTTTGAGAGGCCATTCGCCATGGTCGGGTTCTCAACAAGACCGACCTTGCGGCCCGCTCGGGGTTGCGGTTCCCACGATTGGCGAGTGGCTCTACATTCTCGAAGTTACTTCGAGAACTTCGGAAAGCGGCTCCTCAAGTCGCCGAAAATCTACTGCGGAGACTTCAGGCTCTCCTCCCCGCCGATGACACCTCCGCCAACAGTGTTCGCAGCAAGTGCCTCCCTACCCTTATCTCCAGTCTCCGGTGTCCGGCTCTCGTTATCCCCATGTCTGACGAGATTGTCGGCTTTCAGTGAGCGACGCGCTTGCTCGCGGACCCCGACTCGGGCTTGGGATTCAGATGTGTCATACAGTCCGCGCCCCTGGCAGCTTGACTGTGGCATCGAATTAATGATTGCCGTGCGATCGACCGTGACTTTGAGCTCTGAGACATGTGGCCTGCCGTGCTGATCCACAATCCAAAGTTCCACCGGGATAACAGGATCAACAGCAAGGCACTCTTCTGGATAAGGTTGGCACCTAAATGCCAAGAGGATGCCTTCCATTGAGCCTCCGGGATTGATGAGGCCTGCTCGACCAGTGCGATGGTTAAGAACGCTCTCGTAAGGAAATGTTCTCCCGCTTCCTAGCAGGTAGTACGCCCGCTTTTCGGGTCCGCAAATCCGTGGGCCCACTTGTAGGGGCCAAGGAGAGTCACACTCGAATTCCTGCACCTCCAAGCAGTCATAGGACTGGTTCGTGATCTGCAAAGCGAGAACGTACTCGGCCCAACCGCGTATAACATAGGCTCTCGTTATCTCTGGTCTACTGACTACCGCCACAAGGCCCGGCATCGGGTTGTCTTCGCAGTTTTCGGGTATCGGGCAAGCAGCCTCTTGTATCCTCCGAGTCAGAATTGGATCTACCGCGTTCTTATTATTCATGAGTCCTCCATTGAAAATGATCAAATATGTACATAACGTGCATGATGTGCATCAATTCACCTTGCAGTGCGGACATCCCGGCCGGCCCTCGCGAAGAGTCGGGACGCCGAATTCACGGCCCAGTTTGTGGATGAGGGCGCATTGTTCGCTCAAGAGGCAGATTCCGCGTCCAGCAGAGTCGAGGCGAGTCGTTAGGAACCCGAGTTGTTTCATCTTTGCACCGATCTCCTTTGGGCTCAACTGAAACGATTCTCCGCTCCGACTTAGAATCTTGTTCGCGATTTCCGTAACTTGACCCACGTGAACGGAGGGCCTTTTCTCATGGCAAACAACGACCAAAGCTTCCGCAACAACGGCTTCTAGTCTGCCTACACCCTCTGTCCTCTCTGCATCATCGCGAGGCTTTAGCAGATCCAAGAGCCTAACTTGTAGGTCCGCCGCATCTACGATGCACCGCCCTAGCGCGCGTGCCATCTCTCGCGTTGAACCGCAAAAGTCGGGCGCATCGAACTGGGACGATCTGACTTGCCCGAAGTTTTGCAGCCGATACATGAGCAACCGATTTTGCAGATTGTTGATCGTCGCGACCTCTCGCTCTTCGTCCTGCGTGGAGAAAGAGCGGAGCATCGGCGACACGGGTATCCAAACTCCAGCATCCACAAACAATGACTTCAATTCCATAGCGCCGACGTAAATCGCGGCAGCACCGCTGACCTGTCGGAGACCTCGATCTGAAATCCCGAATCCGGAAAACTGCAGCGCAGCCAAGAGCCGGTTTAGGCCTGCGTCGGGCTGGCATATCAGGCGGGTCGGTCTTAGCTCGCGGGGCAAAGCGCGGGATGTGGATTCGGCCAGTAGAACGGGATGACGGCACATGCAGCCCAGGAAACGCAGGACGGACACAGCAGGCAAGCAGAAAGGGCCGAATAGCAGCAAGCACGGTGACATCGTCAAACAATCGCAGAAAAAGGATGCAAAACAGAAGGATGCCAGCAACGCAGCTTCATCTTCATTAACGGTCAAGGAACGAGCAGCAAATTTGCAAACATCGTTGAAGAGGATCTTTGTAGAGCCGCAGGGAGTTGGTTCTGACGGAAGATGCCGCAGGTTTGCCGCGCCTTCCGGGGGCACATAACAACGCCCCTCGAATAAATGCTCGGGCGCGATCTTGGACCGTCCCCCGCTCCAGTGCAGAATCCGCTCTGCGCCTGTTGCAGAATCACGGACTAGTTCCAAGAAACTGCCATCGCGAAGTACTTCCCCGCTGGTCGGAACTAGTTCGTATTTGTCGTTGCGTGCCTTGAAGGGAAATTTCGTGGCGC
>Ga0224558_1001065_pt1 | contig 30201 bp, 26 predicted proteins | sample 714S32024metaG_FD_180682 | JGI IMG/M metagenome (GOLD analysis project Ga0224558, IMG submission 180682) | Peat soil microbial communities from Stordalen Mire, Sweden - 717 S3 20-24 | ecosystem: Environmental > Terrestrial > Soil > Wetlands > Peat | place: Sweden: Norrbotten County, Stordalen... | reverse complement strand
CTCGTTGCACGCGTTGTCACGGGCCTCGGCGAGGCGCGTGTTGCATCCAATGCTCGCTCGGCGAACGCCCGTCACCTCTTCGAGCTCTCCGAGCTGCTGCTGGCCGACAAACCGGTCCCCGACCTAGGGCAGTCGATCGTGCAGGAGGTGCGGGAGTCCTTCGGGCTCAGTGGCGTCGCACTGTTGCTGTCGGTTGACAGCCGGCTCGAGGTCGTGGCGTCTTCTGGAACCTCGGTCGGCGAGGCCGAGCTGGCGCAGCTGCGTCCAGGGGCGCGGGTTCCGGTTCCGCTCAGCACACAGAGCTCAGGCGAGACAGTCCGGCTGCTGGCCCTGAGCGCTTCCGGGCGCCCGGTGGGCCTGTTGGTCCTGCGAGGTGTCCCAAACGACAGAGCCCTGCTCGAGCTGCTGCCCACGCTCGCAAACCACCTGGCCCTTGCCCTCGAGCGCGCGCAGCTTCACGAGCGCGCCCTTCACACCGAGGTGCTCGAGGAGAGCGATCGGCTGCGGCGGGCACTTGTCGGAGCGGTCTCACATGACTTGCGCACACCGCTGGCGACCATAAAGGTCGCTTCCTCCACCCTCTTGAACCCCACCAACACCCTCTCCGACACCGATACCTACGAGCTGCACAGCCTCATCGATCTTCAGGCTGACCGTCTGACCCGGCTGGTCACCAACCTGCTCGACATGACGCGCCTTGAAGCAGGGGTGCTCGAGATCCGCAAAGCCCCTTGGCCCGTGCTCGACCTCGTCGCCGAGGCTGTGGCGGGGATCCGCCCCTCACTGAAGGAGCACCAGATAGAGGTGCTCCTTCCCGAGCAACTACCTGCAGTCGAGGTGGATCACCTACTCATAGGACAGGTGCTCACGAACCTCCTCGACAACGCCAACCGCCACGGCCCCCCGGGCACCCCCATCACCGTGGCCGGCGAGCTCGACAACGGCGACCTCGCGCTCTCTGTAGCCGACAAGGGGTCCGGGGTGCCGCCAGGCGAGCGTGAAGCGGTGTTCGAGAGCTTCGTGCGCTTCGACACCGGCGGCAGGGCCGGTCTCGGGCTTTCTCTGGCCAAGACCTTCGTCGAGGCGCACGGTGGACGCATCTGGATCGAGGATCCCCCCGGCGGCGGTGCGCGCTTCGTTTTCACGCTGCCCCTCGCGATCACCAACGGAACTAAGAGCTAGGTGCGATGGCCAAGGTCCTGGTGATCGACGACGACCCTTCCCTGCTGCGGGCACTGCGTCTGGGACTATGCGCCGGCGGGCACGAAGTGGCCAGCGCCACGAACGGGGAACAGGGAATCTCGCAGGCTGCCCTGGTCTCCCCCGACGTCATAGTGCTCGACCTCGGTCTTCCCGACGTGGACGGGCTCACGGTCTGTCGGAGGATTCGCCAGTGGAGCGACGTTCCCATAGTCGTCTTGTCCGCGACCGACGCCGAGGATCGCAAGGTCGCAGCGCTGGACGGAGGTGCTGACGACTACGTGACGAAGCCCTTCGGCATGGCGGAGCTCGAGGCGCGCATCCGGACCGCGATACGTCACAGAAGGACAGATCCCGACGAGCAACAGCCTGCGGAGATCTCGATCGGCACGCTTCGCCTGGACATGGTGCACCGCGAGGCTCTCTTGGAAGAGACCAACATTGAGCTCACGTCTAAGGAGTTCGACGTGCTCTCCTTCCTCGCACTCCACGCCGGGAAGACCTGCACGCACCAAATGATCCTGGTCGCCGTGTGGGGCACCGCCTACGCGGGCGAGGCACAGTACCTCCATGCGTACGTGCACAGGCTCCGCCAGAAGCTGCACGACCCGTCGGGCACGCTGCTGAGGACGGCCCCGGGTATCGGCTACAGCCTCGGTACGGGTGCCCTGCCGGGCCTATGAGGGATGGGAGACGAACACCTAGCAGCGTGTGCTTGAAAGACAGGCGCCCTGAGCGACCAGGCGTGATTACGCAGCTAGATGATCCTCGCCAGCGAGGCGACGTGATCGGCGAGGGCCTCGTCGCGTAACTCCGTGCACATCTGCGCGAACCCAGGCGTCGGACCACGCCATTCGAGCTCCTCTGTCCTGGTGAGCAAGGACCGTTCCACCCGGAGTGTCGCCAGGTCTCTGAACAACAACGCCAGCTCCCTGCCGGCAACGAGGCAGCTTGCAAGCTTGGGCGCGCTGCGCAGCGCTTGGCGCACGCTCGGGGCCCAGTCAGCAGAGTCCGCGGGTACTGCGTCTATGTGCTCGTAGCGAGCCAACACCACAGACGCCGAGCGCTTGCCCCACCCGCGCAGGCCAGGAAAGCCATCAGCCGAGTCACCCACGAGTGCCAGCCAGTCGGGGATCGATCGTGGGGCGACGCCGAACTTGGCCCACACCCCGCTTTCCTCACGAACATCGCCCGTGCGCCGGTCGAGCTGAACCACCCGGCTTCCCACCACGCACTGGGCCAGATCCTTGTCGGGTGTGCATATGAGGACCTGCTCGACAGCGGGATCGGTTTCTGCCGCAGCGGCCGCTGACGCCAACGCGTCGTCCGCCTCGAGCTCGACCATCGGCCAGACCACCACGCCCAGTGCCTCGAGGGATCTCTCTAGGAGCGGAAACTGCGTGAGAAGTTCTGCTGGGACACCTGATCCGGTCTTGTAGCCGGGCCACAGGTCGTTGCGAAACGACTCGATCACGTGGTCGGTTGCGACTCCCAGGTGGGTCGCTCCTCTGCCCAGCATCGACACCATGTCCCGGAGCACGCCGAGGACCGCTCCTACCTCCCTACCGTCGGCGCCTGTTCTGGACGGGCGGCCGTAGAAGTGGCGGAAGAGCTCGTAGGTGCCGTCGACGAGGTGCACCTTCATAAGCACAGCTTGTCAGTCGGTGCAGACCGTGCCGGCTGCGGGCACAGAACCGTAGACAAGGTAGGCCTGATCCATGTCTCGAACGCAGGGACTGTAGAAGTACGCAACGTGGTTCTCGCCCTGCCACGTGACGAGGACGCCGTGCGAGAGCTCGTGGGCCAAGTTGACCGCCCACTGATAGGGAGTGGCGGGGTCGCTGGTAGTGCCCGTCACCACTATGGGGGGTGCGCCCACCGCAGCCGTAGGCGCCGGGATGCGAGTGGGCGGCACCGGCCACACGGCACAGCCGAGAAGGCCCCACGCGAGCAGCGGCCCGAACACGGGAGCCTCTGACCCGGCGGCACTTGCCAACGCTGCGTAGCCCGAGATGTCCCGTGACACAGGATGATCCAGGCAATCGATCGCCTCGGCGGCATCGCCGCCGTTCGTGGAACCGTTTCGCCGGTAAGCGTCGGACATCGAGAGCACCGCGCTCGCGTTGCCCGCTGCCGCCTCCCCCAGTGCGCCTGCCAGAGAAGACCAGTAGGTGCGGGCGTAGAGCCCGTCGAGCAAGGCTTCGTAGATCTCGCCGGGCCCGGCGCTGCGACCGTTGCCGGCAGGGATCTGCTGCTGGCGACTCTGGTCGATGAGCGCGAGCAGAGTGGAGGTGGGGTCTGCGGATGGGTGCCACGGACACGTCGAGGAGCTGCGGCACCAGGTGAAGAAGTCGTCGAGCACACCCTCGAAACTCTTGGCTTGATCGAGGACAAACTGGTCGGTGCTCATGGCTGGGTCGATCACCGCGTCGAGGACCATCGCGCGCACGTGCGTGGGGAACATCTGCGCGTAGGTCGCGCCGAGAAGGGTCCCGTAGGAATGGCCTATGAATGTCAGCTTGGCGTCTCCAAGAGCGGCGCGGATGCGGTCGAGGTCACGTGCGGTGTCCACAGTGCCGACGTACGGCAGCACGCTGCCGCTGTCCTGCTCGCACTGCGACGCGTACGCCCGATCGTTCGACAAGAGAGCTTGTTGGGCAGCGGCAGTGGTGGGAGCAGGGTCGGGAAGCGCGCTGGTCGTGTCGGAGGGCACGCCGTTCGAACCACAAGTGAAGGAGTCGCTTCGCTGGACCCCACGAGGGTCGAACGAGACGATGTCGAAGTCGTCGAGAAGCCCGGGCGTGAGCACGCTCAGCTCGTTCGGGAGATCGTTGATGCCCGATCCGCCGGGTCCACCGGGGTTGATCACGAGCGAGCCGATTCTCTGCGCGGGCAGCTCAGCGGGATGGCGCTCAACGGCGATCTGGATCGTGGCGCCTTGGGGGTGGGAGTAGTCCAGGGGAACGGTCACCGAACCACACTGGAGGTCCGAGCTGCAGGCGCTCCACAGGATCGGCGTTACGGGCAGGAGCGGCTCGGTCGTGGTCGTCGCGGCGATAGACGAAGGTGACAGGGACTTCGGATGCCCGGAGGCCGAGTCGCTCTTGCCGATGACACCACACCCTGCGAGAAAGATCGTCGCGATGACAACGGCGAGGGCACACTCGGCCTCGCGCGTCCCAGCGCCACCACGGCCGCCGACCTGTGACCATCGGAGCACGCCACCACCTTGACACGCACAACGCCTCAACGGCCGCCGCGCGTGTGAGACAGTTGAACATGCCTGAGCTCCCGGAGGTCCAGGCGCTCACCGAGTTCATCGACAAGCGCGTGCGAGGCCTTCATGTCGAGCGCTGTGAGCTCGCGGCAATCGCCGCGCTCAAGACCTTCGAACCCGCTCTCGACACGCTGATCGGACGCACGCTGACCAAGTGCACCCGGCGCGGAAAGTACCTGTGCACGGACTTCGACGGGATGTGGCTTGTGGCGCACCTCGCTCGAGGGGGCTGGGTGAAATGGTCGGAATCGCTGCCGGCCACTCGGGCCACGCCGGGACGAAGCCCCCTCGCCCTGCGTGTCGGGTTCTCCGATGGCAGCGGCATGGACTTCACCGAAATGGGCACTGAAAAACGACTGGCTCTATGGGTGGTCCGCGATCCGAGCGAGGTCGAGGCGATAGCGACGCTCGGCCGAGACCCACTCGACCCCGACTTCGACCCCGACACCCTGGGGGGGCTGCTTGCGGGCGAGTCAGGAACCATCAAGAACGCGCTCGTGCATCAGTCTCTGATAGCGGGCGTGGGCAACGCCTACTCCGACGAGGCACTTCACGCGGCGAAGCTCTCACCGTTCAAGTTTGCTGCCAAGCTGGACCACGCCGAGGTCGCTCGGCTGCACGAGGCCCTCGTGGGTGTGCTTCGCGAGGCCGTCGAGCGCAGTAGTCCCTTGAGCGCGACCGAGCTCAAGGGGGACAAGAAACGCTCCATGCGGGTGCACGGGCGAACCGGGGAGCCATGCCCGTCCTGCGGCGACGTCATCCGCCAGGTCTCCTTCGCCACGAAGTCGCTGCAGTACTGCGCCACCTGCCAGACCGGCGGCAAACCCTTGGCCGACCGCCGCCTGTCACGCTTCGTCAAGTGACGGCATGACGGTGAACGAAGCCAGACTCCACGACATGCAAGCCCTTTCACCGACGCCACCTCGGACAACCGAGGCCGGAGATAGCATTCCCACGATGAAAGAGTCGACGCCTTGACCGACGCCTTGGCCAAGCGCCACATCGGTTCGCTCGAGGTATCAGTCGTCGGGTTGGGCTGCAACAACTTCGGAGGGAGGATCGACGAGCACCAGACGGCCGAGGTGGTCTCCGCCGCCCTCGACGCGGGCATCACCTTCTTCGACACCGCCGACATCTACGGGGGCACCCGCAGTGAGGAGCTTCTCGGGCGTGCCTTGGGCAAACACCGCGATGAGGTGATGGTGGCCACGAAGTTCGGAATGCCTGTGGACGCCGAGCGCACTGGGGCCAAGCCGGCCTATGTCCGGCGCGCTGTGGAGGAAAGCTTGCGGCGACTCGGAACCGATCACGTCGACCTCTATCAGCTGCACCGGCCGGACCCCGAAACCCCGATGGCCGACACCCTGGCAGCGCTTGACGAGCTGGTGCGCGCCGGCAAGGTCCGCGAGATCGGATGCTCGAACTTCTCTGCGGCGCAGATTCGCGAAGCCCAAGCAGCAGTGCGCCAGGGGGCGGCGCGCTTCATCAGCGTTCAGAACGAGTACAGCCTGCTGAAGCGCGAGCCCGAGCTCGAGGTGCTACCGGAGTGCGATCGCCTCGCGTTGGCGTTCATCCCCTACTTCCCACTCTCCTCGGGGGTGCTCACCGGTAAGTACCGCCGGGGCGAGCCACCGCCCTCAGGGACCCGTCTCGCAGGCGTGCCGACCGGACGCCCGGACAGCCCCCTCTCGGACCAGACTCTCTCGGTGGTCGAGGCCCTGGAGGCCTTCGCAGCTCGAAACGGTCACAGCGTCCTAGAGCTGGCCATCGCCTGGCTGGTGATGCAGCCCATGGTGGCTTCGGTCATCGCCGGTGCCACCGCGCCCGTACAGGTGAGTGCGAATGCCAAGGCAAGCAGCTGGGTGCTCACCGCCGCGCAGCTCGACGAGGTCGACGAGGTCGCACCAGCCCATTGACGGGCACGGTTCACTCAGCTCGACGGAGAGTCCTCGGGCTGGCGGGCAAGAGCCTCCACGTTGAGCTCGATTCGGACCTTCTTGCCAACGAGGACTCCCCCGGTCTCGAGGGCCATGTTCCAGGTCAGTCCCCAGTCCTCCCGGTCGATCTCGGTCACCGCGCTGAAGGCCAAGGCGCTAGGGCCCCACGGCGTCGGGCCTGCTCCGTCGAACTCGGTGGCGAGCACCACGGGTCTGGTTGTGCCCCGGATCGTAAGGTCACCGGTCACTTTCCAAGCGTTGTCGCCCGCATGCTCAATAGCCGTGCTCTTGAACGTCCACGTCGGGTGCTGCTCTACGTCGAAGAAGTCCGCGCTCCGCAGGTGCGTGTCTCGCTGTTCTTCGCCTGTGTGCACGCTCTTCGCTCCTATTGTCACCTCCACCGAAGACTCCTCGGGCACCTCGGCGATGCAGATGGTGCCTGACGCGTCGTCGAGACGCCCGCGCACCTTGGTGATCATGAGGTGGCGGGCGACGAACTCGACCGTCGTGTGCTTAGGGTCGATCTCGTAGACGCCGGGGGTGGGCACCATTGTGCCCTTGTACTCCCTGGTCAACGAAACGGTCTGCGTATCGGTCATCGGGCTCCTCCTTCATGGTCTCCTGCTGTCTGCTGCCTTCTCCCGTGCTGGAACTCTGTCCTCTCTGGTAGATACTTGTGTGTACAACAACATTACGGACCGGTTCATTTCCTGCCACAGTGCACATCCGCCCCGCAGGCAACACCTCGGTGCTCGGGATTTGCCCTGAGGGGACTGGTCCGTGGCCCGGCGCTGTGCCTACGGTGCCGAGCATGTCCCGAGGCGTGCAGAGACGTTGAGCTCGCCAAAGAGCGGACCGGTCGGCAACGCCTCGCTTGCCAGGCGCCTCCCGGGCTTCGACGCCCGCCACGCCACACGACGCGCCCGGAGGGTGCGTGCAATGGTCGTGTCAGGGGCGATCCTGCTCGTCACGGCGGCGGCGACGGTGTACCTAGTGAAGTACCTGGGAGGCTCGGGGCGTGCCACCAATGGCGCGACAAGCGAGCGGCCCACGTCCCCCATCTCTTCCCAACATGGCGCAACGCCTTCGTCAAGGGCATCGGGGGCCACGCCCACCTTCACCGCCGCCCTCGTTTCTTCGCAGCTGACCGCGCCTGTCACTGGCGAGGTGGTGCTTCCCGGCTCGAGCACTCAACTGGTGGTGATGGGCGGTGCGACGACCGGCGGCTCATTGGCTTCGGGCGTCTTCGTGTTCGACACCTCCACCGGCAAGCTCGTGCACGTCGGGAATCTCACCAGGGCCATCGAGGATGCCAGTGGAGCCGTCATCGCAGGACAGGACATCGTCTTCGGCGGCAGCTCCTCCGCCGCGCTCTCCACCGTGCAGGGGCTCCCCGAACCTGGCCCCCTCGCGACGGCAGGTGGCGGATCGAGCAGTGCTGGCGCCCTCACGACGGCGACCGTGCTGGGCACTCTCCCCCAGGCGCGCGCCGACGCCGGCGTGGCGACGATCGGCACGACCACCTATCTCGTGGGCGGGGACGACGGAACGAACACCGTCCCCCAGGTGCTTGCAACAAACGACGGGCGGACATTCGTCACGGTGGCTTCTCTTGCCCAGCCAGTGCGGTTCGCAGCTGTCGCCGAGCTCGCAAAGAAACTGTACGTGTTCGGCGGCCAGAGCATGTCCCAGTCGACCACGTCGCCCCCGGTGGACACCATCCAGATGGTCGATCCGGCTACCCATCGAACACGGATAGTCGGCCACCTGCCCGAGCCTCTGTCGGAAGCGTCGGCCGTGACCGTCGGGAACCAGGTCCTGGTCATGGGCGGCATCACGACTGAACATGGCCCCGGCTCCGTGCCGTCCGTCGCCACGAGCTCCGCGACCGGCTCGGCAGGTGGTTACTCGACGACGACCGTGGCGACCATCTGGTCTTTCGATGCGGTCACCGCCAAGGTGTCGCGCGTAGCACAGCTCCCCGAGCCAGTAGCACGGGCGGGCGTTGCGCTCGAGGGGTCTGTGACCTGGGTGGTGGGCGGCGAGTCGAGCGGCGTGCCGGTGTCGTCGGTCCAGGTGATCCGGTCCCGAACGGCCTCCGGCCGCTAATTCTTATCGAGGTCCCTTCGAACCAGACTCCGGAGCCTTTTCGTCTACGTGCCATCTGGGCGCGGTCCCGCCGACTTCGTTCGTGTTCGCTGTCGCTGCCCGTGCAACTCCCCGGACGCCAACAGAGCTCGCCTTTCCCTTCGCTCCCGCCGCTTGCGGAAGGCGACGTAACCGACAATCGCCGCTGCCGCCACCGCGGCGACGATGTACGACCCTGTGCTTGCTGTCGAGAGCACGGACTGGAACTTCTCGCCGATGGCGTAGCCCAGCAGTACGAACGTCGAACCCCACACGATGCCTCCCGCCGCGTTGTAAGCCAGAAACGTGCGATAGCGCATTCCACTCATGCCGGTGAGGCCTGGGACCATCGCACGGGCGAGAGCCACCCACCGCCCCAAGAAGACGGCTGGCCCTCCGAAGCGGGCGATTACCTGGCGCGCCTTGTGCACGCCCAGGTTGTCGCGCAGGGGCCGCCGCTCGAGCAGCCATGGCCCCAGGTACTTGCCGACCTCATACCCGGTGGAGTCGCCACCGATGGCGCACGCGACTATCACGACGAGCATGACGACGAGGTTGGCGTCGTGCAAGGAGGCAAGCGCACCGCCGACGAGCGCGGCGGTCTCGCCGGGTATGACGAAGCCCAGTAGCACCGCCGCTTCGCCGAACACGAACGCTCCGCACAGGGCGTAGACGGCCGGACCGTGGAAGTGCTCCAGCCACGTGGCGATGCTGGCGAACAAGCTCAACACCTCCGAAGCCAGAGGGCTGACGCTCTCAGCGCGACCACCCTGACGATGATGCCGCGGGCACACCCACCGCCGCCACCCTTTCGCGCTCCCAGCGCGCCCGCTGCCGAACCGCGCTCCACCTTTGGACGGCTGGACAACCGCGCTACCGTCTTCACGTAGTGTCCGGCGGTCAGCTCCTGGCTTTCGCGGCGGCGTCGTTCGTCCTCATCGTCATCCCCGGACCGAGCGTGCCCTTCATCGTCGGACGAGCGCTCTCGCACGGAAGACGGGTCGCGCTTGCCACGGTGGTAAGAACTGCCGTCGGCATCTATGTGGTGGCCGCACTGGTGGCTTTCGGGGTGGGCTCGGTGGTTGCACGTTCTGACACCGTGTTCACCGCGGTCAAGTTCGCCGGTGCCGCCTACCTGATCTGGCTTGGGCTGAACGCGCTTCGCCATCGCCGGGACCTTGACTCGGTTCTCGCCACCGATAGATCGCCCCACGGTCAGCGCCGTGCAATGCGCGATGGGTTCGTGGTTAGTTTGGCCAACCCCAAAGCGGTGATCCTTTTCGCTGCGATCCTGCCCCAGTTCGTTGACCGCTCCGCTGGTCATGTACCTGAACAGATGCTGGTTCTCGCCGTGGTCTCGTCTTTGATCGCCCTGATCTCCGACAGCGGATGGGCGTTCGCCGCCGCAACCATGCGGGCCTGGTTTGCTCGCTCCCCTCGACGCCTGGAGCTTGTCGGAGGGGCTGGCGGCCTGGCCATGATCGCTGTGGTATTGGCCGTCGCCGTCACCGGCCGCAAGGATTGAACCGCTTCGGCGCGAGAAGCAACACCGGGCGCAAGAAAGCATCGAGGCGCCTCGTCAACCAATCGGTCGACAGACGCACGACATTCAGATGACCGGACCGCGTCCACTGTCTTCGGCCGGACCGAGCTTGGAATGCGCCCGGATGGCGGCTTCTACGGCATCAGTGTCGTCAGGGGTAATGAATGGACGGACGAATCGGCCGAGGTCGAGTATGAGCCCGACCTCCTTCTTGGGTCGTTGCGGGTCAAGGTGTGCCCAGTAACGCGGGTTGGCCGTCCCCCATATCCGCCACCTCCCCGTGAAGTTGTCAATGTCAACGCGCCGGAACGAGCGAATCGAACTGTAGGGAATGTGCTTGGTTCCCCAAGGGAAGTAGTACCCACGGATTCTCATCGCATCTGCCGCGCACTCGATCCAGCGGTCCCGATACTCGCTACCCATCGGCCGAACTCCCGATCATGTCGTCAGGGCTCGAGATCCTACGCGGTGGAGTCGTGTTGAGTACTACGACACGACGAGATATTGGCGATCTCGAGGCTCTCACGCCGTTCATCACACCCGCTCGCTCTTTCCCCTTGCGCAAGGAGACGATCGGTTCGCGTCCATGGCGCGCTCGGATCAAGTCGCCGTCGATGCACACACAGTCTCAGCTGGGAAAACGTGCCCCCGGCACAAACGCGCCCCCGGCAGGAGTCGAACCCGCAACCTGGTGGGTAGAAGCCACCCGCTCTGTCCAGTTGAGCTACGGGGGCGGGCACGGTGTCGGAACTTCCGGACGGCCGCCCGGCCCGTGACCCAACGATAGAGCCTGCACCACTAGGGATGGTCGATCCGGCGACGCTGGGACGTCACTGACATCGTCGCTGCGGACCCGCATGACAGCCGGCATGTGCGTCTGTATCGTCCCGATGGGCAGTGTGTCATGCTTGAGACCCACGGTGGCCGTAGCTCAGTTGGTTAGAGCGCCAGGTTGTGGCCCTGGAGGTCGGGGGTTCAAGTCCCCTCGGTCACCCTCTTGGATTCGCGCACCCTCTCGGTCACCCGCTCTGAAACTGACGATCACCCTCGATCACCACAGATCCGATCGTCCGAATGAAGACGAGCGTCGACGATCGCGTACACTCCCTCCTGCGCCTCTAGCTCAACGGCAGAGCAACGGACTCTTAATCCGCAGGTTGGGGGTTCGAATCCCCCGGGGCGCACCACGTGCACAGGCCCACCACGTGCACAGGCCCACGACGTGATGCACACCATTGTGATGTGTCGCGACATAGGCGACTCACCCGTCTAGACATGGTGGAGACCCCGCCGAGCGTCTTGACCCATCTTTCGCCCATTCCCTGGTTCGAGACCACGCGACGCGCGCCATCACGGGAGGTCCTCGCCTAACACCTCATCCACCAGCTCGCGCCAGCGCTGGTCGTCCTCGGGATCGTGGTCGCGAACCAGATGCAGGCGTACGAACAGCGACGCCACGGCGGCCTTCTGGGTCCCACGCCCTTCCGCGGCGGCCTCCGCGAGCAGGCAGGATGCCTGGACAGCACGAGTCAGCTGGTCCAGCTGACGCCGGAAATGGGCTGACGCGTGTGCAGGGTCGGACAGCGAGTGCCTCAAGCGAGGCTCGAGCGCGTCGAGCGCGTAGGCGACAGTCGCGCCGTCACCGCTCTCACCGGCAGAGGCCAGCTCCCCACGGAGCCACTCGAGCAGGTGGTCGAGCAGACCGAGGCGAACGCAGTCGCGGTGCACCTGAGCGCACAACACGTTGTGGGCGCCCTCCCAGCTCTCGAACACCAACGCGTCGCGATAGAGCCGGGGCAACGGAGAGAAGTCCTCGATCGTGCCGTTGCCGGCCAGCATTTCTATCGCGCGGTGCACGACATCGGTGGCCGTGATCGAGGTGACGTACTTGTTCGCGTTCACGAGGACCCGATAGGAGCTGGCCTCGGTCTCGGTGGCCCGGTGACGGTCCAGGAGATCGAGCAATCCGGTGAGCGCCATCGTCGAGGCCAACGCGGCCTGCTCCTCGACCTTCATGACGGCCAGGTGCTCGCGCACGGCCGGGAACGACCCGATGGCGCGCCCGAAAGCCGGACGGCACCGAGCGAAGGTAGACGCCTCGAGATAGGCGCGCCGCATGATCCCGGTCGAACCGACCGCGTTGAGCCAGCGCGAGGTGTTGAGAAGCTCCTCGACGGCTACGTGGAACCCCTCTTCGACCGGGCCGATCGGCCAGCCCCCGGCCCCCTCGAAGTCGATCTCCGCCGACGCGAGACAACGCGTCCCGAGCTTGTCCTTCAACCTGCGGATCCGAAAACCGTTTGGGGTGGTGCCGTCGAGGCTCCTTGGCACGAGGAAACAGCCGAGGCCCCGCGTTCCGTCGTCCGCGCCCTCGGGGCGCGCGGTCACGGCGAAGAGGTCGGCGTCGGCCACCGAGCAGAACCACTTCTCGCCGGTGAGCCGCCACATTCCGGGCTCTGCGGAGTCGGGCACGGCGCGCGCCGCGTTGGCACCGACGTCGGAGCCCCCTTGGATCTCGGTGAGGAACTGTGATCCTCGCAGGCAGCGCTCGTAGTCGACCTGCTGGAGGCCCGGCAGGTAGCGCGCCCTGAGCTCAGGCGAAGCACGGTGCTCCAACGCCCGGGCCAGGCCCGCTGTGCACACCACTGGACAGGCGTGCCCGCCTTCACCGGCATGCGACAGCAAGTAGAACAACGCCGCCTGCTCGAAGGCACCCTGGCCGTCTCCGTATGCGGCAAGCACCCCCGACGCCCACACCGCCTGGCCGGCAAGACGGTACGCAGGGTGGAACTCGACCTTCTCGACGCTGCGGCCTATGGCGTCATAGGGGACGTGCGCCGGCAGTTCGCGATGGCGCTCGAGCACATCGACTGCCGGATCGACCACCTCGACGACCATCTTGCCGAAGTCGCTCAGGCGCGGCTCCATGGCGGCGGCGCGTGTCGTACCGGCACGAACCATGAGCACCGCGCGCAAGTTGGGCGTGGCGACGTAGAAGTTGGTCGGACGCGACGCCCACCACCGCACAAGGTCACTGCGTCCGGGCTGCTGTTCGCCCACGATCTGCCTCCTCGCCTCCTGGCTCTCGTGCCGTCCTCTCCTCCACCCTCGTTGGTGGTGCGACGGCGTAGGTCCAGAGTCCTTGGACCGTAGCGCCCAACAAGGTCCACCTCGAGGTCGCACAGGACCCTGGGGCCACGGGGTCGCCTCCCCAGTTCCCATCGTGGTCGCGTAAGACCATGGGGGCAGGCGCCCGATTCCACCTGGCGGGATGACACGGCCCGACGCAAACTGGGGCCGATGAGTGCTCAGATGCGCGCGGGACCGCTCGGCTAAGAACACCAGGGAAGGCCGTGGACCGCGGGGGGTTGTCCCGGGCCCTGGCACCGATCCGGGTGTTGATCGTCGACGACCACGCACTCGTCGCCGAGGGCACACGACAACTACTCGAGGTCGAACCCGACCTGGAGGTGGTCGGGCAGGCCGGCAACGCTGAAGAAGGCCTCGATCTCTTCGGACGGACAAGTCCCGACGTGGCGCTCGTCGACATAAACCTCCCCGGGATGAGCGGGCTCAAGCTCGCCCGGGTGGCGGCCGCGAGCCACCCGGAGGTCAGGGTCCTAATCGTGAGCGCCTACGACGACTACGCGTACGTCACCGAGGTGCTCGATATTGGCGTCTGCGGCTACCTGTTGAAGACCGTCTCGGCCAAGGAGCTTGTAGACGCCGTGCGAGCCGTGGCCGACGGCGTCGTCGTGCTCGACAAGGCGGTCTCCGGGCGTCTCGCTCGAAGGTGGCGAGGTGGGTCAACCGTTGGCGGCACGCCTCGTCCCCGAGATGGAGCTGGGCGTCTTTCGCATCGCCCAAGAGGCGGTGCGCAACGCGCTCCACCACGCCCGAGCGTGCACGCTTTGCGTCAGCCTGCGCTTCGAGCCCGGCGAGCTACAGCTCACCATCACCGATGACGGGTGCGACTTTTCCCCATAAGGACCAGACGAGCGCGAGCCGGTACACCTCGGCCTGCGCGGCATGGCAGAGCGAGCGCGCCTGCTCGGCGGCAAGCTCGAGGTGCGCTCGGCACCCGGCGAGGGAACCGTGGTCGAAGCAATCGTGCCGCTCGCGCCGCAACGGGACCGACTTGTCCTGGTCGCGCTTTGAGCATCTGGAGGTGACCCGATCCGCATCTCCGGCTTCGCCTCTACGGTGGACCACCGCTCGTCCAGGGGACCCGCCTCGTTCCACTGTTCGGCATAGTTGTGTTCGGCATAGTTGTGTTCGGCATAGCCGTGTTCGGCATAGCTGTGTTCGAAGCAGCCGATCCTGTTCGACATGGCCCAAGTGACTGAATACTGTTCCCTCCTGTGAACTTGACTTTGTCCAAGCGCGGGGATTACGCCGTGCGCTCGGCGATCTTCCTCGCACGGTCCTATGAGGCGGACCATCCGAAGAAGCTGCGAGAGGTCTCGGCCGAGATGTGCGTGCCGCGCACCTTCGTCTCCCAGATCCTGGGCGACCTGGTCCACGCCGGACTCGCGGTCTCCTCCTTCGGCAAGACCGGCGGCTACCGCCTCGCTCGCCCCCCGGCCGAGGTCAGCCTGCTCGAGGTGGTGGAGGCAGCCGAGGGGTCGCTCGTCTCGAGCCGCTGCGCGCTCGGAGACGGGCTGCCCTGCCGGAGCGCAGTCTGCCCACTGCACGAGACCTGGGGTGAAGCAGTGACATCACTACGCTCGATCCTTGCCACCACCAGCCTGGAGTGCCTGGCGCAGAGGGACCGTGCCATCGAGACGGATGCCTACCCGGTCCCCGCCGACGCCCACCGGTCGGTGGAGAGGACGGCTCCCTCCACGGCGTCCGCCTGACCGGGTCCCTCGACCGCGGTAGGTGGCTCTCGCCGTCCTGTGCGTCAACCTCTTCGTCGTCAACCTCGATAGCACGACCTCGACAGCACGACTTCGACAGCACAACCTCGACAGCACGATCTTGCGAAACCAGACGTTGAACGTCGTGGCGCGTTGTTGACCACGATCTGGCATCACGCGCAAGACGCCGTATGCCGCCAAGGTCCGATAACTTCGGGACGTGCACGGCTAGCATCCCCGCAATGAGGGTGGTCTGACGTGCTGGAGCAAGTCGCGTTCCGAGCCGTTCGCGCCAGCATCGCGTCGAGCCTGGGGGTCATCGCCTTGGTCGTCGTCTACGGGCTCGCACCCGGCCACTACCCCTTGGCACCAGCACCATACTTCGCTCTGGCGGGCGTGGGAGCCTTGGTCGTGCTCACGGGCGCGCGCCTTCCTTGGCGAGCCCTCGTCCCCAGCCAGTCCTTCATACCGTTCGTCTTCACTTGGTCAGTCGTTGACGTCGCGCTCGTGTCCGCCTGCATCGCCGTGAGCGGAGGCAGCCACTCGGACCTGTACCTCATCTTTCTCGTCATGGGCATGTTCAAGGTGGGCGTGCCTTATCCACGCATGACGCGCATCATCCTGACAATGTTGCTGCTGATCGCGTACGCGATCACTTTGGCCGTCGTGGGGTGGCACATCGGCACCGCCACAGTCATCCTGCGGCTAGGCATGATCGCCATCACGGCCGGCGCCGCAGACATCATGTCGATCGCATTCACGCGTGAGCTGCACGTTCGCAACCGGGTCACCTTGGAGTCCGAGCTACAAGGGCCGACGTGCAGGGACGTGGCCGGAGTCGGCAGAGAGATCGGCTCGCTCGACAAGGACGCCGTCGTGAGCTGGACGGCGGACGCCGTACCCGAGCACCAGCGTCACGACAGCGCGCGTTCTCGCTCGCTCGTCACATCGGCTTCCGACGCCATGGTCGTCATAGACGCCCATGGCCAGATCCTCGAAGCAAACGACCAGATTGGCCGCTTGCTCGGCTACGGCCCCGAGGAGCTGCTCGGCATGCCTGTCGAGTCGCTCGTCGGGGAGTCTTCCCGACGACTGGCTGAGCTCTATCGCGACACCTACGCCCACGATCCCCGGACCCTCGTCGTGGGCGACGCGCAGGAGATGAGCGGCCTTCGCAAGGACCGCAGCGAGTTCCCCATCGAAGTCGCCTTGGAGCCGGTCGACACACTGGAAGGCTCCTTCGTCACCGCGACGGTGCGCGACGTGACCGAGCGGCGAGAGCTCCAGCGCCGCCTCGCTCACCAGGCAACTCACGACAACCTGACCGGCCTTCCGAACCGTGCGCAGTTCGTGGGACGCCTCGACGACGCCCTGGCCCGCACTCCCGTAGGTTCTTCTCAGGTCGCCGTGTGCTTCTTGGACGTCGACCACTTCAAATACGTGAACGACAGCCGCGGTCACACGATCGGAGACGCGCTGGTCGCCGAGGTCGCCCGCCGGATCGCGTCAACCGCAAGAGCGGGCGATCTCGTGGCGCGCTTCGGAGGTGACGAATTCGCCGTCCTCGTAGAGAACCTCACCGACCGCCAGGGAGCGGTCACCCAAGCCTGGAGGCTGCTGGCCACCTTCGACCGACCCTTTGTCGTAGAGAGTGTGAAGTGCTACTTGTCGGCGAGCGTGGGTATCGCCTTCGGGGCACGAGGCGACGACCCGAACGACTTGTTACGCGACGCCGACGCAGCGATGTACCACGCGAAGAAACGGGGCCGCGCCAGGGTCGAGCTCTTCGACGACAGCTTGACCGCTCGGGCAGTCGAAAGGCTCGAGATCGAGTCCGCGTTGCACCAAGCGCTGCTGGACGAGCAGCTCTCGTTGGTGTTCCAGCCGATGATGGACCTCTCTGACAGAACCGTGCTTGGTGTGGAAACCCTCCTGCGATGGGAGCATCCCGATCGCGGCCCTGTCCCTCCGATCGCGTTCGTCCCGATCGCCGAGGAATCGGGCCTCATCTTGCAGATCGGCCGGTGGGTCCTCGCACGCGCCTGTGAGCACGCGGCGCGCTGGACCGAGCAGGGGCTGCTCCCGACACCGTTCGTGGTCAGCGTCAACGTGTCCAACCGCCAGCTCGAGCACGACCGGCTCGTCACCGAGGTTGCTTCTGTCCTGGACTCGAGCGATCTACCTCCGAGCTGCCTGGTCCTGGAGATCACAGAAAGCTTCTTCATGCGGGACCTGCGCGCCGCGGTGCGCAGATTGAAGGCACTCAAGGAACTCGGGGTGCGCATAGCCATCGACGACTTCGGCACCGGCTTCTCCTCGCTCAACTCGCTCTCACAGCTCCCCATCGACGTCGTGAAGATCGACAAGTCGTTCACCGACACTCTCGGAACCCGAAATGACGCGATCATCGGCGCCCTGGTCGACGTGGCAAGCGCTTTCGAGCTGAAGGTCGTAGCCGAAGGAGTGGAGTCCGAGGACCAGGTGCAGCGCCTCCTGGGACTCGGTTGCGACTTCGGGCAGGGCTATCTCTTCGGTAGACCGGTTCCCGCTTTCGGCATTGAGCGCATGTTCAGCTCACAAGCCGGCGCTGGTGAATTGAGCGCCATGGTGCCCGGAACGATCACGCTGCCGGACCCGAACGCGGAGCTATACCCCATTCGCAGCGCCACTTGACACCCGGGTCCAAGCGAACCAAGTCCGCTTCGGAACGAAGCGCGTCGGGGGGACAGGTCATCGGCTTGACGGCCAACGACTTTCGCCGGCGCGAGCCGGGAACCACTGTGTCCCCCGTGTAGACCATGACATAACGGAAGTGTTCGTCCATCCAGACCGTGACCCCGAGGTGTCCTCCGGGCTCGTCCAGCTCCACACGCGCGATCCCGTCGAGATCGCGCGCCAGGTCCGTGAAGGCGGTGTCGAGACAAGTGGACCCGATCATGCGTTCGTCGGTGAAGTCGAACTCAGTCCCCGTGACAATGGTCTCCCCCGTCGGCAGGCCGCGCTCGTCAGTCACCAGGCGGCGTCGGCCGGGCAGGCGCAAATGAGCGATGTCGACCACAGGCGTTCCCACGGTGACATAGGGGTGGAACCCGAGGCCGAAAGGCGCGGGATGTTGGTCGATGTTGGTCACCTCGGTCGAGACCACCAATCCACCTCGCGCGAGCCGGTACTCGAGCGAGAGCTCCAGCCGCCACGGGTAGCCGGGCTGGGGATGCAATACGCACGAGAGGACGATCACGTTCTGAGCGCGTGAGACGAGCCGCCACGGAAGCCAACGCACGAGCCCGTGGATCGCACAACCACGCTCGGGCTCGTCGAGCGCGGCTTGGCCGTGGCGCCCTTCGATGCTGTAACGAGCGTCGCCGAGTCGGTTCGGCCAAGGTGCGAGCACCTGTCCGCGTCCCGCCGAGCACAAGTCCCTCTCGCCGAACCCGTCGACGACCTCGGCGCCGTCTACGGTGTAGACCCGCAGCGTCGCGCCGACCTCGGTGACGACCACACGTTGTCGCCCGTACCCGATCTCGTGCTGCTGGCCGGAGGGCGGCACCGCGGTCGAGGTGGGGGTAGTCATTGGCCCCGGTATGGTAGTTCGAAGGTAAGGCGCGCCCTGTTGAAGACGAGCGGGAGGTCCTGGTGCACATCCTGGTCACCAACGACGACGGAGTCCGCGCGCCCGGGATCGCCGCTCTAGCCGCCGAGATGGCGGAGTCGGGTCACGAGGTCTTGGTGGTGGCGCCCATGGTCGACTACAGCGGAGCCGGCGCGGCGGTCGGTCCGGTCCATTCACGAGAAGGCGTCGACTACCAGTCACACGTCATCGAGGGGTTGGGCGACGTACCCACCTACGGCATCGACGGGCCTCCCGCGCTGGCGGTCATCCTCGCCTGTCTCGGGAGCTTCGGTCCTCGCCCGGACATCGTGATGTCGGGCATCAACCACGGGGTAAACGTGGGACGTTCAGCCATGCACTCGGGAACGGTGGGCGCGGCACTCACGGGTGCTCACTTCGGCTTGCGCAGCCTGGCCGTCTCGATCAAGTGGGGCGACGATCCGGTTCCCTGGAGCTCACCGGCTCGTCTCGCGACATCGTTGATCCCGGTACTTGCCGCAGCCCCACCCAGGACCACCTTGAACCTGAACGTCCCCGACGTGGAGCTCGGGGCGCTCAAGGGGCTGCGCCACGGCCGGCTCGGGAGCGGTGGTGCCATCCGCTCCGCGATCCACGACACCGGCACGGTCGAGCCGCCGCACATGACGCGCCCTCCGTTTCCCTCCGGGACCCTCCGCCTGGACCTGACCCCCTTGGGGAGCAACCTCGACGTGGGCCCCGATACCGACGCCGGTCTCGTGGCCCACGGCTTCGCCTCGCTCACGCCCCTGGTCGGGGTGCACGAAGCCGGTGACGAGGCCAAGGCCACCATGGTGGCCGCCATGGACACCCTCTACGAGGTCGCCGGGGTGGGTCCGGGATGCGACGTCACCGAGGAAGCCGAAGAGGATCTGGCCACGGGCTAGTCCGCCCTCCGCGGTAGACGTGGGCTGTGAGATGGCGCCGAAAAGGCCGAACGCCGGGTTCGGCTGAGGGGCTCCCGAAGCCCTCGACTTTCTTCCGGTATGTTCCAGGCGTGAGCGTTTCGAGCACGGGGCGCTGTGATCCTGCCACTTCGAGCAATTCGAAGCCGCCGGCCCCAGCCTCCTCCGAGGAGCAGATGCTCCGGGACGGCAAGAAGCCGTGCCGGCGGGAGATCCGAGCGATCTCCACCATGTTCGACCGCAGGCCCTTCACTGAGGGTTGGCTCGAGGTCGAGGACCTCCGCCTGTACTACGAGGTCCACGGCACCGGCCCACGCGTCGTGGTGTTCCTCCATGGGCTCCTGCTCGACGCCCAGATGAACAGGCGCCTCGCCGACGACCTGGCCGAGCGGGGCCACCGGGTGATCCTGTTAGACATGCCCGGCCACGGGCGCTCCGCCAAACCACACCAGGCATGGGCGCACCGCATCGACTCCTACGCCCACTACGTCGTGGGGCTGCTCGACGAGCTGGGCCTGGACGAGGCCGTGGTGGGCGGGGTCTCGCTGGGAGCGAACGTCTCGTTGCAGGTAGCCGTTCAAACGCCGAAGCGCGTGCGCGGACTTCTGATCGAGATGCCCGTCCTCGAATGGGCGGTCCCTGCCACCGCTGTCATCTTCGTGCCCTTGCTGTTAGGACTGCACTTCGCGGCTCCGCTGGCCCGGTTGCTCGGCAAGGTTGCCCGCCGGATCCCGCGCACGCGGATCGGGACTCTCGACAGCTTCGTAGGCGCCGCCAGCTCGGAGCCCGAGGAGGGTGTCGCGGTGCTCCACGGGATGCTCGTGGGGCCCATCGCCCCGACCTACGACGAACGCCACGCCATCGGGGCGCCGGCCCTCGTGATCGGTCACAGGGTGGACATCATCCATCCCTTCACCGATGCCAAATACCTGGCCCGACAGCTGCCCCACGCTCGTCTGCTCCAGGCGCGCTCGGTGCTCGAGTTGCGAGCCACTCCGAAGCGTCTCACCGGCCACATAGCCGACTTCCTCGATGAGGTGTGGAGCGAGGCCCCTTTGAGCCAGGACCCCTCTGCGGGAGCCCAGGCGCACGGAGTTTGAGCAGTCGACGGTCGGCCTCGCCTGTGCGTGACCAGTCGGTGAAGGTGCCTGCGCCTGACGGCTCTTGTCGCACTCACACAGGTCCTTCGCCCGCCTCTCCGCAGCTCGTTCTCAGCGGCGCGGGGCCCAGGCGTCGGGGTCCTCGATCAACTTGGCCACCGACCGCGGCAGCTTCCCCCGTATCACGTCCTCGAGGGTCACGGTGTCGAGGACCCGGCGAAGCCCGGCCCGCACCGCCACCCACACGTCTTGGAGGTGCTCTGCGGCCCCGATGTTCGGGGGTAAGCCTTGGGACTGCGCGAGCACCTGCGCCGTGGCTGGCTCGCCTCGCTCCGCCAGTGCCAGCAGGGCGCACATTCCGTAATCGACCTTGGCGGGGATGTGCACGAATAGATTCTGCACCGGCACGCGCTCGGTCCTGCGAAAGCGCACATTGGCGGGTCCTTCGAATGGTATTTGCCGCGAGATCTCAGCCGGCCCCATAGTGCGCGAGGTTGGCCGCCTCCGGCGGGTTCCGCAGAAAACGGCCCGAGGGCCGTGACCCCGCCGGAGGCAGCCTGGAAGTACGTCCCAGGTGGGCGGCACTCCGGACGCACCCCGAGGGTCCGATCGGTTCTCACCGCTCAGATCCCGCGCTCAGCATGCCGTCTCGCTCGCGCGCGGTGGAAGGGCCGAAGGTCCCGAAGCTCAGCGAACCTAGTGGGAGGGTTCAGCCGCACCCGCTGGTTCAGTCACAGCCGTCTCGGTAAGCGGCTCGCTCGCGCTTGCGAACAGAACGGTGCCGCTTCTCCTCGAGACGCCGCGCCCTCGCTACGGCTGACGGAGCGGTGGGCACCCGGGGACGTTGAACGCGCAACGCGCCGGCCAGGCGATCGGCTAGACGGCGTAGAGCGATCTCGCGGTTTCGCGCCTGGGAGCGTTCCTCACCCGATACGACCCTCACGGTCGGGCCGAGGCGTTCGAGCAGGCGTGCGCGCTGGCGTGGACCAAGCGAAGCCGAGCTTTCGACTTCGAACCGGACCTCGACGCGCGTGCTCGAGCGGTTCGCATGCTGCCCTCCGGGACCGCCACTGGTGGTGAAGCGCCATCGGAGCTCGTCGAGAGGGATCGCCAGGTTGCGCGTCACCCGTAGCCCCTCGCTCCGCGCGCTCGTGGCGTCCCCGGAGCTGCTCATCCCGCCACAGATTCGGCTACGACGGGGTTCTCGAGGATGCCTATGCCCTCGATCTCGATCCGCACCACGTCCCCGACTCGCAACCACCTGGGGGGGTCGAAGCTCGCACCCACGCCGGCCGGCGTGCCGGTGGAGATAACGTCGCCAGGCTCGAGCGTGAACGCGCTGGACAGGTGCTCCACCATGTCCCAGCACGAGAAGATCATGTCGCTGGTCGATCCGTCTTGGCGCAGCTCCTCCCCCACCCACGTTCGCACCCGGAACCCGTGAGGGTCGCCGAGTTCCTCGGAGGTGACGAGCCAGGGCCCGAGGGGGCCGTGGGTGTCGAAGGACTTCCCCATCGTCCACGTGGGCGTTCGCCACTGCCAGTCACGCACGCTCACATCGTTCATGATCGTCCATCCCGCTACCACCCCCGCAGCGTCAGCTCTGTCCACATGCCTGCAGCGTCGGCCGATGACGAACGCGAGCTCGCCCTCGTAGTCGAGGAAGCCGGACGCGCGCGGAAGCGCGATGCCCTGCCCGGGTCCGATCACACAGGTCCGTTGTTTGTTGAACCACACCTGGTGCTCTGGCACGTCAAGGCCCATCTCTGCCACGTGGGCCCGGTAATTCAATCCGATGGCCAACACCTTCGCCGGGTGAGGCACAGGGGCGAGCAGGCGGGCGGACTCCAACGTCACGCGGCGCGCGTTCGTGCTCGTGGACACCTCGGCTCGCTCGAGAGCCTCGTCGCCGGCGCCGAGCAGATCGCACATGTCCCCAGGCAGGCCCACGACTGGGTCCGTGAGGTCGACGATCTCCTCACCCACCAACACGCCGGTGCGCACCGTCTCCATGCCGACGGTGCCGTCGGTGCCCGACGTGAACGACACGAGTCGCATCCACGACACCGTACAGACTTGGTTCCCACGCCACGTTGAGCGTGGCGTGGAGCCTCCAAAAAAAGACACAATTGGCCGATGCCCCACTACGAGAGGCCTGGCTGGTTCACCGTCCACGTCGCCAACAAGATCATCGCCGGCGCTACGAGGCTGGGGCTGAGCCTCAGAGGGTCACGAGTGCTGAAGGTGCGAGGACGCAAGACCGGCAAGTGGCGCAGCACGCCCGTGAACCTCCTTACGCTCGGCGACGAGCGTTACCTCGTTGCACCCCGAGGGGAGACGCAGTGGGTGCGCAATCTGCGCGTCGCGAAAGCAGGTGAGCTATCGCTCGGTAGAAGGACCGAGCCGTTCGCGGCGCTGGAGCTCTCCGAGGCCGAAAAGCCCGAAATCCTTCGCGAGTACCTGAAGCGATGGAAAACCGAGACGGGCATCTTCTTCGGTGGGGTGGGGTGGGATTCGCCTGAGGCGGAGTTGCACCGCATCTCCCCGGAGCACCCGGTGTTCCGGATCACTGCCCAGCGTGGATGATCCCCAGCTATGAGGGTGACTTTCGCTACGACCCAGGTGACTTCGATGCATCTGGGTTAATCGACGGCAGACCCTCGGATCTCGCAGGCTCGTCCGACCCCGATGGCTGGCCTGGCGATCCGGCGGGATCCGGCACCTGGGCCGGCGGACGGCTGGGCAGCACCACGAGCGCTATGAGCCCACCGGTGGCGGCGACCACCGCCCCGGCGGTCACCGCCAAGTTCGCACCGCTCACGAAGGCACGGCGGGCGAGCGCAGCCAAGGCCGCTCCGCGCACACCCCCTACGTGAGCGGCCACCGCCAGCGCCCCGCCGAGCGAGCCGTTGATCAGCGACAGCGCCGACCGAGGGATCACCTGATGCACGAGGACGGGGTGCAACACGCCGTGGTAGCGGGTGGCCAGCAAGCTGCCGAGCACCCCGACGCCCAACGCACCGCCGAGCTGGAGCGTAGAGCTGTTGGTGGCCGATCCCACCCCTGTGCGCTCGAGGGGCAACGACCCCATCACCGACTCGATCAACGGAGCCAATGCCAGGCCCGTGCCAAACCCCAGGAGGAACAGCGCCGCCAGCGCGTCAGTGTAAATCCCGTGGACGGTGATGCGTGACAGCATGCCGAAGCCGACCGCGATCGCGCTCATCCCTACGACCACCACCACCTTCGTGCCGAGCCAGCGCACCAGCAAGCTCGATACGGGGGCCACCACAAGGATCGTGAGAGCTGTGGGTGCCACGCGCAGACCCGCCTGGAAGGCGCTGTAGCCGAGGGAGAACTGCAGGTACTGGGTCAGGAGGAAGAGTCCCCCGAACAACGAGAACATCACGAGCGACATCGATCCGATGGCGGCGCTGAACCGACGCGAGGAGAAGAACGAGAGATCGAGCATCGGATGGCTCGAGTGCAGCTCCCAGGCAATGAAGGACGCGAGCATGACAATGCCGCCGACTAGCGCTCCCAAGATGAGCGGTGACGACCACGTGCGGTTCGGCGCCTCGATGATCCCCCAAAGGAGCAGCCACATGCCGAGCACCGAGAACACCACGCCCATCGGGTCCGGGCGCCGGCTCCGTGGGTTCTTCGAGTCCGGGACGAGCCAAAGCGAAGCCACGAGGCCCAAAACTGCGATGGGAACGTTCACCAGGAACACCGATCCCCACCAGAAGTGGGCCAACAGCCATCCTCCAACTATCGGCCCCAGCGACACCCCGATCCCGGTGGTCCCCGACCAGATGCCAATGGCGCGCGCCCTCTTCCGCTCGCTGTCGAAGACGTTGGTGAGGATCGACAGAGTGGAAGGCATGATCGCTGCCCCGCCTATGCCCATGAACGCGCGCGACGCGATCAACGTATCCGGTGAGCCGCTGAACGCCGATGCGGCAGATCCCATGGCGAAGAGAGCCAGACCCATGACGAAGACTCGCTTGCGGCCGATGCGGTCGCCGAGGCTGCCCAGCGACAGCAAGAGCCCCGCCAAGACGATGGCATAGGCGTCGACGATCCATTGCAGCTGGGTGGAAGAAGCATCCAGGTCGCGGACGATCGCCGGCAGCGCCACATTGAGGATCGTGTTGTCCAGGCTGACGACGAGGAGGCTCACGCACAGCACGGCAAGAGTGGCCCACCGCCGGTCCCTGGTCGGGGTTCCGAGTGGGTCGCTTCGCGACACCTCGGCCTGCACCGTCAGACCCATGCCACCACGGTAGGGCACGGCCCATGACTGACCTAATCTGACCGGGTGCCCGACCTAATCTGACCGGGTGCCCGAGGAAGACCCTTACACCCCAGACGACGAGCACGAACCGCCAAGGGCGCGCCCCGACGAACCCTCTGAAACCGCCACCCCTGACGAAGCAGCAGAACAGCCGGCAGCCGGTCTCGAGCCTGGACGACCGGCTGTTCCGGCTCGCGACACAGCGCCACCGTCTGCGTACCCTCCACAGCCACCGCCAGGTCCTGGTTACCCACCACCGCACCCTGGTTACCCACCACCGCACCCGGGCTACCCACCACCGCAGCCTGGCTACCCACCACCGCACCCGGGCTACCCACCACCGCCAGGTCCTGGCTACCCACCACCCCTCTATCCCACCCCCCACCCGTGGGAACAGACCGGGCTGGGGAATTCGAGCCAGCCCGCATACCAACCAGGTGGCGGCTTCGACGTCGCCCCGGGGGACCTCTCAACAGCGGCGTCGGCGAGTCTCGATGTCGGGAGGCCCGCGACGCAGAAGAGAGAACGCCGCAAGATCATCCTCGTCGTCCTGGCCGCCGTACTGGTCGCCGGGCTCCTGGCTGGAGGTGGGGTATGGCTGTTCGCCGGCTCGAGCTCGCCGAGCTCCTCGACCTCGGCTCCCATCTCACCGGCCGCTAGAGCCGTTCTCGAGCGCGCCCTGGCGAACGCCCGAGCCGCCGGAAGCTTCCACTACGTCTCGGTGTCGAACAGCAGCGCGACTGGCACCTTCACCACGCTCGGCGATGCCGGTGAAAGCTCGGGCAAGCAGCAGATCACCACGAACAGCCCGAACGGTACGGCAAGCTTCACCGTCATCGTCATTGGGAACACGTGTTATTTCCAGGGCGACTCTCTGGCAATGCAAGAGAACCTCGACGTGAGCGCTGCGGTGGCACAAGCCTATGCCGAGCAGTGGATCTCGCTGTCCCCGTCAGATGCGCCCTATGCGTCTGTCTACGCGGCGGTCGACACCCACGACGCGCTCTACGACAACATCGCGTTCAAGCCGCAACGTGACATGGGAACAAGCACGATCTCGAGCCGGCGCGTGAGGACGATCAGCGGGGCGACGACACCGGTGAAGATCCCCGGCGAGCCGAGTCTGCCGATCAAAGGCACCGCGACGCTGGAAGTGTCCGCCGCCACTCATCTCCCTGTGCGCTACTCCGAGAGCGGCACCCTGAGCACGAACGGGCAGAGCGAGCACTCGTCGTTCACGATGACGTTCAGCGATTTCGGAGAGGAAGTCTCAGAGAGCACCCCTCCTGGCGCAGTCCCCTTCCCCTCCCTCGGCAGCACCGGCGGCGGGGGTGGCTCCTCGACCTCGCCGAAGCTCGTCACATCAGCCCGGCGCTGACCGTTCGGCCAGGTCAGGGGACCCTGCCCTGGCCCGCTGGCCTGGCCGTGACCTGGGGTCAGGAGCGCTCGCGGTAGCGCCACACGGCGATCGGCACCAATACCGCGAACATCCCGACGATCCACGCGAGGGACTGACCGACAAGGCTGGCAGTCGGCCCGCCCACCATGAGAGCGCGGGTGGCGTCTATGAGAACACCCAGAGGCTGGTGGGTGACGAACCCCTGGAGCCATCCCGGCATGTCGTAGACCGGCACGAACGCGGGAGAGGCAAACAGCAGCGGGAAAAGAATCGGGAACGCTATGACCTGCGCGGTCTCGCTGTTCGACGCCGAGAGGCCGATAACGGCAAAGCCCCACAACAACGCGTAGGCGAAGACGAGCCACAGCGCGACGGCGGCTATAAACGCCAATCCACCGGTGGGGAAATCGAAACCGACCAGCGCCCCCATGGCAGTCATCACGACGATGACGAATACGTTGCGAACGAGGTCGGCGATGGTCCGGCCGGCAAGGACGGCGAAGCGGGCCATGGGAAGGGCTCGGAACCTCTCGATGAGTCCCGTCTGCAGGTCCTCGGCAAGTCCGACCGCCGTGCCGATGCCCCCGAAGGAGATCGATTGAGCGAAGATCCCCGCCATGAGGAAATCGACGTAGGGAAGCTTCGCGCCAGTGGGTAGCGTTCCGCCCAACTTGACCGCACCTCCGAAGACGTAGCGGAACAACAGCACGAACATGATCGGCTGGACCGTGGAGAAAAAGAGGGCGTCCGGAGTCCGCCTGAAGCGGATCAGGTTGCGCTTGGTGATCGTGAGCACGTCCGCCATCGCCCAATAGAGCCGGCTCCCGCTGCTCGGTCCGGTTGACGGCGACATGAAGTCGGCAGTCTTGGTGGTCGAGGTGGCAAGGGTCACCGTGCCCGTGCACCTCCATCTGGAGACGTGGCGGAGACTTGACGCGACTTGCCTGGCCGGCGTCGAGACCGTCGGCCTTTGCCATCGGTCCTGGGAACATCCACGGGAGATGCCCCGTCCTCGGAGCCTTCCTCGGTCGGCTTACCCGTGATCGACAAGAACACGTCGTCCAGGCTGGGCTCTCGCAGCCGGAAGACAGTCGGGCTGAGGGCGTGGCGGTCGAGAAGGCGCAGGACCTCCATTGCAGCTCTCGGGCCGTCGTCCACGGGGAGCTCGACCATGGACCCGACCACACTCGGCGCCCTCGTGGCCGTCTGTGCCAGGACCTGCGCGGCACGCTCGGCTGTGGCGGCGTCCGCCAACCCGACGTCGAGCACGGTGGTACCCAGGTCGGCTTTGAGCTGCTCAGGAGTCCCCTCGGCGATGACACGGCCGCGGTCGACGACCGCGACACGGCGCGCAAGGCGGTCGGCCTCCTCGAGGTACTGCGTGGTGAGAAGGACGGTGGTGCCGCCTCCCACCAGGCCCTCGATCATCCCCCAGACGTCGCTGCGGCTGTGAGGGTCGAGGCCCGTGGTCGGCTCGTCGAGGAACAGCACGGGCGGGCGCGCCACCAACGCTGCTGCCACGTCCAGGCGGCGTCGCATGCCGCCCGAGTAAGTCTTGAGCGGCCGGTTTGCGGCATCAACCAGCCCGAACTGCTCGAGCAACTCCCCCGCTCTCTGCGCCACGACCTCATGGGAAAGGCGGTTCAACCGCCCGACCATGGTGAGGTTCTCGCGCCCGGTGAGATACGGGTCCACTGCCGCGTTCTGCCCGGCGAGCCCTATCAACCTGCGCACCAGCACGGCCTCGCTCACCACGTCGTGGCCCAGGACTCGGCCCCGACCGCCGTCCGGTGCGAGGATCGTGGTCAGGATGCGCACGGCGGTCGTCTTGCCCGCCCCGTTAGGCCCGAGCAGCCCGAACACCGTTCCTTCCTCGACGGCGAAGCTCACACCGTCGAGGGCGCGCACATCGCCGCCGAAGGTCTTCTCGATCCCTTCCGCCTCGATCGCGTAGCTCATCGCGCACACGCTACCGGCGCCGTCACGTGACCATTCCCGACCCCGGTGTCCAGCTGTGCTACGCCTCGATGTGCTGGTTGTAACGCAGCAGCACCGCCGAGTGGGCGGTGAGGTTGACGGTGGCGGCTCGCACGAGGCACTGTCCGAGGTGGGTGGTGTTCAGCAGCTGCTCCCAGATCCCCGGCCACTCGAGTTGTGGCATCACGTAAAGCCACGACCGGGTGCCCCCGTTCAACAGCAACAACAACGTGTCGCCGTAGACCCTTCTTCCCCGCTCGTCGACGTCGTCGACGGCGCGGCCCGCCAGCAACATACCGATCGTGCAGGTGTTGGGGTCCGACCACTCCCGGTCTGTCATCTCCTGCCCATCGGGCCGGACCCACGTCACATCGCGCATCGCGCCGGGTAGGAGCGCTCTTCCTGTGAAGAAGTTACGCCGTCGTAGGACCGGGTTCGCCCGCACGATCGCCGCCAGCTCACGAGTGAACAACAGTAGGTCTGTCGCTGCGTCATCGAGGTCCCATTCGAGCCAGCTCACAGGATTGTCCTGGCAGTATGCGTTGTTGTTGCCCTGGCGGCTGTGGCCGATCTCATCACCCGAGAGCAGCATCCGCACACCCTGGGAGAAGAAGACGGTTGCCAGCATGCTGCGCTTGACACGTTCGCGGAGGTGCTGGACGCGAACTGACTCGGTGGGACCTTCCACCCCCCAATTGCTCGAGAAATTCTCGTCGGCACCGTCGCGGTTGTTGTTGCCGTTGGCTTCGTTGTGCTTGCGCTCGAAGCCCACGACGTCGCTCAAGGTGAACCCGTCGTGGCAGGCGACGAAGTTCACGCTTGCGTAGGTTCGCCGCCCGCTGGGCGCGTATATGTCGCTCGACCCTGTGAGGCGCGACGCTAGCTCGGGGACCTGGCCCGGGTCGCCGCGCCAGAACCTGCGCACACAGTCGCGAAACGCCCCGTTCCATTCCGCCCAGCCGGGGGGGAACCCACCAAGGTGGTAGCCGCCGGGACCGACGTCCCACGGCTCGGCGATGAGCTTCACCTGCGAGAGAACAGGATCCTGCTGGATGATCTCAAAGAACGAGCTGCGCTGCTCCTCGATGCCGCGGATCAGCACCGGAGCGAGATCGAAGCGGAACCCGTCCACGTGCATGTCGGTCACCCAGTAGCGCAGGCTGTCCATCACCACAGCCATGGTCCTCGGATGGACGATGTTCAGCGTGTTGCCCGTGCCGGTGAAGTCCACGTGGGTGCGCGGGTTGTCGGGGTCGAGCCGGTAGTAGACGCTGTTGTCGATGCCGCGAAGCGACATGGTGGGGCCGTTCTCGCTCCCCTCCGCGGTGTGGTTGTAGACCACATCGAGGATCACCTCCAGCCCGGCGCGGTGAAGTGTCTTCACCATCGACTTGAACTCACTGACCTGCTGCCCCATGTGACCGGTGGCGTAACCGGCATGGGGGGCGAAGAACGCGATCGGGTTGTACCCCCAGTAGTTAGTGAGTCCCCGATCGACGAGCTGGCGCTCGGGGATGAACTGGTGCACGGGCATGAGTTCCACCGCCGTGACTCCCAACGAGAGCAAGTGGTCGATCACCGCGTCCGACGAGAGCCCCAGGTACGTGCCACGCAAGTGCTCAGGTACACCAGGATGCCCGATGGTCATCCCCCGCACGTGGCACTCGTAGACGATCGTGCGGTTCCACGGCGTGTGCGGACGACGGTCGTCACCCCAGGTGAAGGCCTGGTCGATCACCATGCAGCGTGGCATGGAAGGAGCCGAGTCGCGGTCGTCGAAGGACATGTCACCCGCCTGGTCGCCGATCTTGTATCCGTAGAGCTCGTCGGACCAGCGAAAATTGCCGCTTATGGCCTTCGCGTACGGGTCCAAGAGGAGCTTGGCCGAGTTGAAGCGATGTCCCGCTTCGGGGGCATACGGCCCCTCGACGCGATAGCCATAGAGTGCGCCC
>Ga0224558_1001064_pt1 | contig 30253 bp, 23 predicted proteins | sample 714S32024metaG_FD_180682 | JGI IMG/M metagenome (GOLD analysis project Ga0224558, IMG submission 180682) | Peat soil microbial communities from Stordalen Mire, Sweden - 717 S3 20-24 | ecosystem: Environmental > Terrestrial > Soil > Wetlands > Peat | place: Sweden: Norrbotten County, Stordalen... | reverse complement strand
TACTCCCAGCAGGACCTCGACGTGATCAGCCACCGCCTCAACACCATGCCCCGGAGGATCCACAACTGGGAGTCAGCTCAAGACCGCTACGATGCCGCCGTCGTTGCACTCACCGCTTGAATTCGCCAGGTGCCGTCCACTGCGCCGACACCATTTGCGGATCGATCGGTCCGAGTTGGGAGTGCTTTCCCATCACGATCCGGTCGCAGGAAAGCGCCCACATCGTTGCAGCGGACATCGCTGCCAGGGGAACAAAGGCGCGGACGTCTGTGAACTTCGTCCGCATATATCTCACGATGCTCGCGGCCGCCTCGGGGCTACCGCCCGGGCTGTGCAAGATAATGTCGAGGCTCGGACCTTCGAGGTCCTTGCAAACCTCCATCATTCCCTGCATGTCTTCGAGGGTGATGGAGGACGCAGCGCCACCGCCGCTCAACCAGTCGGTGTAGTAGAGAATCGTTGGTCGACCAGTCAGCGTGCGCAAGGCGCTGAGGTACTTTTTTCGGACTCCGTCGAAATCGGGCGATCCGTTTGGGAGTCGAGTCGCCGGATCCTGCAGTTCAACCAGGATTTCCCCCCAGGACGGCATACCTAAGTGTTCCCACCCGTCGCGTTCCGCACTTGGGCTGGCTGTACGTATACGGCGATGCCAACGTACGGGCTCAGTCTTTCGTAGACGTCGACCACGTCGGCCACCCCTGGCATTGTTCGCGCCTTCTCGACAAGCTCAGCCTGCTCAGCCTGCCGCTCGTCCGCTCGGCTGGAGCTTGCACCGTTCGAGTCATCCACGGTTGTCCATCGTTGCACAACGTCGCCGTTCTGCGGAGCCGGCGTGGCTGGACCGTTACCCCATCGTCCGGACGAAGGGCCCCACCTGCTCTGCTGAGGTAGTTCGAGCTGCCGGCATGTCTTGCTGAGCGATGTCCTTCTTTCTGTCGTTGTGGATTTCATCGCACACGGCTACCAGGCCGGGGCCTATTCGCTGCGACCCCCAAGGCGAGTCGCCTGCGGCGAGGGGTATTCCGTTCGGCCTCTGGTCTGGGGCGCCTCGCCCACGTCGAGGGCCGGCTGCAGACCCGCACCTGGGAGGCTGCGGATGGCAGCAAGCGGCACACCGTGGAGGTGGTCGCTGATCGGTCCAGGCGCTTACGCCCAAGCGAGCCGCCGAGGTGGTCGCTTAGCCCGGGCGAACTCCCTGGGGCCTCGGCCCCAGGGAGTTCAGTCCAGCTCAGGCTGGGCATTCAAACTAGGTTGGCTGGACGATGCCCGGCCAAAACCGCAAGTCTGGCCTTCTCGGACACTCACTATATGTAGTGGGTGCGATACGGAACGTCCACATTGCCACACCGACGGTGTACAACTCCGGTGCCATGAGAAGTGACCAATGACCACGCTTGAGGAGCTGCCGCCTAATCCAGTGGCCCAGGCTGACCCTGAGCGGGTGATGAAGCTGCGGCTCGTCGTTGCCCGCGTCGGAGAAATGGATCTGGCGCGGTGGTGGAACACAAACGGCCAACTCGGAGCCCTCGGCACATCGGTCGTGAAGCGTGGCTTTCGCCGTACCCACTACTTCGCTCAAGCGCGCTCCGTGTTCGCCGTCGCTGCCCATCGTTGTGGGGAGGTCTACGACCCGCCGGGAACCGTTACCCTCTGGAATCTTCCTGCGGAGATGGAAGACGGGATCGACCTGCGATGGGAGGAGTGGCTTGACGATGCTCCCTCATGGACAGGCTTCTTCGAGCATCTCGAGTCGTCCTCGGCAGATCTCGAATCGGAGCTCCTGCGTGCTCAGCTCATTACGGACGCAGATGTGGACCGAGTCCGCAAGCTCCGTCGCGCCGCCGAGCAACGCGCTGTTCCAGTTCCCGGTGTATTCTCAGGTTCGACGGCGGACGTGACTACTCTCGCGCTTGCTTTCGCTCGCGGAGAGGCTGGAAATCTAGCAGTGCCCTATCAGTTATCGGACGGCCTGCTGTGATCTCGTATGCTCGTGAAAACGTCATCTCCTCATTCACGATCATCAAGGGCGCGATGATTGCGGAGACCTACGACACTTTGGCCCGGTGGGATTTCGGTCTCTCCAAGAAGGAGAACTTGGATCGACTGCGGGAGGAGAACTCCATTGGTGCTTCGAGTGCGACTTGGCTCCGAGACGTCGCGAAAGTTCTCAACCGGCGGCTTGAGCCGGAGGGTCGAGACAGGGCTCTTGTTGTCTTGGCGCAAGGAGGATGTCCAATCGATGAGTGGAAACCGATCCTCCTCTGGCATCTGACCCGTGACGAGTTCCTGTTTCGGGATTTCCTTGTCAATTGGCTGTTCCACGCATACGAGGAGGGAGTTTTCAGAATCCGAGCTGATGACCTCCATGAATACCTTCGATCGCTCAACGGTCGAGGTGGCGAGACAGAGCACTCATGGACTGACGCAACCCTGGCCCGGGTCGCTGCTGGCCTCTTAAGAATGGCTGTCGATTTTGGCCTCTTGAAAGGGAAAGCGATAAAGGAGTTTGCGAGCTATCACCTGCCGGAGCGCAGCCTCATCTACCTTATCCACGTCATTCTCGAACACGAAGATGGCAACCCGCGTCGAATGATCGAGTCACCGGAATGGCGGATGTATCTGATGCGTCCAGGCGACCTTGAAACAGCGTTGCTCCACCTTCACCAGTTTCGAGCTGTCGACTACCAAGTGGCCGGGAGTCTGGTGCAAGTCTCCTTGCCATCCGCGAGTTCCCTCGCCTGCGCCGAGGCGATGGTCGCATGAGTGACCTGGTGGAGCGGCTCACGAGGGACCTCGAGCCGGTGTTGACTGCGGACGACCCCAGACCTCGGATCAGCGCATATCACAACATGCCGTATGCCCTCTTCCGGTACGACCCCGACGATGAGTTCGAACTTCGCCGTCAGGTGACAATGCTCCGGACCCGGCTTGAGCAGTCTGGAAAGCGAGTGTTTCAGATTTCGCTTGCGGAATGTCTGACTGAGGCAATGGCGTCGGTGCAACCGCTCGAGGATTGGTTCGAGGCCGAACGCCGACACGGTACAGCATTAGTTGTAGAGACGATCCACGCAGTGCTTGCCGAACAAACGCCTCTTGTCGAAATAGTCGCCAAAAGAATGCCCGATGACCCCGATCCCTTGCGTGACACAGTGCTGATCACGCGCGCAGGTTCACTCTTTCCTGTGTATCGAACCTTCTCGTTGCTGGAGCAGCTCACCGGTCGTGTCATCGTCCCGTCGGTCCTCTTCTACCCGGGAACATTGGACGGCGCTGCTGGGCTCCGTTTCATGGGCGTCCTTGAAGCCGAACACAATTATCGACCGAAGATCTTTTGACAGGTGGTGACATGACTGCGTCTCCGATTCGCTCGCTCTTCGCGGGCAATATCGACAGGAACATCGAAGAGGTCATCAAGGTCGACCAGAATGACGAGGAGGTCATTCGTGGTGAGATCGACGACTACGTCGTCACCGATGCGATCGCAAGCCACTACGAGTTGATTCTTGAACGCTACTCGGAATCACCAAACAAGCCGCATGAAGGCATCGCAATCTGGGTTTCAGGGTTCTTTGGTTCTGGAAAATCGAGCTTCGCCAAAATGCTCGGGCTGGCGATCGAGGACCGCGAGATCGAAGGAGTTCGTGCCAGCGTCCGCTTCGGAGCAAAGACAAACAATAAGATCCAAGTTCTGCTGAACCAGATCACTGAGAAGATCCCCACACATGCAGTGATCTTCGACGTGTCTACTGACCGGGGCATTCGCAGCGGCAATCAAACACTCACCGAGATCATGTATCGCCTATTTCTCCGCAGCCTTGGCTATGCAAAGGATCTTGACCTCGCTGAACTGGAGATTGGCCTTGAAGCTGATGGGCGTCTGGACGAGTTCGTGCTGGCATTCGAGCGGGTTACCGGTGGCAAGATATGGGACGATCGAAAGGAACTTGTCGCGTTTGCGTTGAGCGAGGCCAGTGCGGCGATGCACGATCTCGAGCCAGACATCTACACGGACAGCGATTCGTGGGCGAAGGCGAATACGCAACGTGCCGACATCACGCCAGGAATCTTGGCGAAGAGGATCAATGAACTCGTCGGTCGACGCAAGCCTGGCCACTCCGTCATGTTCGTTGTTGACGAGGTGGGGCAGTTCGTAGCGCGTGACGTTCAGAAGATGCTGGACCTACAGGCGATAGTCCAGCAGTTGGGAATAGTTGGGCGCGGAAGGCATTGGATTACCGTCACGTCACAGGAGAAGCTCAACGAACTGGTCAGCGGTCTCGACAACGTGAAGGTCGAGGTCGCCCGCCTGATGGACCGGTTTCCATCGCAAGTCCATCTAGAGCCGTCCGACATATCTGAGGTGACGAGCAAGCGTGTCCTTGCGAAGAATGCCGCGGCTCAAGCTCAGTTGGGTGCACTCTTTGATGAGCACCGTGGTCGCCTTACCGACCACACGAGACTTAGTGCCGACATCATGTTGCCGGAGCTGAGTCGTCAGGGATTTGTCGATCTCTATCCATTACTCCCGTATCAGGTCGACCTCATCATCCAAGTGGTTTCGGGTCTACGGACTCAAGGCGGAGCAAGTAAGCATGTCGGCGGAGCGAACCGCACGGTCATCAAGATCGCGCATGAACTTCTCGTTCATGACGAGACACATCTTGCCGATGAGGAGGTCGGCCAACTCGCCCGCCTCGATCAGATCTACGACTTAGTGCAGTCGAACATTGCCTCCGAGGTGCGCGGCAAAATCAACCAGATCACCAGCCAGGTGTCCCACCCCATGGCGCGACCGGTGGCAAAGGTGATTTGCCTGCTTCAGTTCGTAAAGAGTGTCCACCGGACACCCGAGAATATCGCCGCCGCCCTCTATCCAGCGCTCGGCGAAGCCTCCGTCCTCGAGCCAGTGAAGGAGGCACTACGTGCCCTTGAGGAAGCTCAGTTGGTGCGGACAGGTGACGATGGCTACCGAATCCCAACGCCTGCGGAGGACGACTGGGAGAGGGTTCGCAACGGCGTGAACCCCAAGCCGAGCGACTCTAAGCGGCTGCACCGCGAAGTCCTTTCTGGCTTCTGGAGTCCGCAGCCGGCGCATACGTTGCTCGACGTGCGGCCGTTCAAGGCTGGTCTCTTTATTGACGGTCGTGAAGAGGAGAAGGGCGATCTTGCCGTCCACGTGATGCTGGCCGACGAGGGCGACGAGTTTGTCGCCACGGCCCAAGAGCTCCGGGCACGGAGCCAGTCGGAGCGCGACGCCATCTTCTGGGCGGTTCCACTAAGCGACGCCATTGATCGCGAAACCGTCGAACTATTCCGGTCAAGGGAAATGGAATCTCGAAAGGGACGCGAAGCACGCACCCAAGATGAGACGAGGTTGATGACGGAAGAGCGCGCACGCGAACGCCGACATCAGACAGAATTGCAGCGTCTGTTGCGCGCCGCCTGTCTCGGCGGCTCGGCCTATTTCAGAGGCAACGATAGAAGCCCCGACGACCGCTCTGTCGACGTGGCGAAAGCAACAACAGCGATGCTTGGCCAAGTCTTACCCGACGTCTACACGCGTTTCGGAGAAGCAGCAGCAAAATCCCCAGAGGTCAAGAAGGGCCTCGATGCGCTTTTGACGGCCACCGATCTTCAGGGACTGCCATCAGTATTTACTTCACTCGGTCTGCTGCGCGACGAAGGCGGTAAGGCGGTGCTCGACACAGATGCGACTTCAGTGCGGGAAGTACTTCGAGAGATCGAACGGGGTGCTGCCGAAGGCATGAAGGCAACAGGCAAGTCGATCACAGAGCATTTCGGACGCCCCGAATTTGGTTGGGACTTCGAAGTCGTACGCCTTCTCGTTGCAGCCTTGGTGCGCGCCGGCGCTATCCAGATGACCCACAAGTCTGAGACCATCGAATCCACAACATCTGTCGCGGCTAAAGATGCCTTGACCAATAACAACTACTTCCGGCTAGCCTCGTTCCAACCGAAGAAGGGTGTTGACTTCGCAGAGATCGCCAAAGCCGCTGAGAACTTCACAGCCACCTTTGGTTCAGCCGCCAAGGAACTGGCACTCGCACCGGTCGTGGCGGAGATACGTGCTGCGCTCCGGGCGAGTCAGGACGATCTTCAAAGAGCGCGGGATCAACTCGTACTCCATCGTCTTCCTGGTACTGGAGTGCTTGATGATGCTCTCGCCCAGGCCAAAGCAATTGATCGCGGAACCGAAGAGAGCGCGATCGGCGAGTTCAACGCCTCCCATCAGAAGATTAAGGACGGCATCAGACGAGCGGCCGAAATCGAGAAGGAGCTAACTGCGTCGGCCATCGAGACCATCGAGTCGGCACGCATCGTTCTTGCCACCCAGTGGCGGGCCCTCGACACGGAATCGAACCTCGAGTCGGCAGTTCGGGAGGCGGCAAAGCACCTCGCTGATGCGCTTGATCGGGAGACGTTCTTCCGAGACCTTCCAGACGTTGATCAATGGACTGCGGAAATCACTGCTGAGTATGACCAACGCTTTCAAGAGGCGCTTGCTGACAAGGTTGCCGCTTACAAGAGCGCGCTCCTACAGCTATTCGATGAGCCGGGTTGGCCCGACGTTGATCCCGCAGATAAGGAAGAGATCGCTGCGCCACTTCGATGTCATGCCGAGGATGATGGGTCAAGCGGACCAGCAATCACCCAGGTCCGGTCTGATCGTGACGCGTGCCTTACTCGACTTCAGACGGCCGTCAACAAGATCCATAGCGTCGTCGAGGGCGATCGAATCGTCACGGTTGACATACAGCCGTTCTTCCGGGGTGGGGTTGAGGACACCGATCAGCTAGACGCAGCCCTTGCCGGTCTCCGAGAGGAATGCGAGCGCGTCATCGCTGATGGCAAGAAGATTGTGGTGCGATAGCCAATGGAGAAGAACGTTCGCAACGCCATCGCTACGACCGCCCAGAACCTCCGGACGCTACTCGAGGACGAATATTTCGAGCAGTTAGAAGGCTTATTCGACGTACTCCGTGACGGCTGGGTCGCCAAATCGCCAGGTGCGCATTTGTCAACTACTGAACGCGTTGTGCGGTCGAAGATTGTTGCGGCGATTCAGTACCACCGCGCGTCCGGCCTCAATGACGCCGAGGCCGTGTCGCGATTCGTCCGAGATGCGGCATTCACGAGCTTGAATCGGTTCGTTGCACTCAAGATGCTGGAGGCGCGAGGACTCGTTCAGGAATGCGTGGCTGCGGGATCCGACTCCGCGGGATACCGCGAATTCATCGGACTTGCTCCTGGTGTTGCATCTCTTCCGGCCCGGGCGGGCTATCGGCTATATCTCGAGTCGCTGTTCGATGAGCTCGGCAGAGAAGTAAAGATTCTTTTTGACCGGCGTGACGCCGCCAGCCTGTTGTGGCCGCGCCATAACTCTTTTCAGAACTTGATCGCCGAGCTGAACCGTCCGGAACTGGCTGAAGTGTGGGCCGAGGACGAAACCATTGGCTGGTTTTACCAGTTCTTTAACAGCAAAGAAGAACGGCAGACAATGCGTGACCAGAGCCCCCAGGGTCCAAGGAATAGTAGGGAGCTCGCCGTTCGCAATCAGTTCTTCACGCCGCGTTACGTGGTCCAGTTCCTTGTAGATAATACACTGGGCCGGATCTGGCTCGAAATGTTTGGTGGGTCGGAGCTCAAATCGATTTGTGAATATCTAGTCACACTCGAGGAAGAGTCGCCTGAACGTGAACTCAAGGATCCACGGGACTTGCGAATCCTTGACCCGGCATGCGGCTCAGGGCATTTCCTGCTGTGCTGCTTCGACTTGTTGGAGCAAATCTATCGCGAGGCTTGGGAGCATTCGCTTACTTCGATTAGTCATGACGACAAGTCTCTGCGTGAATTGTATGCGACGAAGCAGGATCTGGATCGTGCGCTGCCGACTCTGATCATCGAAAACAATCTTCATGGCGTCGATATCGACCCCCGAGCCACACAAATCGCTGCTCTTGCGCTATGGCTTCGCGCCCAACGGGCGTGGCGAGAGGCTAGCGTCGATGCCGCCAACCGGCCGCCTGTTAACAGAACCGGCATTGTTGTCGCCGAGCCGATGCCTGGCGACGCAGACATGGTCTCGGAATTCGCAGCCCGACTTGACCCACCCCTGTTGGGAAGTCTTTTCAGCCAAATAGTTGTGAACATGTCACTTGCCGGGGAACTGGGGACGCTCCTTCGCTCCGAAGCTGCACTTGCTGCGGCAATCGCCCGGGCGCGGGAGGAATTTGTCAGCCAACGAATGCGGCCCCTCTTGTTGCCTGGCTTCGAGCTCTCTGGCGAACCGAGCGAGCTGGACTTGTCGGGAATCGACGACGATGCCTTTTTCATTGAGGGAGAGCAGCGCTTGATCGATGCGCTCCATCGATACGCCGCAGGCGGTGAGGGGGCGCAGAACGCGCAACGCCGACTGTTCGCTGGTGACGCGGGGCAGGGCGTGGCCTTGCTCGAGCTACTCCGCCAGAGGTACGACGTTGTTCTGATGAATCCTCCTTTCGGTGCGGGGAGTCTTAAGGCCAAAACGGAGTTTGAAGCGAGCTATCCGCACACCAAGAACGATGTATATGCCGCTTTCGTCGAACGGGGCATCGAACTTCTGGTCGCGCGTGGGATGCTCGGTGCTATTACCTCGCGAACGGGATTCTTCCTCTCGAGCTTCCAGTATTGGCGGGAGAACATCGTGCTCAAAGAGGCGCCACCTCTCGTATTCGCGGATCTGGGCTCAGGAGTACTCGACGGTGCAATGGTCGAGGTCGCCGCCTACTGCCTTGAGGCCTCGAGATGAGGGTTGTCGCTCGCTACCCATGCCGCTCACACTTCGACCACGTCATATCCGAGCTCCGCCACAACTACGCCGGCGCCAGGATCCGCATGGGCGGCGGTGCCGAGCGGAAGCGGAGGGCCACGTGACCAAGATTGTCTTCTTGCGCGCACTTAACTCGCCGGACAAGGCCGAGCTACTTCGAAAGTACCGGACTTCCGGATCGAACTCAGACGATGGGATTCGCTTTTCACGCTCCATATCTGAGCTCAGAGCGGTGCCCCTCACGCCGTTTGCGTATTGGCTGTCGCCTCAACTCCGGTCGCTGTTCGAATCGAACCAGTCCACAAGTGCACATATTGAAACGCGTGTCGGCATGTCATCGCTCGATGATTTCCGCTTCATAAGGTGCGCCTGGGAGGTTCCGCCTGACACATCGCGCTGGATGAGGTATGCAAGAGGTGAATCAAAGCGTCCGTATTTTGACACATCGAAATACCTGGTCGACTGGGCGCACGATGGTAGGCAAGTAAAGGCATATGTGGCGGCAAAAGTGGGTTCGGCCAGTCGCAAGATCCAAGCGGAATCTTTCTATTTTCGCCCCGGTCTAACGTGGGTGCGCCGTACGAGCCGTCTTCGAATGCGATGCCTCCCAGAGGGATTCATCTTTAGTGGCGGTGCTCAGGCGGCATTCGAGGGCAACGAGTCGGAAAATGTTCGCTTGGGGTTCCTTGGCCTAGCCAACTCGACGATCTTCGATGCTCTTATCAAGGTGTCTGTCGGACGCACGGGTGATGCGGTTCAGTTCGAATCAGGGATGATCGATCGGGCGCCATGGCCACTTGTCGGTGAACTGCCTCCTGCTCTCGGCGAGTTAGCCAGATCAACGTGGATGTTGCACCGTGATCTCGATCGATCGAATGAGGTGTCACACGTGTTCGAACTGCCAGCGCTCCTGAGATTCCATGGACCCGCATTCGCCTCTGCAGTATCAGCTGCCGGTGACGCGCTCCAGGCATCAATGCGTGCAATTGAGCAAAACCAAATCGAACTGGATGAGCTTTGCTTTCATCTCTACGACGTGTCGGACGGGGATCGCCAGGCGCTTACCACCGATGCGGCAGTGACGCTGGAGTCACCCATCCCAACCAATAGCGATGACGACCTGGCTGCAGGGGATGAGGAGAATTCTCCAGCGGCGGTTGACCTCGCTCCGTACGGATTGGCAGCGTCGTTGGTGTCGTGGATGGTCGGGGTCGCCGTCGGCCGGTTCGATGTCCGTTTGGCAATTGGGAAACGATTATGTACGGACGCGACTGGACCGTTTGCCCCGGTGCCCGTGTGCCCGCCGGGAATACTGACGAGCGAGAGTGGGCTCCCCGTGAAGGTTCCGCCAGCGGACTATCCGGTAGACGTGTCACCCATCTTGGTGACGGATCCGGGCCATTCTCTCGACATCACAGCTCGCATACGAGAGGTGTTCGAAGTTATCTTCGGCGACGAGGCCGATCAATGGTGGGGTGGCGTGGGGTTTGCGCTAGGTGCCAGGGATGGGGAAGTCAGCGGCTGGCTCGCCAAGAGCCTCTTTGCCCATCATCTGGAGATCTACCACGTGCCAAGAAGCCGTCAGGCGCCGATCCTATGGCCCATGGGGACGCGGTCTGGCTCCTATCTCGTGTGGTTGTATGCGCATCATGCGTCAGTAGATTCGCTGTTTCGAATGCTCAACGACTTAGTGGTTCCGAAGCTGCTGGCAGAGGAACGCAAGCTCACTCAGCTTCGTCAGGAGGCAGGGGTGGATGCGACGGCGTCGCAGCGCAAGGCAATCGACGCTCAGGAGCATTTTGTCACCGAGCTCCGAGAACTGCGCGAGCAACTCGAGATGCTGGCACCCCTTTGGGTGCCAGATCTCAACGACGGAATCGTCGTCGTACTTTCTCCACTGTGGAGCCTGTTTGCGCATAATCGACCATGGTCAAAGGAGTTGAAGAAGCATTGGGTCAAGCTGGCCCAGGGCCAATACGATTGGACGCAGATCGCTATGCACCTGTGGCCTGAGCGGGTGATATCGAAATGCGCCAACGATCGCAGTCTTGCCATAGCGCATAGACTCGAGGGCGTCTTCTGGGTAGCGGACCCCGCCAGCGAAGACAAGTGGAATCGTCGTGAGGTCCCTACGACACCGGTTGATGAGCTCGTTGCCCAACGCCACAGCCCCGCGGTTGATGCAGCGCTTGAGCGGATGGTCGAATGGTGAGTCACCTTCTCCACGAGTACATAGCGGATCAACTCGCCCAGCGCGTCAGGAAATCCCGCGCTGTTGTCTGGTACGACCCCCGTTCGGAGTTCCAGACTTTCGTGTCCGAGCTCGGTGGGGAGCCCACAGGCGCTGGCCTTCGGCAGGTGTCGCTCGGTGGATCGTCGAGCACGCTGGCCGTTCACGATGGATCGTTGTATTCGCTGCGCGCGCGTATCGAGCCGCTGTTCGGTGGGGACGAACCCCAACCTCTCGTTCTTTACTTGCCTGGTACGAATCGAGATCTGGAGAGCTCCGTGCTGATGGAGATAGAGCTTGCGGGGTGCCGCTGGGAGCCGCAGCTACGGCAGCTGGCGCGGAACGCCCTCCGACAGAGATACACCGACGGCGTTATCGACGAGCTTCTCGGCCGCGACCGCCTTACCTACGACGACCTCGTGTCCGCCGCCGCGGTCGAAGGTGCGACAGCGCCATCCGTTCTCAAGCAGCTCCTCCGCGGTGCCACTAGTGAAGCGCAGCTCGCCTCATGGCTTGCAGATAGCAGCCTGGATGCTGCTATCGAAGACAAGGAAGCAAGGGTGGAGCTCGCGCGCCTGGTGCGTGCGCGCATCGGTATTGAGTTGCCAGCCGACAATCTGACGAAGTGGCGATCCATCACAGCCCGCCGTGTGCTCGGCATTGAATTCCGCAGTGATCTCGCGGGAGAACCACCGCCACAGCTTGATGTCCTTGGACAGGTGACAGGAGAGATCGAGCAGAACATACGGTCCATCGCCCGAGCTCTGAGGAAAGACCACCCTGTTGCGTACACAGCGCTCGCTGATCGGGCGGAGCATGAGCTCGCACTCACTCCTACTTCAGTAGACCCTCTTGCCCTCGGCTCCATCGACACATTTCGGTTTGAAGAGCAAGCGTTGCTCGGATGTTGTGCAGCATTGATTGCGGGAGGCGAATTCGCACACGCCCTCGAGCTTTCAAATGCGAGGACAGACAGCTTCTGGTTGAGCGAGACAGTCGAGCGTCAGGCGCAATGGGAAGCAATCCGTCTAGCTGCTCAGCTCGGCGTGGCCGTCGAATCGGTGGAAGCGGAGCTTGCCCACCTGCCACACGACGCCCAGCAGTACGTCGAACGTTACGCCTCCACCTGGTATACGGTCGACCGCGCTCAACGACAGTTCGAAGCGTGGCTATCGAAGTTGGAGGACGATCCTGACGAACGCACGGTCGTCAGTGTCAGGCAGCGTTACGACGCTGCAGTGTCGATGTTGGTAAAAGGCTTTGCGACGGCACTCCAGCACGCCGGATGGGTAATAGACGGTCAGCTCCAACAGACGGAGATCTACGACGACATTGTTCAGCCCATGCCTGGGCGGGTGGCCTACTTTCTCGTTGACGCTCTGCGTTATGAGATGGGCGCAGACCTCGCGGAGCGGCTGTCGGCCCATGGTGAAGTCACAATTCGTCCGGCGATAGGAGTGCTCCCAAGCATCACGCCGACAGGAATGGCGGCCCTTATGCCAGGGGCTTCTGTCGACTACCACGTGGATGAGAGGGGAGGCAGTCTCGTCGCCAGGATTGGTGATGCAGTCTTGCCCGACCTCAGTGCCCGCAAAAAGTATTTCGCCGCACGCGTTCCTTCCTCCGTTGATCTTGCGCTGAGCGAAGTCCAAACCCTGAGCAGAGCAAAGCTCGCAAGAAAGGTTGGAAGCGCTGAACGTGTTGTGATTCGCTCGCAGGAGATTGACTTCTTTGGAGAAGGTGGCTTCCAGGCGAGAACAATCATGGACACCGTGATTGACAATCTCGCCCGATCAGTCCGCAAGCTTGCGGCTGTGGGTATCGAGCGTGCGGTGATCACAGCCGACCACGGCCATCTCTACTCGGCCGAGGAGCGCGACGAGTCGATGCGAATCGATGCCCCCGGCGGTGACACAGTTGAGCTCCACCGACGCTGTTGGATTGGTCGTGGAGGTGCGACGCCGACAGCCTGTATGCGTGTCCCAGCTCGAAGTCTCGGAAGTGATTCGAACCTTGACTTCGTCTTCCCAATCGGGACGGGCGTATTCCGCTCGGGGGGCGATCTTGCCTTCCATCACGGCGGTCCTTCGCTCCAGGAGCTGATCATCCCCGTCGTCACAGTGAAATCAGCCGCAACTATCGAGGGGACCGGAGGAGCCGTACTCGCAGTGTCCGACGTTCCGGACGCAGTCACCAATCGGATCTTCAGCGTGAAGCTGTCACTGGCGACCTTGGAAACGGACATCGTTACGGTTCGGCCAGTGCTCATCGCCGGAGATTCACAGGTCGGCTCCGTGGGGATGGCGGTGGGCGCCGAATACGATCGCTCTGCCGGCACCGTTGGCCTTCTACCCGGATCCGCGGCCACAGTCGGGTTTGTCCTTGACGACGACTCGGTGGATTCATTGAAAGTCGTGGTGCTCGACCCCGCCACAGACGCAGAGCTTTATCGTTCGCCATCTGAATTGCCAGTACGGCTAGGAGTTTCGTAATGACGGTTACCTGGACAGATGTGCCTGAGCGAGATGCCCTCGACGACAAGGTCAACAGCACATTTGCTGGGAAGGTCGTGCGAAAGGATCTGGTACGGAAAGTCAAGGTGGGCGCCAACGTTCCTGTTTTCGTGCTTGAGTTCCTGCTCGGCAAGTACTGCGCATCATCAGATCAGGTAGCCATTGAGATGGGGCTGCAGGTAGTCAATGACACCCTGGCGAAGAACTACATCAGGTCGGACGAGTCGATGAAGGCTCAGAGCCTTGTCATAGATCAAGGTCGCCATACCTTCATCGACAAGGTGAAGGTTCGGGTGGCGGACTCAGATCGCTGGGCCGAAGCCGTGAACTTTGGAGATCGTTACCTCCACATTCCCGACCACTACGCACGCGATTATGAGCGCCTTCTGACGGGTGGCGTGTGGGCACAAGTCGAAGTCACGCACCAGTACGACGAGGAAACGAAGGGCAAGCGATCGTTCTGGATTAGCAAGCTCGAGCCGATTCAAATTGCCACGTTTGACCTGGAACAGTATCGAGCTGGGCGTAAGGCGTTCACTACCGATGAGTGGATCGATTTCCTGGTTCGGAGCATGGGCTACGAGCCAGCCGAGATGAGCAGACGACTCAAGCTTCTTTTTCTAATTCGACTGATTCCGTTGGCCGAACGCAACTACAACCTCGTGGAGCTTGGTCCGAGAGGTACAGGCAAGAGCTACGCGATCCAAGAGGTCTCACCATACGCATCCCTCCTGACCGGCCCTACCACGGTAGCCAACCTCTTCGGCCACATGACTGGGCGCCAGAAGGGTATGGTCCAGATCTGGGATGTTGTCGGCTTTGATGAAGTTGCCGATCTTCAGAAGATGCCAAAAGAGGTCATCACGACTATGAAGACCTACTGTGAGTCCGGCACTTACCAACGTGGAACCGAGGCAGCTTCCGGCGATGCAAGTATCGCCATGTTTGGCAACACGAATCAACCGATTGAGGCGATGGTGCAGTCGGGCCATTTGTTCGACCCGATGCCAGACATCATCCGGAACGACATGGCGTTTATCGACCGACTGCACTTCTACCTTCCGGGGTGGGAAGTGCCGAAGATGCGCACTGAGCTCTTCACCGATCACTACGGATTTGTCGTCGACTACCTGGCAGAGGCGCTTCGAGAGCTCCGCAAGCACAACTTCACAGAGATCATCGATCGACACTTCTCGCTGGGCTCTCACCTGAATGCACGCGACCGAAAGGCCGTTCGAAGGACAGTTTCCGGATTGGTGAAGATTGTCCACCCTGACGGAGATCCGACAGAAGAGGATCTTCAAGTGTTACTTGAGCTTGCCATCGAAGGTCGTCGCCGCGTCAAAGAGCAACTCAAGAAGATGGGCGCGTTCGAGTACTACCAAACATCGTTCAGTTACACAATCGAGGCGACGGGGGAGGAGCGCTTTGTTGGTGTTCCGGAGCAAGGCGGCAGAGACTTGATTTCGCTCGATCCACTGGCCCCTGGCTCAGCGTATGCAGCCGGCGTTGACTCGGAAGGGACGGTCGGGATGTTCCGGATCGAGGTCTCGGTCGCAAGCGGAACGGGCAAGCTGAAAATGGCGGGTGGAGTCCGGGGAGCCATGAAGGAGTCGATTCAGCGGGCATTCGCATACATGCAGTCGAACAAAGCTGACCTCGGAATCGCTCGCGATCTGGACACATGCGACCTACATGTTGAAGTGATCGATCTCTTGGCGAATCGCGTCGAGGCAGAGATTGGAGTTGGGTTCTACGTGGCAGCGTTCTCCGCCCTGCGCTCAGCAGCTCTCTCTCCGGCACTACTCGTGCTCGGCGACATGAGTATTCAAGGAAATCTGAAGCCCACACGTTCGCTTGTGGAGCCGCTGCAAATGGGGATGGACAACGGTGCAAAACGAGCACTCATCCCGATCGAGAACCGCCGCAATTTCCTGGAAGTGGCCTCAGACATCATCGAGAGTGTCGATCCGATCTTCTACGGCGACCCCAAGATGGCTGCGATCAAGGCGCTCGGCGCGAGCTGAGCCAGCCGCTCGTCCGGGCAATGACTTCGATCAGCACGTGAACTGCGGTCGGAGCGCCGAGGTGAACCTGGAGGGGGAGGTGAAGCCGAAGGAGACAGCCTTCAATCGCCAAGACTGTCGCGAGGTGATGGCTCTCCCCACGCAGCGGCTGGAGAATCCGGGCCGCGCGGCCTGGACGCGTAGTGGTGATGCTCGATGCCATTGCTTTGCCCTCTGGGGAGCGGATACGACGCTCCCTCGCGGGCCATGCCCGACTGGCATCGGAACAGGCAGGCGCTCCTGCGCCTCTCGACTTGGCCTTGCGGGACCAGCCGGTCGGGTGGGCACCGTCGGGCGTCCGGTCTGCTCCAAGGGACAGTGGCCCTCGACGGCATCACCCACCCCGGTCACTTGAGCCCATCCTCGGCCGCCATCTCGCCAGTTGCGGTGACCCGCTACTAACCGAAGGTCGACAACAAACCCTACAAAAGCCCTACAACAGCCCTACAACAGGTCCAACTCGTGTCGAGGTGGGAATGCTGGTCAGAGCGCAGAGTTCAGACAAAAGTGCAGGTATAACCGGATTTAGAAGGACTCCGAGGGAGTGGTCGGGGTCCCGTGGACGGCTCTGATGAGGCTCATAACCCGAAGGTCGACGCTGCACTGCTGCGTCTGAAGTTGCAGGATGGAGCCGGATGACGATTCGCCCGCGACCTCATCTGGCGCAGAGGACGGTCTTGACGGTACTCAGCCTGAGGGCGCGGTGGTTCGTCACAGTTGCTTGTCTGCCTAGAAGTCCAATCCGGTGCCAAAGAGTAGCGTTGGAGAATTCCGTCCTGACGACGAGGAGAGTTCCGGGAAGGAGCCACATCCATGCCATTCGATAGTCCAGATCTCAATCTCGGTGACGATCTCCTGAAAGACGTAGGAAGCGGGAAGATTCGGCTTCCGGATTTCCAGCGAGACTGGAAATGGGATGTCGACCGAATCGCGAGCCTCCTTGCCAGCGTGTCACTGGGCTATCCAGTTGGCGTGGTCATGCTGCTGGAGACCGGTGGATCCGACGTTCAGTTCGCGACGAGGCTTGTGAGCGGAGTCGCGGACAAACAGGAGAAGCTGTCAGCAGAGCGACTCATACTCGATGGACAACAACGGCTTACTGCCCTCTACCAAGCTCTTGCTTGCGGTGAGGCTGTCAAGACCCAAGACACACGCAAGAAGCGCCTCGAGAGATGGTTCTACCTCGACATGGAAATTGCGTTAGACGAGGACGGGGATCGCGAGGCCGCAATCGTTTCAGTCCCCCCCGATCGTGTCGTTCGAGACAATTTCGGAAAGGACATCCTTCTCGATCTATCGACGACAGAGTTGGAGTGCGCTCAGGAGATGTTCCCGCTTGGGCGTATCTTCGATGGCCCAGCGGTCGACTCGTGGATGATGACCTATGTCCAGCACGATCCTGAACACGCGTCCGAGAGGCTTGAGCGATGGAGCGCGTTCAAGCAGAACGTCCTGGGGAACTTCACGGGCTACACAGTTCCCGTCATCGTGCTCCGGAAGGAGACGCCAAGGGAAGCGGTCTGTACCGTCTTCGAGAAGGTGAACACTGGGGGCGTTGTGCTCGACGTGTTTGAGCTTCTGACAGCCACCTTCGCTGCATCAGAATTCGATCTCCGAGATGATTGGGAGAACCGTCGAAAGCGACTTGATGATCACAAGGTGTTGCGTGGCCTTCAGAGCACGGATTTCCTCCAAGCGATTTCCCTCCTCGCTACGCTAGAACGAAGGAAAGCTTGGAAGGCAGGTATTTCGGATAAGCCTCCCGCCGTCTCCTGCAAGCGCCGTGACATTCTGAGACTCACCCGATCTGAGTACGAGTACTGGGCCCCCAAGGTCGAGGCGGGGTTCTTCTGGGCTGCGACATTCCTCACTGGCGAGATGATTTTCGAAGCCCGCGACGTTCCATACCGAACCCAAATGGTTCCATTGGCCGCCATTCACGTTGCCCTCGGAGCAGGTGCCGAGACCATCGGCAAGGTAGAGAAAATACGACGCTGGTACTGGTGTGGGGTGCTAGGCGAGCTCTACGGAGGCGCAATCGAGACGCGCTTCGCAAATGACCTACTCCAGGTAGCCGAATGGTGCACGAGCGGTGGTAACGAGCCAATCAGCGTGTATGAGTCATCGTTCGACCCTGGTCGACTTCTCACGCTCCGTACTCGCAACAGCGCTGCCTACAAGGGAATCTACGCATTACTAATGAAAGGTGGATCGAAGGACTGGCTCTACGATCAGGACATCACAATCGCCAGCCATCACAGTTTGGCGGTGGATATCCACCACATATTCCCGAAGAAGTGGTGCGCAGACTTCAAGATCGATGGTCTCCGCCGCGAGAGCATCGTCAACAAGACCGCTATTTCAGCTGCAACCAATCGAAAGATTGGCGGGCGTGCTCCTAGCAAGTATCTACCAGCGATTCGGTTGGAGGCGGAAACCACCCTGGATGAGATCCGGCGACGGGTGGAGCAGCACCACATCGACTTCGAGCGGCTTGCTGCAGATGACTTCGACGGCTTCTTCAATGACAGACGTCAACGCCTCTTGGACTTGATCACGATTGCGATGGGTAAGCCCGTTAGCGAACCGAGCGTGCCCACACTTCCCGAGGACTTCGACTTGGAAGACGAGGAGTTGAGCGACACCGACGTGGCGGAGGAAGAGTTGGTGGCATGAGCGAATGCCCGAAGATCGACTGGATGTATTGGCTCTTCACCAGCTGGGTTGACCGTGCTTGTGAGAACTTCTTGATTGTGATGGCAAGCCGAATCGGGAACGATGAGCGCCGGATCTCCTAGTACGGAGGCTTTGGCGGTGCGGTTGGCACAACCTAACCTCAGCTGCGTGAGCTGAGCGCCACCAGTCTCGTCCGTTTCTCAGGCGGTGAGGCTGAGCGCCGTGGCCACCGGCACCGGGAGTCATGACAGAGCCGCAGGGCATCCCAACGCCGATTCAGAATCTGTTGACCGACGACACTTGGGCCCGGACGCGAATGCCAGCCGCAGCACTACGTCGGAGGATGGTGTCCTCTCGTACCATGAGTCCATGCCAACTCGCCTGTTTCACCTGATGACGTTGCCGGCGCCTGCCTGAGTAGCGCCGTCGTCCGGACGACTTCGAGTCGCCCGTCCGACGCACTGGCGCATTCGGGGGTCTGCTGGGGCTTCTCATCATGTCGCCACCCCTTCCGGCGTCAATGGCACGTTGCGAGGCGCCGGCGCGGCTGGTGACCCTTCGGGTCGGTTCGTTCCTCGCCTCACCATCCGGCCTTCGCTTCTCACTCTTGCTGCGCTCGACCATGACCCCGGCGGGGTCCCCGGCGACCTCCTCTTCGGTACCCAGCGGCAACCGTCGCTCAACCGAAGGAGGCCGACATGGCTACTGCAATTGCTCGACGTTCACCCAAGCTCACGCCGGAGATGGCACACGATCAACTCGTTTCCGGTGTCCATGCGCTCACGACCTCGGACCAGTGGCTCGCCTACCTGGCCGTGGCGGCCAAGTTCACCCGCTACAGCGTCAACAACACCTTCCTCATCATGGTGCAGCGGCCGGACGCCACCCGGGTGGCCGGGTTCCACACGTGGAAGTCCCTGGGTCGGAGCGTGAAGAAAGGGGCCAAGGGCATCGCCATCCTCTGTCCCTGCGTTCGACGGACCACTGTCGAGGACGCGGACACCGGCGAGCCGACCACTCACTCCCGGATGGCCGGGTTCCGGGTCGGGTACGTGTTCGATGTGGCCGATACCGAGGGTGAGGATCTGCCCGACGATGGTCTGAATGTCGTACACCCGGTCGGTGTTGCCCCGGATGGCATGTGGGACACCCTGGTCCAGCGGGTCGAAGAGGCCGGCTTCACCGTCCGGTTCGGCCCGGACCACGACGAGTCGCTCGGTTCCGCCTGGGGTCGTACCGACTACGGGGACCGCTCGGTGATCGTCAAGAGCACGGCCGATCCTGCCGGAGCGTGCAAGACGCTCGCTCACGACCCGTTGACCGCACCATTGGTCGACGGAGGATGAGTTGGCGGCCGCCTGGCTGTGATCAGGATGCCGATGTCGGGTCCTTCGGAAATATGGGGGCAAGCAGGTTTGCCGTCAGCCTGCTCGCGAAAGTTAAATTCGCCCGGAACGACCCTCAGCCACGCACTTCTCGACTCTGCAAACGCAAAGGTGGGCCCCTATTCCGTTTCTGGCTCATCGCCCTTCGCGGGTGATGCTGAGGGTCCTCAGAAATGGAATAGTGATCAGACGAGGTGCCCAGCGGAGGAGGATCGACGTGCCTACAGATCGCAGTCATGCCATGGACCACATGGTGGTGGTTCTGTTCGAGAATCGCTCCCTGGACAACGTCCTTGGCCACCTCTACGGGCCGGACGACGGCAAGACCTTCGAGGGGGTGATTGGCAAGAACCTATCGAACCCGATTCCCGAATGGGCGGAGGACGGTGCCGATCGCAAGGTGGTCCCTTACACGGTGGCCACCGACATGGATAGCCCTAACCCGGACTCAGGGGAGGAGTATCCCCATACCAACACCCAGCTCTACAACATCCTGAGTGAAGAGAATCGCTTCAAGCTGGGCGACGACATCACGGACCCGTGGAATGCTCCCCAGCCCGGTCAGACGCCCACCATGGACGGCTACGTCACTGACTACATCAGTTGCTTCACCGCTGAGATGGGACGTCAGCCCACCTACGAGGAGTACTCGCAGATCATGACCGGGTTCACCCCCGAGCAGATTCCGGTACTCAACGGGCTGGCCCGTGCCTTCGGGGTATTCGACCACTGGTTCTGCGAGGTGCCATCGCAGACGTTGCCCAACCGGTCGTTCTGGACGGCGGCGACATCCTCGGGCTTCTCGGTCAACAGCCCGGTGACGAACTTCATCCAGCAGAACAGTGCGGAGACGATCTTCAACCGGTTGGAGGACCACGGCAAGACGTGGAAGATCTACGTCGGCGAGCCGATGCAGATCTTCCACGTCTTGGCCCACTTCCAGCGACTGAAGGACCGGCTTACAACCAACATCGTGCCGTTCGCCCAGTTCGAGGCCGACGCCGCCAACGGGGACCTGCCTGATTTTTCATTCATCGAACCCTGCCTGGCGCTGGGTCACAACGACTATCACCCGGCCTGCGGACGGGCCATGGGACACGGCGTTGCCATTCCGAGCATCGACCCCCCGTCCTCGATCCTGGGTGGAGAGGCGTTCTTGTCCCGGATCTACGCCGCCTACCAGGGAATGCAGTCACCGACGGGTACCAACGTGTGGAACACGGCGTTGCTCATCGGCTGGGACGAGCCGGGGGGAACCTACGACCATGTGCCACCGCCGTCCGTTCCATCGCCTGATCCATCGGCTCCGGCCGGACAGCATGGTTTCACGTTCGACCGCTCCGGCTACCGAGTACCGGCCATCATCGTGTCACCGTGGGTGGCCGAAGGGGACGTGTTCAACCAGGAACACCGACACACGTCATTGATTGCCACGCTCCGGGAGGAGTGGAATCTGGGTGACCCGTTCACAGGCCGAGATGCTGCCGCCCGGACCTTCTCCCACGTGTTCACCCTGGACACGCCAAGGGACCCGAAGACATGGCCTGTTCCTCAGGCTCGACCGGTTCCTCCTTTCCACGAGGACTTGACGGCCCTCGGACGGGCCTTGGGGCCGTTGGGCAAAGCCCTGTTCGACGGGATCCGAGCGTATGCCGAGCAAGCCAACATCGAGATTGACGGAATGCCAAAGGACCCCACGGTTGACGTGCCTCCCGAAGAGGTGATGACGGTGTTGCGAAGCTTCTTTGCGAACTTCTTCCCAACGCTGGTTCCGGCTACGAAGAGCTAGTCGCTCCCAGGAGCGTCCCAATAACCCGGCGCAAAGCGAGGCGATCGCAGGCTGGGCTGAACGCCATATTTTTAACCCGCTCCGCTGCGCCACGTGCTTCATTTCGCGATCGCTTGACCGGCGCGCGTATCGACGGATCTGATTGTCGAAGGCGGAGAGCCGTTACGAACTTAGAGTGGCCCTTGGACCATCCCTGGTTCATGGTGCTGGTGGTGTTCCACTGGGCCCACCCAGCCGGTGGGGCGGTGGACCATGGATCTCCGAGATGTGAGCACCCTGACAGTGACCAGGGTGGGCCGGCTGGAGACCACGACGACGGTGATCGGTCTCCGCCTGGTCGATGGCGCCAACGAGGAGATCCTCCCGGCCAGCGAGTTCCTCAGTTCGCTCCTCGCCAGCGGCGCCAGCCAGTCCAGTCTCCGCTCCTACGCCATGGGACTGCTGCGGTGGTGGCGGTTTCTGGAGGCGGTCGGTGTCCCCTGGGACCGGGCCACTCGGATCGAGACACGAGACTTCGTGCTGTGGATGCGATCGGGGGGAAAGCGGCCACCGGACGGCAGTCCGGCACGGTCCCCATTCGCTGCGGCGACGATCAATCACAACCTGGCCGTGCTCCGCGGCTTCTACGGAGACCGACTGGCCGCCGGTGTCGGCCCGGTCATCAACCCGGTGCCCGACTCGGTGGGAGGGAACCGGCCCCACGCCCACCAAAATCCCATGCAGCCCTTCGAGCATCACCGGCGGGCCCCGCTACGCCAGAGGACCCCTGCCCGTCAGCCGAAAGGCCTGCCTGACCGGCTCTTCGACGACCTGTTCGCCGCCATGGTCTGTGACCGGGACCGGGCCCTCCTGGCCTTCTACGTGACCACCGGGGCACGGGCCTCCGAGCTCCTCGGCGTCACCGTCGACCGGGTGGATGTCGGACAACAGTTGATCGGGGTGCACCGGAAAGGCAGCGGAGCACTCCAGTGGCTTCCGGCCTCGTCCGACGCCTTCATCTGGCTCCGCCTCTACGAGGCAGTGCAGTCCCGTCCCGAGGGCGAATCCGCACTGTGGCTGACCCGCCGGGAGCCGACCCACCCCCTCACCTATTCGGCCATGCGCCGGGTGCTCCAGCGGGCCAACGCCCACCTGGGCCAGACCTGGACGCTGCACCAGCTTCGCCACACCGCCGCCCAGCGCATGGTCGACGACCCCCGGCTGTCACTGATCGACGTGCAATGGCTGCTCGGTCATGCCCATCTCGAGACCACCGAGATCTACGTGCGGCCCCACGAGGACGAGGTCGTGGCTCGTGCCCGCGAACATCACCAGCGTCGAGCGGTCGCCCCTACAGCTCTCCCGGCCGCCGGCTACCGGCCCGAGGTCATGGAGACGCTTCTTGGAGGACGCACCGGTGTCGTCTGAGGAGACCACTCCCGGCATCATCGACGTCTATACCGACACGGTCCCCGGACCACGCCAGCGGACCCGTGGTCTGCGTTCGCAGGTGCACCCGGTCTCCGTCGGCGCCGATGACTTCCAGACACCCGTGTTGGACACGCCGGTCATCGAGCGACCCGCCGTGTGGCCGGAGACCGAGGCCGATCGTGACCAGGTCATGGAACAGGCGAGAGCACTGGAACCCGTTGACAACACGGAGATGCGTCGGCGGCTAGCCGGGGTGAGCATTCTCCTCGCCTGGCTCGAGATCTTCGCGGGCGATACCTGGCAACAGCGGTGGCTCGCACCGGGAGTCGACTCGGCTGGCGCTGCATGGCCGGAGTTGGTTGTCCACCCGGGTCTTCGCCGGGGTGGTGATGGTCGATCTCAGCTCACTGGAGCTTCTGGTCAACTGCTGCTGCTCGGGGTGATCCGGCCGGGTTACGCCTGGCTCTACGCACTGCGGTCGAGCCAGGCTCTGCAACGATTTCGGGACCGGCGCGATCCCGACGGGTTCGCTGGTCTCGACGCGCTCTGTGACGCCACCCCCCGGTTCACCCTCCTTGACCGACACTCGGCCTTCAACCAGTTGACCCGGATCCTCATGCACAACGGCGGTCACCTGTCCGACATCACCGTCGGCGACTGCATCGAGGCCTACCGGGCCCAGGCCGGCTACAGCGCCCGCCAGCACAGCCACTGGTATTTGCTCCTCGGCCAGGCGGGCATCCTGCCCGCCGACGCTCCGCCCACCGTCTGGGCGGCATCCCGGCGTGGGCAGCTGACCGTCGAAGAGCTGGTCGATGGCTACGACGTCACCTGTCGCCCGATACGCGACCTTTTCGTCGACTACCTCCACGAACGCCAGGCGGCCATGGACTACTCCTCACTGCGCCAGCTGGCCAGCAAGCTGGTTCTGCTGTTCTGGCGCGATCTGGAGCTCAACGAACCGGGCATCGACTCGCTGCACCTCGCAGACGACGTGGCCCGCCGGTGGAAGGAGCGACTCCGCCACGTCCGCTACGGCAACCACCGCATCGGCAGGCTCCGGGAGGACCCGAACACCATCCTCATGGCCGTCCGGGCCTTCTACGCCGACCTGGCCGCCTGGGCACTCGAAGATCCTGGCCGGTGGGCCATCTGGGCAGTGCCCAACCCGGTCAGTGGCCGGGACCTGCTCGGACAGAACAAGCAGAAGAAACGCGCCACCGCCCGCATGCACCAGCGCATCCGGGAACTGGCACCCGCCCTGCCCGCCCTGGTGGACGCCGCCGACCGCCGCCGGCGCCACGCCGCCGCTCTGGTGGATGCCGCCCGGTTGACGCCAGCAGGTACTTGCTTCGAGGTCGGCGAGGAGCGCCTGGAGCGGGTGTCGATCGCCACCGATCCGGCCCGGGGCGGCACCGGGCGTCCAGGCGTGGTCTACGCCACCCCACCGGATGGTGGCGCCCGCCGGAATCTTACCCTCGAGGACGATCATGCCTTCTGGGCCTGGGCCATCGTCGAGGTGCTCCGCCACACCGGTGTCCGCATCGAGGAGATGCTCGAGCTCACCCACGCCAGCTTCGTCGCCTACACCCTCCCGACCACCGGTGAGGTCATTCCGCTCTTGCAGGTGACCCCGTCCAAGACCGACCGGGAACGGCTCCTCGTGGTCAGCCCCGAGTTGGCCGAGGTGCTCAGCGCCTTCATCTCCCGGGTCCGGGGGACATCGCAGCGGCTGCCCTTGGTGACCCGCTACGACGGGGCCGAGCGGCTCCACAGCCCGCCCCTGCCGTTCCTGTTCCAGCGGCCGTGGGGTGTGCACCAACAGATCATCAATCCCAACAAGGTCAAGCAGCTCCTCGATCGCACCGCGGTCCTGGCCGGACTGGCCGGGATGGCGGGCACCGACGGACGCCCGCTGCGGTTCACCCCTCACGACTTCCGCCGCATCTTCGCCACCGAGGCGGTGGCGACCGGACTCCCGGTCCACATCGCCGCCAAGCTTCTCGGACACGAGAACCTGGCCACCACTCAGGGCTACATCGCCGTCTACGACCAGGACGTCATCGACCACCACCGAGCCTTCATCGCCCGCCGCCGGTCCATTCGGCCCAGCGCTGAATACCGGGAGCCCACCGACGCCGAGTGGACCGAGTTCCTCGGGCACTTCGAGCGACGCAAGGTGGAGCTCGGCATCTGCGGCCGCGCCTATGGCACTCCCTGCCAGCACGAACATGCCTGCATTCGCTGTCCGATGCTGCAACCGGACCCGGCACAGCTCGATCGGCTCACCGAGATCGCCGACAACCTCGCCGCCCGGCTGGCCGAAGCCCTCGATCGGGGCTGGCTCGGCGAGGTCGAGGGACTCGAAGCCAGCCTTGCCGGGGCCCACCAAAAGCTGGAGACTATGCGTCGCAACATTGATCCGGTGACGACAATGGTCGCAGTCGGCCAGCCTCGTCTCGGATCCATCTCGAAGAAGTAGCACTTCTTCGCCTTCATCCTGATCGCGGGCGTCTGCGCCCGCCACAGGCCCCGGGACTCGGCTCCCACGGCCAACCTATCCACAGGATTGTTTTCCGCCTAGTTCTCGCAGTGTGCTGCCACCCCTTCGGCCGTCAAGGGGGCGTGCGAGCCGCCGCTCCCGTTGGTCGCTCCGGTTCTCGCCGCCGACTTCGTCGGCAGACCCTTGACTGTCGCGGGGTCCCCGGCAGGCACTTCTGATCCAGCGGCGGGAAACGCCCACCGCACGTCAGGAGGACTCACCATGTCACCCACCCGCACCACGCCCGAGCAGCGCAGCGCCAAGCTCGAGGCCGCCCATCGTCAGCTCGTCGATGCAGTGGCGTCGGTGGCCAGCTCCGAGGGCTGGTTGCGCTATCTCGCCGCCATGCACCGGTTCCACGACTACTCAGCCACCAACGTCATGATGATCCTCTTCCAGCGTCCCGACGCACAGCGAGTCGCCGGTTATCGGACGTGGCAGGCGCTCGGCCGCCAGGTGGTGAAGGGCGCACAGGGCATCGCCATCTGGGCCCCGTGTGCACGACGCGTGGAGCGGGAAGATGAGACGACCGGAGAGTCGGTGACGGCCCGCACGCTCTCGGGCTTTCGTCTGGTGCACGTGTTCGACGTGGCGGACACCGAGGGCGAGCCGCTCCCCGAGCACCCCGCGCAGGCGACGCTCCTCACCGGAGAAGCCCCCGACGGGATGTGGACCCACCTGGCATCGCTGGTCGACTCGGCCGGTTTCCAACTCGAACTGGTCGATGACATCGCAGGCAGGCCCGGCGCCAACGGGGTCACGGACTTTCTGGCCCACACCGTCCAGGTGGCGACCTCAGGGCGCTCGAACGCCTCCCAGGTCCGGACGCTGTGCCACGAGCTGGCCCATGCCAAGCTGCACGGTCCGTCGACCTCGAACCGGAGCCGGGAGCTCATCGAGGTGCAAGCCGAGTCCGTCGCCTTCCTGGTGAGCCACTCATTCGGCCTCGATGCCATGGACTACTCGCTCGGATACGTCGCCAGCTGGTCCGGTGCAGACTCCGAGGTCGTCCTCGCCACCGCTCGAACGGTCCAACGCTGCGCCGCAGAGATCCTCGCCGGACTGGATGACGACCCGCCGAGCTGAGCGGCAATTCCGCCAGATCCGACGACGGTCGAACCCGTGCCTCCGGCTGGTGCAGAAAAGAGCTCGCACACGTCCTTCTGCACGAGCACCGTCTCTACGATCACCGGGGCACGGTCGAAGTCGAGGCCGAGTCCGTCGCCTACATCGTCTCTGCCGCCTGGGGGCTCGACACCTCGAGCTACTCCACCGGGTACCTGGCCGGATGGAGCGGGGGCGATGTTGCCGCCGTCACCGCCACGGCCACCAAGGTGCTGGCCTGTGCCCGGACCATTCTCGGGGCCGACGAGTCGGGAGTGGAGGAGGTCCCGGCATGACCGGGACCTCCGGCTTCGACCCAGAGGCCCACCGTCCGGACGACGTCGAGTCGTCCGGACGGTGCTCTGGCGCCTTCGGGGGTCTGCTGGGGGTTCTCAGTCTGTCGCCACCCCTCCCGGCGTCAAGGGTCACTGCGGGACGCCGGCACGGAAGGTGACCCGTTGGGCCGACTCGTGCCTCGCCTCACCATGCGGCCTTCGTGTCCTCGTTCGCCCTTCGGGCGCCCCTTGACCCCGGCGGGGTCCCCGGCGACCTCCTGCTCGGTACCCAGCGGCAACCGCCGCTCAACGAAAAGGAGGCCGACATGGCCGGTTCACCCACTCCCACCGACTGTCCGTTCGACGAACTGTGCAATGCCACCGGCGTCGACGGGATCGACGGGGACGCCCAACTCACCGACCAGGTCGGCGAGTACGACGCCTTTGGTCCCTTCTCGGACCGGGACGCCTACCCCGGGCCGGCATGACCGGCCGGGGCCGGGCGGGCCCCCTGCCCGGTGGTCCGACCTGGCGATCGACGGGAGGCCGACCCCTCGGATACCCGCGCCTTCCGTGTCGGCATCCCATAGTGACTGTTGGGGTAGGCGTGGCAGTGGACTCAAAGGCGGTGGACTCAGCGGAACCGAGCTCGGCTGGTTCCACCGGTCCGGGGCACTCGGGAGCGGCACACCGCCGCCGTGCGGCGCTCGGTGTGAGGCAAGACGAACGTCCCCCTCGGACTGAGGAACGTCACCTTCAACGTCACCTTCTCCTGGTCAGCGGCTGCTGGTCTCACACCGGCCCCTTGGCCGTCAAGGTCGACGCTCCGAGGCGCCGGCTCGGACGGTGACCCTCCGGGCCGGCTCGTGCCTCGCCTCACCATCCGGCCTTCGCTTCTCACTCTCGCTGCGCTCGCTCCCTTGACCGCCGGTGCCGGCGTGGGCAATCGGCGGTCACCGATTGATGTCGGGCCAAGCGGGGCGAAAAGCGCCCCACCCGGCGTCAACCGAAAAGGAGAAACACCATGGCAACCATCACCGCAGTCACCGTGGCGGGCAACCTGACCCGCGATCCGGAGATCCGCTACACCCGGGAGGGCCAGGCCACCACGTCCCTGTCCGTCGCCGTCAATCGTCGGTGGCAGGACAAGGAGACGAAGGAATGGGAGGAGTCGGTCTCGTTCCTCGACGTCGTCTGCTGGAGGGACCTGGCCGAGAACGTCGCCCTCAGCCTGACCAAGGGCTCGCGGGTGCTCATCTCCGGTCGCCTGGAGCAGCGGAGCTGGGAGACCGACGCAGGTGAGCGTCGGTCCAAGGTCGAGATCGTGGCCGACGACATCGGGGCCAGCCTCCGGTTCGCCACGACCGATGTCCACCGGGTCCACCGCCAGGCCACTGACGACGACCAGAGCGCCGAGTCCACGCCGGTCTGACCGCCTCGCTGATCGAACGGGCGGGGCCGGTGGTCCGGTCCCGCCCGTTGGTCACGCGGTCCGAGCAGGCTCCCCGAGAGTGGCTCCTCCCGGTGGGCCGACCCGGAGCACGAGGCCCCGGACGACACCAAGGAGAGACACACCATGACAACCGCCGCACACGACCAGCCAGCCGCACCGGATGCGGCCAGCACGCCCACAGACCCAGCGTCGCTGTCGGATTCCGAGGGCTGGCGACTTCGCCAGGTGGACCCCCGGGCGCTCCTGGACAATCCCGACAACGCACGTCGACCGGAGCGGGACCGGGAGGGACTCGCCCCCTCCATCGTCGCCCTCGGCATCCTCACCCCGCCGCTGGTGCGGAACACGGACACCGGGGAGCTGGTGCTGATCGCCGGGGAGCGCCGGAAGTACTCGGCGATTGCGGCCGGACTGGCCACCATCCCTGTCTACGTGCGCAACGACCTGTCGCCTGTCCACCAGGTGGCCGGGATGCTGGTCGAGAACATCGGGCGCGACGACCTCACCCCCGTCGAGGAGGCCGTGGCCATCCAGCAACTGGCCGGGTTTGACGGCGTGACCCAGAAGGACATCACGGCCATGACTGGCATCAAGGCCACAAAGGTGCGCCAAGCACTCATCGTTGTTCGCAGCGACATCGCCACCGAGGTGGCCGGACGCTACGACCTGACCCTGGACCAGGCTGCCGTGGTGGCCGAGTTCGGGGACGACCCCGAGGCGGTGAAACTGCTCACCGCGGCCGCGGTCAAGCAGCCCGAGCAGTGGCCTCACGTGGTGGCCCGGCTTCGCCGGGAGCGGGACGACCGGCAGCGGTACGAGGCGGTGGCGGTCGCGCTCACGGGGTCTGGCTGGCCGGTGGTCGAGCTCGAGTCCGGCTACTGGCTACCCGAAGGCGCCCGCTGGCTGGACGACCTTCCATCCGTCAAGGGCAAGGCACTCACGGTGGCCAAGCACCGCACGTGCCCCGGCCACGCCGCGGCGATCATCGAGTCCACCGAGGACGACGGCTACGCGGCCGCCTATCTCTGTCTCGACCCGATCGGTAACGGCCACGTCACCCTCGACGAGGGTGACGGTGAAACCCCAGGTCGGGCGAGTGTCGGTGAGTCGAGTGTTGCTCACGAATCGGGTGGCTGGACCGAGGGGCAGAAGGCCGAGCGCCGCCTGGTGGTCGCCAACAACAAGGCGTGGGACGCGGCCGAGCAAGTCCGGCTGGCGTTCGTCACCGAACTGCTCCACCGGCGGACCACCCCCAAGGGCACCCTCCGCTTCGTGACCGAGACACTGCTGTCCGACCCGGCGGTCGCTACCTCCGGTGACGACCGGGACCTCGACAGGGTCCTCGGCCATGTCCACGGAGAGCAGGAACCCCGAGAGGGGGACTGGTGGGCACGACCGGCAGCCACCGCGCTGTTGGACCAGGCCACCCCGGACGCCCGGCTGCCCATGCTCCTGTTGGCGCAGGTGGTGGCCGGCATCGAGGCCACCACAGGGCGCTCCTCGTGGCGCACGCCGAGTGGGCGCCTGGCCCGGTACTTCTCGTACCTGGAGTCGGTCGGCTACGGGGTCTCCGACGTCGAGCATCTCGTCTTCGGGGAGGAGGTTGCCGGATCGCCCGACGCCGCCTGAGCCTCGCCAGGTTGCCTGCCAACGATGCCCCGGCTTCGAGCCGGGGCATCGTTGTGTCCCGGGACGGGTCCGTGTGCGCCCGGTCCAGCCCCCTGTCCTCCCTCGGCAACCCGGGCAGGTGTCGTCGGTGCCGCCGGCGATCGAGGCGGTCACGCCGGGCATTGAGCCCGCCACGACCGCCGTCCAGGCGCACGAAGGTCGGCTGCGCCGGAGCGGTACGAATCATCCACATTATGTAGGGCACTGGATTATGCGGGGTGGTGCGCCAGAGGCGGCCCGGCGCCCTCGCCGGGCGCTGAGCGACCCGGCATAATCACAGCCCTTCAAGGAAGGCGAGCAGCTTGTCGGGAG
>Ga0224558_1001063_pt1 | contig 30276 bp, 30 predicted proteins | sample 714S32024metaG_FD_180682 | JGI IMG/M metagenome (GOLD analysis project Ga0224558, IMG submission 180682) | Peat soil microbial communities from Stordalen Mire, Sweden - 717 S3 20-24 | ecosystem: Environmental > Terrestrial > Soil > Wetlands > Peat | place: Sweden: Norrbotten County, Stordalen... | reverse complement strand
AGATGAATGCAACTCACGAGAAAAGGCAGAAGCAAAAGCAAAAACAAAAGCGCCACTAAGGAAAAAACAAATGCAAAGACAAAAACCTTGACAGCACCAGCCGTCTCATAGAAGGCCCGGGCCTTTGCCGCATACCTGCAGCATATTTTTTGCAAAAAATGACGAGGCCTTCCCATGGTGCGGTAGAGGCCTCGCTGGAGGAACAATCATGGACCCGAAACCGTAGCTCAAGCTTCTGATCTCTGATCTCAGTTCTATGATCTCTGTTCTCTGATCTATGTCAATGAATGCGAATTGATCCCGAACCGGTCTCAATGCGCACCGTGGGCCCGCCGCCGTTTAGCTTGCCGCTCAGATGGTGCCGGTTCGACTCGCCCTGTGTTACGACCTCATGCTCGGATTGGATGCCGCCTGAACCCGTCTCGGCGTTCAGCGTGATTCCCGTGCTGCCTGGCCAAAACTCGACATCGCCAGACCCGGTCCCCAGCTTCCAGTCTGTCGTCGGCGTTCCACCCACCTTGATCTCCCCAGATCCCGTTCCGGCGTGCAATCCGCCGTGCAGGTTGCGCAACTCCACGTTGCCCGAGCCGGTCTCTGCCTTTACGTCGCCCGTGCCTGTTTGCTCCGCGTAGATGTTGCCTGATCCGGTCGACACCGTGAACCCGTCGTGCAGTCCGGTGGCGTGAATGTTGCCCGAGCCCGTGCTCAGCTTTGCTTTCTCGCCCACTCCCTCCACGGTGATGTTGCCTGAGCCCGTCCCGGCCTCAAGCAGCGCATTCTCCGGCGCCTGAATCTCGTAGTCGATGCTGATATTCTGCAGATTTTCGTGATGGCCGCCGATGCGCACAATGTTGCCCGTCTGCTCAATGGGCGGGTTGGCCGCAATCGCCTTCACCCGAGCCTCGCTGACGTCCCAGCCGCCCTTCACCTTGCCAAAGATATGCACCTGGTTGCCCGCGTTATGCGTCAAGTGAATATTCCCGGACCCGGTCGAAACCGATAGCTGCACCTGCCCGCTCACGGTAAGCGTGCGATCAAATGTTGCCTCCGAAGCCAGCGCGGTGCTAGCCGCCAGCCCTAATACCGCTGCTGTCACAAGATGTCTTTTCATCGTATGCCTCGTATTTCAGAAATTTTGGGCCCTGAATCAGGGAACACTGGACCATATACAGAGATGAACAGCCCCAGAAACTCAGACGTCGCTGCACTGTCTTTCGTCAACCAAGCCACCCCGCCCAGTCTCCGTCCCTCGCTCTACCAACATACGCACCACACCATATGCAGGTTCCATAGAAATGTCACCGGAGCCTGTTTCCTATTCCCTGTTCCCTATTCCCTGCTCTCTGCTATCCTCACATCCAAAGATGCCCGGTCTCTCTCTGCTCCAATACGTCGCCGTCGGTCTGCTCATTTTGGCCAACGCCTTCTTTGTGGCCGCCGAGTTCGCCCTGGTCTCCCTCCGCGACACCCGCATCGAGCAGATGCTGTCCGACGCCATTCCCGGAGCCCGCGCCGTCCGCCGCCTGCAACGCGATCTGGACGACTTTCTCCCCGCCGTCCAGCTTGGCGTCACCCTCTGCTCTCTGGCCCTCGGATGGATCGGCGAGCCTCTGGCCGCCTCCACCCTCATGAGCTGGATGAGCGCTCTGCCCTTCACCCAGGGCCACGCCCTCATCTACGCCCACATCACCGCCGTTACCCTCGGCTTCGCCCTCATCACCTACTTCCAAGTCGTGGTCGGCGAACTGGTCCCCAAGTCCCTCGCCCTGCGCCGCGCCGAAGCCCTCGCCGTCGCCGTTGCCCCGCCCATGCTCTTCTTCATGGCCCTGGCCCGCCCCGCCGTCCGCCTCCTCAAAAGCTCAGCCGCCATCATCCTCCGAGGCTTCGACATTCCCCTCTCCGAGCGCGCCCAAGTCCACTCCCCCGAGGAGCTCAAGCTCATCGCCACCGCCGCCCGACGCCTCGGCGTTCTGCCTCCCCTTCAGGAGACGCTCATCCACCGCGCCCTCGAACTGGAAGACGTGCCCATCCGCGAGATCATGACCCCGCGCCAAAAGATATTCTCCCTCCCCTCCAACCTGCCCATCGAAACGGCCACCGCCCAGGTCATCGAGCACATGCGCTCCCGCGTCCCCGTCTACGACGAAACCCGAGGCCCCGAGCACATCGTCGGCGTAGTCTACTCCAAAGACCTCGCCCGACTCATGTTCTTCCGGTCTTCCAATCCGGTCACCAATCTCACCCTCCGCCAAATCATGCGCGACATCCTCGTCGTCCCGGAAACCAAATCCGTCCTCGACCTCCTCCGCGACCTCCAGCAGCGCCGCCGCCAGATCGCCATCGTCGTCGACGAGTACGGCTCCACGGTCGGCCTGGTCACCGCCGAGGACGCCATCGAGCAGCTCACCGGCGAATTTGAAGATGAATTCGACTCACCCGCCCTCCCCATCCTCCCCGCCGCCGGCGTCGCAGTGCTCATGGACGGCGGCCTCAATCTCCGCGACCTCGAAACCCAGATGCACTGGGACCTGCCCCGTGCAGGAGGCATAGAAACCCTGGCCGGCTTCGTCATGATGCGCCTCGGCCACATCCCCAAAGTCGGCGAATCCATCATCCACGAAGGCCGCCGCCTCACCGTCGTCGAGATGGACAACCGCCGCATCGCCAAAATCCGCGTCGAGCCATTCGAAGAAGCTCCGCCGCCTGTAAGCAAATGACGCCATTCAACCCGCTAACCTGCTAACTTGCGAATCCCATGACCGTGTAATTTCGTAATCGCCGGATTGTAGCGCCGGCCTCCTGGCCGGCTGTAGCGCGGGCGTCCCCGCCCGCGCTTGTCCATGATCGATTACGAACTCATGTGGTCTAAATACTGGGTGCCCCACCCTCGCCGCGTCTTTGTTTTTGCGGCTAGGTTGGGATATGATGAATTCGATCGAATGTTGTCAGATACGACTACAACGATAATATGAAGAGAAAACCAATTAAGGTCGTCCGTGGCAGCGGCAACGTTTTTCGCGACATGGGTCATGCCAGCCCGGATGTGGAGCAACTGAAGGCCATTCTCGCCTCGGAGATTATCAAGATGCTGGACCGTCAGGGCCTCAGCGTCCGCGCGGCGCACGCTCAAACAGGAATCGCCGCCGCCGACTTCTCCCGCATCCGCAATGCCGACCTGGGCCGCTTCACCCTCGACCGCCTGCTCTCCATCATCAACCGCCTCGGCTCGCGGGTCGAGGTTCGCGTAAAGCTCCGCCCCGTTCTCCCCGCCGCGCAAGCCGTTGCCGGAGATTGAACTCAGCCCGGACACGATATTTTGAATTGAACTGGTTTCATAAACCGCTTTGTGTCAGGGCACGGCTTCAGCCGTGCCGAAAAGGCCCTAATCACAAGGGGTTTTAACCCCTGAGGGAAGTTTTACCGGAGGGAGGTCGGAATTCCAACCCCGACATAAAACCGCTCTCCCGTTTTTATAAATCAACCCACGCGGCGTGAGCAGCGTTCAAATCCCTATTCCCTGTTCCCTATTCCCTGTTCTCTGTCTTATCCCCGTCCTTCGCGCCGGTAAAGGGAACGCTCGATAACCCTCAAATTACCAGCAATCCTGGAACAAAGTCATGCCTGGATCGAACGGAGTTTCTGGGGAGTAATCCGTGGTCGGGCGGTGTTCGTGCGGACCTAGGTCACAAAATCGAGACCTAGGCACTTCTAATCATGGTTGGGAGAGGTTCATGGAATGTGGGTCACCCGCTCTGCGTTTAGCGAAACCCGCAACCTCCGCAAGTGGAAGCCTTTTCTGGTTCGATAGTAATTCGGAAAGATGGACGATGGCCTACTCGAGTAGTTTCAATGAATCTCCAGAAATTCCGCTTGACAGACATTATTTGTTTCCATCATAATAAACAATAGTATTGCGATAGTCCGAGGGGGGCATGTGGCAAAGGCAACCATTAAATCAAAAACCGGTGCGGTAATCACAGTGGAAGGGGATGAGCGTGAAGTATCCGCCATTCTTGCAACATACGAACGAACCAGCGTGGTCGATCAGGCAAAGAAGGCAATTGCTCGAACCAGAACTACAAAGAAAGTCGAGAAGAAACGGGAAGGTGCAAGCGATCTTATCGTGGAACTCAGAGAAACCGGGTTTTTCAATAAACCCAAGGGATTGGGAGACATCGCCCATGTGCTTGAAGAAAAAGGCTATTTGTACCCCGTGACATCTCTGTCTGGTGTCGTATTGGGCTTGGTGAAGAAGAGGGAGTTGCGTAGGAAAAAACACGAAAGGAAATGGGTATATGGCAAATAGGAAAGCACAGGTAGCCAAGACCGCTACCGAGGCGTTGAAGATTCTCTGGGAGGAGAGTTTTTTTCGAGGGTGGAAGAAAAAACTTGCCGTTGACGAAATTCTGGGAAAGAAGGGAAACCACTTTTCAGATGCGGAACTCGGCATGGCTCTAATGCGAGCCAAACATTTAACCCGACGCGGGAAACGCGGGAACTACGAGTATATCCAGAAATACCCATTTGTTGCTGACGAACCACAGGTCAGCAACTCAAGGAAGAAATGAGATGCCAGACCGAACCGTTGATGAGATGCTGAAGAACAAGTTCGTCGGGAAAAAACACGTGGATGCGGTTGTAAAACATTTTGGCCGTATGGTGCAGGATTATCAGAAGAGCGAATGGGACGATGCCAATGCCAAGGGAGGCAAGTTCGTCGAAGCAGTGCTCAAAGCATTGGTGACCGAAGCCGGAGAAACGCCTGCTTCTGGTAAGGCATTCAAGGCTGGAACCGTTCTGGATACGATTGACAGGAATACCGCGCTTCATGATTCGTTGCGATTGACGATCCCTCGTGCGTGCCGATTTGTGTATGAGATAGCCAGCAACCGGGGCGCTCGTCACGATGCTGACGAGATTGAGGCCAATGAGATGGATGCCAAGGCTGTGTTGGCGCTGTGCTCTTGGATCCTCGCTGAGATGGTTAGCTACTCCCAGAAGGGTATGGACTTGGGCGAGGCGAAGGATGCCGTCGACAGTTTGATGAGGCGCAGGTACCCGTTCATGGAAGAGATTGACGGTCGCGTCTACTGGGACATTGCCAACAGTGCCCGCGAGACGGCTTTGTTAATCCTGTATGGAGTCTACCCGAAGAGAATGTCAGACGAGTCTTTGGCGCGGCAAGTAGCACGCCATGGATACAGTCAGAAGAACGCTACCGTGGCAGTCAAAAGGATATGCACTAGAGTTGACGACGACGGCCGCGGGAATCTTAGGCTACGAAATCTTGGGGTGCGAGAGGCGGAGAAGTTAATTCGGAAAGCTGAGAACGATGGATAAATGACGGGTAGAAGTTCGGTGGAGAATACTACTGACACTGCCAGTTGCCCCAGGTCTCGATTCTGAAACCTGGGAATCCACGAACCCCACTCTGTCGAAGCTGACTCGCCATTATTTATTTTCAAAACCTCGCTGTTAATTATCTGGTAAACATAGAGTTAAACTAAACAGAATGAATATGTTCCACGTGGAACATATTCACAGATTTTAACCCATGATCCCTGTCCCTGTTCCCTGTTTCCGCTTCCCAAATAACCCAATTTTGCGCCAAAAACCTCTACTTATAAGCGAAGACTTTTGGCGCGAATTAATCCGATTTAATCGCACTTCAGCTCGACAATCTGTGCCTTGAACTCTCCATCCTTCCCCACCGTCAGCAACCCCACCGTCACCGGCAGCCGGAACCGTCTTGGCCCGCACGATCCGGGATTGAAGTACAGCACGCCCTTGCGCCTGTAATAGTTGGGCACGTGCGTGTGCCCGCTGAGCACCGCGGCAAACTTTCCCGCCGCCGGGTCAAGGTGTAAAGTCTTCAAATCGTGCAACATATAGACGTAGCGCTCGGCGATCAGCACCACCTCGGTCTCCGGCAGCTCCCGCAGTGGGCCATCGCGGTCCACGTTGCCGCGCACCGCCGTCACTGGAGCAATCTTCTCTAACTCCTTGAGCACAGACGGCTTGCCCACGTCGCCCAGGTGCAGAATCCGCTCCACCCCGGCTAGCGCCCGCGCCACCTCAGGGCGAAAGAGTCCGTGCGTATCGCTGACCACGCCAATCTTCATGGAGCCCCCATCCTCGCATCACCCGCAATTAAATCCCACGCCAGAGCCAGAATATCGCAACACCCGCAACCTGTTGGGGTTAAATGAATTATGGACATTTCAAGACGAGGCCTGATTCTGTCTTTGGCGCTGGCTGCGCCCGTATTTTTCGCGCAGACGGCAAGCTCCCAGGCCATCCAGGCCGAAGCCTGGCAGATCGTCCAGCTGGCCAATCAGGCCCGCGCTCAGGCTGGTGCAGGACCGCTCAAGTGGGACCCAGCATTAGCCTTAGCTGCCCGCCAGCACTGCCTGCGCATGGCCGCCGAGGGTTCAATCTCTCATCAGTACGCGGGAGAGCCGGATGTCTCCAAGCGCGCCGCGCAGGCCGGAGCCCACTTCAGCCTGATCGAAGAGAATGTGGCACTTGCCTCCACTACCGCCGAGATTCATGATCTATGGATGCACTCACCCGGCCATCGCGCCAACCTGCTGAATCCAAAGGTAGATCACGTGGGCGTGGCCTTGGTTGCCGGCCGCCATGGCCTCTATGCCGTGGCCGACTACGAGCGCGCCGTGACCATGCTGACGCAATCCCAGCAGGAATCCGAAGTTGCCAGCCTGTTGCACGACGTCGCCATCCTGCCTGACCACACCCTAGCCCGCAAATCCTGCGCTGCGGAAGGTGCGATGCCTCACCCCGCTTCCGGACCAAAACCCCACTTCGCCATGTACTGGGAGGGCGCGCAACTGACCCAGCTTCCCAAGTCGCTGGTAAGCGAACTGGCCACAGGAAAGTATCAACAGGCGGCCGTAGGCAGTTGCTCTGCGCAGGGCCAGGAGAGCACATTCACCGCCTACCGCATCGCCGTGCTGCTCTACTGATTTCCGCTTAACCTGCGTCTTTCCAATGAAGTAGCGACTTTTACAGAAACCATTCCCGCCGCAGTTGCCGCCTCAATGCCCATCTCTGTGTCTTCAAAGACTAGGCAATCGGCCGGCGCCACGCCCAGTCTTGCAGCGGCCAGCAGGTACCCATCCGGGGCCGGCTTGCCGTGTTTGTAGTCATCCGCGGAAACGATGATATCGAATTTATCCAGCAGGCCGAGCACGCTGAGCGAGCCAACCACCGAGTCGCGCGTACTTCCCGAAACCACGGCGAATGGAATCCGGCCATGCTCCGCCTCAATGAACTCCATCACCTCAGGGATCGCCTTTAGCTGCGGTATCTGCGCCAAATAAAGGCCTTCCTTGCGCGTGGCTAGATCCTCAATGGGCATCTGCAGCCCGTGAATCTTGTTCAGGTCGGCAATAATCTTCCGCACCGGCTTGCCGCCCCAGGAATAGAAAAGATCCTCCTCATACACGCAGTTCCATTCCGCCAGCACCTCGGTCCAGGCGTTATAGTGCAGTGGCATCGAGTCGGCAATAGTCCCGTCGCAGTCAAACAAGTATGCGCGGAAGTCGCCCTCGGGCAGTTTTAGCTTCATGCCGCACAACCGCCTTCGCCGGGCTTCGTCGGCTGCATCTTGAGAGCGTTGTTGAAGCGATTGAAGTAGTTGAACAGGCCGATAGCGCAGAGCAACTCTACAATTTCGCCCTCAGAGTAAAAGCCTCTAAGTTCTGCAAACTGCTCATCCGAAACGGAATTTGCATCGCGGGTGACCGTCTCAGCCAGCCGCAGAGCAGCCTTCTCGGCGGGGGTAAAATCCTCACGACGCGGCCAGTCGGCCAGGTGGGAGAGCTGCTCGTCGGTCCAGCCCAGACCCTTGGCCAGAATGGTATGGCTAGCCAGGCAGTAGGGCGTCGCGTTCACCTGGCTGGTGCGGACGATAATCAGCTCTTTGAGCTTCGTCGGGACCGTACCCGTCGTTAGAACCGCAGTAAAATGCGCCATCATAGTCGAGAAAATCTCCGGCCGGTGGGCCATCACGCGGAACATATTGGGTACGTTGCCGCGCTGGGCAAAGACTTTGTCGTAAAGTGCCGCCATTTCAGGGGTTACTTGGCTGTGATCCAGCCGCGAAATCCGGGACATGAGTTCTCCTCCCTTAAGTCCGCTGAGAGCAGGCTTATGGTTCTTCTATCGTATCCCCTGAGCCGTCCCACGGTAGGCCGGCAGGGCCAAAACGGAAGATGGAACCCGTTCCGTCTATGATTTTTTTTGACGCGCCGTCCGCTCTCTGCTAACGTGATAGTGGAGAATTCCTCTAAAGGCACTCCTCAGTAGCTCAATGGCAGAGCATTCGGCTGTTAACCGAAGGGTTGTAGGTTCGAGTCCTACCTGAGGAGCCAAATTATATACATGCTAGATTTACTACTCTTAAGATTTACTACTCTTAAACAGATAGGTAATTCCGCATATTCTTGGGCTTTTTATCTTTTTTCCGTCCCATTTCTCCGCCCCCGGGCCCGTCCATTACAGGCCGCTGACAGCGCAAGCCTCTCGCTCAGTACCTTTGCGAGAAGACGAGGCTGCCCTGGATCGCTGCCTCGCATGAATGACGATTGCCCTGTAGCTGTGTCACACTGAGAAAGCGGAAGGGCCTGTAGCTCAACGGTTAGAGCAGGGGACTCATAATCCCTTGGTTCGGGGTTCAAATCCCTGCAGGCCCACCATTTCTCATAAACTGGCTATCGATTGGCGAATTCACATCCCATCCGTCTGTCGGGAGTGCCGCATACGACTGTCCCCAACGCCCTGCCTCTCTGTATCCTAGCCCCATGAAGACTTTGTTTCGTACACTTCTCTACCTCTCGCTCATGGTTTGGCTGGGCGCGGAAGTGTTCTTTCCCATCGTGGCTGCCATCATCTTTCAAACCTTGCAACCGGACACGCACACCGCAGGTCGAATCGTGGGCGAACTGCTCAGAATCCTGCACGGTATGGGGCTGGTCTCTGGGATGGTGGCGCTGGCTCTGCTGACGCTGGCTCCCGCCTGGGGAATCTACAAGCCGCGTGCTGTGCTGGCACCCATGGGCCTGCTGGTGATGACGATCGGTCTCACCCTTTACTCGCAATTAGGCATTACTTCGGCGATGGAGCGTGACCGCATCCAAGCGGGCGGAGATGTGAACGCAGCCGACCCCTCCAACCCCGGCCGCATTCATTTCAAAAAGCTGCACACTTGCAGCGAAGGCGTGGAGGGTACAATTCTGCTGCTGGGTCTGGCGACAGTGGTCTTCGTAGCCAGGATGGAGACCTCGGAAAGCAGTGGTTAGGAATTAACTCCCACGTTCCGCTCCTGTATCATCGAAGTGGCTCCTGGGCTTGCGTTTATCCTGCCTTGAGCCCCATGGGACACGTATGAAGACTGGCATCATTGGCCTGCCGCAGGTGGGCAAGACATCGTTGTTCAAGATTCTGACCAAGGCCAAACTGGAGGATCGCGGCCACTCGCGCCAGGAGCATATTGGCGTAGCACGCGTGCCGGACGAACGGCTGGACAAGCTGTCGGCTCTCTACTCGCCGAAGAAGACGACCTACGCCTCGGTCGAGTTTGTGGACGTGGCGGCTATCGGGCAGGAGGCGCTGAAAGAGACCGCGTTCCTCGCCAGCTTGCGCCAGGTGGATGCACTGATTCACGTGCTGCGCGCCTTCGAAGATGAGTCGATTCCCCACGTTGGCCCCATCGACCCCCTGCGCGACATCCGCAACGTCGAGTTCGACCTGATGATCAGCGACCTGACCCAGGTGGAAAAGCGGCTGGATCGCGTGGAGAAGGATCTGAAGAAGATGCGCACCAGTGAGCTAGAGCGGGAGCACGCCCTGTTGCTGCGTTCGAAGGCGGCTCTGGAAAAAGAGTTGCCGCTGCGCGAACTGGAGATGACGCCGGAGGAGAAGAAGCTCATCCGGGGCTTCATGTTTCTGTCGCAAAAGCCTATCTTATATGCACTTAACATCGGCGAGAGTCCCACGCTGGGCGACGACCTGGAGGCCGCGGTGAGCCGGTTCAAGCTGGACGAAGCCGCGCACCGGCCCAACGCCGGCGCTACGGCCATCTGCGGCAAGGTGGAGGCCGAGTTGGCGGAGATGGACGACGAGGAGGCAGCGGAGTTCCTGGGCAGCTACGGGCTGCATGAGAGCGGGCTGGTGCGGCTGATCCGCAAGAGCTATGAGCTGCTGGGGCTGATCAGCTTTTTTACCGCGGGCGAGGACGAGTGCCGCGCCTGGACGATTCCGGCAGGTTCGAAAGCGCCGCAGGGGGCCGGGGCAATTCACTCCGACTTGGAACATCACTTCATTCGCGCCGAAACCATTCGCTGGGACGCGCTGCTGGCCGCCGGCTCCGAGGCCGCGGCGCGGGCCAAAGGCACGCTGCGCCTCGAAGGCAAGGAGTACGTGGTGCAGGATGGCGACGTGATGCACATCCGGCACAGCGGGTAAGGAATCACATTCAGGATTTTGCCGATGAGATTTCGAAAAGCAATCCGAACCGCGAGCCTTCTGTGCAGCTTGCTTCTCCTTGGTTGCGGGCCTGGACCAGTGAGGCCGAATGCAAAGGCGGTGAAGCAAGACTTGGCAAATGCAATTCCGCTGCAATCGTCTCCAAATCAGGTACTAGATTATTTGAGCGTGCGAAAAATCGAACATTCTCAATATCTTCGTGATCCTGTGCAGGGAAATTCAATCCTTGCCGTAATTCGGGATCAGACTAAATGGGCTATTGTGAAGACCGATTGCGGCATTGTATTCCGGTTCGACAATCATGATCGTCTAATAGCATATGAAGTTCACGAACGTTACACAGGACCTTGAAAATCATCCCTCAGGGGCTAAAGCCCCGATGAGTTCTGTGACACTTTTCGGCACGACTGAAGTCGTGCCCTTTCAAAACATTGTTTTGTTGCAAGTTTGGAAGGATGCGCATTGCTGAAGCTTTCCCTCATTCTCGGCGCGATAGCCGCGCTGGCCGACGTGGCCGGCGGATTTGTATTGGTGCGCGCCAAAGGAGTGGAGCGCTACCTGCGCTACTTTGTCGCGCTGGGCGCGGGCTTCCTGATGGCCACGGCCGTTCTGGAGATGATTCCTGAAGGCCTGAAACAGGAGGGTCTGCGTCAGAGCAAATGGCTGGGGCCAGCGCTCATCATGGGCGGCTATTGCGTGGTGCATCTGCTGGAGCACACCATCAACGCCCACTTCCACTATGGTGAGGAGACGCACACCGGCGAGTTTGTCTCGCGGCATACAGGTAATTCTGTGCTGGCGGGATTGAGTGTTCACGCACTCTTTGACGGCGTCGCAATCGGTTCGGGGTTTGCGCTCAACAGCAGCCTGGGCTGGCTGATCTTTCTGGCTATTTTGCTGCACAAAGCGCCGGAGGGCTTCACCATGGCCTCAGTCATGCTGGCCAGCGGCCGCAGCCGGACGGCGGCATTTTATTCTGCCGTTGCACTGGCGGCAGCCACATTGGCTGGCGTGCTGGTTATAGGACTGGCTCCCCGCCTGGTGCTGTACGGACTGCCCCTCTCAGCCGGCGTGGCTCTTTACGTGGCGGCCACCGACCTGGTGCCAGAGGTCAACCGCGAGCCGGGAATTCGCATGGCGCTTGTGTTTTTTGCCGGCGTGGGCGGGTTCCTGCTGCTGCGGATGCTGTTGCCTGCGTTGTAAGCGGCTTCGGGCTTCAGCCTCAGCGCCCAAAACCGAATCTCTCCCAATAAAGCCGGGCCAGCAGCTTGGCGTAATCCCAGCCCACTTTGAAATTGGCTTTGCTGGCGCCCTGGGAACGAAGTCCAAAGGCCAGCGGAACCTCAGCCACTGAGCGAAGGCGGCCGCGGACCAGAATTTCCAGCAGCAACTTGAAACCGGAGGGTTGGAAGGTAATTCCATCAATACACGCGCGGCGAACGAGGAAGAAGCCGGTCATCGGGTCGTGGGCGCGAATGCCGGGGCGCTGGATGGGCCAGGTGGCCCAGATCGCAGCCATTGAGAGCCACTTGCGCACCGGATTCCACTTGCCCAGTTGCCCGCCCGCCGTGTAGCGGCTGCCAATCGCCATGTCGTTGCCAGAAAAGATGGCTGCGATCAATGCGGGCAGCAATTCCGGGGGGTGCTGCAGGTCGGCGTCCATCACGCCCAGAATCGCCGCGTCCGTCTGCCGCCAGCCGTAAAGAACAGCTCCGGACAATCCGCGCTCGCCTTTGCGGATCAGCAGGCGCACACGCGGATCTTTTTGGGCTATGGCGGAGACAATCTCCTCGGTTCCGTCTCTGCTGTCGTCATCGACCACCAGAATTTCGTAGGCCATTCCCAAAGGATCGAGCACGGAGCGAATGTGGACGAGCAGGCCGCCGATATTTTCTGCCTCGCGCAGGGTGGGAATCACCAGAGCCAGGCGCTGATTGGCGCACTCCTGCGGACCTACCTCAGGCTTGATGCGCGCTGCCGCCCCGTCCGCTGCCGTGTAGGATGAGTTATTCTCTTTTAGTGACATTACGAGCTTGAGTATACGGGGTTTATCCGTTTGAAGCGCTACTTTCCGGTCAACTTTTTACTGACCATCCTATTCTCGGTGCTTGGCCTGGCCGTGATGGGCTACCATCCGGGAATTGAAGACGACGGCGTCTATCTGACCGCGGTCAAATACAAACTGAACTCAGCGCTTTATCCCCACGATTCCGCTTTTTTCCGCTTTCAAATGCAGGCCAGCTTCTTTGATAACTGGGTCGCGGGGTTTGTCCGCTGGACCGGAATTCCCCTGGCCTATACAGAACTACTCTGGCAGTTTGCATCCATCGCGTTGATCGTCTTCGGCTGCTGGACGATTGCGCGCAGGCTCTTTCCCGATACACGGGTGCAATGGGCGGGAGTTGCCATGGTCGCCGCCATGTTCACCCTGCCGGTGGCAGGAACCGCGCTCTACCTTGTCGATCAGCATCTGCACCCACGCAATGTGGCCACGGCCATCATTCTGCTGGCGGTTTCGCGCATCCTCTCCGGCAATAAGTGGCGTGCCGTCCCCTTCCTGTTGCTGGCGTTCTTGCTGCATCCCATCATGGGCGCCATGGGCATCTCCTTTTGCTTCTTCCTGACCATGGCCATGTTTGAGCCGTTGCATCTCTGGCTGCGGCGCTGGCGCACAGCCGGGCACGGAGCCGGAAAAAGTTTGGGGGCGGCTGCACTTGTTCCTCTGGGCTGGGTCTTCGAGCCACCCACGCCCGCCTGGCGCGAGGCGCTGGGCACGCGCACCTACTTCTTCCTCTTTCGCTGGACCTGGTACGAATGGCTGGGAGCCTGGGCGCCCCTCGCACTCTTTTGGCTGCTTTGGCGTTTTGCCCGAAAACGCGGCGAAACGATGTTCGGGCGTTTTGCTCTGGCCGTCTTCGTCTATGGGGTCTTTCAACTGGCGGTAGCCATGCTCATGCTGGGATTCCCTGCCCTGATCCGGCTTGCTCCCTTGCAGCCGATGCGCTTTCTCCAACTGATCTATGTCTTCATGGCCCTGGTGGGCGGTTGCCTGTTGGGCAAATACCTGCTCAAGGCAAGCCCATGGCGATGGGCGGTGTTTTTGCTGGTGTTCAATGCGGGCATGTTCGCCGCACAGAGGTTACAGTACAGCGACAGCGAGCATCTGGAACTGCCCGGACGCTCCTCGGCCAATCCATGGCTGCAGGCTTTTGCCTGGATTCGTCAGAACACGCCCACTGATGCCTATTTTGCCCTTGACCCCGAGTACATGGCCGCGCCCGGCGAGGACTATCACAGCTTCCGCGCGCTGGCTGAACGCAGCCAGTTGGCTGATTACATCAAGGACACGGCAGTGGTAACGCAGATTCCAGAGCTGGCCGAAGTGTGGGAGCGGCAGAATCAAGCTGAGAAAGGATGGACCCGCTTCCAGCTTGCCGACTTTGAGCGCCTGAAGGCGAAGTTTGGCGTCAACTGGGTACTGGTTGCCTATCCTCAGCCGGCCAGCCTCGCCTGCCAGTGGCACAACGACAGCCTGACTGTCTGCAAAATTCCGTAATCAGCTTGCAATGATGCACTTTGCGCATTGAGGCTGTTTCCGCGAGAATGATAGAGTTGCTTTTTCCGGCTGGAGACCGGTACATGCTCAACCTCACCCAGCGACTGATTCTCGGCTGTGTGCTCATGGTCGGCCTGATTGCCGTGCTTGTGGCGGTCACGCACAAGGCTCTGGCGACGGCGGGACAATTCCAGCTCGCGTGCCTATTTTTGGCGGCAGCGGCAGTGATTGCTGTGGTTGCCGTCTACTTCGTGTTGCAGCCCATCCGCATGTTGGCCCGCGATGCCCGCCGGATTGCCCAGGGCAACCCGAAGCACCGCGTGGAGTGGAGCAGCCGCGACAGTTTCGGCGTGATTGCCGGTGAACTCAACCGCGTCGCCGTGCGGCTGGGCGAGCTGCGCGAATCCGAGGCCGGGCACCGCCAGATGGAGTATCAACTCTCCGACGCCGTGCTGCAATCCATCTTTGAGCCCATCATCGTGACCGATGGCAAAGGACACCTGCTCAAAGTGAATCAGGCGGCGACCGAGCTGCTGGGCGAAGCCGCCACCGACCGCATGGCGCTGGCCAAAGCGCCCGGCGGCGACAAAATCCTGAGTGCCATCCGCGATGCCGTTTCCATGCAGAAGGCCGTGGCTGCAGAGGACGAGGCTTCCCTTCTGCCCTTGCGCATCGGCAAGCAGGAGCGCAGCTACCGTCTGCGCACCACGCCCATGCGCGACTCCGAAGGGCGGCTGCTGGGAACCGTGACCACTCTGGAAGACGTAACTAGCCTGCAGGACATCGACCGCTTCAAGACGCAGTTCATCAGCGTAGCCAGCCGCAAGCTGCGCGACCCGCTGCTTCAGTTGCGCCGCGGTCTTTACGCCCTGGGCCAGGGATTCGCCGGAGAGTTGCTCCCCTTGCAGGCGGAACTGGTGGCCGCTGCCGGCAACGAGAGCGAGAAGCTGGACGATCTGATGGGCGATCTGATCGAGGTAGCCGAATTGGATGCCGGCCGCCGCGAGTTTAAGCTCGAACGCCTCAGCCCCTTGCAGGTTCTGGACGATGCCCGCGACCGCTTCTGCGACGAGGCAGCACAGAAGCGTATCCGCGTCGAGGTAGCGGCCTACGCCGACCTCTCATTCGTCCAGGCTGACAGGCGCGCGGTACGCTCCATCCTGGACAACCTGCTCTCCAATGCCATTCGTTACACGCCTCCCGAGGGAGAGATTCTGCTGGCTGCGGAAGAGATCAAGAACTCTGTGCAGTTCACGGTGCGCGATACCGGGCGCGGCATCGAGGCAGACCGGCTGGGCGCTATCTTCGACCGTTTGAGTACATTCTCAGAGAAGAGTTCCGGTCTCGGCCTCGCGCTGGTACGCCGCCTGGTTGAGCAGTTGGGCGGCCAGATTGCTGTCGAGAGTCGCCTGGGACACGGATCCACCTTCCGCTTTACTCTTCCCGTGGCGGCCGTCATCGAAGACCGCTATCCCGTTGAGGAGGGCTGAGCCATGGCAGAGATCAAGCTCGAACGCCAACCGGATCCTGCCAGACTCCGCGTCTACATCGGCGCCGCGCCGGGAGTGGGCAAGACCTACGACATGCTCAACGACGCTTACAGGATGAAGCATCAGCAGGGCATGGATGTGGTCATCGGGCTGGTGGAAACTCACGGGCGCGAGGAGACTGCAGCCCGCATCCGCGACCTGGAGGTCGTGCCCCAGCGCGAGATTCCCTACCGCGGCGTCACACTGAAAGAGATGGACGTAGACGCCATCCTGGCCCGCCATCCGCAAACCGTCATCGTGGATGAGCTGGCCCACACCAATGTTCCCGGCAGCAAGAATCGCAAGCGCTACGAGGATGTGCTGGAGTTGCTCGAAGCCGGCATCAACGTCATGACCGCAGTCAACATCCAGCACCTGGAAACGCTCAACGACACCGTCAACCGCTCCGCCAACACCGTCATCCGCGAGACCGTCCCCGACAGCTTCCTAAAGCGCGCCAACGAAGTGGTGAATGTGGACGTAACAGTGGACGAGCTGCGCAACCGCCTGCGCCTGGGCAAGATTTACGCGGCAGAAAAGGTGGAGCAGTCGCTGGCCAATTTCTTCCGCAAGGGTAACCTGAATATGCTCCGCGAGCTGGCCCTGCGCACCACCGCGGAGCAGGTGGGCAACCAGGAAGCTCACTACCGCCGCACCCAGGGATTGGAACAGGCATCCACCCCGGAGAAGGTGATGGTTTGCCTCAGTACCCGGCCCGGCACCGAACGGCTCGTGCGTGTGGGCGCGCGCATTGCCGGACGCCTGGCCACCAACTGGTACGCCGTCTATGTCACTCGTCCCGAGGACGACAAGGGCCACGGAGACCCCGAGGCCTACCACCGTCTCGAAGAATACCAGCGCATGGCTCGCGATCTGGGCGCGCAGGTAATCACGCTCACCGGCAAGAACGTCGCCGACGCACTTATCCGCTTTGCCCAGGAAGAGGGCATCTCCCACGTGGTCTTCGGCCAGTCGGCCCGCTCGCGCTGGAACATTCTAATATACGGCTCAGTGCTCAATCGCTTCCTCTCCGAGATTCGCGATGTCACGGTACAGGTGGTGCCGATGCTAATGGATAAGACAACCCACCGGCTTTGAGAGTTGACGAACGGGGCGGGATTTTGCGGGTGTAAACTTAAAAACGATAACTCCGTCCAATAAGGCGGAAATTCTATCAAACGACGAAGACTCTGGAGGGCACAAACATGACCTCACGGGCTCACATGTCTCGCGGACGCTGTCTGACTGCACTGATAGTCTTCCTTGGATTAACCGCTGGCGGTTTAACCGGCTGCGGCTCAACCTCAAAGATCTCCATTACCGATCCTCCACCTACTCCCGCCAACATCACAGGAAATTGGCAGTTCACGGCCACGATCAACGGTGGTGGTACCGTTCCCTTCGCTGCTTATCTGACCTCGACGGATGGAGCAGTTTCCGGCAATGCTTGGATTCAGATCGCATTTCCTGCCTCGTGCACAGTGAGCGGCTGCTGCGGGGGAGCCTTTGCTTCATTTAACCCCTCGCTCACGGGCACCATCGACGCCAAGAACAACTTGACGCTGGGGTCCGCTGTGCCCAATGGCGGCCCGGTTTTCACGATGACGGGAATCATGAGCGGAGGGACGCTGACCAACGGCAGCTTCACTCTGACCGGCTCATGCCCCGCGCAGGGAACGATAACCGGAATTGAGTACCCGACGCTGAACGGCACATACGCGGGCACGCTTACATCGCAGACCAGCGGGCAGAGTTACGCCGTTTCGGCTGCCTTCGATCAAAGCGCTACGCTCAACTCGCGGGGATTCTTCAATGTCGATGGAACCGTAAATTTCACTGGCTACCCATGCATGACCTCAGCAGATGTAGCCACGCCACTCGATATGAACTCGGGCTTTCTCGGCAACAACTTCACGGTTACCATGAATGCCGTACCTGGTGGTGATCTTATCGTCATCGGGACGCTTTCGCCGGACGGCAAGACACTTGCGACCACATACTTCTTTATTCTCATGGGCAGCAGTTGCAATAACGATACAGGCACGGGGTTATTGACACTGCAATAGCGCTGATCAACTTGATATTTGCGGCGTCACTCTGCATGTGGCGACGACGCGCACGCAGTAACAGCCGCGACAGAGTTGAGCCGTTCGATTCCTAGACCCAGGGAAGGCACACATCCGTGCTTGAAATTCTTCTCCGAGCAGCGTAACTATTCTTCGGCGGCTGGGTTCAACTCGATGTTGTCTTTTGCGATTGCTCGCCCAATTCGGGTGAACGGGGAGCATGACGTCACTCGCATGAGAGAAGAATCCATGAATCGGTCTTTTTTAAGTTTTTTTTTGCGCGGTACGCTGACGACCTTTGCAATGACGGCCATTCTCTTTGGAGCCTTCAGCGCGGCTCGCGCTCAGGCGCAAGCTAATCCTCAGAACCTTCTGGATGGTAATTGGAAGAATATCGATCCCCATACGCGGGGGATTGACGTGATTGTCATCGCGGGAAAGAAGGTTCACCCCTTCGGTGCATGCCATCCTAAGGATTGCGACTGGGGTGTGCTGAAGCTGAAGCCCAGGAAAGTTGCCTCCAGCGGCAATCCCACCTATGCCAGCAAACTGGTGGCGACGCATCCCACCCAATCCGTTGGCTATGACCGAATGGCCCGCATAAGCTACTATTACAGCGAATTAGTGCCTTGGAAAACTGTCGAGTTCACGATTTCGTTGTTGCCCGATGGCAGGCTGCGAGTGGATACCTTGACCCGCTTCATTGATGGAAGCAGTCGCGCCAAGTTCGGCGCCGTCGACTACTTTCGACCTAGCGTAAGTCCCTTCGCTCCATAAGCACACAAGCCCTGCCGGTCGAGTTTGGAACTCCAGGAGCGTGGACGATGCGTACCAGTCCGCCGCCATAGATCTGGATCGGGCGGTGACGCTCTTCCATGTGATAATTTGAATGTAGCAGCATAGTGAGAGCTCGTAGCTCAGTTGGTAGAGCAACGCCCTTTTAAGGCGGCGGTCGTGGGTTCGATTCCCACCGGGCTCACCACCCCTCCCAGTCGCGATTTTCCTCAATTATTACTATGCGCATGAATCGAGCGTCTGCCGCGCATCGAGCGCTTGTGTCGATAGCGGCAGCGTGAAGTGGAATGTGGCGCCGTGTCCGAGTTCGCTTTCGGCCCAGATGCGCCCTCCGTGGGCCAGAACGATGTGCTTGACAATGGCCAGACCCAGGCCCGTGCCGCCTGACTCACGGGAACGTGCCTTGTCAACGCGATAAAAGCGCTCAAAGATGCGGTTGAGGTGCTCGGCGGCTATGCCGGGACCGAAGTCCTGTACGCTGAACTCCACCTCGGATTCCAAAAGCCGCGCTCCCACCAGGATTCGCTTGCCGGCCTGGCCGTACCGGAGGGCGTTTTCTATCAGATTGCCGAAGACCTGGCTCATGGGGTCGGAATCAGCCAAAACAAACGCGTCCGGCGCTCCGGATGATTCCAGAACGACGCCGGAGTCTACCACCATTCCGCCCAGCGATTTGACAGCGTCCTGAATCAGCGCACTGGCACGCATAGGCTGAAGCGCCAACTTATAATCTGGGCTTTCGACGCTGGCCAAAGCGATCAGATCTTCCGTGAGGCGGCTCATGCGGGTTGCGTTCTTGAGAATGATGCCGAGGAATTCGCGGTTGGTTTCTCTGCGGACATGCGGCTCCTCGATCAGCGTCTCAACGTAACCCTGGATGGAAGTCAGCGGTGTGCGCAGCTCGTGGCTGACGTTGGCGACAAACTCACGACGGGATTTTTCCGCGGCATCGATGCGGGTGATGTCGTGAAGCACGGCAAGCGCTCCGCCGGAAGTCATGGGAACGGCATGAATCTCAAAGATGCGGCCCGGCGCCAGAGTGCTGGCGCGTCCGGAACGCTCTTCGTGAAGCTCCAGCGCCGCTTTCACGCAGGCCAGCAGCTCAGGATCTTGTACCGAGTGCGCCAGCGGCAGGCCCACCTGAATCTCAGCGCCGGCAATGCGCTTCATAACGGCGTTGGACCAGCGGACCAGCCCCTCGGGGGTGATGGTAACCACAGCCTCCTGCATGGAATCGAGCAGGCCGGCCAGCTCCTGGCGGCGGCTCTCAATCTCGGCAAAGCTATCGCCCAGCCGCTCGGCGGTTTTGTCCAGCGCGGCCTCCATGCTGGAGAACTCATCCTTGCCGGTGCGGCCAAGGCGGGCGCTCAGGTCGCCTTTGGCGATACGCCGCGCAAATGTCACCACTTGCTGGAGCCGCGTGGAGATGCGGCTGGCAATCCACGCCGCTAAGGGAAGCGCCACGATAAGCGCGATCAAACCCGCCCAAAGAGCTTCGTGGCCAGGCAGACGGATTCTGCCCCCGGCCATGCGGCTGAAGACAATCTCCACCACCACGGTTTGCAAAACCAGCAGCAGGACAAACAGGCCGAATAACTTGGCGAATACTCTTGAGGTCAAGGTGCCCTACTCGCTCTTTGGAATCTCGAAGCGGTAACCGGCCCCGCGCACCGTCTTCAGGTGGCGCGGGTTTTCCGGATCGACTTCGATCTTCTCCCGGATTCGGCTCACATAAACGTCGACCGATCGGGGCGTGACGAAGCGCGCATCGCCCCAGACTGCATCCAGCAAATGATCGCGGCTGAAGACACGGCCGGGATGGCGTGCCAGGTAGTCCAGCAGACGGAACTCGGTGGCCGTAGTAGGCATCACTTCGCCGCGCACGGTCAACTGCATGGCGTTGGCGTCGATGATGACCTCTTCAAAACAGATGGCAGAGATAGTGTCTGGCCGCTCAAAGCGGCGCAACACAGCCCGAACGCGAGCCACCAACTCGCGCGTTGCGAAGGGCTTGGTGATGTAGTCGTCCGCGCCCATTTCAAGGCCCAGCACGCGGTCGTTTTCGCCGGCACGCGCGGTGAGAAAAATGATGGGCACAGTGGAAAGCCCAGAGTGTCTGCGCAACCGGCGACACACGTCCAGGCCGTCGCCGCCGGGCACCATGATGTCCAGCAGAAACAGTGCGGGCGCCTGACGCTCAGCGTCGGGAATCAGGTAAGTGGGAGTGCTGAACAGGCGTGCCGCATACCCCGCTGCTTCCAGGTGATGCTGCACCAGGCGTGCGATGTCGGTGTCGTCTTCCAGTACAAAAATAGTCTGGCTCAACCGGTCTGCCCTCGCCCGGCGGCCGTTGAACTTCAAATGCGGAGGCCGCACGGAATTATTAACAGACTACTGTAGCCGGGCAAAGAGTTTGCAAAGGTTGTGTAAATTTGGGCGGAATGCGGGACGTAAACACGTCGTATGTCTTTGCCCCGGCACATGGTTTACGCTGGAAGCGCGGGCCCAGTCTTTGCGCCGCGCCTATGGGAGGCTTTTGTGAATTGGATGATGCTGCTGGTGGGGTTATTGGTGGGAGTGTTCTCCGGTGTGGTGGGAATTGGCGGCGGCATTTTATTTATTCCCGCACTAATCTGGCTCGCGGGCATGAGCCAGCACAAGGCCCAGGGCACCTCGCTGGGCGCATTGCTGGCGCCGGTGGGAATTTTTGCCTTCATGGAGTACTACCGCAAGGGCAATGCGGACCTGAAGGTGGCGCTTCTGTTGGCCGCCGGATTTCTGATTGGCGGCTACTTTGGCGCCGTGGGCGCGCAATACATTCCCGACCTCTGGCTGCGGCGCATCTTTGCGATCACCATGATTGCCGTGGGTGGCAAGATGCTCTTAAGCCGCTAAGCATGTGCGCTGAGAACATCAGATCGACTGTACCGGAACGAGCGTCAGATCGTCTACCAGGCCCACTTCCTTCTGCACAAAAGGCTCGCCATAGCGCACGCCAGCCAACAGGCCGTAGTGACGGGCCTCGGCGAAGGTACGTTCGCGAATCTCCTCTTCCGGCACAAAGAGTCCGCCACCGGCCGCCTGGTTGGCATATTGCGAGCAGTAGGCCATCAACGACTGGTGGCGCTGTTCTATGAAATTTGTGATGTCCACGACAAAGCTGGGGCGAACGTCCGCGTAGAGGCTGGCGTAAACGATCTTGAAGGGGCGATGCGGCGGCAGGTCATTCTCAATTTTCGTGAGACCGGCGAGTAAGCACGCTTCGTAACCCAGCGTGGCAGTGGCCGAGTGGTCCGGATGCCGCGCTTGCCAATAGGGCAAAATGACCACGCGAGGACGGACGAGCCGCAGTACGCGCACAATCTTGAGGCGGTTTTCCAAGGTGTTTTCGACCGCGCCGTCCGGCAGGTCAAACGCCTCCCGCCAGCCAACGCCCAGCAGGCGTGCGGATTCGGATGCTTCGCGCGCGCTCTTCCGCGTTGCCGCGAGTTCCGGCCTCGCCCTGCGTCAGATCCAGAATGGCAGTACGCAAGCCGCGCAACGCCATGCGCAGCATGGTTCCACCGCAGGTCTGTTCCACATCGTCACGATGAGCCGCGATGGCCAGAATATCGGATACTGAAGGGTTCAACGCGGAATCGGGGATCATTGGCAATTGCTCCCGATCATTGGAGAGAAACTTGGATTGGTGGAATCCCAGGTCTCAAAAGCGAAACCTGGTACACCCGTAAATCATTGGTCGAACTGGTCACTGTCTACTGTTCACTGACCGCTGAGCTTAGTAGACCGTGTTGTTGGTGTCCGTAAGCCCGTCCATGTAAGCCACATCATAAGCTGTGCCCGTTACCGTTACGTACTGATTGTCAATCGCCGTTCCATCCACTGTCGAATAGATGTAAACCTGTCCAGCCTCCGCCGTGTAGATCTTGTGCAGGCCGGTCACTGCGGCAATACCGGTGGCGTCGCCGCCAACATAGGGCTCCAGCAGGGTCAACTTGTTGGTGGCTGTGTTGAACATAGTTAGGCATCCGTAGGGCAAGCTTTTGTTGGCACGCTCGCCGTTGGTGCACTGGGTCATGCCGATCCATAGCGTGTTGTCGTCCGCCAGCAACATGCGGCTCATGGCGCCCGGCGCGCCGTCGCTGATGGAAACCGGGTTGGGAACTGAACCCGTGGAGGGCACAACCGTATTGGTCTGCAAATTCACCACCGTCAGGTAGCCGCCCCAAAAGCCGTCGGGCATAAGCTTCTGGCCAACGACATACAGCGTTGAGCTGTTGACCAGCGCGTTGCTGGCGCCGCCTGAGATGGGAATCGTGCTGCTGGCCAGAGCGGTGTGTGTGGGAAGCGTCCCGGACTGCTGGCCAATCAGAAAGATCAATGGAGCTACGGGCAGCGGAGAAACTGAGGATGCGGTCCCGCCGCACTCCGGCCCGCAGTTCAGCACGTACGCGGTGCCGCCATCGGCGGAGAAGACTGCCTTGACCGGCCTGTCAAAAGCCAGCGGCTGGTTATCGTCCGGGCTCAGCACCTGAAACAGGCACCATCCCGGCGCATTCTGTGGCTCGCAATCCATCGCCCCCGTGGGCCATGTATTGGGTCCGCCGGAGTAGGCTTGGCTCTGCGCTGCAGTCAGCTTGCGCGGATAGTAAACATAATTCGAGTTCTGCACGAAGGCCAGCGCCACTGAGCCGCCTGGGTTCACGCTCACCCGGTACACGCCGGGAAGGTTTAATGCGTAAGATCCGGCGCTGGTCGACGACCTGTCCACTACGGTCAGCACGTGCGACGACTGGCTGGCGGCGAAAGCATAGGATTGGTTGCGGGTGATGAAGATGCTGGAGGATTTGCCGTTGAGGCCGCTGACGCTGCCATTCAGCTTCTCCTGGTTATAGCTGATCAAGTTGAATCCGCCATCACCCGTGCTGTAGACCGCGCCCGTCAGTTCCTCGGGCATGTTCTGGATAGTCAGAGGCAGATTTCCTGCGTACCCGCCGATGCTAAAGGCCGGACCCGTATTGGCGCTGTTGTACTTGAAGCGGATGTCGTAATAGGCATCCACAAACTGCAGAGCGCCGCTGGAGAAAGCGCTGGGATTCTGGATCGCAATCAGAACACGATTGGCAATCCCGCTGGGCGGCAGCGTCCGGCCCGCAAAGTAGGTGGTGGTGCCACAACCCGCCAGCGCGGCTGCAACCACGAGGGCCACCCCGGCGCTCATCCATAAACTCTTATTCTTCAAAATCCCTTACCTCGACGGAAGGCGCTGTATGTGCGCGCTTGATGCACGCGGTCAAGACCGCGGCGTGAAAAAATAGACGGCGGTTGCAGGCCCGGCGGCCGGATGGAAACATCCAGCCCTGTACCGGCGCAGCCCCAGCTAATGACTATCGAAGTATAACAAAGCAGCCCTGCCTGCCGGCAGACTGAATTCCGTTGTTGCCTTGGTTGAGAGGCGCTTGTGATAGGCGCCGGTATGCCGCTGGATTGAAATTGCTTTGGCGCGACAGGCCGGCGTAGCTTAACATTGCACAAGAATGACGAAATTTGCAGACATCTTTGCCAACCGCCCCATCCTCGCTGATGGAGCGATGGGCACCGTTCTCTACGCCCGCGGTGTCTTCATTAACCGCTGTTACGACGAGCTGAACCTCTCCGACCCCGGCCTGATCCTTTCGATTCACGAGGAGTACCTGCAGGCCGGCGCTGAGATTGTTGAAACCAACACCTTTGGCGCCAATCGTTTCCGGCTGGCCCGCCACGGTTTGGCCGGCAATGTGGCCCAGATCAACGCCGCCGGGGTACGACTGGCCCGCCAGGCCGTCGATCACCTCCGTGAAAAGCAGGCCGGGGAGGCGTGGGTTGCAGGCTCCGTGGGCCCGCTGGGAGTGCGCCTGGAACCGCTGGGAAAGACCGGCCTGGACGAGGCCCGCGCGGCTTTTGCCGAGCAGATTGACGCCCTGGCCGAGGCTGGCGCGGATCTCATCATCATCGAGACCATGCCCGCCCTGAACGAGGCTCGCGAGGCGCTGGCAGCCGCGCATGAGGTTGCCCCTGACCTGCCCGTGCTGGTAATGGTGACCGTAGACGACGAGAGTAATTGCCTCGACGGCTCCTCGCCCGCTCAGGCTGCCTCGCTGTTGACCGAGTGGGGCGCAGGAGCCATCGGCGTCAACTGTTCCACCGGCCCGGCAACGGCGCTGACCGCCATCGAGGCCATGCGCGCCGCCACCGCGCTGCCCTTGGCCGCCATGCCCAACGCCGGCCTGCCGCGAGCCGTCGAGGGGCGCAATATCTATCTCTGCTCGCCAGAGTACATGGCCGAATTTGCACGCAAGGCTATCGCCTCAGGGGTACAGTTCGTGGGCGGCTGCTGCGGCACCACGCCCAACCACATTCGTGCCATGCGCTCCGCCATGCGCGCCATTGATGCGCAGGCCCGCGTTGAAGTCACCGGCGCGGCTCCTGCCTTGATCACCGAAACCCCGCCCGCTCCTCTGGGCGAGCGCTCCCGTATCGGTTCTCTGATTGCAAAGGGCGGCTTCGTCACCCTGGTAGAGATCGTTCCTCCCCGCGGCATCAGTTGTGCCACTGAGATCGAAGGCGCACGGAAGCTGGCGCAACTGGGCGTCCACGCCATCAACGTGCCCGACTCCCCGCGCGCCTCGGCCCGTATGAGCGCCCAGAGCCTATGCATCCAGATTCAGCAGCACACCGGCATTGAGACGATTCTCCATTACACCTGCCGCGACCGCAATATACTCTCTATCCAATCCGATCTGCTGGGAGCTTCGTCCATCGGCCTGCACAACATCCTCTGCCTCACCGGCGACCCGCCCAAGCTGGGCAACTACCCCGACGCCACCGCTGTCTTTGACGTGGACTCCATCGGCCTGGTCAATATCGTCCACCGCCTGAATCACGGCCTCGACATCGGCTCCAACGCCATCGGCGCCAGCACCAACTTCACCATCGGCGTGGCCACCAACCCTGGCGTACCTGACATTGAGCAGGAACTGCGTCGCTTTATTTTCAAGGTCGAGGCCGGCGCAGAGTACGCCATTACCCAGCCGGTCTTTGACTTGCGGCTGCTGGAAATCTTCCTCGAGCGCATCCGGGGCCATCGCATACCCGTCATCGCCGGCATATGGCCCCTCACCAGCCTGCGCAACGCGGAGTTCATGAAGAACGACCTGCGCGTCTCCATGCCCGATGAAATCATGCAGCGCATGGCTCGCACCGGCTCGCCCGACGCCGCCCGCCGCGAAGGCATTCTCATCGCCCAGGAGATGCTGGAGGCCGTGCGCCCCATGGTCCAGGGCGTGCAGGTCAGCGCACCCTTCGGCCGCTACGCCGCCGCCGCCGAGGTCATCGCCTCCGTGCTGCCTAAACCTGTTCCGGAGTAATCGCCATGCCATCGTTTGAAGACTCGCTCAAGAAGCTCGAATCCATCGTCGATCAACTGGAAAAGGGCGACCTCGCCTTGGAGGAGTCGCTCAAGCTCTTCGAGGAGGGCGTGGGCCTCTCCGCCGCCTGCAAGGCAGAACTCGACGCCGCCGAAGGAAAGGTCCAGATGCTGGTCAAACAGCGCGATGGCTCGCTCAAGCCGGAACCCTTCCTCACCGAAAAGCCCTAGTGAGACGGTTTGCCGTTTGCGCATTTCGTCAGCCCAGTGAGTTCGGATTGTGCCCCGTTCCGTCAAAGTGGGTGGTGGTCTTGTAGAGTTCGTACTTGCCGTCCTGCGCCGAAGGCCGGGTCCGATCCAGCAGGCTAGCGAGTTCAGCCTCAGAGAACGGGCGATAGGTCCGAGCCGCCTCCAGCGCCTGATCGAGCAGCATCTGAGAGTCAATCCCGGTAATCTGCACTGAGACAGGCAGGTTGAGGCAATAGTGGAGACACTCGATGGGCTTGACCACATTGCTTTTGAGAATGTAGCCGTCTCCAAAGCACTTCATGCCCAGCACCCCGATGCCATCGCTGACCAGTCCGGGCACGACGTCATGCGTAAAGCTGCGAAAGTGGGCGTCCATCACATTCAGCGGCATCTGCACGGCGTCAAAGCGGAACTGGTGCTTGCGCGCAATCTCCAGCATGCGCAGGTGGACCAAAGGATCCTTGTGGCCGGTGAATCCGATATAGCGAAGCTTGCCTGCCTTCTTGGCCTCGAGCATGGCCTCCATCCCGCCGCCCTCGGCAAAGATGCGGTCGGGGTCTTCCAGGCGAATCACCTCGTGAAACTGCATCAGATCGACGCTGTCAACCTGCAACCTCCGCAGCGATTCGTCAATCTGGCTGGCGGTTGCGGCTTTGGTGCGGCCGTTGATCTTGGTCATCAGGAAGACCTTGTTGCGATAACCGTCCTGGAGCGCCCGGCCCATCAGGACCTCGCTGCGTCCGCCGTTGTAGTCCCAACTGTTGTCCATGAAGGTAATGCCGCGATCAATCGCGCGCCGAATCAACTGAATGGACTCCTGATCCGCGACCTTGGGTAAGCCGATGTGGTAGCCGCCCATGCCGATGGCGGAGATGCGCTCCCCGGTGCGGCCCAGGGTGCGATAGATCATCTCGCCGCTCTCGGCGCGTCCGCTGCCGGAACTCTGGGTCGAGGCGGACGTATGCTCGGCGCTGAGCATGGATGTAAGTAGTTGTGCGGCGGCGGCAGCGCTCACTGCCGTTGACGCAGTCTTCAGAAAACCTCGCCGATCCATAAAACCTCCAGGGGATTCCTCCAAAAATGAAATGAAGTCAAGCCCGATCGCTTCAAAGCATTTCCACTTCACATATGGATGTTGGAGCAGTGCGAAAGATGTCTTTTTCTAAAGAAATAGCAATTCGTCAGTAGCCCCACCATAATCCCCAGCCCCTATCCCCTAATCCCTAACCCCTAATCCCTGTTCTCTGTTTCTGGCTTCACTCTTTCACTGTTTCACTATTTCACTATTTTATTTTCAAAATCTTGCTGATAATTAAGTAGTAAACATCGAGTTAAACTCAACAGAATGAATATGTTCCACGTGGAACAATTTTGGCTCTAACCCCTTGATTCTGTTCAAAGCGGGTCTTCCTTGCGAGCAGTTTGTGCTCGCTGGGGAGGCAGTCCCTAACCCCTAACCCCTAACCCCTTTTTCTTCGCCAGCCGCGCCACCACGGCGATCTCGCGCAGTACTTGGCTGAGCGGACGCGCCGGCGTGCCCCACAACACGGTTCCCGGCTTCACGCCCATGCCTTCGTTGGTGATAGTCTTGCCGCTCAGCACGCCGGCTTGGCCGCCCAGAATCACGCCGGGGCCGATGTGCGCGTGGTCGCCGATGCCCACCTGCCCGGCGATCACCGCGCCGTTGCCCACCGTGCAGGAGCCGCTAATGCCCACCCCCGCCACCAAAATTACATCCTCTCCAATCTCGCAGTTGTGCCCCACGTGGACCAGGTTGTCGAACTTCGTTCCCCGTCCGATCTTTGTCTGCTTCAGCGCGCCGCGGTCGATGGTCGTATTGGCGCCGATCTCCACATCGTCTTCGATCAGCAGCGTCCCCTGTTGCGGGAACTGCGTGTAAACGCCGCTCTTCTCGTCTCTCACATAGCCGAAGCCGTCCGCGCCCAACACCACTCCTGCATGAACAATAACGCGATTCCGCAGTGTGGTTCCGGGATAGAGCACCGCGCGCGGATAAATGCGACAGTCCTCGCCGACGCACACGCCCTCGCCAATGACCGCGCCTGCTTCAATACGCGTTCCCGCGCCAATGTGCGCGTACTCTCCCACCACCGCGCAGGGGCCGATAGTCACATTTTTGCCAAGCTCCACATGTGTGCCGACGACCGCGGCAGGATGCACTCCGGTTGCCGGCATTGCAGACTTAAGCCGCCCAGCCGCCTTCGCAAACCACAACCGCGGCTGCTCAGCCTCCACGACGCACTTTCCTTGCGGATAATCTGCGGCGCACCCGGCTTTCAACACAACCACCCCTGCTTTGCTTCCGAGCGCCTTGGCCGCTGAAGCCGCATCCTCGGCAAAGATCAGCTCCGCGCATCCGGCCAGCTCGACGGAGTTCACGCCGTTGACCGGCCGCTTCGGATCACCCGCAACCAATTTGCCACCAAGAGCTTCAATCAGTTCGCCCAGCTTCATGCGTCTCTCCTCAGTACAACCCTGCTTCCCCAGCCGGCCGCGTCTTCCAACGCCGATGAATCCACAACCACTGGTCAGGATAGCGCCGAATCCATCTCTCGATGGCGCTCGTACACAGTTGCGTCGCGGCTACGATATCAGCCTCTTCGTCCGTTGTCCGCTCGAAGACCAGTTGCGGGCCGAAGTGCAGCACATAGCATCCCTCCGCCTCCTCCCACACCATGAACCCCGGCAAAACCGCCGCCCCGGTCTTCAGCGACACGCGCGCCACTCCCGAGGCTGTGCAAGCCTGCTTCCCAAAGAAATCCACGAAGACGCCCTGCGGCGGAGTCATATTCGTGTCCATCAAAATTCCCACCGTCTCGCCCTTGCGCATGGCTGTCAGCAAGCCGCGCGCAAAATCATCCTTGGGCAGCACGCGGTTCCCGTGCAAACAGCGGATGCCGTTCACAAATTCATCCAGCCGCCGGTTATCGAGTGGCCGCGCGACCATGCTCATCGGGTAGCCCATCAGCGAGTGATAAAAACTGGACAGCTCCCATGCGCCCATGTGTCCAGTGACGATCAGCACGCCCTTCCCGCGTGCCCTTGCCGCCAGGTAGTGATCCAGTCCCTCGGTGCGAATCCAGCCTTGAGTATTCTCGCGGGTATAGCGCGTCATGCGGCAGAATTCGACCAACTGCCGCCCCAGGGAGCGGTAGACGCCGCGGAGAATGGCCTTGCGCTCTCCCGCGGAGCGATCTGGGAAAGCCAACTCCAGGTTGCGCTTGCCCACGCGGCGCAGGCGGCCGTGCAACACATACACGCTCCAAGCCAACACGCCGGCCAAGCGACACGCAAACCCTCGCGGCAGCCGCCCCAGGGGGCGCGCCACCGCCAGAACCAGCCAGAACTCGAACTTTTCTCGCATTATCGAAGGCAAAGAATAAGTTTAGTCCCCCGGCGCCGTTTCCACTGCTTAAATCAAATGAGGGGCAGCCCAATGCCGGGCTGCCCCTCTTTTGCTTACTGTTTTGCCGTTACTAGCGGTTCTTGGCCGTGACAAAATAATTCGCGACGGATTTCACAAACTCCACGGCGCCCTCGGGAACCGCAACGTCGCCCTTGAGGATATTCTCGAAAGTCTCCGGCCGGCCATAGTAAAGTTCGGTGTCCTCGATGTTCTGGTTCACGCGGGCGCCGTTCAGATTGACTCCGGCCAGCAGCCCTTTGCTGCGAGAGTAGGTAAGCAGTTCGGCGTTTAACTTCCAGTCCGTTGAGGCCTCTGTGTTGCGGCCCACCGGCCCGGCAGATGCAGCCGCCTCAGCTCCAATCTTGAACTTGGTCTTCAGCAAATCCTGGAAACCGCGATCGTTGACTGCAATCAGCACCAGGTCAACGGACTGGCCGCCGGCCTGAAAGCCGATCGAGCCGCCTTCCGTCCGTATGAAAACCGGCGCGCTCCAGCCGTGGCCGGTGCGGCAGGTCACCACGCCCTGGCCATACTGACCGCCCCAGATAAAGGCTCCCTTTTTCAACCCCGGAATCACGCCGACACAGGTGGCACGTTCCATGATGTCCATCGGAATGCTCTTGTCGGGGGTGGCCATGATCTGGTCCAGAACCACCTTGGCTGCGTCGATGCGCGCCTGCAGGTTCTCCCGCGTGGAGGCTGCAAAGGCGGCAGATGTAAGCATGAAACTCAGACAGATCAAC